>Ga0193699_10000127_pt1 | contig 34684 bp, 37 predicted proteins | sample L3c2metaG_FD_160095 | JGI IMG/M metagenome (GOLD analysis project Ga0193699, IMG submission 160095) | Soil microbial communities from a riparian zone of the East river system, Colorado, United States - L3c2 | ecosystem: Environmental > Terrestrial > Soil > Riparian zone | place: USA: East...
GTCGCGGTTCATCTCGTTGTCTTCGATCAACAGGATCTTGGGCATCGCACAGCCTCGAGCCGGACTGTGAGCACTGCTTGCCCGGGGACCGCCCGGGTGGCCTCAATAGACGCCTAAAAAATCAACTTAGCACTCAAGCCTACCTGTCGCATCACAAAAATAGCGAGTCGCGGCGCCGACAGGGAATTCCCCAGAGTTCCATAAAATAATACTACATCGGATGAGGCTCTATAGCTCGGTGAGGTGGTTTTTTCAGTGGTACGTTGGGTTCACAGCCGTGTTCGCTGCTTATCTGTATTTTGTACTTAGGAGCTACGACTATTATATGCGAGAGGCGATCAATTCATACTCGATAAAGCCACTAATTGGCGCGTATGGGATGGGGCTTCTCTATTCTTTGCATTGTTCCTATCCGTTGATATGCAATATTGTTGCAGTAACAAGAGGAACTCGCTGTTCAAGACTGTGAGTGACGAAGCATCAATCAAGCGGGGCCGCTCTAAGTTGGCGGCCTCTTTCATTTTAGGCCAAACGTGTGATGTCGCCTGTTGGCACTTTTCGGACGTCACCGATCACGCTGACGATGTCCGCTCATCGGGGTAAACCGGACATCGCGGTTGCGCCCGCTGAGGTCCGGAAATGACCGATAGTGTTGCAAAAGTCCCAAAAGGCGCTGCTGCTAATTTTCCGTTGAAGGACGAAACAAGCAACAATCGCCGATCAATGCAGCCTCAAACCCGTTACCGGAATCGCCTGTGAGTTTGTCCCATGGCGACGTAGCCCCCACATTATTATTCGATCGCCGCGCCTGCGGCTCGGAGAATTTGAGTCCCGTGCCCGCGAAAAGACTTTTGCAACGGTATCTGCCAATAGTGGAAATGGCGACGTCAGGTCCGGTAACGCAGCGAATCGACGACCTAGACGCCAATGCGCTACTGCCATATCTCAATAGTGTCGCCGTCAATGACGGTCGCTTGTCCGGTCGATAGCTTCAGCCGGCACAACGAGGGCCGACGCGGGTAGTACTTCAGCCAACCCGGCGCCTTTCATTTCTCCTCCCTCTGATCTGGGTGCAAAGGCCAAAGCCGATTCATCACAAAGTAGGTGAACGAGGTCGACCACGCGATCAGGAACAGACCGTTGATTCCCTCGATACCTGAGATCAGGCGGAGTGCGCCGGACGGATAAACGTCCCCGATCCCCATTGTGGAATACGATGTCGCAGAGAAGTAGAGAAAATCTGCGAAGTGCTCTTCGACCTCTCCCTTCAATGATCCGAGGCCGGCTTTGTAAATGAGTAAGAAAGCGCCAGCATACAACCATACCTCGATCGTATGTGCCACAAAGCAACCGAGCACCACGGTCAGCACTTTGAGACGAACTGCGATTAGCAGACTCGGGACATAAACCGACATCATTCGCAGCGCTTCGTAGTGAAAAAAATATTGGTCGTCACCAAGAATGCAGAGATTTCCATAGCTACGAACATGAGCGTTTTCCCCCTTAGCGGTTGCTGCGCTTCTCGTCGTAGACGGTACGGGAATCATCGCCGCGTCTCCAGGACCTGTCTTTGACGCATATCTGGACGGATCGAAGCAGCTGCACAGGCAAAGCCGGGCGGCGCGTCTCCTGAATATTGCGGCGAAGCTTGCGCCGGGACAAAGAGTTTTCGGGGGAGGCACGTTACCAGTTCAGTTCGAACGGAGACGCGTATGCCAAAGGTGAGAACTCGATCAGGGCTTCTGCCCCAGCCCGTCGATCGTCGGCGCATTGGGGCAATATTCCTCATAGTGCCCGGCGGAGATGCCGGCGTCGAGATCGAAGTCGACACCTCTGCTTTTGCTGGCATGAGGCACAGACGCGCATCATGTCGCGCTGCAGGAGGGGCTGCGTGCGCGACAATGTAGCCTCGTCGATGCCGAGGGATTTCAGCAGCCTTGGCAGTTCGTCGCTGGCGTGCGGGCCTTTTCGGACGAAGGTGTCAAGCTCGGCAGGGGTGACGCAGAGTTCTTGTGCGACGCGCGCAAAGTCGCCGCTGTTGATTTCGCGAAGCTCGCGGATTTCCTGCCGGTGCTTGAGTCAGTCGCCCAATAGATTGATGGCTCTTTCGACGATGGGGTATGCTATGATCTGGGTTGCCATGGCGCGCTTCCTAACGTGGCTAAGCTGGCCCAGCATGGTCGTGCCGGGGCCGCGCGTCATTGCGATGGATCAAACGCGATCGGTATGTAGACGTTAGCTTGCGTCTAGCAAAGCCGGTGCGCCTTGGCAGATTTTATCCTCATCGTCTTGTTCCTTGAGCTCACGCCCGGGCCCAATATGGCGTACCTCGCCGCCCTCACGCTCGATCGGGGGCGGACCGCAGGTCTGCTGGCAACAGCCGGTGTTGCCGCAGGTCTCTCCGTTCACGCGCTCGTCGCGGCGTTCGGGGTCGGCACGCTGATCAGCAACTCTCCACTGATCTACGATCTGCTCCGCTGGACCGGTGTGGCATATCTTCTCTTCCTGGCCTGGGAGACCTGGCGATCCGACGAAAAAGAGCATCCGGAATTAGCCGGCGCTGCATCAAATTCGCTGTTCTGGCGTGGATTTCTTTCCAACGTATTCAATCCGAAATCGATCATTTTCTTTGTTTCGGTGGTTCCCGGTTTTGTTCAGTACGGTCCAAGAGGGGCCGGCCTGCTCCTTCAAATCGCGCGGTTGGGGGCAATCTATGTTGCAATTGCGACAACGATACACGCCAGCATCGTATTGCTCGCAGGCCAATTAAGGCCGTTTCTGCTGTCGGGATCTCGCCATATGGTTCGACGGATGCTCGCTTGTGCCCTGGTGCTGGTCGCTGCATGGCTCGCCTGGACAACGCGGCGGGTGTAAAATGCCATTGCGATTTTGCGCGACCTGGGCCGGTTAGGACCCGATGGAGAGCCTGAGGTTCCACGCGCTGGTTCAAACAGTTTCGCATCACACGATTCCTGTTTGAGCTGCATCAAACTGAAAAGCGTCGCGTACGCCAGTGTTGAACAAAAGGTCGGTCGAAATTGCCGCCCGGAGTCAGTCAGGAGACTTTACATGGCACGCTATGTCGCTCGGTTTATGAAGGATGTACTTGGTGAAAACGGGCATGAAGCTGAAATCTGCCAGCGTTCGATCGAAGTTGAAGCTTCGTGCAAGGGGTCTGCCGCCGAACTCGCCGAAGCGAGAGTTTTGTGAGGTCGAGGGAGTGAAGGACTGGTTCCTTCATGCGGATCGTATTCGCATTGCCGATACGGAATTCCCATCCTAGCACAGGAGATGCGAACTCATCGTTAGGTTTCAGTATTTCGTTTTACCTTCCATGGGTTGCCGAATCTTGCAGCGACCGCGACATGGTCATCCGCAACATGACCCTGGGAAATGCGATAGGTCCATCCGTGCGATCAAGGCCTTCAGAAATCCCGGAACGTGACGGTAATGGCAGCGTGTAACACGAAAGACTTGCGATCGTCATTGCGACCGTAGCATGGGTACAGTCTTCACCGGATTCTTCGTTGCTTTGCCCCCTTCAGGAATGACAGGCCCTGGGCCTGTAATCCTTGATGGCGGGGAGAGAGCGCGGTCGACCAATTTCGCGGGCAAGATTGCTTGGGCTTGTCAACGTGGCCGTCTCAGCTGTCCCCTTGAAACCGCGTACAAGTTCGATCGGCAAAAGCTGCGCGTTCCCTAACGTAGGCCCACAGCGATGCGCCTATTTGCAGCCGTGCATGGTGCTCAGCGTCATGAGCGTTGCGGCATTGGGGCAATAATCCCGCCAATACTGCCACCCGGGATCAGCGACTTCGTCTGCTAGATCTAGAGCGCACTGTCCACGCTTCTCACATCTTACGCAACGATGCTGAAGCTCCCGGACCGTGAGGGGCTCTATGTGAGTGACGTCGTCCAGATTGAGCGAAAGCGCTTCCATGCGGCGCTCCAAGAGACTGATTGGGTCGGGAGTATACCTTGAGACCCAACGGAGCTGCGCCGCGGGAACACCCAAGTCGTCGGCTATGCGCAGCAGTTCGGCTTCGCTACAAACGTCAGAATCAGCAAGGTTCAACCCGGCTGCTTTCCAATCTTTCCAAGCTTTGATAATCGACCAGTGGTGATTGTATGAGGCTGGCATCGAACCCTCCTACCTTCAACATCATCGAATATGGATAGTGATGCTGCCTGATTGCATTGATTCAGATCAAATTGGTCGACCGAATGGGCAATGATGCTTCGGTGCCCAACCGGTTCGGGCGAGGTGCGGCCCGGCTATCCTCAGGCGTCCATGCTCCGCAGACGCTGGTGATTGCGAAGAACGATCTGACGCGCGCCGGAAAATCCGAGCACACCCTCGCCGTGTAGCTGCGAAAGCGCTCTTGAAACCGTCTCCAGCGTCAGCCCGAGATAGTCACCGATATCACGACGGCACATCGGAAGCGCCATCATGCCCGCAACCGCAAGGCGGCGATCCATCTCAAGAAGAAAATTCGCGACCCGTTCCATCGCGTTCTTTCGCCCGAGGAGCAACATGTGATCTTCCGCATGCCGGAGTTCGCCTGCCGTCATGGTCCAGAGTTTGCGCGCAACCTGTACATCGCTTCCCGCGGCCTGGTCGAGGCTGCGGCGTTTCACCAGACGCACAGTGGTATCAATAATGGCTTCTGCCGCGAGCCGGTGGGTCATTCCCGATTCCAGCCCGAAGACGTCGCCTGGCAGGAGAAACGTGCCGATCTGGCGGCGTCCGTCGGAAAGCAGCTTATAGGTCCGAACCGCGCCGCGGATGACCTGATAGACATATTCCGCCGGCTCGTCCTCGCCGTAGATCTCCTCATCCTTCCGGTAAGGAAACTCGCTCGCTACCAGGCCCGCATGCCCCGTAAGGGCGCAGAACTGGTCGTCAGGGGTGTGAGCAACCGGAGCAGCCTTGTTACCGGTAACGGGAATATTGAGCGATTGGGTGAACATGAGCCATCTCCTTTGTAGCGGATGACCAATTGCTACGCGAACCAATCGAATCTGGAAATTTCGCTCGATATCTTAGGGCACGTTCCCTAAGTACCTTACCGGAGGTCGTTCTGGCGGCTCAGCGACTAACAGACTGGCCTTCCTGAATGGCACCCCGAATGCGCGTCGCAAGGCTTTCCTCGAGATGAGGCTTCAGCAGAACATGGTGAATGCCCGCCTCCGAGGCTTTTTTCAGGATATGTTCATCTGGATAGCCGGTGATGAGAATGATCGGCGCGTCGATGTCGCGGTTCCGCAAGCGGCCCGCAAGCTCGATGCCGTTCATGTTCGGCATCTTGTAATCGATCACAAAGCAATCGACTTCGCCTGTCACGATCCCGTTCAGCAGCGTAGCTCCGCTCCGAAACGTCCGGACGTCGAAGCCGTCGGTTTCAAGCAGGAATCGCAGCGATCGGAGGACGTCCGTGTCGTCGTCGACTACGTAGACAACAGGTGTTGTGGTTGACGAGGCCATCAGGATCGATCGCTCGAATTAGGGTGAAGGCGTTGATACATGCGATCAATAAGAGCGCATTTGGGCGCGGATGGCTTGATCTGGCTCAATCCTTGAGAACGCCGGCACGTATCGCGAGGCGGACAAGCTCGGAAAGGCTGCCAGCCTGCATCTTGGTCATCACATTTGCCCGGTAGACTTCAATGGTACGTGGGCTGATGTCGTAGTCCCTGGCAATCATCTTGTTCGAGAGGCCCGCGATGAGGCCGTCCATGACTTGACGCTCGCGAGGGCTGAGGGTGGCGATCCGTGCGGCGATATCGACTGTCACGGCTTCGCTTCGCGCACTGGATTCGGCTCGCCGGAGTGCCGCGTCGATCATTCCGATCAGGCGATCGTCCTCGAAGGGTTTTTCAAGAAAATCGACTGCCCCGAGCTTCATGGCCTCGACGGCGAGCGGGACATCGCCATGTCCGGTCATGATCACGACCGGTAGGGTGCTATGGCTTGCCTTCAGCCGCTTCAGAAGCTCGATACCGTCGATGCCGGGCATGCGCACGTCAGAGACGATGCATCCAAAGCCGACACCGGAAACTGCGTCGAGGAATTGCTGCGCCGACTCAAACAGAGTGACATCGAAGTCGGCGGAGCCGAGCAGGAAATCGAGCGAATCCCGCATCGCCTCATCGTCGTCGATGACGTAGACTTTCCCCCTATTCGCCATCGATCACACTCTCACTCGATGCGGCGGGCAAGGTGATGCGAAACGTCGCGCCGCCCGAAGCATTGGTTTCGGCCCACATCCGGCCGCCATGCGCCTCGATAATCGACCGGCTGATCGACAGGCCCACGCCCATGCCGGTTTCCTTGGTCGTAAAGAAGGTCTGGAACAATTTCTGCTTCACATCATCCGCGAATCCGGATCCGGTATCGGAAACCTCGATTTCAATCATGTTATCCGCCACCGCGGTATTGGACGCAACGAGCTCCCGCTGCGACGATTGCGCCATGGCCTCAAGCGCATTGCGAAACAAATTGACCAGAACCTGCTGAATCTGGACCCGGTCGACCAGCACCAGATCGTGCCGCGGGTCGAGATTGAAACGAAGCTGCACGCCTTGCTCGCGGGCGCCCGTGAGGCCGAGCGCGCCGGCTTCCTCGATCAACTTGGAGATGCTTTCGACCCGTTTCTCCGATTCGCCCCTCGCCACAAAATCGCGAAGCCGCCGGATGATCTCTCCGGCGCGGATCGCCTGTTCGGCGGCGCGGTCGAGCGCGCTTCCAATCTTGGCTATGTTGGGATCGTCGCTGGCGCTCAGCAGACGGCGCGAACCCTTCATGTAGTTGCTGATCGCGGCGAGCGGCTGATTAAGCTCGTGCGCAAGCGCCGACGCCATCTCTCCCATCGCGCTCAGGCGCGAGACGTGAACGAGCTCGGATTGCAGCTGCTGAAGCCGTGCCTGGGTCTGCTGGTGTTCGGTCAGATCGCGGGCGAAGCCGGTGAAGTACGGCGCTCCACCGGATTGCATTTCGCCGATCGAAAGATGCATCGGAAAAGTAGTTCCGTCCTTGCGCTGACCGGTTACGATTCGGCCGATGCCGATGATATGCCGTTCGCCGGTGGATCGATAACGGGCGAGGTACCCGTCATGGCGCGAACGGTCGGGATTTGGCATCAGGATACTGACGTTCTGGCCGATCGCCTCGCGTTCCGTGTAGCCAAACTGCCTTTCGGCGGCACTGCTGAAAAACTGCATGATGCCGTTGCGGTCGATGACGATCATCGCATCCGGGATCGTTTCCAGAATCGAGTGAAGATGACTTTCCCTTATTCTAAGCGCTTCTTCGACCTGCTTCTGATCGTCGATGTCGATCACGATTCCGCTGAGGTGGCGGGGTACTCCCTGTTCGTCCCTTACAATACTGCCGCGGGCGCGAACCCATTGGCGCGATGGCGATTGACCGTTTACCCGGTATTGCATGTCGAAACTGCAGCCGGTCTCGACCGATCGACTGAGGGCTTGCTGGGTGCGCTCGCGCTCGTCGGCGTCAAGGAGGGAAAGGAACAGGTCGTATGTAAGGGGTAGCTCGTTGGGGACGCCAAAGAGCCTTCTGGCCGTATTCGACCAAAGCAACTGGTGCGTCGAAAGATCCAGATCCCACACTCCAATGCCGGATCCTTCGATGCCGAGCCGAAAGCGCTCGTTTCGAGCGGGATCCTCGGATGCTGGATGGATGATCGTGGTCACATCTCGCCTTCATAGCCGGACAACATATCTCGCGGTATCCGTTGAACTGCGAAAGATATCAATATGCTCAACTGCAGGCTACTCTCTTGTAATTGCCCGAGATCGCTGGCCACCGGGATGCTGGATCCGCGACTAGGACCATCGATTCTTTGATCTGGCTCAGTTGCTCCCTTCTGGACCGGCCTACAAATCGCATGAACGCCGAATTTGGAGGGAGCAATGACATACGCCACAGTGATGGTTGGCTTGGCTCTGGACCGTTCAAACGAGGCTCGCCTGGACATAGCCGGTCAGCTCGCGGAGCGTTTTAGTGCCAGCGTGATAGGGATCACCGCTGCCGAATTCAGTCCGCCGCTCTATTTCATCTCCGGCGAGCAGGCGCAGAATCTGATCGATCAGGGTCGGACGACGATCAAGAATCGAATCGCCGATCTGGAAGATGAATTTCGCGCGGCAATGCACAACCGCGCTGCCGATGCAGAATGGCGTTGTGCCGAGGACTTTCCGGTCCGTTACATTGTTCGGGAAGCTCGCGCTTCCGACATTATCGTCGTTGGCGAAGCCGACGGCGGTGTCCTCGGCGACCCCTTTGTGCAGGTCAGTCCGGGCGACCTTGTCATGCAGGCAGGGCGGCCGCTGCTGGTCGTTCCCGATGCCTGCGACTGGCTCGATTTGCGAAGCGTCCTGATTGGCTGGAAGGATACCGCAGAGGCGAGGCGGGCCGTCGCCGACGCGCTGCCGATGCTCCGTAAGGCAACGGAGGTGACTGTCGTCGAAATCGTCGAGGAGCAGGCCGATCGGTCAGTGGCCGTGTCGCAGGTCGGGGATGTCGTGGCGTGGCTGTCACGGCACGGCATAAGTGCTTCCGAACTGGTGCCGGACGAATGTGGCGAAGCCGGCGAGGCACTGGAGAGGATCGCCTCGGAGGTTGGCGCCGGCGTGGTCGTTGCGGGCGCCTACGGGCATTCGCGGCTTCGCGAATGGATCCTCGGAGGGGTAACGCAGCGGCTCATTAACCCCTCAAATCGGTCTTCATTGCTATCGCGCTGATTGATCTCAATCAACACCATCTGGGCGGAGCATGGTTGAATTCGCGTTCAATCCCGAATGAGGATCATGACGTGTATACGTTCCTCGAACAAATTGTCGCAGACCATAAGACGCGTGACGTCAAGTCCGTAACGCGAGCCGTGACGCTGCGCGAACTCGGTGATTTGTTCGAGCAAGACGACTTCAATGCCTATCCGGTCGAGGAGGGCTCGCAGGTGGTCGGGCTGGTCTCGAAGTTCGATTACCTAGCCTGCTTCGTCTTTACCCCGGCGCACATGATACCGCGCTACGGCGACCTGATGAAGCGGCCGGTCGCGGACGTCATGACCTCGGAGTTCATTTATGTCGGCGAAGATACGAAGCTGACCAGGGTGCTCCAGCTCATGGTTGATCATCGCCTTCGAAGCATGCCCGTGATCGACGGCGACCAAAGGCTCGTCGGCATGATCTCACGCGAAGACGTGATGCGCGCTTTGCAGCGATGCGTCGGCGCCAATGCGCAGCCTGCTCGCTGACGGCGCACGCGGACCGTCTATGCGAACATCTTGCCACCTCCACACCCTAGGGCGCGCGAACTCGTCGCGGCCAGCGAGACCGAGGCGGCCCCGCACGAGCGTGCTTGAGAGGCGGTTCTCTCATCTTCGGTGAACTTATGGCTGAAATTACCTGTTTCCAGGCATTGGCATTCGATCCTGTCGACGGCGGCCTTGTCGACGGCGAACTAGTCGGCTGGACAGTCCGGCGCTTGCGATACAGACGGCGCAAGGGCAGTGGAAAGTGTTCGGCCACGCCGGCGCTGTCGCGTTCAGCCGCACCAGCGATTTTGAGAAAGGAAGATTCAATCATAAGCATGTGCTGCGCCGATTCGGGCAGGTGCCGGACGAGTACCTGAGAGAAAACAGTGACGAGTAAGCTGCGGATGGCACCAACCCCGGTCGTTGCCATTCCGGTCAGGTCTTAGCGACTGCGTGGCACACCGCGTCCGAGCCGCGGAGAGCGCTCAGCTCGCCTTGGCCAAATCATCGTCCTCTGGGGCAATCAGGTACAGACCGGACATCGGGTCGACCCAGCACAGATGGTCGTGGACCTTGTTCACTCCGGTAACATTCTCCGCGGCGACGATAGTTGCCTGCCTTGAACGTTCGTCGGTAATGATGCCGCTCAGATGGACGATGCCGTCGCGGACGATCACGCTGAGGCCCTGCGGACACCAGTCGTTCTTCCCGAGCGCATCGATGATGCGGTTACGGATGTGCTCATCATCGGCAGTCGGATCGGGGATTTCGCGGACAAGGCTGGCCACCGCCTGCAGCAGGTTGGCGCGCGATACGATCCCGACGATCCGGTCCTCCTGCGTTACCGGCAGTCGCTTGACGTTGTGCTTTTCCATCAATGCCACGATCTCCCCGAGTGGCGTATCTTCGGCGATGGTGAGCGGTTCCGGCGTCATGATCTCGGCGACCTTGCGGCCGTGCTCACGAACGAAATCGGTCGCTGCCTGGCCCGGACCGAGAATGAATTTCAGAAACCGGCCGCGCTTGCGCTGTGTGCCGATTTCACCACGGCGACTGAAATCGCTCTCCGAGACAATGCCGACCAGCTTTCCGGCCGCGTCGACCACTGGCAGCCCGCTGACATGTCTCTGCAGCATGGTATTTGCGGCTTCGACGATCGTGGCCTCTGCAGAGACGGTGATGACGGGGCGGGTCATAATCTGATGGGCGCGCATGGGGCCTCCGCAGGGTTCGCTATTAGAGTTCGCGTTTGAAAAAATATTGCAACGAGGCGGCGGCGGTTTGATTCACATCAAACGGCGGCCGGGTTTCCTTCACCCGCCGTGTTGAGCAGGCGTGACATGTCGCCCTTCAGCGCCCGCAGCTCATCTCTCAGCTCGCTTGAATCGAACATCAATCTCGCCTCGTTTGCACCGTCCGGCTGAATTCTAGGCGGAGCAAAGGCGACGCTATTGATTTGCGTCAGGCGCAGCGTCGACGGTTCCGTCTTGAGGCAGGTCAATTCGACCGCCACGCAAGGGCCTAGGAAACGTCGCACACGCACCAAAGGACAACGGATCTTGGCGAGCCCACCTGAATTGACCGCCACGCCTTCGGGCGGTGTGCTTGAGTTGCGTCCGGCCGGGTCCTGGACCGCGACCAATGTGACGACGCTGGAGGCGCTATCCGATGCTGTTGCGCCGCAGCTTGACCGCTCGAAGACGGTCAAACTGGACATGGCTGGCGTCCGCGAGCTCGACACGCTCGGGGCCTGGCTGCTTGAGAAGATGTCACGGCGGGCATCGTCGGCCGGTCGCGACGCCGAGATGGTCGGTGTTGCCGATAATTATGCCGGATTGATCGAAGAGGTCCGCCAAGTCAACCGCCGCAATCCCGTGCCGGCGCCAGCGCAAAACCCGGTGCTGGCCAGGATCAACGATGTCGGCCGCTCTGCGGTCGGCGCGACCGAAGACCTTGCCGTGTTCCTGCAGATGCTGGGTTCGCTGTTTTTGGCCCTGTTCTGCACCCTGCGCAGGCCGAGATCGCTGCGGCTGACATCCCTTGTCTATCAACTCTACCGGGTCGGCTGGCAAGCGATCCCGATTGTGGTGCTGATCACCTTCCTGATCGGCGCCATCATCGCGCAGCAGGGCATCTTCCATTTCCGCAAATTCGGCGCCGACTCCTATGTCGTTGACATGGTCGGCATTCTGGTGCTGCGCGAACTCGGGGTTCTGATCGTCGCCATCATGGTTGCCGGCCGCTCCGGCAGCGCCTACACCGCCGAGCTTGGCTCGATGAAAATGCGCGAGGAAATCGACGCGCTGTCGACCATGGGCCTCGATCCGGTCGAAGTTCTGATCCTGCCCCGCGTCATCGCGCTGATTTGCGCGCTGCCGATCCTGACCTTCATCGGATCGATGGCCGCGCTCTATGGCGGCGGCCTGGTGGCCTGGTTTTATGGCGGTATGGGGCCGGCGATCTTCATTGCGCGGCTGCATGACGTCGTTTCCGTCACCCATTTCGAGGTCGGCCTTATCAAGGCGCCGTTCATGGCGCTGGTGATCGGCATCGTCGCCTGCAGCGAGGGCCTAAGGGTAAAGGGAAGCGCCGAATCGCTCGGCAAGCAGACCACGACCTCGGTGGTGAAATCGATCTTTCTGGTGATCGTTCTCGACGGGTTGTTTGCGATCTTCTTCGCATTGATCGGAATGTAACAATGCAGGAGTTGTCCCCGCAGTTTGCTATCCGCGTTAGCGACCTCGTGGTCGGCTTCGGCAAGCGCGTCGTGATCGATCATCTGTCGCTGGATGTCCGAAAGGGCGAGATCCTCGGCCTGGTCGGCGCTTCCGGTAGCGGGAAGTCGGTGCTGATGCGCACCATCATCGGATTGATCCCGCGGCAAAGCGGGGAGATCGAGGTGATGGGCGCCGCCATCGGCGACACCCATGACCGGCGCACCCAGAGTGCCGCCGGCAGATGGGGCATCCTGTTCCAGCAGGGTGCGCTGTTTTCATCGCTTACCGTGCGGCAGAACATCCAGTTTCCGTTGCGCGAAAATTTGGTGCTGTCGGATGCGTTGATGGACGAGATCGCCACCGCGAAGCTCGAGATGGTCGGCCTGAAACCGGAAGACGGAGATAAGTTTCCCTCCGAACTATCGGGTGGCATGACCAAGCGCGTCGCGCTGGCACGGGCACTCGCGCTCGATCCCGCAATCGTATTTCTGGACGAACCGACTTCAGGCCTCGATCCGATCGCCGCAGGCGATTTCGACGCCTTGATCAAGACATTGCAGAAAACGCTGGGGCTGACGGTGTTCATGGTCACCCATGATCTCGCCAGCCTCAACACCGTCTGTGATCGCGTCGCGGCGTTGGCGGACGGCAAGATCGTCGCCATCGGACCGATGCGCAATCTGCTTCAATCCCAGCATCCCTGGGTGCGGGCCTATTTTCACGGCAAGCGCTCCCAGATGCTGCAACCCAAAGCGAGCTAAAGATGGAAACCCGTGCTCCCTTCGTCGTTGTCGGCGCCTTCGTCCTGGCGGCGATCGCTGCTGTGTTCGGCTTCGTGTACTGGCTTCACAACACCGGTGGGCTCGGCCCCCGCGCGAACTATCACGTCCAGTTCGATGGCTCGGTGCCGGGACTTCTGGTCGGCGCTGCCGTGCTATTCAACGGCATCCGCGTCGGCGAGGTGACCGATCTCGGTCTCGCGCCGGATAATCCACGCCGCGTCAATGCGACCATCTCGGTATCTTCGACGACGCCGGTGCGATCGGACACCAAGGTCGGACTGGAATTCCAGGGCCTCACCGGCGTGCCCGTGATCGCGCTCGAGGGCGGTATCTTGCTGAAGGATTCCGGTGCAGTGCCGACGTTGGTCGCCGAACCGGGGGCGGGGCAGGGCATGACGCAAGCGGCTCGCGATGCGCTGCGCAAGGTGGATTCCGTGCTGAGCGAGAATTCAGACCCTCTGAAGAAGACGATCGCCAACCTGCAGATCTTCTCGGAAGGGCTTGCGCGCAACACCGGCAAACTCGACAGCATTATCTCGGGCCTCGAAAAGATGACGGGCGGCGGGACGCCGGTGCAAAAAATCACTTACGATCTGCGGGCGCCGCAAAATCTGGGCCCGGCGGACAAGACCATCAAGGGACAATTGGCGGTTCCGGAGCCCACGGCGGTTGCCATGCTCGAGACCCAGCGGATACTGTTTTCGCCGGCAAAGGACTATCCGGGGTTCGCGGATGTTCTGTGGGCTGACAGCATCCCAAAACTATTGCAGGCACGGCTGATCGAAAGTTTCGAGAACTATGATGTCGCTCACGCGCCGCTGCGCACGGCAGATATCGGGCAGGCGGACTTCCAGCTTCTGATCGACGTCAGGCGCTTCCGGGTTGCGATTGATTCGGAACCGGTCGCCGAGATCGGGTTGTCTGCGCGGATCGTCGATAAGGACGGCAAGGTCGTTGCCTCGCGCGTGTTCGAAGGAAGCGAGAAGTTCGCCAAGGTCGAACCGCCGGAAGTCGTCGCCGCCTTCAATGAAGCCTTTGGCCGTGTTGCGAGGGATATGGTCGCCTGGACCGTGGGTGCGATGTGAGTGCGCAGGACTAAGTCCGGCATTGCGTCGCGTCTGAAGCGACGACCGCGTTTATTCGAGAGTCTTCAAGAACGACAAAAGATCATGAATCTGGTCGGGCTCGAGCTGGAACGCCGGCATGGTCGGATGGCCGGTCTCGATGCCCTCCGCCAGAGCCTCGCCAAGGGTTTCGATCGGGTAGCGTTTGTGCAAGGTGCGGAAGGGCGGCGCGATCTTGAGCGGGCTCTCGGTCACGCGATCGATAGAGTGGCAGCGCGCGCAATTGGTTAGCGCATAAGTCTTGCCGCGCTGTTCGGCGGGTGAGGTGGCGTGAGCCGGTGTCATCAGCATTGTGGTGCCGAAGGTTTGGCGCAGGACGGATCGCAGCATTGTGGGACCGATCTCCTCAAGTCGCGGGCTATGGCGGGTTTAATAGCGCGAGGAAGCCGATCACGATTGATCTGCATCAATCGGTGCATGGGCGATCCGCTAAACTACGGTTTGACCCCGCAGGCCCGTGCACAGTGCGGCTGCCGCCCGGTCGACCCTGGAGTGGCGCATGAAGATCTCCGTTGTTGCAGGCGGGCCGGATGGGCAGGTTTGTGCCGATTGTTCGGCACGCCAGTTCAACGTCTGCGCGGCGCTCGATAAGTCTGAACTGAGGGAGGGCTGGAGCATCTCGGCTGTCATGCCTATTTCACGTCCGGCGAGACCGTGTTCGCGCAAGAGCAGGTAATGACGTCGGTTTACAATCTGCTTGAGGGCGTAATGCGCCTTTACAAGCTGTTGCCCGACGGCCGCCGGCAGATCGTGGGATTTGCCTTGCCCGGCGATTTCCTGGGCATGACGGCTTCTGCGCGTCACAGCTTGTCCGCCGATGCGATCGGCGCTGTGGAGGTCTGTAAGTTCCCCAAAACCTGCTTTGCACGATTTATCGAGCACAGGCCGCATCTGTTGCGCCGGATCAATGAATTGGCCATCCGTGAACTCCGTCAGGCGCGGGATCACATGGTCTTGCTCGGACGCCGTACCGCCGAGGAGAGAGTCGAACGGCCGAACAGTCGATCGAATTGCTTCGATCGCATCGCGCTGAGCTCGGTTTCGTAGCGGGGACCGTCGCGGACCTGAGATCGAGACTGAACCCCTGTTCGAGTACGACGTCGTGATCGTCGGAAAATCAGTGCTCGTACCGCGTCGGCCGTCGCGCGACAGTCTTGAAAAGCTGACTTGGATTTCGAGAGAAGAGGGCTCGGCGACGCGCATCTCATCCGATGCTGGATTGGCGCAGCTGGGTATTGTTCCCAGACGCCGGCTTGAGCTGCCCTCCAATGAGGCGGTCGAGCATGCGCTGAAGAAAGGCTATGGAATTGGGGCCATCAGCCGCTACGTTGTCGCCGCGGAGCTGCGAACCGGATCATTGGCTGTTATCCGCGTTCTCGGATGGAATGTTCGCAACATCGTCTCCGTGCTTCGTGTTCGAGACGCCAAGTTGACGCCGTCTGCAGACCGTTTCCAGGCTTTCGTGCGCACGCGGCTCTGCGAAATGGCTCGCCAGCGCAGTACACCCCCGCGGCGCGATACGCCCCGTCTTCCATCCGGGCTGCCTGTCAGAGGCATTATTCTAGCAGAACAAACTATGGGGATGAAGCTGGCAAAGCCCTCTAATGGAATACTAGCGCGCCGGCCCACGCCGTCACCGCGACAAGGATCAGGCCAGGGATCAGGGCACCGCGAAGGAGCGGCTCCCACTGCTCCAGGCAAAAACGACCTTGCTGATGGTGTTGGTTGAGAGGCCGGCGAGAACAGGGAACAGAGCGTCTGTAGCCGTCATCTTTCCGGATGCAACTAGCGAAGCAACGGCAATGGCGGCGGAGTGCGTGTCGACGAAGCCGGCGGCTGCGGCCGCCAAGATGACCCCCGTCTCGCCGAACGTTTCCCGCAGCGCCGCCGAGGCAATGAGGATGGCGGCAAGGGTCAGGGCGAATACCAGCGCCACCGGGAGGCTGAATGCCTGTCCGGACTGAGGGGCAGCCGATTCCCTTTTGTGTAGGGCGCGGATCGTGAAACCGATGCCGTAGGCTGCGGCGGCAATGCCGGCGCAGATCAGCGGAATAGCCAGCGTGCGCAGTGTGACCATGCTGGTGGCCGCGAGTACCAGCGAGAGTTGAATGATAGTGGCTACGGTCGAGAGCGCCGCGCCTGCTATCGCCGCGCTAATGATACCGGGATTTTTCTGGACCCGCGCGCCCATGGCCCCGATCGTTGCGGTGCTGGAGATGAAACCCGATGCGAAACCCGCGATCGGGAGTCCGAAACGCGCGCCGAGCAGGCGAACGGCAACGTAGCCCGCGGCGCTGATCGCCATCACCAGGATGACGACGATCCAGATCGAACGCGGATTCAAGGCCTTATAGGGTCCCAGCGCTTCATTGGGCAGCAACGGCAGAACCACCAATGTCGCGCCGGCGAAGATCAGAGCGTCTCTGACCTCTCCTTCGGTAAGTACGGAACGGACGAAATGATGCAGCGGGGCGCGCGCCGCGAGCAGCACGGCAAGGGCAACGGCGATGCCGGCTGCCAGTGCAGGCTGTTGCACGGAGAGACCGCCAAGCAGTGCGGTCAGGATCAGGGCAATCTCGGTGGTAAGGCCGGGATCCTCGTCGCGAGATTTGAAATAGGCGATAGCAATGAGGGCGGCCACGCCTGTAACCGCGACTGCCAACACAAGCGTGCCGCCTACCATCACGCTGGTTGCCCCGACCAGCGAGACGACCGAGAACGTGCGTATTCCCGCCGGCGCACGGGCAGATCCCTCTCCTTTGCGGCGCTCCCGCTCGGCGCCGATCAGAAGCCCGATACCAAGCGCTACGGCGAGGTTGAGGGGCAGGGAAGGGAGATCAACCATGTTCATCCCGTTCGCTGGAAGCCGCCGACATACTTATCAGCTCAATGCAGCAGAAATCGTTCGGTGGGCATCGATAGCCCCACGCAAGTTAAAGGATGAGCGGATGCTCTTGAAGCCGACCAGCCGGGGAGCATCCGCTTGGAAGTCAAAGGAAGCAAGCTCCGAAACGCATCAGCCGCCTGCTTCCCTCACGCCTTCTTCCAATAAATCCGACGCGAGGGAGGCGACCATGCGATAGATCAATCGCGTCGCATTGCTTCATGGCAATCATTTCCTGAAGTCGCGCCTGCATTCGAGATAAGGCGATTTGGAGCGCGGCCGTAAACTCTTGCCGAAGGGAGAGGACCATGGCGATCAAGGATATTTTTCTTCCGCTTGTCAGTTATCCGAATCCGACCACTATGGCGGCGATCGAGAAGAGCGTGGCTATGGCAAGTCATTTGGGAGCTGATATTTCCGCGACCTCCGTCGAAATTGAAGTCCCCGCGCCCGCGGGGCCGTTCACCGGGACCTTTGTGCCGGAGGGGGATGCTTCGATCGAGGAGGCCCCTGAACATAAAAAGAGTCTGCTTAATTCCAGGAGAGTGTTGGAGGCGTTCGAGGTCGCGGCGAAATCCTCGAAAGTTGGGTATACCCGCACCATCGCGCCCTGCGCCGCGGAAGACATGGCCGCCGTGTTGGTTAGCCAATCGCGCCTCAAGGATCTTTCGCTGATTGCGGTCAAGGGCTACGACGGCGGCCAGGAGAAAATGATCGAGAGCCTGTTGTTCGAATCCGGTCGGCCCGTACTGCTCTTTTCGGAACAGTCCGCCAGCGAGCTGTCGAATTCATTTGACCATGTTGCGATTGCCTGGGACCATAGCGCACAGAGCGCGCGCGCAGTCGGCGATGCACTTCCGTTGCTTCAAAACGCCAAGGTCGTCCGTATCCTGACGGCGACCGATAGCAGGACGCCGCCTGTGCTTGAATCTGGCGAAGCCTTGGTTAGCCATTTGGCTAAACATGGCGTTGAAGCGAGTTTCGAGATGCCGAAAATCGGCGGCAGCTCGGTTGGAAAAGTCTTTGCAGCTTACGTCAAAGCCAATGACATCGACCTTCTGGTAATGGGCGCCTATCGTCACTCGCGGTTAAGGGAATTCGTGATGGGCGGAGCGACAAACACCGTTCTTGGCCACCCGCCTTGTTGGGTGCTGCTGGCTCATTGAGCCGATTCACTGCAGCGGCGGCGATCAAGATCGACCTCACTTGGAATTCCGACTCGATCTCGGAAAGCGGCGACGTGGACGCGGATGTCTTGGGGATGGTGCGGCCGTTGCGACCATCGCCGAACAGAACGCCAAGGCTAACCATCATCGGCCATGAGGACGGCGAACGCCGCCGCGCGATCATTCTCGGTTGTGGGCTTGGCTGGATGACATTTTCCTTCCAGCCGAACTCTTCCGACCGAAATGCCATGCAGGGGCTTGGAACCTCCACATAGGCAAAGCCGGGCCAGCGAAGCCCTTTAAGGATCATGTCGGATAAATTGTGGGAGCGTCCGGCAAAACCGCGTGCAACAAAGGTTGCTCCGGCCGCGATCGCGAGCGCAAGCGGATCGAGCGATCGCACCCCAAGTCCGCCGGGCGCGATGTCGCTGTCCCAGTCGGCGTCTCCGGCCAGATGTCGGAGGCTCCCTATTGGAATGACGGCAATAGGGCTCAGATGTAGCCGAGCCACCGCCAGTAAGTGGCGCCAAGCAACATCACCAACGCCAGCGCAATCACCGTCAGCACCAGGCCGGTGCGCACAAAGTCCTTTGCATCAAACGTCTCGCTGCCATAAGCCACCATGTTCTGCGGCGCATTCACCACCAGAATGAAGCCGAAACTGACCACGAACTGCAGCAGCATGGTCATTCCGACAATATTGATGCCGGGCGTTGCTACGCCTTGAAGCACGGCGATCATGATCGGGGTCATCGCGGATGCGAGCGCGGTCGCGCTGGCGAAGCCGAGATGGATCAGGGTGAGGAATAGGCTGAGTGCGCCGAGAATAAATAACGCGATGGCGTGTTTGAGGCCGAATTGAACGACGGCGAGGTCGGCAAGCCAGGACGCGCCTTTGGTCTGCAACAATGCCGTTCCAACGCTGATGCCAATGCCGAACAGCACCACCGTGCCCCACGGGATCCTCGGCTGAGCCTCCTTCCAGGTCATGATTCCGATGCCCGGAAGGAACATCAGTGCCACGGCTGCAAGCGTGGTCGATGAGGTGTCGAAGCTGTGGAGCACGCCCTCGGTAGACCAGAGCAGCAGCAAGGTCAGGGATATCGCCAACAGTTTCATCTCCGAGGCCTTCATTGGCCCCAGGTCGGTCAAAGACTTGCGGATCTGTTCGCGGCCACCGGGAATTTCCTTGACCTCGGGAGGCATCATCCGGGGCATCACGAAGTAAAGCGCGATCGACATCAGAATGCCGAATGGCGCCGCAGCGATGAACCACTCCAGCCAGGTTATGGATTTTTGCAGGGTTTTTTCAATGAAGCCGACCGCGACCATGTTCTGGGCGGCGGCGGTCCGTAGGTCGAGCCCAATCCATTGCGGGCCGGCGGAAGGCAAAATTTGGCACAAGTCTCTATTCAAGCGACTTCAGAAAATTGATGAAATCCCCGACTTGACCGGAATGCAGCCGAAACTCCGGCATCCGCGGATGACCTGTCGACATCCTTCGGCAAGTGCATCTTCCAGCGTTGCGACAGGATACTGCTTGTGAAGCGTTCGAAACGGAGGCGCGGCCCTGCGGGCGCTCCGGGTAAATCTGTCGATTGAATGGCAGTACGAACAGTTGGCTTGAGCGAAGACTTTGCCGCGCCGAATGCTCTGTACGTCGGCAAATGCCGGAATACTCGCGGCGAAGTTTGAGATGACAAATACCTAGAGAAAAATTGGCGAAATTAGGCGTTGGTGCGTACTCATTCGAACAGGTCTTTCCACCAAGTCGGGCATGTCACTCCGCTGTCATTCGTACGCCTCCTATTTATAGTTCCATCTCATCCGCCTGGATCATTTGATACAGATCAATCTCGATGTTTGACCTGCATCAATCATGGGGAGTCGATCTCGAAGTAGCCTTGAGGTTGAAACCGGAGGCTTGAAATGCGAGCGTATCAAATTATGACCGGCAAGTTGATCACAGTGAAAGCCGACACAGCCATCCTCGAAGCAGCTCACCTGATGCTGCAACGTCACATCAGCGGCCTTCCGGTGGTCGACGACACTGGCAGGCTGATCGGTATTGTCTCTGAAGGCGACTTTATGCGCCGCGGTGAAATCGGGACGCAAGGGCCGCGCATTCGGTGGCTGGACTTCCTGATGGGGGCTGGAAAATCTGCCTTGGACTTCGTGCGCGAGCACGGTCGCAAGGTCGGCGAGATCATGACGCGGGACGGTCTCTTCACTGCGACAGAAGATATGCCGCTTGAGGAACTCGTGCGATTGATGGAGCGCCGGAATGTCAAGCGTTTGCCCGTTGTCGGCGGAGATACGCTAGTCGGGATTGTGACGCGTTCGGACCTGCTCCGCGCCGTCGCAAGTCTCGCTCGGGACGTTCCGGATCCAACTGCCGACGATGACCACATTCGCAGCCGCGTGATCGCATCCATCGAGAAGAATGAATGGCAGCCAACGCAGCTCGGCGTCACCGTACGGGACGGAATTGTGCATCTGAGCGGTATGATTACCGATGAACGCTTTCGGCAGGCGACGATCGTGGCGGCCGAAAATGTCTCCGGCGTCAAGCTGGTTCACGACCACCTCAACCTGTTCGATGCTATGTCCGGGCTTTCGTTCCGATCGCCAGAAGATGAGGGATGGGCAAAGGCCGGTTAATACAGTGGCGCGTTTGTTGACGGCGGAAAGGTTATTCTTGAGCGTTTTGCGGACAATCGGAAGGAGCGACAGGTCCATCGAGACCGCCGCGTGGTCTGCGCCAGGAGTGACGGTTGTCGACGATCGGTTGTCTGTAGGTACGTAGCAGCCCGCTCCAGAGGAAACCGCGGAGCGCGCAAAGCTCTGCACCCAATCGTTAAGATGCCAAAACAGTCAAAAGCATCCAAACCGTCCGTTGCCGCTGCTGTCGTCGGCAGGGCCACCACGCGAGCAAATGGGTCCGGTGTCAGCGCGCAGGCGGGGCAGCCACTCGGCAATCTCCCGGGCAGACGCACGCCGAGCGCGAGGCGTCAAGCGGCGGCGCTGGAAGTAGAGCTGAAGCTCGGTGTTGCCACGGAACATCTGGACATTCTGAAGAACCACCCGCTTTTCCGTAACCGGAGATCGAGCCGAAAAGACGAGTTGGTTTCGATCTATTTAGACACCAAGGACCGTGTGCTTCGCCGACATGGTCTATCGTTCCGGTTTCGACGTAAGGGAGAGGAGCTTCTTCAAACCATCAAGGGGCCTTATCGAGGAATTCTCGATCGCAGCGAGCGTGAAACCTCGTTCACTCGCGATGGAGACCATCATCCCGGTGCGGTCGATGCGTTTTTGCGCAACCTTGATCGAAACTTGTCGACAGCGCTAAAGCCGATTTTCAAGACGATAATTGAACGGGAAACCTACCAGGTTGGAGGCATTGAGGTTTGCCTGGATAAAGGCGAGATAATCGCTGGCCGACGCTCCTCTCCGATCGCCGAGGTCGAGTTGGAGTTGAAAAGCGGCGATCGGAGGGAGCTATTCGCTCTTGCGAGACAGATTTCTGCGATTGTACCAGCGGAAATCTCCGTAAAGTCCAAATCAGAGCGAGGCTACGACCTTGTAGAAGGAATCAAGGCCCGAGCGATCATGGCGCAGGATCCGGCATTACCCCGATTTCCTACCGTTACCGAGGCCTTTCAAATTATCGGCAGCGAATGCCTGCATCAACTGATTTCGAACCGGCCCGGTGTGCGGGACCACATAGCAGAAGCGCTTCACCAGGCACGAGTCGCGCTAAGAGGTTTGGATGCCGCCGTAAAGCTCTTCAGAAAAATTCAGAGCGAGAAGGCAACGAAGGTCGCTGGCGAACTCAAATGGATTGGCGATGAACTAGCAGGTGCACGCGAGCTAGACGTATTCATGGCCGATTTCCTTGGGCCTCCCAGGAGCAAACACCCGACGGACTTAAGCCTGGCGAAGGTTTACGGCGCCTGCGTCCAGTTGCGCGAAAAGGCGTATGAAAGGGCTAACGCCGCCCTGAGCTCGCAACGATTCCGTACGTTTCTTATTGATGTCGCAGAATGGATCGAAACCGGCAACGGACAGCGAAAGGCGAGGTCGCGAGTGAAGGGTGAGCCATCGGCAAAGGATATTGTATCCAAGACACTATCCAAAATGTCGCGCAAGATGAAGGCCGTAAGACGAATTGACGACCTCGATCTGCGCCGTCTTCATAAGCTCCGTCTGCGCGCAAAGCGCATGCGCTATACAATTGAATTTACCAGAAGCCTGTACGAGGTAAGTTACAAGCGCATCGAAGGAATGCTTAAACATCTCGGGAAGCTGCAGTCAGCCCTCGGGAAGTTGACCGACATGGCCTCAGCGAGGACGATATTGAGCCGAATTGCGGTGGAAGCAAAATCCGACCCCAAAAGTGTAAAGCTGAGGATCACTTCCAGATTGACAACTATAGCTGGAGATCAAGAAAGGCAGAAATCCAACCAATTGAAGAAGGCTGCCAAAGCATTTGAAAAACTACAGAATCTCATGCCGTTTTGGACCTGAAAGCTCCCGCCAATTGCCACGTGGTTATCGTGTTAGTTCAGGTCTGAAAAACATATGACCCGGGTGCCGGACCATAGGAAGGTAAGCCGCCAGTGGCATTTGACAGGAATGATGGCGTAACTCTCACAGACGAGGAGTGGGCATCAAGCCAGCGTACCCATTCTGGCCACCATGATCCCTGTTTTTGCGAGGCTGAAGCAAGCCACGTATCGGGATCGACATATTTTCCGGAAGCGTCGCAAGTGCTGATGCGATAGTACGCTCCGGTCTTGCCCGGCGGACTGACGATGGAGCTATTATGGCCTCCGCCCGTGAGAATGAACTCCGTGTCCGCGGAGCTATAAAGCTCCACCTTGTAGACCGACCGCCAGGGGGCGATGTGATCCCTTTCAGCCCCAAGTGCAAATAAAGGGGTGTTGATATCCTTCAGCGCCACGGCGCGGCTGTCCACGAGATAGTTTCCGTGAGCGAAGCTGTTATCGAGGAACAGCTGGCGCAGATACTCGCTGTGCATTCGCGCCGGCATGCGCGTCGCATCGGCAAGCCAGGCGTCGAGGTCGGTTGGGGTACGAGGCTGGCCGAGAAGGTAGCGCTCGACAAATTGGGAGAAGATCATCTCATCGGCGCGAAGGACGGAGAATGCGCCAGCCATCTGCCGTGTATCGAGAAAGCCCTGGACGTGCATCATGTCCTCGAGCAAGGCGAGCTGGCTTTCGTCAATGAACAGCATCAGCTCGCCGGCCTCCTCGAAATCGGTCTGGGCGGCGAGCAGACTAAGACTGGCAAGCCTGTCGTCATGGTCTCGATCCATGGCCGCCGCGGCGATCGCCAAAATAGTGCCACCTAGACAGTATCCGACGGCGTGCAGTTTCCGGCCGGGGACGATCTCACCGATCATGTCAATAGCAGTCATGATCCCCTTGCTGCGGTAGTCGTCGAATGAGGTGCCTCCTAGCTCTGCACCGGGATTCTTCCACGATATCATGAACACCGTGAATCCCTGGTCGACCAGATAGCGCACGAGGGAATTTGCCGGGCTGAGATCGAGAACATAGTACTTCATGATCCAGGCCGGGACGATGAGCAACGGTTCTTCACGCACTTGCAGCGCCGTCGGAGCATATTGGATCAGCTCCATCAATTCGTTTCGAAACACCACCTTGCCTTCGGTCAGCGCAATGTTCTCGCCTATCTTGAACTCTTCCAGTCCTTTCAATTGTTTTCCCCGGGCGAGCCGAGCAATATCCTCGGCCAGGAGCGATGCACCGGCAGCAAAATTCGCACCGGCTGTCCGCCAGGCGGCATCCAGAACCGCCGGGTTGGTCCAGGCAAAGTTGACGGGCGCGAGCGCGTTCAGCATGAAGCTGCCGAGGAAATCGACACGTTTGGCGTGATGGCGCCCCATGCCGGGGATATCGCGAGTGGCGGCATGCCACTGCGCTTCAGCAGCCAACTGTGCCTGTGCCAAAAGACTGAATGGCGGACGCTTCCAGCAGGGGTCACGGAAGCGGCGATCATCGGATTTCGGTCCGGAACCGATGCCCGGGACTTCACGTTCCAGAACCGCACGGCCAAGAGATGAAGCCGCCTCCCAAGCCATTTCACAAAGCTCAATCTGCTTGCCGCTTGAGAGCATCAGATGGAAAGTCCAATCCTCCCACGCCTGCAGGATGGCCCAGGGCGACTGCCCGCCGAGGAGTATTCCAAAGCGACCGCGTCGTCCGCGATCGAATTCGCGGATAAGCGACGTGGAATGGCCGGAGAGAGCGGTTCCGGCGTCAGAGCGCGTCGCCGGCGTTTGGTCGGGGGTCATATTGGTACTCTCTGACCATGCGGTCGCGATGCGTTCGTCCAGAGCGTTTCAAGACGATCGAGAAAGGGCCGCTGGCTTGCAAGAATCTTCTCCCGGGCAAGGGGAAGAGTGAACCACGCTGCGCGGTCGATTTCCGGAAAGTATGTGGTCCGACCGCTTCGGGGAGGCCATTCAATCGCAACGTCATTGCTGCGAACGTTACTGACATCAAGATCGCCTTCCAATGCATAGCCTCGAACTACCTTGCCGGCACGCTGGCGCACTTCGCCAAGCGGCTGCAACGGGCCGGGGCCTTCTACGCCGAGTTCTTCTTCGAATTCGCGGCGAGCCGCGGCCTCTGGGTCCTCTCCATCGTTCAGTTCGCCTTTGGGCAGCGACCAGGCGCCTAGATCGCGTTTGCGCCAAAAAGGCCCGCCCGGATGGACGAGGAGAACTTCCATCTTGTCGCCGCTGCGGCGATACATCAGAATACCAGCGCTATTGTTAGGCATGGTGTGGGGATGCTCGGTTCAGTAGACGATCGTTGAGCTGTCCGCGAGGTGATCGTTGACCATGGTGACTCCCGGAATAGCCTCCGCCAGCACGCGGATCGCTTTCCGTTGGTCGCCGGATTCAGCATAGCCCCAGAGATCAACAATTCCGTTGGTTACCGTCACGCTCAGATTGTGGGCGTGTGCCCATGATTGCTTCTTGAGTCCGTCGAGCAGCTTCTGTCGAATCGTCGAATCCGGAAGGGTCATTTCGAGCTTTGGCCAGGCGCTGGCGACCACCTGGATCAGATTAGCCCGGCTGACGATGCCGACCAGGCTGCCTTCTTTGTTGACGATCGGAACACGCTTGATCTGGCGCTCCTCGAGCAAGGCAGCGATTTCATGCAATGGCGTTTCCGGGGTGGCCGTTACGACGTCGGCGGTCATAACGTCTTCGACCTTTACGGCATGCGATTTGACGTAATCGGCCGCGATCGTCGCGTCACCGGCGAGGAAATGTACCCACCACGAGTAGGGGCGTTCAGTCCCGGCTTCCGTGCGGTGCATCAAATCGCTTTCAGTTACAATGCCGACAACCTTGCCGACATTGTCGACGACGGGAACCGCACTTATGCGTTTCTCGAGCAAGATCTTTGCGACGTCCCGAACGGTCGCAATTCTCCCTACGGTAATGACGGGAGAAACCATCACATCGCGCGCTTGCATGGCCAAGACTCCATCGGAGAGCTGTCGGCACATATCTTCGGAGCTTTTGCCCGATACAGAATTGATCCATATCAAAAGGAGTTGCGCGAGGACGTGATCGTAATTGCCGGCATGATCGCAGAAATGAGGAGCCCGCGATGTCCTATGCAACGCTGATGGTCTACGTCAAGGTCGACCATGTTTCGAAGCAACTGATTGGCGTCGCAGCGGGCTTGGCTGACACATTCTCAGCCAAGCTGATCGGCTTGTCGGCCCTTGCGATTATCCCGCCCTGTGCCGCCGAAGGTGTTGTGATCGTCGACAACGCGACGGAATTCGATATCGCGAAGATGAAGGCCACACTTGCGGAGGCTGGAAAGACGTTTCGTGCTGCGGCCGGCGCAGACCGTCAGGCCGAATGGCGATCGGCGATTGAGTTTCCGACCCAGACACTGATCAGCGAAGCACGTTGCGCCGATTTGATCCTGATCGAAAAAGGCAAATCGGGCGATATTCATCGAAGTATCGATGCCGGAGCAGCCATTTTGGGAGCAGGGCGCCCGTTCCTGGTGGTGCCCGCGGCAGTGAAAGCCCTTGCCGCTGACCACGTCGTGATCGGATGGAAGGATACGCGTGAGGCGAGGCGTGCTGTCAAGGACGCATTACCGTTCCTCCACCAGGCGAAGCGCGTCACCGTCGTGGAAGTTTGTAAGAAGGATGAGATGGATATCGCGCGCCATCATGCCGTCGACGTCGTTCGCTATCTGGCGCAGCATAAGATAAAGGCGGAATCCCGGGTCGAGATCCAGGCGCAAGGTTCCGGTGCGGATCAGATCATCACGCTGGCCGAAGACGAGGGCGTCGATCTGATGGTCACTGGCGCTTACGGCCATAGCCGGCTCAACGAATGGATCTTTGGCGGAATGACCCGCGATCTGCTAACCTCGAGCCCGATCTGCTGCCTGATGTCCCATTGAGGCGACGAGTTGCGAGGGCACATGCGATACTCAACACAAAGGAATATCTCTGAGACAGCACCGCCTCCAGGGAAGAGGCGTACCAGACGGACGAGGCCCCCGGCCTGATCGAAAGGGACTAGGTCGATATCGAACGCGAAGTGCCTTTGGAGAAAAATCAGTCGATCGAACGTATTGAGCCGCGCGACAGGCCGGAATCACCGGTGCTTGAAGACTGAGAGATTCCAAGCCATCAGCCAGCTGGGCCGATGCATTGGCTCGGAAAGCTGCGCAGGTTTGCTGCCGCGCTATCCGGACCTAAGTCGCCTCACAATGAGCGATGGCCGACTGGCATAATTTCAGCGTATGCTCTGGTGCTCCGGACGCATCGATGGGCGTCCAATCGACCGCGCCGATATCGTAGTTTTCCTGAAGCGCAGCGATCTCAGGCGTAGCGTCGGAAGCGTCGCGTCTGCGGTCACCGACGCGACGCAGTCTCGTCGCAAGGTCGGTCTGAAGATAGAGACCGACGAATTGGACGCCCAGTTTGCGCGCGGCATCGCGGATCGCGGTCCGTTCTGTTGGATGGGCAAAGACCGCGTCAACGACGACAGAATGACCTCGCGAAAGAATGCGAATGGCGCGTTGTCCGAGCACTTCGTAAATCTGTCGGGTAATCTCCGGTTGGTATGCGGTCGCGGGGAGCCGATCGGTTTCGTTGACGTGAAGGAGCTGCTTCCGCAGCACGTCGCTGCGTAACACGACGGCTCCCGGTTCCGGGTTCACGTCAGGCGCGAGCGCTCGCGCCAGGACGGATTTTCCGGTCCCGGACAGCCCGCCGATCGCGACAAGCCGCGGTGCCGCGGGCCGGATCACGCGGTGTGCCAACTCGAAATATGTCCGCGCCGACTGCATGACATCAGCCTCATCGCGACAAGCAGGGCCAAGACGGGCAAACAGGACCTTGGCACGGATTGCGGCGCGCAACGACATGAACACAGGAAGCGCGTCGAGCGCATCGAGATTTTCACCGGGTGTCCTGCCCAAATACCGGTTGAGGAGACCGTTGGCCGCGGCGTGTCGGTCGTACCTGATGAAATCCATCAATGGGAATGCAAGGTCGTAGAGCACATCGGTCGATGCGATCGTCGGGTCGAACTCGATGGCGTCGAACAGAACAGGCTTTTCCTCGATCAACACAATGTTCGCCAGATGCAGATCGCCGTGGCAATGCCGCATAAACCCCGCTCTGCCGCGCTGCTCCAATAACCCGCGGATCCGATTAAGCGCGGAATGAGACGCATCTGCGAGATCATCGATGTCGAGCGCCGGGAAGCAGGCCGCGGCCCGGAATGCCCTGGTGTTGTCCGCGATAATGGCCGGGATGGATTCGATCCATGGCTCCGCCGGCACACGTGGCGCAGCGAGGTGCGAGGCGGCGATCGCATCTGCGATGGCGTCGACCAGACCGGAATCCGGTGGACCGGCCTCTGCCAGAAGATCGACCGTCTGGCTCTCATCAAAGCGCGTCATCTCGATCGCAAATTCGACCGGTTCGCCTTTGCCGCCGATGCTCAACGAGCCTTGCCGATCTTCAGTAATCGGGACGATGCGATGGTAGATCTGCGGTGCGAACCGGCGGTTTATTGTCATCTCCTGGTCACAGGCCGCTTTTCGCTTCGCGAGCGTCGAATAATCGAGATAGGGAAAACGGACGGCGCGCTTGATCTTGAACGCGCGTTCGCCTTCGAGAAATACCGACGCTGCATGGGTATCGATCCGACGAACAGACGGATGGATGGCGGGGTCTGTCAGAAATGCAAACACGCGCTCCTGAACGCGGGAGTCGGCTGCCATTGAAGCTTGTGCTGCCACTGGAGTTGTCATGTCGAAGATCTAGGGTTGGAGGACTGCAGCGCCCAAAATTTGTCCTGTCCGCAGCTTTTCAAGGACCTCATTGGCCTCGACAAGCGGGAATGCCGTTGTCTGGGTCCGAATTCCGGCCTGAGGTGCGATCTTGAAGAAATCGAGCCCGTCCTGGCGCGTCAGGTTGGCAACCGACACCAGTTGTCGTTCCCCCCAAAGAAGATGGTAGGGAAAGCTCGGAATATCGCTCATATGAATGCCGGCGCATATGACCCGGCCGCCCTTGCGCACCGCACGCAACGCAGCCGGCACCAATGGTCCGGCGGGGGCATAGATGATTGCGGCATCAAGCGGAGTTTCAGGCAACTGGTCGGATGCTCCCGCCCACACCGCGCCCAGACGACGGGCAAAGTCCTGCGCCGCCACGTCATCGGAACGCGTGAAGGCGTATACAGATCGCCCCTGCCAACGCGCGACCTGGGCGACGATGTGCCCCGCGGCGCCGAAACCGTAAATGCCCAACCGCTCGGCATTGCCTGCCATCACAAGCGAGCGCCAGCCGATCAGGCCGGCACACAACAGTGGAGCGATCGAAACATCGTCGCCCTCTTCGCCAAGCGGGAAGGCATAACGGGCATCAGCAATGGTGTGCGTGGCGAAACCGCCGTCCCGCGTATATCCCGTAAACAACGGACGGTCGCAAAGATTTTCCATGCCATCTTTGCAAAACCGGCAGACGCCGCAGGTATATCCGAGCCAGGGGATTCCGACCCGGTCGCCGATCCTGTGCGTCTTGACTTTGCTCCCGACGAGGTCGACGCGGCCGACGATTTCATGACCTGGAACCACCGGGTATTTGATGCCAGGCAGTTCCGCATCGACGACATGAAGATCGGTTCGGCAGACCCCGCACGCGCTTACTTTGACGCGAATTTCGTAGTCACCTGGAAGGGGGTTATCAAGTTCCTGAAGCTGGAGAAGCGATCCAGGAGAGGTGAGGGCCATCGCTCGCAATTTGCTTCTCCTCCCTCCACGCACTCAGCCGTCAGTGCGACATCAGGGTCGGTACCGTCATCGATCGAATCATGCCGCGCGTGACGCCACCCAGAATGCGCTCCCGCAGTCGCGAATGACCATAGGCGCCCATTACGATCAGATCGAGACCGTCGTCGGCCGCAATCGACAGGATGCTCGGCTGGATATCAGCGCGGTCGGCATCCATCTGCTGGATCCGTACGGTCACGCCATACCGCGCCAGATGGGCTGATACGGCCTTCGCGGACGCTTCAGCCGGTGCCTGTACTTCATTGATACTGATAATGGTGATGGCCTGCGCCCGGGTCAGGAACGGCGCCGCATCGCGAAGCGCCCGCGCGGCGAGGCGGCTGCCGTCCCACGCAATTCCGATCCGCTTGGCTACCAAGGGACCTTTGTGCGTATATGGGATGAAGAGGACCGGGCCACCCGATTCAAATAGTATTTCTTGCGGCATGATGTTGTCGAACGTGTCGCGATCAGGCTCGGGTTGTAGCACGATCGTTAAATCGTGCAGCCGTGCCGAGGCGCTCACAGATGCCGCGGCCTCTACCGGGACGCTTGCTATGGCTTGGCAATTATAGGTGATACCGGCGTTGCGGGCTTCGGTTTGAAATACGGCAAGCGCGGCATTGGCTCGCGCCAGCGCGCGTTCCCGTTCGATCTCAAAGACCGCGGCTACCGCTGCGCCGCCAACGTCGACGGCAGGGCCGACATTCGTGCTTTCATATCCGACCGAAATCGCATGGAGATGGGCAGCGTGTGAGACCGCCAGCGAGATTGCTCCGTCGACCACAGGCCGTATCAGCCGCTCCGACGGAATGTGAACCAGAAGATTCGTCAGCATGATCGGTCTCCACCCTTTCGAGAAGCCAACTCTTGTTGCAGGCTGCATTATCAATAAGAACCAAAGGCGCGCAGGCGATTTGATGCAGCTCAAGCCAGCATGACTTCCAGTCGTAAAGCGCTGGGAAGGCGGCTCAAACGGGGCCGGGTAAACTGGTTCCCTATGAGTTCCGGCGCCGGACTCATTGAGCACAATGACACAGAGATCGTCGTCCTTGGCCGGGTGTTCGTGGCTGAACCGGCGCGCGAGTTTCTTGCTGTGCTCGACGCTTTTGAGTCCGTTTGAAATTCCAACCCCGCCCGATCCCTGATCGGTACTCCGTCCTTCATGCATCTGCCGAATGGTCGATCCGCGTTCCCAGCCACTGCAGCCGTTCGCATGTTGCTGCCTAATCTCTGCGCTGTGTTCTCCGATGCCGCCGGTGAACACCAGGCATTCCAGACCGCCCAGCGTATTTGCCTTCGCGGCAACTTCCCTGGCGACGCGAAACGCGAATAGCTCGATCGCCTCGGCAGCACGCGGATCGTCGCTGGCGAGCAGCGCGCGCATGTTGGCGGAAAGGCCGGAGCAACGGCGTCAGCTAGTGGCCTTCATGTCTTCAGGCGATTCCATGTAAAAGCCCGACCAGGTGTCGACAAAACACAGATGGTCGTGGACCTCCTTGACGCCAGCGGTGGTTTCCGCCGCGACGATCGAAGCCCGGTGCACGCTGTCGTCGTTGATGATGAGGCCGTGCAGGTGAACCACGCCGTTGCGCACGGCGACCTGAAGCCCGGTCGGCCGCCAGTCGGTGGCTTCCAGGGTGCGGATAATCCGGTCGCGGATGTGTTCATCATCCGCCGTGGGATCCGGAATCTTCTTGGCCATGCTGGCCACGGCCTGAAGCAAATTCGCCCGGGTGATAATGCCGACCAACTTGTCGTCCCGCAGCACCGGCAGGCGCTTGATGCCGTTCTTCTCCATCAGGTGTACCAGTTCATCCAGCGACGTATCTTCGACCGCGACGACGGAGTCGCGGGTCATGACGTCTTCGACCTTACGGCCGCGTTCATGGATGAAGTCGTTGGCAGAGTGAGCCGGGCTGAGAAAGTACTGAAGCCAACGCGGCCGTTTTTGCTGGGTGCCGATCTCCGAACGTCGCAAGAAGTCACTTTCCGAGACGATGCCGACGAGCTTGCCCGAGGCATCGAGCACCGGCAGTCCGCTCACGTGATTTTCGAGCATCTTGTGGGCTGCCTCGAGAATGGGCGTCTCGGGCAGCACCGTAACGGCGTTTCGGGTCATGATCTGGTGCGCGCGCATGGTCATCTCCTTTGTTGGAAATATAGGAAGGTGAACGAAGTCCTGTTTGATCTTCATCAAAGGCGCCGCCCCGGGGTAGCTTAAATATGCTGTGTCAGCGCGGCACGAACGCAAAAGGACGATGCTATGACAGACATGTCTGAACAGAGTTCCGCGGCCAATGAACCGCTCGCTGCCGACGTTGCCTCGCAACTTACCAAGGCGAACAAGTATGCCTTCTCTCTTTGGGCCGGCTCACAGAACGTGCTTCTGGACGAGATGATGTTTGCCGGAAATGAACTTCTCGAACGCGCAATTGCGGAGACGAGAATCTTCAACGAATTTGTTTCCAAGTTGGCGGAAGCACACTCCGTCAAGGATCTCGGGACGATGTACCAGGAGTGCACCAAGCATCAGCTGGACTTCATCCGCCGCGATACGGAACGGCTCTTGAAACACAGCGAGCGAGGGATCGACAACACCTCGAAACTGGTCGAAAATTGGCGCCAGAACTAAATGTCTGCGTCGCCTGATCGGTTGTAGGCGGGGCAATGGTTTCTTTTGATGGTCAGGAGTGCACGATATTCCGGATCAGGTACGGTTGATCCGGCGCTCACCGGTTGAAATCCCAAACACGCTGTAGACCGGGCAGCTTTTGAAGAAGGCCGTCACAAGCAGGACAATCCCGGCTAATCCAGCCCAATGCCATCCTTGAATGGAGAGGCCGTCCTGGAACGCAAATGCGACCAGCGCCAGTCCCAGCACTATTCTCACATATTGATCAACCGTTCCCACATTTACAGTTGGCATGGTACTTCTCCCTCAGATGAACCCGGTGAGCGAACCTTGTTAAGGGTCGCACAAGATGCCGGACCGGGCTTTGATCTGTCTCAACAGTGATTTGCGGTCGCGATCTCCATATCGGAGTAACGATAATGCGTGAGATCGCCGGCTTCAATCTCGGCTGGCTTAAGAGTTCGGCCCTGGATTTTGGCACGAACGGCATCGAGGCTTTCAGGGGGAGGCCGCGGGACTTGCCGTGACCAAGCTGCCTGCAGGCTCGGCGAAGCGCCGGAACGCCGGTTCGGAAAGGCCGATTTCATCGGGGTCACGTTTTCACGGCCGGTATCCAAGCCGATCCGGCGGACTTTCAGTTGCGGTCGGGATTTATCCGTATTGGTGTCTTCGGCCATTTGATCTCCACGCCGCGCCGCCCGCGCCGGCACCGCCCTTGGTCGTCAATGCGAAAACAGGATCGGGAGCGGTGGCTTGGACAACAGGCTCTTGGTTGCGCCTCCCAGAATGAATTCGCGCCATCTCGAGTGCCCATAAGCGCCCATCACGAGGACGTCGACCTGATGCGAAAGTGTGTAGGTTTCAAGAACCTCGCCGATCGGCCTGCGGTTGGCGTCGACCTTGTCGAGTACGACGTCGATGCCGTGGCGCGCCAGGTTCTTGGCCAGTTCCTCGGCGGAGTGTTTGGTATCGAGGCTCTTTTCCTTGGTGACGGTGACGACGCGCACCTTTTTGGCGCGTTCGAGCAGGGGAAGCGCGTCGGAAACTGCGCGGGCCGCCGCGCGGCTGAAATCCCAGGCGACAACCACGGTTCCCAGTTGGAAAGGCCGCGAGCGAGGAGTCTCCGGCAAGACGAGGGTTGGCCGGCCCGATCCGAAGATCACGCTCTCAGCGTACCATCGGTCATAGGATTCCGGCACGGGTACGATCGTGAGATCGCGAAGCCGGGCATAATCGACCAGCAGATCCGGAACTTCGGAGGTCGGGCATTTTTCCACGAAGGTCTCGTGCAGAACGCCGGCCTTTGCCGCGGCCGCGTCGAACGCGGCGAGCAAGTCTTTCGCGCTCTTCCGGCTCTTTTCGGCCTCGCCCGCGATGATGCCGGCAACCGAGCTTGCCAGGAAGTGACCGGGTACCTGAACGTGCACCTCGCAAGCAACCCCGGCAAGGTGTGCGCCGAGCGTGGCGGCGATCGAAATCGCATCATCGAGCACCAAGACCGGGGTTGGGTCGGGATAGCTCGTCAGTGTCAGCAGAATGTCCTTGAACGCCATGCGTCTCTCCTCTTTGAGACGACAATTTAGCGCTTAGCCCGAACCGGCGTTTGATCCATCGCAAGCGGCCGAGTGTGGTTGACGTCCGAATTTTTAGACCGCCGTCGTGGACGCAAGCAGATTGCGCCGGACTCCATTGACGCCGTCGAGCGGGGACACGAGATATCCTGTACCGTCGATCCAGGTCACTGCTCAGGAGCAAGCTATGAACGCGCCGCCAAAAATCGATCCGGTCACCGCGCATTCTGACGGCGACGTCGTGCACTGGCTGACAAACGACACGCGCGATGAGCGCTTCATTGACAATATTTTCGCTGAACTGTGTGTCCGGCTCCAGCGAGCGGGCATTCCGGTCAAGCGGGCGTCGCTTCATGTCCTGATCCACCATCCGCAATGGCTCGGCGCCCGGATCAGGTGGGCCGACGGGATGCACGAGGCCGAGCTTGCGAGAGTTGACTATGACGTCAGGGAGCGATCCGAATACATCGATAGTCCCGCCAACGAAATCCATGACGGTGCCACCGAGGTGCGCGAGAATCTCGAACGCGATCCCTCGCTGGGCCGCAAGCACGCCGTCTATGACGAGATGCGGGCGAAAGGCTTGACCGACTATGTGGCGTGGCCGCTGTACCATACGCTTGGCAAGCGGCATATCGTGACCTTTGCAACCGATCGGCCCGGAGGTTTCGACGACGCGCATATCGCCGGCCTGTTGAAACTGTTGCCGGCTCTGGCGCTGGTCAGCGAAATCCGTATCAAGAACCGGCTGGCGCGAACGCTGCTCGAAACCTATGTCGGGTCGCATGCCGGCGAGCTCATTCTGGCCGGCGCCACCAGGCGCGGAAGCGGGACGACGGTGCGCGCCGCCATCATGATCTGCGATCTGCGTGATTTCACCCGGATCTCCGACAACTGGCCGCGCGATGACGTCATTGATCTTCTGAACGGCTATTTCGACGCGATGTCGGAGCCGATTGCGCGACATGGCGGGGAAATACTGAAATTTATCGGCGACGGTCTGCTCGCCATTTTTCCGCTCAGCCAGCCGTCGGCCTGCGCAAATCTGCTGCATGCCGTGGCCGAAGCCCGTCAGGCCATGGTTGCCCTGAACGAAAAGAACGGCGAAACCGGTCGTGCGCCGCTGAATCACGGCATCGGCGT
>Ga0193699_10000128_pt1 | contig 34666 bp, 55 predicted proteins | sample L3c2metaG_FD_160095 | JGI IMG/M metagenome (GOLD analysis project Ga0193699, IMG submission 160095) | Soil microbial communities from a riparian zone of the East river system, Colorado, United States - L3c2 | ecosystem: Environmental > Terrestrial > Soil > Riparian zone | place: USA: East...
CAATGATCCATGGGCCAAGGCGTGGACGTGTAGCGCCTGCGACGGCACGGGCGAGGTCATCCCAGAATGCAACGGCTGGAAGTGCCGTGAGGATGCGACGGAATGGGTCGATGGGGCGGCCTGGTGCCCCGTTCATGCCGCCGAGCAGAAAGCGGATGCGGAGTCAGTCGCATGACCCGCGAGCTGCAAGGCTACGCGTTCTGGCATCCAGACACCGGCTGCGAGTGGCACTCCGCGATGATCCGGCTGCCTCAACTGACCGCCAGCGAGCGCGCGGAGGGATGGCGCGTCGTTCCGGTCACGATCACGGTGGCGTGCGATGCGGCGTTGCCTGCCGTGGTCGAGCAGGGCGAACTGAGGCTCGCGGCGTGATGCCAATCAATAGCCTCGCATGGCACCGCCATCATCGCCGCCGCCGAACGACGTCGTTCGAGGCCCTGCTGCCCTGGCTCGCCGATGGCGCGCTGATGATCCTGGTCGCCGCCTCGGTGCTGGGTTGGATGTTCGAGGTGCTATCGTGAGCGACATCAGCGAGCGGCCGTGAGGTGGCTCTGTGTCGCCGCGCTGCTGCCCCTCGCCGCGTGCGTGAGCCAGTCGCGGCTTGACGAGCGGCTGTTCCAGACCGAGGAATTGCGGCTCCAGCGGGACGCGCTGGAGACCGAGCGGCTGCGGCTGCGGTTGTGGTTGGATTATCGCGGGGGGAGACGATGAGCGCACTCAAATACTTCGATGACGACCCGCGCGAGGCGGACGCCCTCCGTCACAAGCTGATCGCCGAAATCTATGAACTGCCGATCTGGTATCGCGGCACGGAACGCGTGGTCACGCCGCCATGGCATGCGCTGACGATCGATGAACGTGACCTGATCGCGGATGCTCTGCGGCAATGGAGCAAGCGGCAATGAACGAGGCCGAGGAAGACCGCATGGACCGGCTGGAAGAGGCGCTGCACCGCGTCGCGTCGTGGGCCGAGGCGTATCCGTTCACGGTTTTCCCGAAGTCGCCCGCGGCCTACTGGCAAAAGGCCCACATCGTTACCCAGATCGCCCGTATCGCGCGGACGGCGTTAGAACGCTCTGGCCAGACTCCGCGATCTGTGCATAAGTCCGAGGATGCAATGACCTAGAAACACGAAAGGCCCCCGTCAGGGAGCCTCCAATGTCCGCCGTCGGCGGGGATATGTATCTCGCAAATCCATATTCTCAGCCCGGTATCAGTTTGTCAAACGCGATTTTCGCGGGCGGAAAACTGCGGCCTTGTGGAGCCTCTGACGGCGGCCTCTCACACGAGAGGGATAAGCCGATGCCCGATGCTACATGGACCGCCCGCGTATGGTGCGAATTTCACGCCGGGAACCTGACCCGCGCCTTCCGAGACGTGCTGCTGACGCTGCGGACATACCGAGCCCGTGGCGGGTTGATCTGCCCGAGCCACGAGACGCTGGCGAAACGCACCGGGTGCCACGCCAGCACGGCCCAGCGGGCACTTCAGGCGGCGCGGGATCTGGGATTGGTCGGGTGGGCCGAGCGCCGCGTGCGTGCCGCGTGGCGCAGCCTGCGGACCTCCAATCGCTACTGGCTGATCGTGCCAGAAAGGGCGGTAAACCCTCACGAACGCACTAACAGGCAGAGTGCTATAGGAGGGGAGAGAAAGCAGAAGAAAGAGGCTCAGGGAAGCAGCGTGTCGGCTATCCTGGCCATGATGGAGGCGGCGAGGGGGTTGCCGGATTTGTTGGCGGCCAGAGCGGCGGTTATGACGGAGCGGATGGCGACGGCGGCCATCGTGCGGTTGCAGACGGGAGGGAAGCGGTGAGCCTAATCAAGCAGGCAGAGCACGAACTGAAACTGATCAACTTCGGCGACGAAGATACCGCCGTGATGCTCTACATCATGCATAAGTTCTTTGAACAATGGGATAGCGGGGGCGCGGTTCACGCGGTTGCTCCGATCCTTCAACGCCTGATCGCGGGCAAGCCGCTGTCGCCTTTAACCGGCGCGGACGATGAATGGTTTGAGCACGACAACGGCGTGTTTCAAAACATCCGTTGCAGTTCGGTGTTCAAAGACCCGAGATTTCACGAAGGGAAGCTGGCCTACAACATCGACGCGGCTGAACCACGCGCCGCCATCACGTTCCCATACTGGCCTGAGCGCGCGGACGTGCTGTCGCCAGTCATGGAGGTTTACCATCACGATACCAAAACGGAAACCAAATGACAAACAGCGGTTGTCCCGAGTGACCGAGGAGGACCAGGAATACCTCGACGCCTTCTATTGGTCGCGCGGCCCGTGCTGCGCCGGATGCGACTGGTGGCGATACATCAATTCACTCATAGGGGAATGCACGAAGAGCACCCCTGTTGCCGGGCGCGAGCGGATGGCGATGCTCGGCATCGTCGCATTATCAATGCCACCGGGCGCGGGCCACGTCCTGACCCCTCGCGAGCACCGTTGCGGCGCGTTTCGGGACGACTTTGACTGGTCCTCGCTACCGCTCGCGTATCAGAAGCGCGTTGGCGTGGATCGGCCCCATACAGAGGTGAGACGTGGAAACTGAGACCGACGAACTGATAAACCGCCTCCGCGCTGAACGCCGCTCTGCGTTCCACGGGATGACCGACCCATTATGCGAGGAGGCCGCCGACGAGATTGTGCGCCTCCGCGCGGAATTGGAAGCAGCCAAGGCCGGGGCGCAGGAGATGCGACAGGTGCAGGCGAATAAGTTCGGGGTGGGGCGGTGACGAGCGCCCTTCCGACCGTCCGACAGTGGCAACGGGACGCCAGAGACGACCCGGACCAGGCCACGCCGAAATGCCCGGCTTGCGGCCATCACCTCGGCATCCGCGAAGCCATGTATAACCCGAGCGGGACAGACGAATGGCTCTGCGATAATGCCTGCTGCGACAATGCCCGCGATGGAAACGGACAGTGAGCAATCCTGAAACGAGCCATCGGCCTCTCGTCATTGAAGTGCTACTGGATGGCGAGGTCATCGCGACGGGAACGTGCTCGCCGGGAATACGTGATTTGTCGAAGTCGGTCGGGATGCCTTTGGTCTCGGCGACGCTCCGGAAGATCGCCGATAAATGGGAAGCAACGGACAATGGCCGCTGACCCAACGAACCGGCCCCGGCAGCGGACGTATCATCGCGCCACTAAGATCAGGGAGGATGGTTCCGTGTCGGCGTTGTGCTTCAAACAGCCGCGAGCGATCGACATGCGCCGGGCGACATGGACCATCCGCGATGAGGCTGTGACCTGCCCGAAGTGTCTGGAGGTAATCAATACCAGGCGATGAGCGATCAACCCACGAGCATAGTGATACGTCTGCTTCAAGACGTGCGACGCGAGATGGCCGATCAGCGCGATCTGCTGTTGGCGTTGGTCGAGCAAGGCCAGCGTCTGGAGCGGCGGATCACCGAGACCCGTGACGACATTGAGTTGATGCTGAAGGCCGAACTGATGGGCCGCATGGGTAATTTCGAATCCCGCTTCGAGACGCGGCTGGAGGCGCTTGAGGCGGCGACCGCGCCAACGGGGTCCACCCAATGACCCCAGCCGACCGTCAGCGCCTCGCGCGCATCCTGGGGATGCTGGGGAGCGAGCACGCGGGCGAGCGGGCGTCGGCGGCGCTGCAAGCCGAGGCGTTCAGGAAGCGGCACGGAATGACGTGGGAGGAGATGCTGGCGCGGCCGGCGGTCGAGGTCGTGGTCGTGATGAAACCAGACCCCGCCATGGCAGCGCAACAGGCTCAGTGGGCAGCGGAGGACGCGGCGCGTAAGGCGAGGTGGGCGGCCCCTGAACCCCCGCCACCGAGGCCACCGCCGCGCCCGGCACGCAAACAGCAACCGCCGCCACAGCCGAATCCCGTTAACCTGAACATATTCACGGTGGCCGTGCTGGTCGGCACGCCCGTGCTGCTTCATGTCTTAGGCTTCATGCCGCCGCACTGGGGCCTGCCCCACTAAGGCGCGTCGGGACCATAGAGAGGGTTCGCCCGTGTCGGGTATTGCGTGGTGTCTGGCCGTAACAGACGGTTCATCTTCTCTGTCGCCGCACGTTCAGCCCGGCGGGTGAACACGCCCTGTATTCCCTCTTTCGCCGCCGCTCCCGCCGCCGCGCCGACAGGGCCTCCCACGACGTGGCCCACCACGCCAGCCGCTATCGTCCCCGGCAACCCCTGCGCCGCCGCCTTCACCGCGTCGAGGGCGTTCATCGCGGTATCCGATCCGCGCGCCTTGGCGAGTTCATCCGCGCTGGCGACGCGCTGTAGGTCGTCGTGCAGGGATTTGAGCCGCTTCAGTTGCGCTTCAGGCATTGACTGCCACGGATTGAGCGGCGCTCTCGGGTCACGCGACTGGATGATCTCGTTCATCATCCGGTGCATCGGGGCATATTGCAGCCGTCCCTGACCGTCGATCAATTTTGGCTCCCACTTTTGGAGCGCTTCGTTCACATCGAACGCACTGCGCGCCGTGTGGTAGTCCGCGAGTGCCTTCGTGAAACCGGGGGCGACAGGTTCAATGGCGCCATCGATCGCGGCCTTGACGCGAATGAGCGCCGCCTGGACATCCTTGTCGCCATACCCAGGGTTTTCCGCGAGGAAGTTCTTGGACTGAAGGTAATTGATGACGCGGCGAACGCCGTAGACTTGCGTCGGATCGGTTTCCAGGCCGCTGCCGTCTGATTTCCGCATCGCGTCTTCGACGATCTTCATCACGGCCTGAACCGGCGGCAATTTCCCGGAAGGCCCGGCACGCTCGGCCTGAATGGCTCGTGTGATCGGCTGGTGGTTTACTTCACCGCCCGCGCTAAACGCCCTCCCGAGCGCCTCATCGATGTTCTTCTCAGCGGCGGCGATGTCGATACCTTGCGTGACGTCGGAGCCCGCCGTCTCCTGAAAGTGACTCTTGCGTTTGGTGTTGTGCTCATCGAGCAGTTCGCGCTCGGCCTGATCGGCTTCCGGAGACAGGTTGCGTTGAGTTTTCATCTCGCGGGCGGCGACCGCCGTCTGCTCCCGCTGGGCCATCGTCGGGTTAATGCCGTCAATGTAAACGGTGTTGTCGGCCTCGCCTGGGGTCTTGCTCTTATAGAGCCACTGTTTGTCGGCGACGGAGCCATACAGCGCCGACTGTTCTGGTGTGAGGGCAATGTCCGCCGCTGGTGTGCCTTCGCGTGAAGCCGACGCGCCAACGCTTCGTGTGCCGGCTGGCGCCACTTCCGGCGGAGCCGCCGGTGCATAGGGGACCGTGGCTGGCCCAGCGGCCCCAGGCGGCACGCGCACAGGAGTAGCCTGCCCTGTGAGTGGATCGATGTTGGTCTGCGGCGGCACGAAGCCGGGACGCGGAGCGGATTCCGCGTTGATCGCGGCTTCGGTGCGTAGCGACATCGGAACCTCCGTCCCCGGCGGCACGCCAGGCGGCACCGCTTCCGCCGGTATTGGCGATGGTGAAGGTTGATCCGGCATCATGCCGAGTTGACCGCGAACCTTGGCGATGCCACTGGCTGCCGTGGCGTCGGGTGGCTCTATCGACGGAGGCGCCTGCGGCGGCCGTTCCGGTGGGCCATAGCGCTGCGCTTCCTCGCGTGCCGCCCTGAGCGCCGCCGTTTGCTCTTCATAAGCCTTCATCATGGGACTTACGCGAGGCGGCCCAAATCGCAGGTCACCCATGCCAGCCAGCGGCGAGGCCATTTCCAGCGCGCCAACTCCGCTCGGCATTGGCCGCTCGCCGAGCGCGGTCTGACCGATCGCGGCGAAAGGAGCGCCCAGACTCCACAACAGATGCTTAAAGCCGGGTTCGCCTGGTTCGAGCGCGAAGTATCCTGATTTGTTCGCGGTCTGCTCTAGCGCCTGCTCACGCTCGTATTGGGGTGTCGTGAGTTGTGTATCACCGAGAGGTATCGTCTCCGCTGGTGGTGGGGGCGCGCCTCCCCCCTCGAGTGGCCGGGTTGGGTTGCCGTATTCGTCCCGCCCTTCGCCTGAAATATCGTTCGGGGTCGTAAGCGGCGCGCCGGCGAGTTGCCCTATGATCTCCGCGTCCGAGTAACCCGCCTTCCGCGCACCATCAGCGTCGAACTTCATGGTGGTCGCCAGATGCCCGGCGATCTCCGCGTCCGAGTAGCCAGCCTGCTTCGCGCCTTCGACATCGAACGCCATGGGACTACCTCGCGAAGCTGGACAGCGGGGGACGTTCGGCCTTTGGTGGTGTGGATGCTGGTGAGGCTGTTGCTGGCTTGTATCCTGGCCCGGCCTCCCGGATCAGCTCTGATAGCTTTGCCTCTCGGTTCCGTTTCTTCTCAGCCAGAACCTGGGACGAATCCCCTGGCTGCGGGATGTATTGCAGGCGTGCCGAGGCGAACTCTTCCGGTTGAATCGAGGCGCCGCTTTCCTGCCGGAGGATCGCGTTGATAAAGTTACGTTCGGACTGCTGATGAAGCTGAAACTCAGGAGATACAAACGTATTTCCCAATATCGGCGCCTTTCCGAGAAGCATTTGCCAACGGCTCATCGCGGCGGGTGATGTGTCCTCGATGACGGGCAAGGCTTGCTGTAACCGATCGGCATAACCGCCGGCCTTGCTCTGTGCCTCAGTTAGCGGGTCTTGTTTGCTCGCGCCTGGGATTGGCTGGACAGCGCCCGCTGATCCGGGGCCGGCGGATGGTGGGTCGCCCGGCTTGTAATCAGGAGACGGAAACATGCTGGGGATTTCACGCGGCACGCGAACGAGCATTTTCGTTCCGGGCTTCGTTGGATCGTCCACCCACTCCGGCGTGCCCTGTTTCATCGCGCCATAATGAAGCGCATACAGCGCCCGTTGAGCCGGTGTCGCGGTGCCATCGAGAATTGACGAGTATAGTTGCAGCACAGTGTTTTCGTGCTGTGCTTCCAGTCCTTCCCCCCTCACCGGGTTCTTGCGTTGCTCCGCGTCATACGCATCTTTCGCCGCCTGTGCGACCTTCGGGTCTGGCGGCAATCCGTTGATGCGGGTTGCGTTGCCTTTGTCGTCCAGCCTGTAGCCCTCCGGCAGGCCGGCGCGCGCCGCCGCCGCTTCCTCCCTCTGGTTTTTGATCGCGTCCTGGTTCCGAGAATAAGCCGTCTGCTCGGCCTTCTGCTGCTGCTCGACGTAGTATTTCTGCCGCTCGAACTGCGCCTGAGCATCCAGCGCCGCCTGTGTCGCCTGCTGCTGCTGCCCCGACCGGTTGGCCTGCCGCCATTGCTCGAGGTGCGCGGCGACGTCCGCCACCGGCGCGCCGGACTGCACCATCGACGCCGCCAGCCGCACCTGACTGGCCGTCAGACCGTTCGGCAGCACCGGTTCAATCGGGATGGCCCGAGACGGGGCCGGCGGGGGCGCGACGACAGGCGGGCGGGTTGGGGCGGCGGAAGTAGGTGCTGGCGGGGTGGCGGCCGTGACCACCGGTACGGCGGCGGTCGGTGGTGACGCCATGCCGTTGGTCGGCAGCCCGATCGTCACGCCCGGAAGATCCGTCCCATACGCCAGCCGGTTCGGCTGCGCGTCGGGCGGCGTTGACACCACACCGGGCGGCCCCGCCACGTCCGTTCCGTTTAGCCGCATCGCGGTCTTGGTCTGGGCAATGGCGGGCGCGATCTCGTCCGCCTGCCCGGTTACGACCGGCGGGTAACTAACCTTCGCGTTTGGATCGTCCGTGCCCACCGCCGCCGCCGGAGGTAGGGTGCCCGGTGCGACGACCGGCACAACACCCGGAGCCCCCGCCGGCGATGCGCCCGCGACCCTTGGCCCGGTATTCGGATTGAACGCGGGAGGTGGGCCGCCTGCTGGAGGAATCGGCGGCACGGGAAGCGGCGCATTCGGGTCGACCCAGGCCGTGGAGACATTGCCGCCGGGCAGGACGGCTGGTGTGTCGGACGGTGGGCCGCCGGGGCCATGCACCGAGCCGAACGCCTGTTGCAGCGCCGTTGGGCCGCCGGACGCGAACCGTTGGTAATAGTTCTTCAGCGAAGTGCCGTTCGCGTCCTGGCTGTTGAGGTTGCCGCCGGACGCGATAAAACTCCGCATCCCTCCGACGCCGCCCAGGTGCGCCACGGCCCGCAACCCATTTACATCAAACTTATCAGCGCCCGGCGTGGCGGCGATGGCCTTGTCGATATCGGCGACGTGGGCGACGAATGCCGCATGCTGCGCCGCTGGGTTGGTAAGGAAGTCCTGTAGGTTCGCTACATTGTAAGGCGCGATGTGAAACTTCCCCTTCCACCCGTTTTTCCCTTCGCCGGGCGCCGGTGTGTAGAGGCCCAGATCCGCGAGACGTTCGGAGCCGAACTGGAATTGCCCGGCGTAGCCTTGCTTATTGACCACGGTCGGGTCGGTGCCGCCCTCGGCCACCCCCATCTTCTGCTCGAACGGTGTGACATCCGCTGATGGGGTGCCCGTCGTGTTGCCGCCACCGAGAGAGTTGATCAACCCCTCTCCGGCGCTCTGCTGAAGATCCAGTTTCCGCTGTTCGAGGCCGAGCTTCTGCCGGTTGATATCGAGGTTGCCGAGTTCCGATTGCGTGTGCGCGATCGCGGCATCCACCGCCGCCGGATTGTAGAGAATGTTCGGGAACGGGTTCGGAACATTCCATTGGGTGAACTGGGGCATGGTCTACCTCAGAAGGTTGAAGTCGCGTCGATGCCGCCGCCACGGCCATACCCGCCCATCAGCGCGTTCGTCCGATTCTCATACAGTCGATTGTTCGCGTAGTTGTTCGCCGTGTTCCCGATCCCATTCGCCGCGTTGGAGTAGATCGACGCCTGCGCGCTGCCCTCGCTCAAATCGGTCTGCGCCATGCTCGTCCCGGTGTTCTGGGTCGCGGTCGCCTGACCCGATGCCGCCGTCTCGCCGAGTTTCGATAAATCGAAAAGTCTGTTGTAGTAGTCAGTAAATTCTTTGTCCGCGAGGCCGGTCCCAAACGTCTGTTCCGCCTTCAGAACGGCACCCGATCGTCCGAACCCTTGCGCCGCCGCGCCCGCGTCAACCGCGCGCAAACCCTGGTCGAGCTGGAACTGGTAGCCAGGGCTCGTGTGGAATCCCTTCATCGCCGCGTCGTAGCCGTCCTGGCCATTCAGGCCGGCGGCGTTCTGAACCCCCGTGAGCGCGCCCTGGCCCGCCGTGCGCCACGGTTCGAGGTCGGCGCGCGATACTTCCAACGCCTGCCGCTGCGTATCGTTGGCTTTGTCGGCCGCGCTCGAGGCAGCGTTACTCGCAAGCAGGGAGCCGCCAATCCCGGCGGCGGCTGTTACTCCGGCGGCGATAACCGGGGCTGTGACAAACGGCATGGCTTAGTCCTCCATTGCCGGCAGGCGTTCGGCGATAACCACCGGGGCGCCATCGGAATCGGCGTGATCGGCGTTGTGGATACAGGCGATCGTCACGTCGTCGGTCAGAGCAAGAAAACCGTGCGGCGCGTGAGCATGTATCTTTATCATGGCGGGCGCCTTGAAGTCGCCGAGGCATTCATCGCCACGCCACACCCGCACCTCACCTTGCACAATGAGGGATATGTGAGAATGTTGGTGAACATGCTGCGGCAGAAGCGTGTCACGCTTCGGCATAACCCAAAGTTTACAGTATATACCCGCATACAGGACAAGTTCGGTCGTTGGCTGGTTTTTCGCGAGTTTCATTTGCATTTCGCTTCAAACATTGTAAAACAAGCCATGCCACCCCCCATAGACCTGACCGGACAAACCTTCGGCCGTTTGACGGTGATTTGTCGATCTGACCAGACCAGGAACAGGACGCGCTCCCGTGGTCCGAGTTTTAAGTGGCTCTGCCGATGCGACTGCGGCGGCGTCGCTCACGTCTCGCCTGACCGCCTGAAAAGGAAAATGAACGTATCGTGTGGGTGCGCGGTGAGAGAAACGAGGTTCGCATCGGGCCGCGCCTCTCCTGGACGCCCGAAACATGGCTTCGCGCGACATCCTCTTTATCAGGTATGGGCGCATATGGTCCGACGCTGCACTGATCCGGATGACCGTGAATGGCACAACTATGGCGGACGCGGCATTACTATCTGCGAGGAATGGTTGGGCGATGGCGGCCTTGCCCGATTTATTCTGGACATGGGAGAGCGCCCCGGAAATGGGATGCGTCAGTTCAGTATTGATAGGATCAGCAACGATCACGGCTATTCCCCTACCAATTGTGTTTGGGCGACGCCCTTTGAACAATCAAGAAATACACGACAAAACTTGAATGTGGAACACAACGGTGAACGGTTGTGTATTACTGACTGGGCAGCCAGATCGGGTCTAAAGGCAGGCACCTTAAGAAAGAGAATTGTCGTGCTTGGCTGGTCCGTTGAACGCGCCATCACTCAACCCGCAGGGAAATAATCAACGTAATTCTATCGGTGTCTCCGTTATTTTCCGTGCTGTGCATTTTTAGATTATCAAAAATCCAAGCGTCTCCTTGCATCATCGTGACTTTCTCATCGTCACAAGTGTTGATGCAATCAGGGTTAGTCGTCAGGGGGACATAAATTTTTGTAGTAAAAAATTCTGGATGCCAGCGGTTTTTATCGTTGTGTCTGGCGACCTGCCGCCCTGGTCCCACCCGTGTGATCAACACGCCGCCCAACTGCACCGCCTCACAGCGCGCCATCAGCCCAAACACGATCGGCCGCAGATGCGCCAGGGCGGTCCAGGCGGGATAGAAGGAGGGAACGAACGGCTCGGCGAACGACTCGGGCGTCGTCAGGTCGCCATACGCGCGGAACCGGAGCCAGATGTCGTCCACCTCGCGATGCGGGCTGTCGCCGCGCGTCCGGTCGGTGTGGCGGTTCCATAACTCGGGCTGGCGCGCGAGGTCCATCAGCACGCCGAGCGTTTCGATGCCGGACGCTATTTTGAGGAAATTACGCATCTATCTGGCTCGCCTCGCCCAAATCGTCCCCGTCGCATTCATCGCGCCCGTGCTGAACAGCGCCTGCGCCACGAGGTAAGCCGTCATAGGCGCGTCGATGTTCACTCGCGTTGCGCCGCCCGTGCCGATGCGGTGCTGCTGCGCGGTGCCCAACGTCCCGGCGTTCGCCGTCGAGTGCGACCCGAAGGTGACCGAGACCGTGTTGACGCTCGCGGCGACGAACGTCACCGCGCCGGTCGGATCGAACACCACGTTGCCCTCGACATCCCAGTCGCCCGGCGGCAGCGGGAGCGACGCGATATCGGCGATCGTGCCGGTTGACATGCCCACGGAGGTCGCGCTGACCGAACTCAGATACTCGCCAATTTCGCCGGGCGCCGCGTCGGTGCCGTTGGTGATGCCGCGTCTGGCCTGCAACCCCGCGAGCCGATCGGCGACGTTCTGGTGATACTCCGTCCACGCCTGCGAGTGCTGCTGCCCACTCGCGTAATCCACGATCGGTGCATCATAGAACGGCGGCTGGACGACCTGCAGCGTCGATGCCATCAGTGCGCTCCCGGTGTGATGTCGGCGTCCATCGCATATAGCCGAGTGAGGCCATGGGTGACGATGCGAAACGTTCTCTGCCTGAACGAGCCCAGCCGCGTCGTGTAAACGCGATGGCGGTAATCGCCTGGCATCCCCGCCGACATGGTGCGTCCCGCGTTGAACGTCCGCGCGCCGTCATCGGACCATTGCAGCAGCACCGGCCCCGGCGATTGCGCGCCGCCAGACTCCATCTCGATCTCGATGCGCGCGCAAAACGCTCGTTTCGTATCCGCCCATAGCGGCGGCAGCGTCGCCTGACGGATGATCGTGATCCCGGCATCGGTCGGCGCCATCACCAGATAATAAAGCGCGCCCGTCGTGCGATCGCCGAGCAGGTGGATCGAGTTGTTGTCCACCGCCGCCGTGCCCGCCCGCCATGGCCCAACCCCGTCCGTGCTGGTCGAGCGTTCGTGCCAGTTGCCGGTGGCGATGTCATAGACCAGCGTGCGGCCCTCGAACGTCGTCAAAACGTAAAACCAATGACCCCTGAATGGATGCGTGAAAGCGTGCAGCCCGACCGTGTTGGCGCCGATGATCGCCTCGATGGCGTGCGTGCTGACCCGCTTCGGCGTGTAGCCATCGGAACGATACACCAGGCCGTCCATGCCGAGCCAGAACACCGACTGATCGGCGCGACAGACCGACATGGCCGAGGATGTGCCGATCGGCACCACGCCGCCCGCCATCCTCCTGAACGGAAAGAACGATGTGCCCGGCGCGGTTTCCAGCCCGCTCGTGCCGGCGTCATAGAAGACCTCGAACCCGCCTTCGCCCAACGTCCACAACTGGCCGCGATGGTTGATCACACGCCGCACCACGTTCGGCACCGCATCACTGAACACGAAGTCGAGCGCGTCGAAGGAGGACGGATCAAGCAGGCGCGAAATGAACCATTGCGACGTGTTGCCGGGTGCGCTGAACGCGAAATAGCCATCGACGTAAGCGACCGAGGTCGCGCCGGGAAAGTCGGGATCGGTGATGAGGTTCAACGGGTCGCCCACGTTGTTCCCGCAGGTATAGGCGCGCGGCGCCACGCAGACGACGGCGGCGGTCGGGCCGGCGGCGATGGTGACGAAGCTGTTCCATGCGCCCGTGCCGCTGTCGGCCGCGCCAACGTCGCCCAGGTCTTCGACCGTCACGCCGCCGGCGAGCGGAAACGACAGCCGGTAGAAATGCGTGCCTGACACGATGTAGACGCGGCCCGGCATGTCGTCGTTCATCGCCAGGATCGGGCCGGCGCCGATCGGCCCTGAACCGCCCACCGCCGCGTCCCACGCCTGAAGCGAAGGCGACGAGACCAGCGCGGCGGCCACCCGCGCGTCGGCGGGCAGTTTCTCGGCCATTACGTTGACCAATCGTTTAGCAGTCAGAGGCAGGCTTGGATGTTCATAACTCTCGAATGGAAACGGAATGCGCCGCATCCCGGTTTTGGGTTGGAGCGCGGCCTTGAGCGTGTCGAGCGTGTCGGACATCAGAGCATGTTCGGCGTGACGATCTTGGAACCGCCAGTGCCGCCATCAGCGAACGCGCCCGTTATATTGCCGGTCAGTTGGTTGTTGACCACGATGTAACGGTTGGAGATTCCAGCCTCGATGGCGATGCCGTAACGCTGCGTGTTGGCGACGCCGGCGGCGACGGCGGACGGACGAGAACGGCAGCCCGTGATGGAAAAGTCGATGACCCCGGCGGCGATGTGAATGCCATCCGCTACCCCGGCGTTGTCCAGGCTGTTCCACGTCGCGGTGCAGGCGTCGATCGTGACGCACTGGGATGGGAGATCGATTAAGAACCCGTGGTTGATGTTGGCGATGGCGACGCAGTTGACCAGTGTCACATCGGTAGCGTTTTCGATGTTGAACCCAAAGCGGCCCATGTAGCCGCCCCAGCACGACGACAGGTGAATGCGGGTCACGAAGGTGCCCGGCGCATCACTGACAAAGCACCAGCCGTCGGATAACGTGGTCCGATCGGCCGACCCCGCCCCATCGCAAAGCACATTGGTGGCGAATATGTTGGCGATGGAGTTGTTGCCGCCGGGTTGCGAATCAGCCAGGACACCAAATCGGAAAGCGGCGATGTTCATGTTGTTGAACGCGAAAGTGTCGCCTGAGTGGATGAGGATGCCGCATCCGACGTTGATCGGGGCACCGAGCATTTCAGTGTTGGCGATCATCGCCTCGCCACCAAACAGATTTGTGTAGAAAACACCGTTACACATCACATTGACGAAATTGCAGTCGGTGATTGTTGGCCGGTAGCCGACGCCCATGAACTCCACGACCTGCCAACCGCCATTGGTCCACACGCGATTGATTTTGGCGTTGTTGCAATCCTGGAATTTAAGCAGCGTTCCGTTCGTCGATGTCGCGAACGGCGTAGTGAGATTAAAGTCGGTCAGTAGGATGTCAGGCCCGGCGAATGTAAACATGTCCGCCGTGGTGGGGCTGAACAAAAGCCGACTGCCGTGGCCATCGCCCGCGAGCGTGAGAAAGCCGCCGGCGTAGGTCAGCGGCCCGCTGATAGGATAATCACCGTCCGGTATCCACAGCTTGCCGCCGCCCTTGTTCGCGACATAAGCCAACGCGGCGTTGAACGCCGCCGTATCGTCGGTTGCCCCATCGCCCTTGGCGCCGAATTGTTTGACGGACAAAAAATCGGTCAGCACGTAACTGCGTAATTGCAGCGCCGAGAATCGCCCCGATCCAGCCCGCTCGCCGACGAAGGATGACGTGTCGCTGATGGCGCCGAGGTCCGGCATATCGACGATGCGGACGCCGGGGAATGTGCCTGTCGTGATGCTCATGGTATCGGTAATCCCGTCAGGAAGATGGCCTCGCCCGGATCGGTCAGCGTCGCCGGGTTCGGGTCGGTCAGCATGATGAGTGGCGCGGCGGCGCGTGAGACCATCGGACGAACATGCAGATGCCCTTCGGCGAGTAGTTCGGCCTCGTAGCCGCTGTCAGCGTCGAAGTAGATCGCCCAGCGGCACCGACGCGGCCACGCGCCCATCGTGCCAGGCGGGACGCGGATCTGGAACGTGCCGGTGGTCATATCGAGGATGACACCCATGGCGGCCCACAGCACCGTCCCAGGCCCCGCCACGCCGCCGTTGTGCCAACCGCCCCAGCCGTAGTCATCGCCAGACCCCCACCCGCCGAAGTGCGGGCCGTAGCCACCTCGATGATCCGGCCAGACGAACATGGAAACGGTGGGGCCGCCGAGGCCGCCGCTCAGTTCGATGGGCAGCGCGTCGGGACTGTCGCGATCGACGATGGAGACGTTGAGCGTCACGCTATCGGCGCCACCCAGCATGAGGTCGCGCGTCGGCACGCGGATGGGCGAGACACGATCGAGCGGGAGCGTGAGGGCGAAGGTCGTCATTAGTGGGCTCCCAGGCGGTCACGAATATCCACGCAGGTTTCCACGACCGCGAGAAACTTTCCGTTCGTTGTGACCACGACACAATGAACACTTCTGGCAAAACGTTTTAAGTCCATATCGATTGGCTCTCGCAAACTACTGATCGCACGCGGATTTAAAAACGCACGCTGTCCATCCGGGCCATGCAACTCAATAAATTCCACCCCCGAGATAAGTATCAGTGCCCACGAAGCGCGGGTAACGGTGAGGCCGGGCGCGCGTCCGGTCTCGCTCATCCCAGGCGCGCGATGACGGTCAGCAGCCCAGTCACCGGCGAGGTCGTCGTGGTAACACCATCCACCTTGATACCGCCCAGCGTCACCGTGCTGGCGATCGGCAACACGTAGGACGCTGAACCACCGGCGCCCGGCAGGCCGGTGCTCGTTGGGTAATCGGAATATCTTAAGCGATAAGCCATACGACCCCTCACTAAAAGTACTCGGCCACGACACGCTCGCCGCTCGTTGGTAGCGCCACGTAACGAAATATCGCGATCATCGCCATCGCCGCGTCCTTCGGATCGGTTTTCCGCTCGAACAACGGCGCGAGGGCATCGGCGGCGAGAACGACATACGAATTACCCACGGCCTCTGGGATATCTTGGCTCGACCAACGCGCGATCCCGCGCATCGCCAGATCGTTGTGAACGTCCATGACCGCCTGGGCGGCGTTGTCGTCGGCCGACAACACCATCGCGCCCTTGCGGACACGCGCCTCGAGCAGAGCAAGCGCCGCCGGGTCGGACGCCTTGCCGAAGCTGGTCGCCATCTGGCCAGCCGCGAGTTTTACGACCTCCTCGACGAACGCCCGAGGCACGGCGGTCCCGTCCCACCACACGACGCCCTGGGCATCGAGCGCGGCGTGGACGCTGGCCACCTTGTCGACCGCCAACGCCTGATCGCTGGCCAACGGAACCTCGTCCGAGGCGATGACGCCCAGCTCGACCAGCGCCATCGTCGCGATGGTGGCGGCGGGGATCATTTCGGTCAGCGTCGGGCTGTCGTCGAGTGGCACAACGCGGACGCCCAGCAGACGCAATGCCTGCTGAGCGATCGTTGAGACGGGAACGGTCACGTTTACTTCCCTCGGCGCGTGCCCGCCGCGCCAGGGTCGGTAATCGTCACACCCACCGAGGGCGGTGCCGCCGTCGTCCCGGCGGCGTTGGTCGCCGACACGACACAGGTAGCCATTTTACCCGCGTCCGCCGTCACGACCGGGCACGTTTCGCCATCGCTCGCCACATCCGTGCCGTCGAACTGCCACTGGTAAGCGTAAGCTGTCGGCTCGCCGTCCCAGGTGCCCATGGTGCAAAGCAGCGTGGCTCCTGACTGCGAGACGGCCGGGACCGCCGTGTTGACCGGCGGGACCGAGCCATCGGGGATGTTGGCCCCGGACAAAATACCAGCGGCGAGGCTGCTGATCTTTGTCGCGTGGCCCCGAACCAAACCGGCCGCCGCCTCGGCCGAAGCCGTCGCCGCTTCGGGGTCCGGCACCGTGGGTGGACCCGATGGCGCCGTTGGATCGAAACCCAATGCCGTCAGATGCACGTCACGAGCCGCCGTATTTTCCTCGATCGTCGCACCCGCGCCACCACGCGCGCCAAGCGAACCCGCGCCGTTGTAATCGAGGATGACCTGGGCGCCGACAGTCGACGCGGCCATCTGCGCCATTTCGTCGGCGGTGCGCGTGGAGATACGAACCGGAGCGGCTTTAGGCGCCTCAGCCGTTGCTGTTTTCGTTGCCATGTTGAAAATCTCCTTGTGGGGTTAGAGGAGGCGGCCCAGGCGTTGCGCGAACTGGATGGGGTCGGTGGCACGCTTTCGATTGTTGCAAGGTCCACACGTCAACTGGATGTTGGCGATCCAGTTCGAGCCGCCTTTACTCAACGGCTTGATGTGGTCGGCGTGGTAGCCATTCTTCAACGAGACGCGGCAATAAACGCACTTGCCACCTTGAGAATCGTGAAGCGCCGCTATTTGTTCCCGCGTGTGGCTACCTTCGGCGGCGTGCAGTTTGGCGCGGTAGTTGCGGCCACGCGTTCGCTGACCGTCCGGGTTGGCGGCGTGCCACTCCGCGACCTTGGCGACTACGCGTTCCTTGTTCACCTCGTAGTATTTCTTGTAGTTCTCCACGACACGATCGGGATTTTGCGCCGCCCAATCCTTCGTGCGCTGCTTGATCGTCTCAGCGTTCGCATCATAGTAAGCCTTACGCACCGCCTTCGCCTTGTCGGTGGCGAGGTATCTGGCGGTGCGCGCCTTGTGTGTCTCAGGATCGCGCAAACGGGACTCACGTTCAGCCGCGTTTATCTTCTCGCGGTTCGCGGCCTTCCAGGCGTTCGCCTGCTCCCGGTGTGCCTGCGAGTAAGCACGGCCTTCAGCGCGGACCTGCTCCCGGTGAGCATCCTTCCACGCCTTCGTTCGCTCATTGCGTTCCGCGCGCTGCTCTGGCGTCTCATCGTGATACAGCGCGAGGGCGGTGATGGCGTTGCAAGCGATGCACCCACCATTTACGGACGTGCGTTCGCTTAGATGTCCGTGTTTACAGGGTTTTCCGGTGAAGAAACGCGTTAGGCCAGCGGCCAAAGCGTCGGCGCGTGTGATCACAACCCCGCCGTAGGGTATATATGTTTTAGCCATGTTCGGGCGCTCATCTCGCTCAATGTGGTTAGAGGGCCAGTGGCATTCGCCGTGCCACTGGTTCTCGTTAACTACCACACCATGCTGTGCGTGATACAGCATCTTATTCGTTACGCATCCGGTTCAGCAGCTGTCCAAACCGAGACAACTCCTGCGTCAACTGGCTTGCTCGTATCCACCGTTGGGTCCGTGCCAAACCTGAGCTTGCCCACGCCCCTCATTTCTTGTATACCCACGCCGTGCATGTCATCGGTGCGTGGTCGTAATGTCTTCGCCAGTGTTCGCGAGGCACTGACCGCCCGGGTGTGGGCTGCTACCGGTCGCCCGGCAGATGAGATCATATCATCACCCCAATGGGGTGTCCGGCGCTTCGGGGCGCTTGCCCCTACTCCCTTACGGGATGATCGTTGCACCTTGAACGCGGACTGGAACCGCGAACCTTGGCTCAGGATTGTCTCATATCCGATCATGAGAGGTTCCCTGAGTTCACCGGATTTGCAACCGTCCATTAATGAACGGTGGGGCCCATTGACCCGTAGTCGCGTGTGTTGGTCGTTGACTTCATCCGTTGCGCCCACGCGACGCCCAGCGCCTGCGCGCCGCACAGCGCCGACATCGCCACATCCACGGTGCCGCCCGCGCCCACGTCGGCGAGAACCGGCATCTCGGGGACTTCGCGGATGATGACGCCGTTCCACAAGATATCGCCAGCGGTGAACAGCGGATTATCGCGGCCGCGATCCCAGGCGTATTGCATCGCGTTGATGATCACCGGGTCTTGCATCAGGTCGCGGAACGGTAGGCTCGGCATGAACATCACGAACCATTCCTCGTCATCGTTGACGCTGATGGGCCGGATGCGCGGGCTGGCGGTGCGCGCGATGCGTTTCGCCAGCGTGACGGTCGCGGCGGTCATTTTGCCGCTGGTGTTGTTGATCGTCGTCAGCGCGGTCGCCATGACACCGGAGACGGCGTTCGCCTTGCTGTTGCCAAACAGGACGCGATCGGCGTTGTTGACCATCCAGGTGTTTCTTTGGCCGGCGGTCGCGGCGGCGTAGGATATCTGCACGTTGCCATCCGCCGTGATGGCTTCAAGGCTGGTGATGATGTCAGAGCGCATCTTCTCCAGTTCCCAGTTCATCAAGGCTTCCCTGGCGGCCTCGCGGAGATCGATGACCGATTTTTGTTCGTCCCAGTCCGAGACCGCGACCGCGTGGCGGAACGCCGAGACGACGAGGTTCAGCGAGCGGGCGTTGAGGATTTCTTCGTTGCCCTCGAGGACGGTGTTTCCGGAAACACCCGCGCCGATGAGACGGCGGACGGTCGGGAAAACCACGGTATCGCCGGCTTTGCGGGTGAGGTCTTCACGCACCTGGATCATGCTGCCCATGGTTGTGCCCATGTATCGCGCGAACTGGTTTTTGCGAATATACTCGGAAAAGAAGTCCGAGTCCCAAATTAGAGGAGTTAATCCGGCGCGTGCCGGAGTTACGTTCATGTCCGCCATGGGACTATGTTCCTGTCGCTATGAGGATTGAGGGGGCGTGGAGGAACGCCCGGTCAGTCCCCCGGCGACGGGTCACACCAGTTTAAGGCCCTGGCGGCAGGCCGGCGCCCGTTAACCCCGGCGACGGGTTGCCTTTGCTTCCGCGATACGCCCGATTGTGCCCGGCGACGGCGGCGGTTGCTCTGGCTCGGCTTCCAGCAGTCGAGACATGCTCAGACGGAAATCGGCTCCGTCCTCGTCAACAATGGATTCCAGGATCAGCATAGCATCGACCATCGATTCCGCGATAGTCCGGTGTTTTTCCACCACCGACTCAGGCACGCGGCGTTGCAGGCGCGCGGCGTAGAGAATGGCGGTCAGGGTGGCGAGGTCGGTCATGCCTGGTCACCCGGATGCCAGTGACCACCCGGCAGCGGCCACTCACGCTTCAAAAGCGCGCGTAGCCTCTCAATCTCTTTCGCTCCCTCTCTCAGAAGAGCGTTCGCCTCGGATGGCTCATGGAAGGCGTCAACCTTTCGCATCATCGCGGCGAGGTCGGTCATCGCCGTCATGTCAGACCGTCGATGAAATCGTAGATGGCGTCCTCACCCAGTTCGAGCCATGCCGGATCGTGATACGCATGGACCGCGAACGCGGCTTTGGCGTGATCCAGGTCCGGCGCCAGATTCTTGCACGAGGGCCAGAGGATATCGAGGTCGATGGTGCGTTGCCTCGCGTGCCAGCGGCGAATGAGCCAGCGGATCATTTCACGTTCCACGGCTTGAAGTCCCGCAGAGCCCCAGGATGCAGCCTGTCCCAACTACCTTCGAACCTGACACATCGGTCATCGATCGTCAGCCACGCGGCTGGTTTCTTGTCGGCAAATTCGAATCCCAGTGGCGCATCGGTTTCGTGCATCCCGCCCTTGTCACGCCATTTCCGACGTTGGTCGATTAACCATGATGCCATCGCCAACTGGCCTTCCTCGGTGGAAGACCTGGACGAATAGATCACCAGCTTGAAAAGTTTGGCGGCTTGCTCAGCCCATTCAAAGAAGCCGTCCGTAACCGACCCATAGATGACGCCGTTCTGCCAACCCTTTTCGTAGCTATGGATCACGCCATCGAAGTCGAGGCAGATGGTTGGCTTGAAGTCGCTCATCGCCGCGCCGGCCGCGTCAAAATGTCCGCGAGACTCGGCGGACCCGCAAAACCATTGGTCCCCCTCGGTGCCGCTGATCGCGCACTGGCAAGCGACGGCGGCAGACCGGCGGCGGGGGAGACACGCTGCGCCGCACCGCCCTCGGCTTCCCACTTCGCGCGCTCTTCAGCCGCTATCCTGGCCCGATACGCCGCCGGATCGGTGCCGATCTCCTCGTGCAGCCGCGCCGTCGCGTTGTTGTCGATCATCCACTGGTAGGGATGGGGTTTCGAATACAGTTCGTTCCACAGCCGGGGATCTTGTTGCGTGCGCTTCTGGAAATACTCGGTCTCGGCGTCGATGACTTCCTTGCCGTGCTTATCGAGCGCCATCATCTCGCTGGTATTCAACCGCTCGTTCAGGACGACGCCCCGAACCCTGCGCGTGTAGCCCTCGGGATCGCGCGCCGGGTCGATCGGTTCCAACATGGCGGGCGGTGTGGACTGTGGTGGCGGGGCCTTCTTGGCCTCCTCCAACTGCTGTTTGAGTAGAGCCATCTCGGTCTCGACCGCGACGGCGCGCGACTTCCAATCCTGACGGCGGGCGCGTTCCTTCTCATACGCCGACCTGGGGACAATCGCCTCGTTCGGACTGGGGTCTCCTGGTTCGCCGTCGTCGTCCGGCTCCGGGGCGGCCTTGTCGGCGGGCGGCTTGTTCTTGTTGCCGCTACCTCCACTGTCCGGCGCGGCCTCTGGCGGCGCCTTGGACTCTTGCGGCGCGGGCGTGTCGGTAGCCTCTGGCTGGGCGCCACTGCTTAGGAAGGCGTCGAGTTGGGATGGTGTCTCAGACATCAGGCCGCCCGATCTCGATCAAGGGCGACGGCACATCCGCGCGTTCGGGCCAATACGGGAACGTGATCGCGGCACGCGGCTGAGCCGCGTCGAGGTTGTACGCCAGCTTCCCTTCGTGAAAACGCGGGTCCTTGAACACGGAACTGCATCTGATGTTCTGAAGCGTCCCGCCGCCATGATCGAACCATTCATCATCCGCGCCGGTCAGGGGCGACAACGGCTTGCCCGCGATCAAACGTTGCAGAATGGGCGCGACCGCGTGAACCGCGCCACCGCTGTCCCACTGGTCAAAGAACGTCTCAAGAATGCCGATCATAACGGCGGTATCCTCGTCATCGAAGTTGATCAGTTTCAGTTCGTGCTTTGCTTGCTCGATAATTGACATCACGCGCCTCCCGGCTGTTCAGGCGGCGCCAGCGCGTTGTGGCGCGCGATCAGAATGTTGTTGACCCGCTCCACCGCCGATTGCCGCAGATCGCCCGCGCGCGCCTCGTCCGCCGCTGCCTTGGCGTGCCTGCCTCTGACATCAGCGATACCGAGCGCGGCCTGAATCTCCGGCGGCACGACCGTCCCCGGTTCGCTCGGCGGGTCGGGCGGCGCGTTGAACATGTCGTTGAACCCACCATGCACGTCCGCGATGTGATGCACCGTCGAGTGCTGCCGTTCCTTGGCCAGCGCGAAGTCGGCCGCCGCCTTGGCCCGCGTTGCCGCGGTGTCGGCCTCGGCCTTGTCCTCGGCCATTTTCTGGACTTTCTGCTGCGTCTGCGCCTGCGCCTCCTGACGGTCTTTCAACATCTTCAACAAGTCTTCCTTGTTTCTGAAATTCGAAGCGGCAATCAACATTTCCGGCGGAATCAGGCCCGGTTGCGTGCCCGCCAGTTGCAGCAAATTTTGGAACTGCTCGGCCTGTATGCTCGGAACGTCAATTCCTTCCTCGATCGTAATGTCGACATCCATATCGGTAATATCGTTCTCAACCCGTATTACTTGCTGTAAGCGCGGATCACCCGGCCCGAGTTGCATCGCCTGCATCGCCTGGGCGCGTTGCTCGTCCGGCAGCGCCGCCAGTTCATCCATGAGCCGCACCGGCTGGTTGATGCCAACCCAGCGCGTCGAATTGAGGTCGTCCGTCACCCGCACCCACCGGCCCGCCGTCCAGTATTGACGCGCGGCCATCCAGGCAATCGACAGCAGATCACGATTCCACATCCGCAGCGTGTCCGCGATCGGCTCGTGCGCCGCCGCGCCGCCCGCCTGCTGTGCCAAGATCGCACGGCCGCTCAACTCGCGCGGGTCGGTGCCGCTCATCGAGGCGTTCGGCCCTGACGCCTGCATCTCGGCGGTGGCGTGCTGGAGTAACTGAAACTGGCCGACAGCCAGGTCATTGCCTCTGTCGATCTCGAATTTCATGCCTGGATTGACAACGATCACGCCGTCAGGCCGCGCCACCTCACGCCGCGCCTTGTCTATGTCCGCGACCGCTCCGTCTTCCGTCACCACCTGGGCGACAGACAACAGATGCAGTGCTTTACTGCGACGCTTGTTGACCTCATCTTGCATACTGATCAGGTCACGAACCATTCCGTAACGATTATTCTCTCGGTCAATGTGCGCGCTGGTCATGCGAAGGCCGCAGGCCGACTTGCCCTTGGCGTCGAGAAATGGGGACTTCGTGGGTTCTGCCAGGAAACCGACGCGGGTGTAGGTCGAGACCCACCACTCGTTCCGCTCCTGCCAATGGCATTGCACGACGCGGATGCGCTCACGCTTACTGTCGCACCACACGATCTCATGCGGCCGATCGGTGTAGCTTCCGGTCTGCGTCTGGAACGTATCGGAGATCAGGTCTTCCGCGTCGGGCCACATCTCGGATGCCTGATCGCGGTCCATCCATATCACGATGCCGCGATGGCGCGCGTCGCTAAAGTCCAGCCGGCGCGAATGCGGGTCCCACCACAGCCGATCGAACGGCACTTGCTCGAACGTGATATCCGCACCACCCTTGCCGTCGTCTACCAGCACGATCTCGGCCCCGCCGACGCCCTCGACCATGAGGTTTTCGTAAACGTCGGATCTGATCAACGGCAGGTTGTTGTCATCGCTCATGTAACGAAGCGCCTGCGTCGCCGCGTCCGCCTTGTCCTCGTCAACCGGATTGCGCGCGAATGCTTTGGGGTCGGTTCTCGACTTGCGTTCGAGGCCGCACATAAGTTCCACTTTGCGGCTGACGTAGTTGATCGTGACCTCGGGCTGGCCCCTCAGCTTCAGCGCCTCTTTCTCGGCGGATGACCACTGGTATCCGTCTTTGTAATCCCTGTCCCTCTGCGACCATTTTCTGCCATCATCGGTCGCGCGCTCGCTGTCCTCGAACCACTGGACCATCCGCGCGTGCAAATCATCGAGATCGCGCGGGTAACGATCCCCCGCGATGCCCGGACCACCTTTCGGGCGCGACGCCTCGGCGGCCTCGGGGTCCATCGGCGGGTCGGGATAGAGGGACTGGGACACTACCGCACTCCCTTGCAATCATAATAAAGCACGGCCCCGTGCATGTCGGCGGACGAGGTGATGACACTAACCAGCGCGGTGTTCGTGAACGCGGCCAACGAGAACGCGGCCACGCCAGCCGAGCCGTTCGCCACCGCGCATGTCGCGTAGTTGCCGGGGATCGGGAACGGCAGCGTAATCGTGCAACTGGTGGTCGGCGTGGTTGAACCAACCGTGATGTAGCCGCTGGTCGCGCCGGTCATGGACGCACCCGTGCCGCACGCTGAAACAACCGCCAACGCTGGTTTGTCCCAGAAATTGTCGCCGTAAAAGATGCCATTAGCCGCGCTGATCGCGACGGATTTAACACCGGATGTTTCAAACGATGTGTTGTTCTTAATGCTTGCCCCGGTCGGCGCGACGACATCCAATGCCTTCTCGAAACGGACAAACAGATTGTCTTCAATGGTCATCGCCAGACCAGCCGCCGTGCTACGGATGCCATGCACCTTGACATCACCAGACCGGCCCACCGCGCGCATACCACGGACGTTGAGTTCAGCCCCCGATGTCATGTTGACGAGGTAATAATCTCCTCCATCAGCGGCGCTGCCGACGCTATCGACCTGAACGTCACTGATATAGAACGGCCCCGCGCCGACGATGAAACTGCCGCGACCGCCGCCGCTGACGAAGTTTCTTAACACCAACCCATTATTGCCGACATTGAAGCACGGCGCGTTGCCGGTGAGCGCGCCGCCGGGAGTAACAACGGTGCCGCACGCGGTCATCGAGCCGCTGAATATAACGCTGCCAAACGACAGCACACCGCCGGTCGCCACCTCCAGTAACGTGCCCACGCCATCCCAACCGGCGTCGAAGCGTGATCCGACAAGATTGGCGCCGCTATCAACACGCACGCCGTAGCGCAGACCATACGACTGACCGTTCGACATCGTGACCGACACGATGCCATTGCCAGCGCCGTTATTGGCCACACGCAGCAACGTGTTGTTGGCGGTCGCCGTCGCGATCGCCGTCATGCAGGCTGGTGCGGAATTGCAATAGCGTTGCCACGCCCCAGGCACATGCCGGTTGCCGGTCAGCACGATACCGTCAGGCGTGCTGCTCAACCGAATGATGTCATGCACCGCGAACATGCTGTTGTTGGCGATGTAGCCATCGCCCCATCCGGTGCCGGGAGTTTGCGCGATGCCATCATAGGCGTTGATGATGTTATTGTTCGTGAAACGAAAGAACAGACATCCCATCCCGCCGCCGCCATCCGAGATCGTCGGCGGATAGACCACCGCTCCCGTGGTCTGGTTCGGATAGTAGAAGTTGAACCCCTCCATCGACCAGCCATCGGCGCAGACAAATGGCTTAACCGTGGTGCTGGTGAGGAAGAACGTCGTCCCGGCGTTGACACCAGGCACGCCGCCAAATGGCGCGTTGGCTCCAACCCATCCACAATTACGCAAGGAGATACTGGCCGCGCCGGTCAACAGGATCTTACCCGGCGGCAGGATCAACTTGCCGCCCTTGGCGATGCACGCGTCAGCCGCCGCTTTCAGCGCGAGGTCATCGGATGTCACACCGTCCGCTTTGACTCCAAACGCGGTGGCATACATCACCGAGCCGGATGTCTCCGTCATCATCGGGTTGCCGCATGTCGATGGGTCGCCGGGACACGCGGCGTTCGCGGCGAACGAAAACAGCGTGAGCGCCGCCGTGAGGATCAGGCGACGCATAAATACCCTCCGTTGTTCCAGATCTGACCAGGGGCAAGACCCACGCTACTCGTCGGCAGGTTGGGCAGGATCAGGTTGGCGCCGCCGTCGCCTGTTCCCACGGCGGCCGCCTCGATCGCCGCGTTTAGTTCGGCGGCGAACAGCGCGTCGCCCTCTTGCCATGGGTATGACGGACGCGGCGTCCCGCTCATGTCGTCACCATCTGCATTTCAGTGTTGGAGACATGATTGTTGGACCGACCGCCCGCGCGACGGCGACCGTTGTCGTTGGAATATAGGATGTCGCGAACGCGCCTAATTCTACCTGTGCGCCCCAGCAATAAACCACGCCAGCAGGTATCACGACCGGACCGGCACCGCGCCGATCACCACCGATCTGGAACGCGTAAGTCCCCGCCCCCAACGCGGCGGTTGTCACCGAGAACCGTTGCCATTGCGTCGTCTGCGTGGCGGGTATGGTGTAAAATGTGACGCCGTTGGGTGTCACCATTACATTGATGACTTCGCCACCAGCATTCCCGCGCAACCATAAACTGAACGTATATATGCCAGCCGAGAGTGCGGCGGGTTGCTGATAAATTACGCTGGACTCACCAGCATTGGCTACCGCCGGGAATGACAGTCGTGTCGCGGTCAGTGTTCCATCCGGCGCGGTAGCATTATTTGGCAAGATACCGGGATTGGCGACAATGGAGCTGAACGGTCCCCATGGCGCGACATTCATGGCACTCTGTAGCAACAGGTTCGTGCTCGCGGCCTCCGGCGCGTCGGTGACACACTGCCCATACGCCGCCGTTGGAAACGCGGCCCCGGCCAACAGCAATGAGCGGCGGCTAATCACCATTCCCGCGCCGCGAACGCCTGGGCCGTGGTCGCGCCGATGATGCTGTATGCCTGACCGGAGGCCGGAGACATGCACAAGAACTGTTGATTGACCGGGATCAGGATCGACGGCGGACCCGCGACCGCCGTGGCCGTCTCGGACACCCACAGGCTACCTAGCGACTGGTTCTGGATCATGCAACCGTGTCGGCCAGGGAACGCCGGTAGGACGACCTGGGCGGTGCCGCCGGCGGTAATGGTGCCGGAGCGGTCGGCGTAGGTGAGGGCCTGCGCCCACGCCGCCGAGGGCGACATGAGGGCGGCCAGGATTAGAACGCGGATCATGGCTATTCACCCTCTCGTTTCAGGACTTCGCGTATTGAGTGTTTGCGCGCGGTTTCCATCGCGTCGGCCAACAAATCCCGCAGCCAGTCGCGATCGACTTTGTAGCCGAGGTCTTCGGCCGCGATCATCGCCGCGTCGGCCCACTTGTCCGGATCGTCGCCGACTTCGCGCTGGAACGCAGCGCCGCTGAGTGTGCGATAGTCGGTCACGCCACCCTCCAGTCGCGTAACTCTTCCGCGTCCCGGTTGAACGCCGCGTCCCAACTGTCGCGGGGCGGCGGCTTCGGCTTGTCCGGCGCGATCTCACGCCATGCCAGGGACATATATCTCATTGCATCGGAGGAATGACTAGACCAATCATGTTTCGGTCTGTCACTAAACACCTTGGCTCGTTCATCGAACTCCGCGTGATACGCGCGCAACGCCTCCAGCCCTTCGTGACAGTTCGACGCGTCAAACCACGTCTTCGCCAACGTCACCCGTGCCGCGTTGATGCCGTCCATGATGGACAGCTTGCGGACGATCCACGGGTGGCGGCCGGATAATGCTTTCATCGTCTCGAAGATGCTGCGTCCGGTGCCAAGCTCGCGCGCCATCGCGTCGTGCGGCAGGTAATCGCGACCGTATTGATACGGCTTCGATTTCAATACCTCGACGTAATGGCCGAGCGCGAAGCCCGACGCCTCGTAATGGTCGATAACGTGTAGTTCCGCGCGCACGATCTGGAAAAACCAAATGGCGGTGCTGTCGCCGATACCGATGTCCCACGCGGTGTGCACTGGAATCGCCGGATCGTATGGCACATTGGTGATGCGGCCGGATGTTTCCGCGTCGGCCAGTTCCTTGCCGAAGTAGGAGCCGAGGATCGCGGCATCAAATGAACATTGAAACTCCTGGGCGTATTGCTCGGGCGTGAGCATCGCCGCCATATCGTCGAGTTCGGACTGCGGCAGGATCTCGGTCTCGCTCGCGCGCAGCACCAGTGAGAACCAATCGGGGTCGTTCTCGGCGTGGCTGTGAACGCGCCAGAAGTCGTTGCGTCCGCGTGGTGTGCCGATGAACACCGCCCAGCCGTGCCGATCGGCGAGCGCGGGACGGATGACCTCGGGCCATGCGCGCGGCGCCATATCGGCGTATTCATCGAGCACGCAGCCATCGAGGAAGATGCCGCGCATCCTGTTGTAGTTGTCGCTGCCGTAGAGCCGCACACGAGCCCCGTTGGCGAACACCACCATCAGGTCCGACTCGCGCTGTTCCACACCTGGAATAGCAGCGGTAAATCGTTTCAGATACAGCCACACGCTATCTTTCGACTGCGCGTATGTCGGGCTGATGTAGGCAAACCGCGCGTCGGCGTTGGTCGAGCGCAACGCGGCGTCGATGAGGTCCATGATGCACGAGACGGTCTTGCCGGCGCGGCGATGCGCGACGATGCACGCCCAGCGCTGCTTGCGTGCGTGAAACGGCCTGAAGTGTGGCCGCGCGTCGTAACCGAGGGAGAGCTTAGTCCCCACGGTCAACGCCGGTTATGATCGTGATCGGGCCGCCGTCGCCGCCTGTGTGTGCGATTGTGTCACGTTGACCGAGGAGTTGCTTGCCGAGCCACACGAGCATCGTGGCGTTGCCTTCCTCCGCGCCCTTCCATTGCAGACGGCGCAGCGTGGCCTGCCCCTTGGCGGCGCCGCGATCGATGGCCTCCTGAACCGCCGGGTCTTCAGCGAGGTGCTTGTAGAACGTCGAACGAGCGAACCCGCACAACGCCGCGAGTTCATCCTTCGAGCAACCTATCGACGCTCCACGCTCAATCACGCCCAGATCAATCTCCGACTTCGGGCGGCCTCTGAGATTGGCGTCGTCGAACCCTTCAAGCGGCATCGACCAGCCTCCGTTCTGTTTCGACCTCGGCGAACACGCGGCCGTCGCCTTCAAGCGACGCGGTCTGGCCCGTGAATTGCTGCCAACGACGGATTGTTACATCAACGTATTGGGGTGATATCTCGATGGCGTGGCAGGCGCGGCCGGTCATCTCGGCGGCGATGATGGTGGTGCCGGAGCCGCTGAACGGTTCGTAAACCGCCTGTCCTGGGCTGCTGTTGTTCTCGATCGGGCGCTTCATGCACTCGACGGGCTTTTGGGTGCTGTGGCCGGTCTCGGACTTCTGTTGCGCGTCCATCTGCCAGAGCGTCGATTGCGTCCGATCGCCTTGCCAATGCCCCGTGGCGGTTTTTCTCACCGCATACCAGCAAGACTCGTGCTGCGAATGGTAATGGCCGCGACTAATCACAAACCGATGTTTTGCCCACACAATGAGATTGCGTGGTTCAAAGCCCGCCGCCTGAAGGTCTTGGGCCATGCCAACAAGTTGTCGGTCGCCGTGCCAAACGTAGGCCACATCCCCAGAAAACAGAACCCAGGCATCTGACCAGTTAGCCCGCACGTCATTCTGAGGTTTACCAACAGCGCCCTTTTTGGGGTGCCTGATAGAACTCGCAACGTCCTCTTCACTACGCCACGCCGGATCGTAGTCCACCCCATACGGCGGGTCAGTGACCATCAGGTGCGGCCTCACGCCCGCCAGCGCGGCCTCGACCACGCCAGCGTCGGTGCTATCCCCGCACACCAACCGATGCCGCCCGAGCAGCCACACGTCGCCCGTGACAGTCACCGCCTCGGCCTGAACCTCCGGCACGTCATCGGGGTCTGTCAGGCCCTCGGTGCGATCGGCCAGGATGTCTTTCAGTTCGAGATCAGAGAACCCGATCAGGCTGAGATCGAACCCCTCAAGCCCGAGTTCGCCGAGTTCCAGCCGCAGCAGATCGTCATCCCACCCGGCGTTGAGCGCGAGTTTGTTGTCCGCGATGGCCAGAGCGCGCTTCTGGGCGGCGCTGAGGCCGGTCAAAGTAATCGTCGGCACGTCAGACAGTCCCGCCGCCTTCGCCGCCTCCAGCCTGCCGTGGCCGGCGATGATGGCGCGGTCCTCGTCAATTAAAATTGGGTTCGTCCAACCAAACGATGAAATACTCGCGACAAGCTGGGCGATTTGTTCTTGCGAATGAGTGCGAGCGTTGCGTTTGGCTGGCGCGAGTCCAGTAAGCGGCAAGTAATTGACCTGCAACTTTCCTTTTATATCGTCCGAAAAATCTACAGCACGAGGTTTTCTCGCCATGTGAGACCGCTACCACGCTCTACCGCTCCACGCAATGCTCCACGTTTGTCGTGCCGCTCCACGCAATGCTCCACGGGTCCGGTTCGGCCCCAATGTGCGTTGCGTTACGCTAAGTCGCGGTTAGGGTAATTTGGGCCTGTTAATCGCGGGCCGTCGCTGGCAATCGTCGGCGCTGGGGTGTATCGCGGGAGCGTGAAGAGGCGAGGCGCGAGCCATGGCCTCCGTAGTGACCGGCTTACCAGCCACCGTGGGGCGGTGGTTGGCCCCGGCCACCTGATCATACGTTCGTTTGCGGATGACCTGCGGGTTTGTAAATCTGCATCAGCGATCTGATGGGGGATTAAGTGGGTCAACGGTGGCTGAAAGGACCGCGCGTCCCTTCGCTGTCAGACGAACCCTCCGCATTCCCCAGCCAGTGTCCTTGATGATGATCAAACCACGGCGTTCCAAAGGAAGCATAGATTCGTCAGAAGCGCAGTCCCATCCTTTGGCTTCGGCGCGAGCGTAAAATTCAAGCGGGTCCATTGTTGTCTTCCCTTATGCCTGGCTCCACGAAGTTATCGCTCTGTTTATCGCCACCCCATTAAAATAATCCGCCTCGCCCAAAATAACTCTTGCATCCCTGTTCCGGTGCGGTTAAAACAAATCATCGAAACACAGGGACACACGGACATGACCAACACGACACCCGGCTTTGACTTCCGCCTCACCATCCGGATTAAGGCCGACAAGAACGGCAAACGCCGGGCAACTTACTGGTCCATGCGGACGATGCGGAACCTGCCGCTCAAGATCGACGATGCCGACTTCTGGTTGGCCACGGAGCAAGCGGACCTCTGCCCCTCCATCGCCGCCTGACAATGAGCATCAACTACTATCTGGTCTGTCACGACTGCCGAAAGCGCATTCACATCGCTCAGGACGGTCTCGCGGGATGGTTGTTCTATCGTAATTCGCCAGACTGCATGAGCAAGCTGGGCGCGTGGCTCGATGAGCACGCGGTGAACTCGTGGGATCATGCGTTCCATCTGCTGAACGAAAACGACCAGTCGCTTCAGGACTACGATTACGCCGATATCAGGTGGGAAAATAACGACTATATCGCCACCGACATAGAAAGATGGGAGGGACGCGATTGACCTTCGCCGCCTGACACCACGCGGGGCCTTCGGGCCTCGCTCCCATTTCAGCGAGGATACGAACATGGACGATGAGACACGAGCATTTCTGGAGGCCATGGAAGGCCGCCTGATGGCACGCATGAACGATCAACACGAGCGCATCATGGCATCGCTGACAACGCTGCTCATCGCGTTTCAGGCCGACAGGTATCGTTTGCAGCGCCCCTGGGACGCCCCGTGAGCGGCCCCGGCGACGACGACCCCGCCATCATCATCAACGGACACACGCTGACGAACGCCCAGGCGATGACTGTCCGCGTGGCTCTGGGCAGTTTCCTGATGGACCTCAAAACGCACGGCCTCGGCGACGATGAGCACGGCAGGCATATGACCGAGGGTTATCGACGCGCGCTCGTCGAGATAATCCGGCTGATGCACCCAGGGGACGCCTTGTGAGCGGCCCTGGAGGCCCCGTGAGCGGCGTGGACGCGCCGGAGGCTGTCATCCACCAGACCGAGGTGCGCCGCCCGCGTGGACGGCCTCCAGGGGCCGCTGACAGGCATGACGCGCCCGAGCGGTTGACGGCTGCCCTCACGGCGTTGCGCTGGGACCGGGGCGTCCTGGGGGCGGCCGTGGGCCGATCGCGGCAGGTGGTGGCGTCGTGGTGCGATGGTCGGGGGATATGTCCGCCGGCGGTGTTGGCGTGGGCCGAGACGTTGGCCGCGTTTCACCGATCGCATCCGGCGCCTTAGAGGCGTCCCAGGAGCATCAGGATCAGGATGATCACCAGTATGAGGCCAAGCACGCCGGACGGCGTGTAGCCGTAGTTCCAGGCCCGCGCGTAGGGCCAGGATGGCAGTCCCGCGATGACGAGAACGACCAGGACGACGAGCAGCAGCGTGACGAGGTTCATGGCGCGGTTTCCTCCAGAACGCGGGATGGCTCACGCGTGGCGTATGGATTCTCGCGGTGCGGTATGACCCTAAAACGGGGGTCTTGCTCCAAGGCGGTCCTGGCGTAGGCGGCGAGGCTACGAACCGTGTAGCACGAAACGCCCCCGCGCCACGCCTCGATTGGCCCGTCCGTCATCCCGGCATCGATCAGGACGCGGGCCAGCTTCCTCGCGGCGCATGATTTCAGGGACCGGGCGTGATGTTCGCCGCATGAGGCGAGGTCCGCGCCTGTTTTGGGTTCGGTGGCGATTTCGAATCGGTATCTCATGGCGCGGTTTCCTCCGGTTGGGTGACTGGCTCCAGATCCTCGGCGCGCAGCCAGGTGGTGCGGTCGCCGGGCCATTCGACGCGGGTCCACTCATCGAATTTGAAGGTGCCGAGGATGGCCTTGCCGTGGCTGGTGCCGATGTCGGGGAAGCGGCATCTGGCGGCGAAGGTGAGGCGGACCTTTGTCATTGGGCCGCTCGTCTGGGACAGAATTGTATTTTGTCCCACGCTCTATTTTGTCCCACGGCGCCCGCCAGCCTTCGCCGATGGCTGGGACAAATTTGGGGGGGTATGGGACAAATTAGTATAATTTGTCCCACCCCCATTTTGTCCCACCGTCGCGGCGGGACAGAATTGTATTTTGTCCCATTTTGTCCCACCCGCTTTCATGGGACCGTCACCAACTCGTTAGTAGCGATAACCCGGCCTTGAGCGATCAGATTATCACGGTCTCGGCGGAAGGATTTTCGTTTGGTTTCGAACGTGTCATCGGGAGCGGTTTCGGTGAATACAGCATCTCGCCAACGGCTGACAGGGACCGGCTGAAGGCCGTTCTCATTAAGGAGACGGGCGAGTATTTCCAGCACTTTGTCGATCCGGTGGACGTTGTATTTCCGGCCGGCGTTACTCTTGGACACGGGCGTTTCTTCGGGTGCCAGCGGGACGAGGATGCAGGATGAGACGCGCTCGCCGGAGGCGTCGGTAATGTCGTTGACGACCTGAAGTTGGAAAGGGAAGGGTTCGGACGCGGCGTCGTCCTTGGCTTCCTCGATGGCCCATGTATGGCTCCCGTCCTCCATTTTCTGGACCATGACCAGGGTATCAGCGGCTCCCATGAGGGACACCGACCCCGCCGGCGAGGTGCCGCTCTTGCTGGTATGATGGACCAGGGCGACGGCGCATCGGCCGTCAGCGAGGGCCTGGGCGGCGCCCACGTAGGCGTTCATGTGGGAGCTGTCGTTGACGTTGCCGCCGCCGAAGGATCGGAACACGGTATCGATGATGACCAGCACCGGCGTCTGGCTGTAATGCTGCTCGGTTTCGGTGATGGCTTGCTGGATGTCGTCGGGGTTGGGCACCCAGGAGTAGCCCCGGCCATCGTCGTTGCGGATCAGCATGGGGCGGCCGGTGGCGAGGGCGAAGTGTTCAGGCACGTTGCCAACGGCCTGGAGGCGCTTCCAGAACCCGCCGTGCCCCTCGCAGGCGACATAGAGGACCGGCCCGTGTTGGATGATGCGCTGTCCCATCCAGAAGTCGATGGCGGGGTCGGCGACGGCGAGGGCGGCCGATGTGACAAGAAATGACTTGCCGCTTTTCGGTAATCCATAGAATAGGGTGATTGATCCTTTATGGAACAATCCCCGGACGACGGTAGTCTGGTCTGGCGAGGGGATCGCGGCGTCGGCGCCGAACGCCAGGGTGAGCCTGACCGGAGCCCGTTTCGTGACCTTTTCGCCCGCGATGCCGTACGCTCTGTCCGCATAAAGATCCACGGCATTCAGGCCCTCCTTTTTGCGCGCCAGAGCGCGATGTTGAAAGCGGCGTCGATCATTTCCGGCGGCACATTGGCGGCGCGGGCGATGTCTGCCGCGGCGAGGGCGGCGGCTATTTGGTTGTCAGGATTATTGGCGAGGTGTCGTGCGACGGCTTCGATCATGTCTTGCCGGACGGCGTGATGGCGCCAGTCCAGCGCGGTAATTTCGTCATCGAGCATGGATGCGGCGAGTTCGCGGCAACTGACCGAGCGAATACCGGCCCGTTGGGCATGACCGGCCAGCGTGGCGGCCAACTCGGCGAGCGCGTCATCGAGGCCGTAGATATTCCACGTGATGGCGATGGCGAGGCGTTTGGCGTCGTGCGCGCCCCACCTGCGCAACGCGGCGGCCTCGGCCCGGTGGGGCGTGAACAGCGGCGCGCTCATGGCACGTCCGCGGATGGCTGAAGCGAGCACGCCTCTCCCCTTGCACGCCGGATCGTGATCAGGCAGAAGGGGGTTGCAGCTACCCCGACTTCCCGGTCATCCGGCGAGTTGAACAAGTTACAGGCCCGGCGCGGCTCCAACCGCTCCGGGCCTTTGCTTTTGCGCCCCACATCCGCGTTTGTCCACAAGCTCGCGTCGGCGTGACTCTGAATCCGCGCGAGCACGATGCGGATGAGGATACGCTCGACGATGGGTCCGATCGGCTTCACCCCGCGCTCCCCTTCACCCGGCGCATGTATCTGTCGAGTTCGATCCACCCAGGCTCCCCAGGCAGTCGGAGCCATTCCGGGATCGTCTCGAACGGCAACGGCGGGCCGAGGTCGGTCCAGTCCCAGAACTCGACCGTGAGGGACGGCGTGCGCTCCACGCGCGGCCGTCCTGTCCGGTCGCTCACGCCGTCACTGGCTGGCGGAAGGGGTCGGTGCTGGGGTCGGCGAACACACCGTCGTCAGGCGCGGTCGTTTCCTCGGCCGCGGTGCGGCGAATTGCCTCCTGTAACAGATGGTCCAGACGATCTCGAGCGCCGTTGCGGAGCTTGTCCTGGGCGGTTTGGACGTCAGATCGAGCCAAGATGGCATCGACTTCCTCGCTGCCCTCGGCCGCCGCGAGTTCCAGCGCCAGCGCGTCGAGCCATTGCGTGACGGTGGGTTTGGCCGGGTGCGTCATCGGCTTCGACTCGACCAGTGGTTTCGTCTGCTCGGCCGCCGGTTCGTGGGCCGCGTGCTCGATCGTCGGGCCGGAGAAGGTGTCGCGGTGAGGCTGCTGG
>Ga0193699_10000129_pt1 | contig 34482 bp, 33 predicted proteins | sample L3c2metaG_FD_160095 | JGI IMG/M metagenome (GOLD analysis project Ga0193699, IMG submission 160095) | Soil microbial communities from a riparian zone of the East river system, Colorado, United States - L3c2 | ecosystem: Environmental > Terrestrial > Soil > Riparian zone | place: USA: East...
AATCGGTGTCACCTCGCGATCGCTGTTGGACGATTCTTCGGAGAGAACGCGGACGACCACCGCGGTGATGTTGTCGTTGCCGCCATTGACGTTCGCTTCCTGGATCAGCGCGTCGACGATTCTCTCGGGCTTTGCGCGAGAAAGGAGCAGCTGCTGAATCCGCCGGTCATCGACAAGCCCCGTCAGTCCATCGCTCGCGAGCAGAAATGAATCTCCGACTCTCGCTTCGTCATCGAACACGTCGGGGTCGATCTCATCCGCCATTCCGATGCAGCGGGTTATGACGTTGCTCTGCGGGTGACGTCGTGCCTGCTCGGCGGTGAGCAGCCCCGCGTCAACCTGCTCCTGTACCAGCGAGTGGTCCTTGGTGAGCTGCCGCATCTGTCCATCGCGCACCAGGTAGATCCGGGAATCGCCGACATGCCCAACGACGTATCTCGTTTCCGAAAGAAGGAGCGCCGAAACGGTGCTTCCCATGCCTAGTTTGTCCCGCTCGGTGCGGGTGCGCTCGTAGACTGCTCGATTAGCGTCGCGAAGCGCCCGCGCAACTTTCGCGTGCGCATCGGGAGCTTCCAGGTCGTTCAGGTCGGAGAGATCGTGACTGACCATCTCCACTGCCATCTCGCTGGCGACCTCGCCGGCGGCGTGACCGCCCATCCCGTCCGCCACGATAAACAGCCCGCGGTGAGCGTTGGCCGAAGCGTGCAGCGAGTCTTCATTACCCTTTCGAACACGGCCGACATCAGTGCGAGCCGCAACGGCAAGATGCACTAGCGGGAGCTCATCGAATGAGATTTCTGGTGTGTGGATACGGCGGATGGAGGAGCTTCCTCCTCTCCTTTAAGGAAACTACGGACACGCGAAATGAGCGGCAAGCATCACCCCGCGCGCTGAAGGAGAGGTTCGGAGTCTCCCGCCTGCAGTCTCCACAGCGTGCCATAGAGGCCGCCGCGCTCGACCAGCTCGCGGTGGGTTCCGCGCTCCACCACCTCGCCATGGTGAAGAACCAGGATCAGGTTCGCGTTCGCAATCGTGCTCAGACGATGCGCCACCGCGATCGTAGTTCTTCCGGCAACGAGGATGCTCAGCGCGGCGTGAATCTCCGCCTCGATCTCGCTGTCCACAGCGCTCGTAGCCTCGTCCAGCAGTAACAACGGTGCGTTGGCTGCGATCGCACGCGCGAACGAGAGGAGCTGCCGCTCGCCGACACTGATCGATGCGCCACGCTCTCCCAGAATCTGACCGTAGCCTTGAGGGAATCCGCGGATGATCCGGTCGGCACCCACTTCCGCCGCCGCGCTAGCGACCTCTTCATCCGTGAGAGGATTCGAGAGGCGAATGTTGGTCGCGATGTCGCCGGCGAAGAGGAAAATATCCTGCTGGACGTAGCCGATCAGCGCGCGCAGTTCCTGCAGCGGAATCGTCCGGATGTCGACGCCGTTGATCGTGATCCGCCCACGCTGAGGATCGTAGAAGCGCATCAGAAGATTGACGATCGTCGTCTTCCCTGCTCCCGTATGACCGACCAGGGCCAGCGTCTCGCCTGGCCGCGCGGTGAAGCTGACACCCTTGAGTACCCACTCGACCGGAACATTCTCGTGGGGCGCTCCCTCTTTCTGCCTTGCGAGGTGCGCTAAATCGTACGCGAACCACACGTCCTCGAAAACGACCTCGACGCCAGGCCGCCTCGAAACCACGCCCACGTGTTCCGCGTTGTCAGGAACGGTCGGTGTCGTGTCGATTAGCGTAAAGATCCGCTCCGAGCTCGCCATGGCGGTCTGCAGAATGTTGTACTTCTCCGAGAGGTCCTGAAGCGGCTGGAAGAACCGGCGCACCAGCTGCAGAAACGCGGCGACTGTACCAACGCTGAGCATGTTGGCGTGAACGCGCGACGCTCCAGCGACGATCAGAACCGCCAGTGCAATAGAAGTGAGAAGCTCGATAGCGGGGAAATAGAGCGCGTAGACTGTGATCGACTTGAGATTGGCATCCAGGTGCGCCCGATTGAGCTCGTCGAATCTCACTGCTTCGCGTTTCTCCTGACCAAAGAGCTGCACTATCCGCATGCCCGTCAAACGCTCCTGCAGGAACGAGTTGATACGGGCGAGGCGAACCCGGATGTCGCGGTAGGTGTTCCGCACTCCCTTGCGAAAGAGTCCCGAGACCAGCACCACGAACGGGATGACCGCGAAGGATGCCAGCGCGAGGCGCCAATCCATGATCAGCATCGCTACGCTGATCGCCACGAGCGTGAAAAGATCGCCCAGTCCTGAAACGACTCCGGCGGTGAAGAGCTCGTTGAGCGTCTCGACGTCGGATGTCACGCGCGTGATCAGGCGGCCGGCGGGATTCCTGTCAAAGAATGCGACGGACAGACGCTGCAGGTGATCGAAGATCTGCATTCGAATGTCCCGCATCACTCGCTGACCGAGCAGACTCGTGAGCCAGGTCTGCGTATAGGAGAGGGCGAACTCCAGCAAGAGCGCGAGGAAAAAGAGAACTGTGGACACCACGACGATTCTCATGTCGTGCGCGGGAACGGCGACATCGATCACCCGGCGGGTGAGAAGCGGGCCGACGACCTGGAGGGCTCCCTCGATGCAAAGAAGGACGAACGCCCAATACATCAGATTCCGATACGGGCGCGTGTAGACGAGCAGGCGACGCATCAGCTTGCTGTCGTACGCCTTGCCGAGGATGTCGTCGTCGTGTGTGTGGGTTGCGGGCGCAGTCATTCAGCCGTATCCTAGCCGGGTTGCAAGCGTGATGCTACGCCATCCGTCGAGCTATGGTACGCAGGTTGCACCTGTTCCGTTAACCGTTGTTCCATCCTGTTCGCAGACGTAAAACCTTACTGGAGGGAAGATGGGAATTCTCGCATGGATCGTTCTCGGTCTGATCGCGGGCGCGATCGCCAAGGCCATCATGCCGGGTAATGATCCCGGCGGCATCATTGTTACCATGATTATCGGCATCGTCGGTGCATTCATCGGTGGCTTCATCGGGAACACGATTACAGGCGCCGGCCTCAACGGCTTCACTCTGTGGAGCATCGTGCTGGCCGTACTGGGCGCGCTGATTCTCCTCTGGATTTATCGGATGGCCACAAAAGGCCGCGGCGCTGCGCCGCGCGTTCCTTAAAGCACCTCTAGCTGCGCGCAGGGAAAGGGTTTGCCGCTCTGGCTCTATTGGATTCTGCTCGGACTCGTCGCCGGAACACTGGCGAAGTTTCTGGTGCCAGGGCGGGACCCATCCGGCTGCATCGTCACGATCCTCCTCGGAATAGTCGGCGCCTTCATCGGCGGCTGGCTCGGGACGCGTTTCTTCGGATGGGGTACGGTGATGGCGGGACAGTTTGATTTCCGCTCGATCGGCATCGCCACGGTCGGCGCGATAGTACTCCTCCTGTTGGGGCGTCTGGTCAGGCGATTGTAGCTAAGCTCTGCCGCTTCCCGCCTCCCGCTTCCCGCACTTCGGCGGCTCTTCGGTATCGAGTTTAGATTTCGGGCGTGAAAGAGAGCATCGTCGTTCGCGGCGCCCGGCAGAATAATCTCAAAGGCTTCGATCTCGAGATTCCGAGACGAACGGTCACGGTCGTAACCGGGCCGTCCGGCTCCGGTAAGTCCTCGCTGGCTTTCGACACGATCTACGCCGAGGGGCAAAGGCGCTACGTCGAGTCGCTGTCGTCGTACGCGCGCCAGTTCCTCGAGCGGATGGAAAAGCCGGACGTGGATTCGGTCGAGGGCCTGTCCCCAGCCGTCGCGATCGAGCAGAAGAATCCGACCAAGACGTCGCGCTCGACGGTCGGAACCGCCACCGAGATTTACGACTACCTGCGGCTGCTCTGGGCGCGCGTCGGACACACCTTTTGTCCAAACTGCGGGCGCGAGATCAAGCCCGACACAGTCTCGTCCGTCGTGGACACAGTCATGGGGTTGCCCACTGGAGTCCGCTTCTACGTGACGTTCCCGCTCGTCCTCTCCAACAAGGTCACGCACGATGTCGTGATCGAAAACCTTCGCGCACAAGGATTCTTGCGCGTTGCAATGGATGGATTGGTGCTGCATCTCGACGAGCTCGCTGGTTCGAAGCGGGACATTACGCGCGCGAAGGAGCTGCTCGTCGTGGTCGACCGCCTCGCAGTCTCGCCCGATAGCGCCGGCAGACTGACCGATGCGGTGGGTACCGCGTTCACCGAGGGAGACGGCGACTGCGTAATTCTTCTTGCCGAGAAAGTGCTGTCCCCGTCCGACGGCGCGCCGGTGACGAGGCTGCGTTTCACCGAGCGGTTCGAGTGCCCGGACGATGGCACTGTCGCGCCCACGCCGAGTCCGCAGCTCTTCTCATTCAACAATCCGAGGGGAGCGTGCTCGCAGTGCAACGGGTTCGGGGCAATTCTCGAGTACGACGAGTCACTAGTCATTCCCTACCCCCAACGCTCGCTTCGCGACGGCGCGATCGATCCCTGGACCAAGCCGCGCTACGACAACAAGAGACGCGCGCTGGCGGAATTCGCGAAGCGTGAACGCATTCCAATGGACAAGCCGTGGGACCAGCTCACGGCGGCCCACCGCCAGCTGCTGCTGCACTCGAAGACGCGCGGCTACAAAGGAATCTTTCCCTTCCTGCGGGATCTCGAGGACAAGCGGTACAAGCAGTACATCCGCGTCTTCCTCAGGCAGTATCAGACCGCGCAGGAGTGTCCGCGTTGTCACGGAACGAAGCTGCAACCCGAAGCGCTCAACGTGCGGGTGGGCGGGCTCAACATCGCGCAGGTCGCGGAGCTTCCGGTCGATCAGCTCGCGGACTGGCTGAACGATCTCCAGCTGAGCGAATTCGATCGCAAGGTCGCAGAGATGATCCTCAAGGAAGCGCGCGATCGCGTCACGTTTCTCCGCGATGTCGGACTCAGCTACCTCTCGATGAATCGCGCCACGCGCACGCTCTCGGGCGGAGAGGCGCAGCGCATCGGACTCGCCAACTCGCTCGGCTCACAGCTGGTGGATACGCTGTACGTTCTCGACGAGCCATCGATCGGTTTACACTCGCGCGACATGGACAGACTCCTCAAGCTGCTGCAGCGGCTGCGTGACGCCGGGAACAGCGTGCTCGTGGTCGAACACGATCTGGCTGCTATCGAGGCGGCGGATTACATGGTGGAGCTCGGTCCCGGAAGCGGAGAAGCGGGCGGCCACGTCGTGTTCGCGGGTCCATTGTCTCGCATCGCCGAGAGTCCGCTGACGGGTCAGTACGTGACCGGCGCGCGGTCGATTCCGTTGCCCGAGGAGCGCAGACGTCTTGGCCCCCGTTGGATCACGCTGACGGGTGCGCGAGAGCACAACCTCCAGGATGTCGACATCCGCATCCCGCTCGGGGCGTTGACCGTTGTGACCGGCGTGTCGGGCTCGGGAAAGAGCACGCTCGTCCACGACGTTTTGTACCGCGCGCTCGAGACACACCTCGTCGGCGAACACTCGGCGAAGCTTCACCTCGGAGAGAAGGTCGGCGAGTACGAGACGATCACGGGCTTCGACGCGCTCGAGGACGTCGTGCTGATCGATCAGAGCCCGATTGGGAAATCCCCACGCTCGAACCCGGTCACCTACGTGAAGGCGTTCGACGAGATCCGCAGCATCTTCGCCGACACTCCGCTCGCGCGTCAGCGCAAATACACTCCTGGCACTTTCAGCTTCAACGTCGAGGGCGGGCGCTGCGAAGCCTGCGAGGGAGCCGGCGCGCTCGAGGTGGAGATGGTCTTCATGGCTGACGTGTTCGTGCCGTGCGAGGACTGCGGTGGAAAGCGGTACAAGCCGGAAGTGCTCGACGTGACTGTGCGGGGCAAGAACATCTACGAGGTGTTGAAGCTCAGCGTCGACCAGGCGATTCGCTTTTTCCCACGCGAAGAGAAGCTCGGTCAGGCGCTGTGGCAGCTTCAACAGGTTGGACTCGGCTACATTCGCCTTGGACAGCCGGCGACAACGCTATCGGGGGGAGAGGCGCAGCGTATCAAGATTGCGCGCGAGCTCATACTGGCGGGCAAGAAGTCTGGCAAGAAGATGTACGTGCTGGATGAGCCGACCACGGGACTTCATCTCGAGGACATCAGGAAGCTGGCGAAGGTATTCGACCGGCTTCTCGAGCAGGGGCACACGCTCGTTCTGATCGAGCACAACCTCGATGTGATCAAGCTCGCGGATTGGATTATCGATCTCGGACCCGAAGGCGGAATTGCCGGCGGAAGCGTCGTCGCGATGGGCCGGCCGGAGGATGTCGCGCGAGTGGAAGAATCACACACTGGGCGCTGGCTTGCTCCGCTGCTCGAGCGACGGGACGAGCGCGCCGAGATCGCGCCGAGACTCAGCTCGGGATTCGCAGACGCGGAGCCGATGTCGAGGCAGCTCGCGCTCTAGCGCGACTCCTGCGCGATTCGCGCAATCTTCGTGGTGAGCGCGCGGGGCGAGAATCTGTTGGCCTGGGCGATGATCTTGTTCTTGATGCCCGGGATCGCCAGTCGCTTGCCGTGCATCATGGCGTCAAATCCGTATTGAGCGACGTCGGCGGCGTCGGCGACTCCGAAGGTATTAAACAAGCGCGAGCTCCCCACTTCGGCGGTATCCGCAAAGTCTGTCTGTGTCGGGCCAGGGCAAAGTGCGGTTACTGTAACGCCGGAGTTCCGCAGCTCCTCGGAAAGCGCTTCGGAGAAGCTCAGGACGTACGCCTTCGTGGCATAGTAGACCGCCATGAGTGGCCCGGGTTGGAAAGCCGCGGTGGACGCCACATTCAGGATGCGACCTGATTTGCGCTTGATCATCGGGGGGAGGAACAACTTGGTGAGATGAGTCAGCGCCGCGATGTTGACCTGAATCATCTCGAGCTCCCGCTGGAGCTTCGTGTCGGCGAATTCTCCGCCCAAGCCGAAACCGGCGTTGTTGATGAGCACCTCGATCGGAATGTTCTCGTTCTGGAGGAAGTCGGAGATTGCTTCGGGTGCGTCAGCCCGCGTCAGATCCGCGGCGAAGACGTGCGCCCTCACTTCGAACTTTCCCTCGACCTGTCCCGCCGCCGCCTCCAGCGTATCTCGATTGCGCGCTACGAGGACGAGATCAAAACCATTGCGGGCGAGGACCTTCGCGAGCTCGAGCCCGATGCCGCCAGAGCCACCGGTGACTAGAGCGGTGGGGCGCAGCATGCCGTTTCTTTTTGCAACCATGATTGAAGTTAGCGAGGATCGGTTACAACGGGATTACACTCGGCAAATGAGGGGTGCCAGTTTGGTTGATTCCGGGGGTCTAACCGGCTACTTTGCGAAGCTAATCCCGAGTAGCTCAGGTGGTAGAGCAGGTGACTGTTAATCACCGGGTCGGGGGTTCGAGTCCCTCCTCGGGAGCTGTTTTATCTGTCTAGTCGCGTCAACTTATTTAGACGGGCACTCTCGAAGGGGAGTGCCCGTCTTGTTTTGCGCTTGACTCCGCTCTCGTGCTTGCCTCATGCGGGCAACATATTGTCGGCCATGAGAAATGGCTTTCACGCCGCAGCGTTCATCGCGATCCGCGAACATTGGCAGGCGGTCTTCGACCGGGGGGTTCAATGAGTCAGAGCCTTGACTTTGCCATGGGTGTCGTCGTGGGCCTTCTGCTCGGATGGGCCCTGCGCTTTATCTGGCGTCGCTGGGGCAGAAAGGGCGCATCTTCGGATTGACGGCCATGAGAAACGCCCTTCACGCCGCGGCGTTCATCGCGACGCTGGCCTCGAGCGGGTTCGCGCAACAGGCCCCGCCGCGGACTTTTGCCCAACAAACGGCGGGCCTCGAGCGACACGACGGCTTCATTCCCTTTTACTTCGACGAGCGCTCTGGGAAACTCCTCTTCGAGGTCCAACGCCTTAACCAGGACTTCCTGTACCTCTACTCCCTCTCGACCGGGCTTGGCTCGAACGATCGTGGCCTCGATCGAGGAACCACCGGCGACGAAGCTGTCGTCTCCTTTCAGCGATTCGGTCCGCGTCTCTTTCTCGTACGCCGCAACCTTCTCTTCCGCGCCTCACGCGACACCGTGGAAGCACGCGCGGTCGCCGAATCGTTCGCGACCTCAGTGCTGGCATCGTTCCCGATCCTGGCTGAGGAAGGTGGACGCGTCCTGATCGACGCGAGCGACTTCGTGCTCCAGGACGTCTTCAATGTCCGCGGCTCCCTGCAGGGCGGGCAGCAGGGTTCCTTCCGTCTCGACCGGAGCCGGAGCGCGATATATACCCCGAGGACGAAAGCGTTTCCGAAGAACACCGAAGTCGACGTGCTCCTGACGTTCGAGAGCGATGCGCCGGGATCAGACGTCGCTCGGCACACGCCGGATGCGCGCGCCCTGACGCTGCGCGAGCACCATTCCTTCGTCGAGCTGCCGGACGACAGCTACAAACCCCGCGCTTTCGATCCACGCGTCGGCGTTTTTCCGCTCACGTTTTACGACTTCTCACAGCCGCTGAACCGCTCGCCACAGGTCAGATGGCTCCAGCGCTGGCGTCTCGAGAAGAAAGATCCCGCGGCTGCGATCTCGGAGCCAGTGAAGTCGATCGTCTACTACCTCGATCGCGCGATTCCTGAGCCGTACAGGACGGCGTTCAAACAGGGCGCGAGCTGGTGGAACACTACGTTCGAGGCGGCGGGGTTCAGAAATGCAATCCGTGTCGAGGATCTTCCCGACAGTGCCGACCCGATGGATGCGCGTTACTCAGTCATACAATGGGTGCACCGCAGTGAGCCCGGTTTCTCCGTCGGGCAGTCGTTCATAGATCCGCGCACCGGCGAGATCATCAAAGCGGCACTGAAGATGGACTCGTTTCGCTCGATCACGGACTACAACATTTTCGCCGGGCTGGAGCCGGCGCTGGACGATGCTACACAGGACTGGATCACGTCACTCGATCCGAAAGTGAACGGGACGGAGTTCACGATGGCGCGCCGTCGCCAACACCTCGCCCACGAGATGGGCCACACGCTGGGCTTCGCCCACAACTTCATCGCGCATGCGTATGGCCGAGCGAGCGTGATGGATTATCCTGGGCCGCTGGTAACACTGCGGAAGGACGGCACCATCGACGTGTCACAAGCATGGAGAACCGGCACCGGCACCTATGACACGCTCGCCGCGCGGTACACCTACACCCAGTACGCCTCGCCAGCGGAAGAGAAAGCGGGACTCAATGCTCTGATGCGAGACGCCGTCGTCAAAGGGGTTTCCTTCCTCAGTGACCGCGATGCGGATGCTGGCGTGACACCAGAGATCACACGCTGGCTGAATGGTGATGACGCCGTGAAGGAGCTAGAGCGGCAGAGCGCCGTCCGTGACGTGCTCCTCGCCAAATTCAACGACAACGTGATCGCCAGCGGCGACCCGATGTGGTTGCTGAGCGAGCGATTGGTCCCCGTGTACCTTCACCATCGCTACGCGATCGAAGCCGCTATCAAGGCGGTGGGCGGCATGAATTACACGTTCGCGCTGCGAGGCGACGCTCAGATTCCGGCCACGATCGTAGACCCGGCCAAGCAGCGTCAGGCACTGAGCGCGCTCCTCGCGACCATACAACCGAAGGCGCTCGCCGTTCCGGAGCGAATTCTCGCCAAGCTGCCGCCGTCGCCGTACGGATTCGGTGGCGGTTGGAGGTTCGACTCACCCGCCGGTATCGTGTTCGATCCACTAGCGGTCGCGCGCGCGCTCAGCGGTTACGTCGTCGACGGGTTGTTGCAGCCCGAGCGAGTCGAGCGCTTGATCTCCTTCCACGCGCGGAACCCCGCCGCGCCTTCGGCGGATGAAGTGATAGGAGCGATGATCGAGTCCGTATACTCGAACGCGAAGGCTTCGACGCTCTATGAGTCGGCGCTTCGCCGAGCGGCGCGCAGATCCGTAGTGGATGCGCTGTTGAGCCTCTCCGCCAACTCGCGCGCCACGGCGGACGCGCGCGCCGTCGCTGAGGATCGCCTGAATCGCCTGGCCGTCCGTCTCGCAGCATCGAATGCGACCGACGGCGAAGATCGCGCAGCGAACGCCGCAGTGGTGCGCGATACTCGTAACTGGCTGGACAGGCGCATCGCACCACCGAAAACAACGGGCGTCATCCAGCTGCCTCCAGGCACACCGATCGGCTGCTGCCCGAATTGATTCGTCGTCGTTTGCCCGTAGCACCGAGCCGGGCCCGCCCACAGCCCCTGGCGGGTAGTCTTCAGTTGCAGTTTGGTTCGGCGTTCTAGCGGCGGGCCCTCGTCCGTTCGAGCGCGGCTCTCAATCCGCGGGCGAGCTTCCCAACGTCGTCGTTCGCCCAGAAGTGCATGAAGAAAAGTCGCGGATCTTCTCCGATCATGTGGCTGTGAATCGCAGTCACCTCGATCCCGTTCTCGCTCAGCGCCCAGATCACCGGGTTTACTTCCCTGCCCAACAAAACAAAATCTCCTGTAACGGCAGCCTTGCCCGCGCCCGTTGACTGAAAGTTGATGGTGGTGGCGATCCCCATCGCGGGCGGGATGTCCATCTTTTCCTGCTTGATTTTCTCGCGTCGCGGAAAAGTCAGTTGATAGACTCCTCCGTTCACCTTGCCGCGGACACCCATCACCTTCGCGATCGCTTCAGTGTCCAGATCGAGCGGAGCTGCGGCGGTCGCAGCACCAGGCGTAGCGGGTGCCGCCGCCAAGAGCGGTGTCCCGGTGAACTCGAGCGCGGTACGTACCGCCTTGGCAATCCTCACCGCGTTTCCGATGGCCCGAATGTGCATGTACATCAGGTGAGGTGACTCGCGCACGAGATGATTGTGCAGCGCTGTCTGCTCCACTCCATTCTGCTGGAGGCTACCCAGTACCTCCGCCACTTCGCTATCGAGCAGCACGAGGTCGCCCATCACCATCACGTGATCACCGATTCGCTTGAACGCCACCCAGGTCCCCAGCGCGAGAGCAGGCTTCAGAATCACACCACTCAGGACCACGCGGAGATCGCTGCGCGGAAAGCTGAACTTGAGAACGCCGCCGGGATTTGGCGTTCCCTTCCGACCCAGCGCGTCCTCGACCGGCTTCCAATAGCGCGCCGTTTGCGCGGCCGTTGGAGTGGTCTGCGCTACTGCACCCCGTCCAAACGACGCGGCAATCCCGCCGATCAGCAGAATGCGTGCGGACGTCCTTGCTGCAGAAATCATTGGGTTTCGCTTCCTCACCCTTGCTGGAATGTCATCGTCCGGGACCGGGATAAAGGTAGGTGCTCTAGGCCACGCCCTGTAGGCCAATTTTGTGACACCTGACGGCCCCTCCCTTGCAAATCTGTTGGGCTTGCCCCCGGGTACGACGAGGGGGACCCACCCAGTAATCGAGGGAGCAGAGGCAATGATAGCAAAAACCACTAAAGGCATCGCACTCGCATGCGCGCTCGCCGTCGGCGCGGCGTGTGCCGGCGTTAAGAAGACGACAACCGACATCAATCCAGCCATGAGTCGCGCGCCCACGTGCGCCGCGGCGATCGCGGTCTACAACAGCCGCGCTGACGTACCGTACGACTACTACGAGCTCGCCTGGATCGAAGCCTCGGGGAACTCGGTATGGACGACCGACAATCAGCTCCAGACGCAGATCCGGAACGGAGCGGCGAAGGTCGGCTCGAACGCCGTCATCGTGAACCCCGTCGAGCAATCCAAGAGCACCGTCAAAGTGCTCGGTGAGGCCGTGGGTACGAAGTCGGCAACACAGAAGGCGAGCGCGCTCGCCATCTACATGCCCGGCGATGCGGCGCGGGTCAGGACCGCCTGCGGCTGAGCCAGCAGTCTAGGGGCTAGCTAAATGCAAGCAGAAAAACGGGTTGGCTCTAAGCCAGCCCGTTTTTTTTCTCGCGGAAATCATTGCGCCCAGAGGGCAATGGTGAGAAAATTCGAGGGACTTGATCTCTCCTTCCGCTGTGGCCCGCCCCTTCAAGCCGTTGGGCAACCTCCTGAGGCGTCTGCTCAGGGGATCCGGATCGCTACCCCCGGCGCATCTACCTGACAGCGGGCAGAACGGATCGGAATCTGAAAAACGGCTCAGCTTCATGCTCGAGTCGGTGCCAGTCAACCTCTGGTCGACTGATGCCCGGCTGAACATCACGTTCTCCCAGGGCGCCGGTCTCCACCTCATTGGCACGAGCGCCAGCGAGCAGGTCGGGATGACCCTCTACGAAGTGCTGAAGACCCGCGATCCAGGGTTCACACCACTCGCCGCCCATTTGAGGGCACTCCAGGGCGAGCTGGTTCGCTACGAGGTCGAGTGGCGGGGACGATCGTTCGAGACTCGCGTCGAGCCGCTTCGCTCCGCTGATGGCCACATTACGGGCACCGTTGGAATCGCGATCGACATCACCGAGCGCAAGACGCTCTACGACGCCCTCCAGACTCGAAACATCTACTTCGCCGCGCTGTTCGAGAACGCGCCCGAGGCGATCGCGCTGCTCGACGAGCGTGATCACATCATGCGCATAAACCGGCAATTCACGACCTTGTTCGGTTACGGAGACGAAGAAGCGGTCGGCAAGAACATCAACGATCTCATCGTCCCGAAAGAGCTCGTGTCGGAAGGCGAGAAGCTGACGGCCCAGGTTACCGGCGGCGAGAACGTGAGCGCCGAATCGCAGCGCCGTCACAAGGACGGCCACATGTTCTGGGTCTCGATCGCAGCCACGCCTCTGCGCGTCGGTGGAGAGCCGGCCAGGGTGTACGCGATGTACCACGACATCTCCGACAGAAAGCGGGCGGAGGAAGACCTCAAGGCGCTACTTCTGGTCGACGAGCTGACGGGACTTCACAACCGGCGCGCGTTCATCACGCTATCCGAGCAGGCCCTCAAGCTGGCGACCCGCATGGGTCGGGACGTGCTGATGATCTTCATTGACGTCGATCATCTCAAGCACATCAACGATACGTGCGGACACCTCGCAGGCGACCGTGCTCTCATCGATACCGCCAAGGTGCTGCGTGAGAGCTGTCGGGAGGCCGACCTCGTCGCGCGACTGGGAGGCGACGAATTCGTTGCCTTGATGAGCGTCGATTCCGCTCAGACAGCGGAGATCGTCTGCGAGCGAATCCAGGAGCGGGTAGAGAAGCACAACCGCGAGACGCAACGTGGGTTCCGGCTCGCTCTCAGCGTTGGCGCGACGAGATCGAGAGCCGAGGGAACGATGCTCGCCGACTTACTGGCGCAAGCTGATACGGCGCTCTACGAGCAAAAACGGGGACGGCCTGTTTCTCCGGCAATGGCCCGCCCTGCCGTCATGCACTCTCGCGATAGTACTCCGCAAGACACCACGTGACCATGTCGGCGAGCACGACCTGAGTCCGCTGTGATGACGGAAAGCGCGCGCCTATCTCGTTGACGAGTCTTTGGGCGGCGCGAACCACGCCCTCTCCCGTCTCTCCGCCTTCCTTCATTTCCGAGACGTACGTGCAGACGGCGGCCTGGAGCTCTTCCTTGGTGTAGACGCCGGCCTCGAAGACCGACGCCAACGCCTTCGCAAGATTCATGTGAGCCGTGCTGCGCGCGTTGCGAGCGACGCGCGCCTCGCTCGGCTTCGCGCCTGCTTTTCCATTGCGGCCCGGACGACCCGTCATGCGTGGAACGTGCCGCGGGTCGCGGAACGTGTCAAGAGAACCGGGACCCTGTTAAGGGACCGCTCGCACGACTCCGCATGCGATTCGAGCGCCGCTGTTTCCTGAAGGCTGAGAGTGCTGATCGTCGGCATTTGCGTGAACGACGATCGAGCTACCATCGGCGTCAAACAGCGAAATGTTCCCTGGCGTTAGCAGCACGCGATTCGTGGTGAACGAGACTTTCCCAATGCCGCTCGCAGGCGTCACGATGTTCGGCGCGTCACCCGCGTGCGGTCCATTCGGGTTCTCGAGTCCGTGCTCCTTTCCGAGGGGATTGAAATGGGCACCGGCGGTGGAGAACGCAGTCGCACCGCCTTCGCACAAGCCGACCGCGTGGAAGTGGATGCCGTGCGTCCCCGCCGGGAGCGCGAGGCTCGCGATCTCGACATTTACGAGTCCATTCCGATCCTGCCACAGCTGGGCGGTTCCGATTGGAGCTCCGTTGACGTCGTAGAAGAGGGCCACCGCTTGTGCTACCGAGTTGCGCGCCACCTGCGTCGACGAGCACGCGGCGCCTAGCGCGATCACTATTGCTGCGTTTATGAGTAGAAACCTGCGCGGAATGATCATCATCGGCTCCGGCGTGTGAGTGGTGCGGCTTGAGGTGTTCTTAGCGATCCCGAATGGTCTGTTTCGTCCAGAGGACTATCGTCGTGCAGTCCCCCATGCCGCGCGAGTATTGTGCCGGTGCGGTCGTTCCCTGATAAATCTCTGCCCCCACGATCTCGTTGCCGTTCACGAACTGGTTGATGTCGCCCGGCTGCGCCGACTGCCATTCCATCCCGTCTACGAAGTAGCGCACACAGCCGCTGGCAGCGAGGCTGCTTACGCCGCGCGAGCTCTGCACGACTTCGCCCTCGTTGGTATAGCTCACCCGCAGACCGGGGACCTGTCGCAGGATGTCGGTAAGAACGGTCGGATGCATGCGCTGGATCTGTTCCGGATCCAGATAGTATCCGGCGCCGGATTTCTTCCTCTGAGTGAATCCGACTTTGTCCAGACCCGCCGTGCGACGCGCCGTGACGACGACCGGCTCGATGACAGCGATGTACTTGGCGAGCTTGATCGTCACCTGCTTCGGCTCGCGCGACGAAAGGTCCACCGGCACTGCGTTGGCGCCCCAGCCGAGGTGGCGCGCCAACAGCACCTGACTTCCCGACGGCAGATTGCGCAGCGTGAACTCCCCCTTCTCGTTGGTCAGAACCACGACGTCGGTCCCGACGACCTCCACTCTGCTGCCCGCGTTGGTCGGGCTGCTCTCGAGGATGACTCGTCCCGACACGCTCGCATTGCCAACCTTCGTCCCGGAATCAGCCCGCGAGAGCAGCAGCGTGCGGGCGAACAGCTCGGTTTCCGCATCTCCAACTGTGATGGGAATCTCGGCGGTGACCGATTTACCGCGTTTTGCCTGAAGCGTTGCCTGCATGGAGTTCGGCAGCCCGCAGATACGGAACTTGCCGGCGGCATCAGTACTGTCGTACACGAGTCGAGGAGAACGATGAATCCCGCTCTCCTTGGAGGCCTCGATCTGACTCCAGGCGATCGAGACTTCCGCCCCTGACACCGGCTGGAGCGTCTCGGGGTCGATTACGTGGCCGATCACGGCCGACGTTCCCTGCGGTCGCGGTCGTACCGGACACGCGCCGCGAATTATCGTGGAGGCGGACGGCACCGAGAGCACCACGGAGGTCACGCTGTCGGCCCCGACGCGAAATGGCTGTGTCGCGAGTGAGATGCCAAGAGTATCGAGGAGAGGATGGAAAACCCCGACCTGATAGGTGCCGGCCGGAATACTGTCCATCCTGAATCTCCCGAGAGAGTCGGTGATGAGGGTTACCTTCGCTCCCTGGATAACGACGTCGGCGCCGGACAGATAGGTCCCGTTCAGGCTGTCCAGCACCATGCCCACGATCTGACCCATTGGCTGCTTTGCGACCGGCACCGGTGGTGTCGCGGTTTTCTGCGCGAGCAACGCGTTTGGTCCGGCCACGGTCAGGATCGCCGCGATCTCAAATGCTGTAACGGCTTTCATCAATCTTCCAGCGCAGGTTCGTAAGTCGGTTCCGGCTGCGGGCCGAGGTGGCTGTTTCCGTTGATCAGTCGCGCGCAGGTGTTCCATCTGAGGATCGCATCGTCATTTCCGGGCGGACGGATCGCCTCCGCCCCTTCATACCAGCTCATTGCGTCACGAAGCGCCTCGTACGCCATCGCACCACTCCCCATTCCTCCGCGGTGCAATAGCGCTTGCCCGCTCCGCTCTGACGCGATGCCCGTGTAGTAGGCTCGCTGGTACGAATCGGAGATTCGCGGCAGTGTCTCGCGCACGACTTTCATGATGCGCCCGTGATCGTCAGCGAGTTGATCGGTGAGCGCCAGCACGAACATCACCAGAACCTGCTGATTCGCGGGATCGATTTCGAGAATGTCGCGGCAGATGCTCTCCGCCGCCCAGGATTGATTGATCAGGCGATACCGCTCCGCCTTCTGCACGGCGCGCGGAATTGCTTCCCTTGAAATCGGTTTCAGTTTGAATTGCTCGCTCACATCCTGCTCCTATGCTGCGACCAGCCGTCCGTTACCTGTTACCCCTTACCCGTTACCCGTTACCCGTTACCGCTTCCCCCTTCCCCCCTTTACCCCGCACCAGCCTCACCAGTTTCGCGAGCGGATCGTATTCTCGATCGATCACGCGCTCCTTTAGCGGAATTATCGCGTTGTCGGTTATTGTGATGTGCTCGGGACACACCTTCGTGCAGCACTTCGTGATGTTGCAGTAGCCGATGCCGTGGCTCTCCTTGAGCTCGGTTGTTCGATCGAGGATGTCCAGCGGGTGCATCTCGAGCTGCGCGACATGGACGAGAAGGCGCGGTCCCACGAACTGCTCGTGCAGGTGATGGTCGCGCAGGACGTGACACACGTCCTGGCAGAGAAAGCACTCGATGCACTTTCTGAACTCCTGAACCCGGTCAGCATCGGCCTGACCCATGCGCCAGGTTCCGTCGGGCGCGTCCGGCGCCCTCGGAGTGAATTTTCTGATTCTCTTCTTGGCGCGGAAGTTCGACGACACGTCGGTCACGAGATCCTTGACCAGCGGAAACGCCTTCATCGGCTCGACCGTGATCGGCTCCGCGACGTTGAGCTCGCTCAACCGGGTCATGCACAGCAGGCGCGGAATTCCGTTGATCTCCGCGGAACACGATCCGCATTTCCCCGCCTTGCAGTTCCAGCGCACCGCAAGATCGCTCGCACTCTCCGCCTGGATCTGATGGATGGCGTCCAGAACGACCATCCCCTCCGAAACACTCGTGGCGTATTCCTCGAGCTGCCCGCCCGCTCCCGCGCCCCGCCAGATTCTAAACGTTGCGCGCCGAGTTTCGGTGCCGGCGCTGGTGTCGCTCCTTGCCGCGGCACGCTGGCCGCTCTCGACGATGTTGTGTGAGAATGTTCCAGTCGCAGCCATTACTTGTTCTCCTCGATGATCCGCTTCAGATCCTCACGCATTTCCTGCAACGGCTCGCGCGTCACCTGCATCTCCCCGCCTGATCCGCGCTTGATGACGATGTTGAATTTGCCATAATTCGGATCCTTGTCGGGGAAATCGTCGCGGAAGTGGCCGCCTCGACTCTCCTTTCTTTCGAGAGCCGCGCGTGCAACGATCTCGGAGACGGTGATCAGATTCTGGAGATCGAGCGCGGTGTGCCACCCCGGATTGTACTCGCGGTTACCGGTGACGGAAACGTTCGCTGCTCTCTCCCGCAGCGTCCTGAGGCCATCGATCGCGCGACGGATTTCGTCCTCGCGCCTCACGATGCCCACCAGCTCCTGCATCATCGTTTGAAGATCATGCTCCACCTGGTACGGTCCTTCGCGCCCGCCCTCCCTGTTGAATGGCTCGAGCGCGTTGCGAATGACTTCGTCCGCCTGGTTAGTATCGATCCTCGCTGAGGACTGCCTGGCCGCAAATTCAGCGGCGTACTTGCCGGCTCGCATCCCGAACACCAGCAGATCGGACAGCGAGTTGCCGCCGAGCCTGTTGGCCCCGTGCAATCCGGCGCCTACTTCGCCGGCGGCGAACAATCCGGGCACGCTGGACATCTGCGTATCTCCATCGACTCGCACGCCGCCCATCACGTAGTGCGTCGTGGGACCGACTTCCATCGGCTCCTTCGTGATGTCGATGTCGGCGAGCTGCTTGAACTGGTGATACATGCTCGGGAGCTTCTTCTTGATGTGCTCCTCGGCGTTCGAGAGCTTCGTCTTGATCCAAGAGATGTCGAGGTAGACGCCGCCGTGCGGACTTCCCCTCCCCTCGCGAACTTCGCGCATGATTGCTCGCGCGACGTGATCGCGCGTGAGAAGCTCCGGCGGTCTGCGGGCGTTCTTGTCTCCCTGCGTGTAGCGCCAACCCTCTTCTTCGTTGTCGGCGGTTTGGTTGCGGTAGTTCTCGGGAATGTCGTCGAACATGAAGCGACGACCTTCGCGATTCACGAGAATGCCTCCTTCACCGCGCACTCCTTCAGTAACGAGGATTCCCTTCACGCTCGGCGGCCACACCATTCCCGTCGGATGGAACTGCACGAACTCCATGTCCTGCAGCGCCGCGCCGGCATTGTAGGCGAGTGCGTGGCCATCACCGGTGTATTCCCAGCTGTTGCTCGTGACGCTGAAGGCTCTGCCGATTCCCCCCGTCGCCAACACCACGGCCTTCGCAGCAAACAGCTTGAAGCGTCCTCGCTCGCGATCGTAGCCGAGCGCCCCCGAGATTCGATTGCCGTCTTTCAGGAGCGAGACGATCGTGCACTCCATGTGCACATCGATGGGTTGGTGGACGGCGAAATCCTGGAGCGTGCGGATGATCTCCAGTCCAGTGCGATCGCCGACGTGCGCGAGTCGTGGATACTTGTGGCCGCCGAAATTGCGCTGGAGGATGCGGCCGTCGGTCGTGCGGTCGAAAACAGCGCCCATCGCCTCGAGCTCGCGAACGCGATCCGGCGCTTCCTTGGCGTGCAGCTCCGCCATGCGCCAGTTGTTGAGATACTGACCGCCGCGCATGGTGTCGGCGAAGTGAACGCGCCAGCTGTCGCGGTCGTCGACGTTCGCGAGCGCGGCGGCAATGCCGCCTTCCGCCATCACGGTGTGCGCCTTACCCAGCAGCGACTTGCAGATCAACCCTACCGAAGCGCCACCAGTTGCTGCTTCGATTGCCGCGCGCAATCCCGCGCCGCCGGCGCCGATCACGAGCACGTCGTGCTCGTGCCTCTGGTATTCCGCCACCTAGAACAGCCTCACGTCGACCCAGATGCCCATCGCCAACAGTCTGATGTAGACATCCGAGAACGCCACCCAGAACAGACTGAGCCACGCCCACCTCATGTGACCGCGGTTGAGACAGCTGACGCAGTCGTAGGTCTTCTTGCGCACGGGCGCTCGCGAGAGCTGGTCGAGATACCCGCCCACCAGGTGACGGAGCGAGTGACACCCGAGCGTGTAGCCGCCGAGCAGGATCACGTTGACGACGAGGACAATTGTGCCGAGCCCGATGCCGAAGTGCTCGCGCCCGGTCCCGCGATCGAAGAACCACATCGCCTTGTACGCATCGCTGGCGAGGATCACCAGAAAAATCAGCGCTGCGTAGAGGAAGTAGCGGTGGACGTTCTGGATGACGAGGGGAAAGAATCTCTCGCCGCGGTAGGTCTTGCGTGGCTCGCCGACTGCGCAGTTGGGTGGATCGGCCCAGAAGCTCTTGTAGTACGCTCCCCTATAGTAGTAGCAGGTCAGGCGGAAACCGGCGGGGAACGGGAGGATCAGCAGCGCGGGCGAGAACGGAAGAAACGCTGGAATCCACGACGGCCGCGCACCCTGGATCCAGGCGTGGGGAGAATCCGAGAACAGCAAGGGCGAGTAAAACGGCGAGAGATAGTTTCCGTAGGCGTAGTACTTGTTCTGCATCGCCGCCCAGGTCGCGTAAACGAGAAAGCTGCCGAGGATGATGAAGACGACGAGCGGCTGGACCCACCACGCGTCCCGGCGCATTGTTTCCCCGAAGCGGCGGCGAGTGAGCTGGACGACTTCAGAGGCCATTGGTCAGAATCCTGGCGTTCGGCGGGCAGGCATTTTCGCGGAGCGAACTTCGCACGCAGGCAAAGTTAGTTTTTGCCGCGGGGCGCGGGTAGTCTTGGCGCCGAATGCAGAGAGCCTCCGTCGCCGAAAAGGCGACGGAGGCTCTCTGGTCTGCTTCGATCTGGTTGCTTCCTACTGCTTGGCGGCCGGTGGAGCGCTGGAGCGCTTGTGCCCCCAGCTCTTTCCTGCCTTGCCGCCCTTGGCGCGCCGCTCCGCAGCTGCTTTCTGCTGAGCGTCGAACTTGGCCTGCTGGTCCGGCGTCAGGATGGCGCGAATCTCCGCCATTTCCTGAGTGTGGATTGACTGGCCACCCGCCATGACCTGGCGAGCTTTCTCCATGTTGGTGCGGAAAGCCACGCTGTCACCCTTCTGACGTGCGGTGCGCGCTGCTTCCATGAAGGGCTTCGCGCGATCGCGCAGCGCCTGGTTCTGTGGCTGATACTTCGTGCGAATCGCCTTCATCTGCGTCTTCTGGGCTTCCGTCAGATTGAGATCACGGCCGAAGCCGCGACCTTCGCGACCGCCACCAGGGCCTCTGCGGAACTGTCCATCGGGACGAGCGCTGCGGCGGCTGTAGCCGCTATCGGCACGGGTTTTCGGGGTCGTTGGCGACTGCGCCGCGGAAACTCCCGCTACGCCGAGAACCAACAGGGACCCGAGCGCCAAAGTTCGTACTGTCGACATTCCAAACCTCCACAACTAGTTGAGAGCCGCGCGCGGGAATGCGCCGGCTGAACAGTTAGACGCGGGGCCCATCGGGGCGTTAAGGGGTCGGGGCCGAATGCGGCTCACTGGCCTCCACGGTGGCGCAGTGTATTTTCTTGCTCCTGCCCGACCGGAACCGCCCACCCGAGGTGCCAATGCCTTCCGACTCACGTTTCGCGCGTCCGACCGTGCGCTTCATGACAGCTGCACTCGGTTTGCTTCTGGCATCGGCTGCCCGAGCTCAGCCCGTGCCGGACGTGTCCAAGGTGACCGTCAAGGTCGTGCCGGTCGCCGCCGGCGTCTACATGCTCGAGGGCATTGGCGGGAACATTGGACTTTCGGTGGGAAAGGACGACGCTTTCGTCATCGATGATCAGTACGCGCCGCTGTCGGACAAAATCAAGGCGGCTGTCGCTACGGTCACGCCGAAGCCAGTGCGCTTCGTGGTGAACACCCACTGGCACTTCGACCACGTCGGCGGGAACGAAGCAATGGCTGGTGCGGGCGCGATCATCTTCGCGCATGAGAACACCAGGCGGCGCATGAGCGTCGAGCAGTTCATCCAAGCCTTCAACATGAAGATCCCGCCTTCGCCGACGGCCGCGCTTCCGATAATCACGTTCACTGACACGCTCACGTTCTATACGAACGACGACACCGTCCGCACGTTCCATGTTGCCAATGCGCACACCGATGGTGATGTGATCATCCACTTCCGCAAGGCGAACGTCATTCACATGGGCGACACGTTCTTCAACGGGAGGTACCCGCTGATAGATCTGTCGAGCGGCGGCTCCATGGCTGGGATGATAGCAGCCGCGAATCAGGGACTGGCGATGTCCAACGCCGACACTCGTTTCATTCCGGGGCATGGACCGCTCGCGACGCGAGCAGATCTAGTCCGATACCGCGACATGCTGGTCACGGTTCGCGATCGCGTTGTGAAACTGATCGCGCAGCAGAAAACGCTCAAGGAGATTCTGGACGCGAAACCAGCTGCCGATCTCGATGCGATATGGGGGAACGGCAACATCAAGGCGGACCAGTTCCTCACCATTGTGTACCAGAGCTTGACTCAGCGCGACCAGGGACGTTAGCGGAAACCCTCGCGTCGTATTGGCTGACTAAGTAGTCGTCCATGGCGCCGATGAGCGTCACATCATGGAGAAGAAGAGATGATTCGGACCACGTTCATATTCCGCGGGATACTCGGCCTCGCTATCGGCGTCGCCGCAGTGATCTGCTGTGCGTCGGCCGGCGCACAGCAACAACAAACATCGGAGCGACCAGTGAGCTTCGGCATCGGGTTGGGTGTTGCTGCGAAGCCCGGCGGAGGTCTCGGTTCTGTGGGACTGGGAACGCTCGAGTTTGGAACTCCCTGGCGCAACCTCGATGTTCGCTTCGACGGCGCCGTAATGAACTGGCCGGATAAGATCTCAGGTGGCCGGGTAACGAGCCTCACAGGTAACCTCGTCTACTCCCGTCGAGTTGGTGTTCTTGTTCCTTATGTGCTCGGCGGAATTGGCGGATACGCGCAGCAAGGCATGGGAATGTCACTTGGCGTGAACGGCGGTGTCGGAGCGAGGGCAACTCTGGGGCGCGTCCAGCCATTCATCGAGCTACGCGAACATGTATGGTCGGCCGATAAAACGCACCGCGCAACTCCGTTTGCGATCGGATTCAGGTTCTAGCGGGGATATCCGCCGTCAGCGAAGCGAAATTCTAACCGGCCGCGGCCTCGGGTACCGTCCCGAATCTCCTCTCGCGCGAGTGGAAATCCTTCACCGCATGCTCGAGATCCGCGGCAGTGAAATCCGGCCAGCGGCGATCGGTGAAGTACAGCTCAGCGTAAGCGCATTCCCAGAGAAGGAAGTCGCTTAGACGCTGCTCTCCGCCGGTGCGAATGAGGAGATCCACGTCCCGGCACTCGCCAGTCCAGTGATCGACCTTGCACATCGCCCGAGCCAGATCTTCGCGCGTGATGCGCTCGGCGCCGCGAAGAAGCTCGGCCGCTCTCACCATCGCATCGCGCGCGGAATAGTCGACAGCGATACGGAGATCGAGACGCTTGCCGTGTCTCGTTGTTTCCTCGGCAACGCGAATTGCACGCAGCAGCTCCGGCGGAATGCGGTCGCGGCGTCCGATGATGCGCATTCGGACATCATTGGTCACGCAACGATCTGTTTCGGCGACGAGGTAGCGTCGGAAGAGCCGCATCAGCAGCGCGACTTCGCGCGAAGGGCGCGCCCAGTTGTCGGCCGAGAACGCGTAGAGCGTCAGCATGCCGATTCCGCAATCGGGCGCTGCCTCGACGATCTTCTTCACTACGCGCGCGCCGGCGATGTGCCCGGCGGTACGCGGACGGCCGCGTGCGTTTGCCCAGCGGCCATTTCCGTCCATGATGATCGCGACGTGGATCCCGGATTGCGCCGGCGTCGCCTGCGGTGTGCGGACGTGCGTGTGCTTCACTGCGTGACTGTGCGACACGATCTCAGCGCTCCCGCGTGGCGCGGATCAGCGCCTCCATGTGGTCGAGGTAGCGCTCCAACGCCCGACGCCCGACACCCGTCAGCCGGTACTCGGTCTTCGGCATTCTTCCAGAAAAGGATTTCGTGCAGGTGATGTATTCGGCTTCCTCGAGCTTGCGCGCGTGGACGCTGAGATTCCCGTCGGTAGTCCTCATCAGTTTCTTGAGATCGCTGAAGCTGAGCGAGTCGTTGACGGCGAGAGCGCTGACGATGCCGAGGCGGAGACGCTCGTGAATGAGCCTGTCCAGCGCATCGGCGCGACCGGAAGAAATCGGACTCGCATCCGCTTTGCCGCGGACTGTCCGCAAATCTCCCGTCACGCCCGGCCTCCGATCGTCGCGCGCAGTTCCGTGCTTAGCCACCGTGCCTCCACGCGACCGGAATCCCAAAACCGATGTGGAGACCGCCGAACGCTGCCGCCATGATCCAGTCGTTCCACGATTGAGGAGTGAACAAAGCCAGAGTTCCGGCGAGCATGAAGCAGAATCCCATCACCGGCACGATCTTGACCGAGAACGCCCCGCCGGCCACGACGGCCGTACCATAGAGAAGCAGCCACATCCCCGGAATCATTGCTATCAGGCCCGCGCGATAGAGAACGATCGTGAGCAGTGCTCCCACCAGCACTGGGGGCGAGAAGCTCAATACGAATTTTCGACCCGGGCCCGAGAGGAGCGGCACGTGTGCTCGCCGTGCTTTTCGCACGATGGCCCAAAGCATTACTACCGGCGCGAGAACCGCCGCGATAATCCATACGTAAAGCGACCTCACATCCGATTGCTGCGCCGCGGCGATTGCTGCCGCCACGCTCGCGATGATCCCGACGGCTACCATTCCCCACCCGGATACTGCGGTAAACGAACCGGCAGCCTCCATCGTGTCGCGGATGAACGCGAGGTTGTCCATCGCCCTCGCGTGAAGCGCGGGCGGCTCTGGAGCAGGTGGCCGATGAAGGGGTGTGACTGATGCCATTGTGCCGATATTATGCGAAGGACTGACGATTGTCAAGTACTTTGCGTTGCAAAGCTCCGCGCGTCCTCGCGCGCGATCCGAACGTACTACCCCAGAGCGATCGGTCCGGGTAATGGGTCGCTGGCCGGGAAGCTCTGCTCGACCATCTTGTCCAGTCTCCGCTCGTCGATGGCGGTGGAGAGCAGATCCACCAGCTGGGCACAGAACGCCGGGAGATCGTCCGGCTTGCGGCTCGTGAGCAGCTTCTGATCCAGCTGAACCTGCTTGTCGACCCAGGCCCCGCCGGCGTTCTTGATATCGGTCTCGAGGCTCGGCCACGACGTTATCGTCCTGCCTCGAACCGCGTCCGCCTCCACCAGCAGCCATGGACCATGACAGATGGCCGCTACGGGCTTGTCGGCCTCCATGAACTCGCGAACGAAATCAACCGCCCCTTTGTTGGTGCGAAGCTTGTCGGCGTTGGTAACGCCGCCGGGAAGAACGAGCGCATCGAAGTCGCGAGCGCTGACCTCTGAGACTTCCAGGTCGACGGAGAATCTTTCGCCTTTCTGTTCATGGTTCATGGACTGGATCTCACCCGGCTTCTCCGAGACGAGCTTCACCTCGGCCCCAGCCTGCTTCAGCGCATTCCACGGGGCCGTAAACTCCACCTGTTCGACGCCGTCCGTCGCGAGGAATGCGACCTTGCGCCCCTTGAGCTGGCTGGGCATTGAGAATCTCCGGTTGTGGTTCTTTACGCATATTCGAGTCAGATTTTGTGCCAACGGGAAGCGCGCGGGGGAAGCGGGAAGAAACGGGTAACGGGCAACGGGTAACAGGCAACCGGCAACGCTCGCCATATTTCGGCGTGCCAATTATTGATCTCTACGGACACGAGCGCCTCCGCGACCGCCTGTCGGAAAGCATCCGCGCAGGCACCCTCCCATCGAGCCTTCTGCTCATGGGACCGCGCGGAGTCGGGAAGCAGCGTCTGGCCCTCTGGCTGGCGCAGCAGCTTCTCTGCACCGAAGCGGAAGCGCCGTGCGGAACCTGCAAAGCCTGTCGCTACGTTCGCGAGCTGACCCATCCGGACTTGCACTGGGTTTTTCCCCGCCCGCGCCTCAAGGACGCCGATCCCGATCTCGAACAGGTGCGGGACGACTACGGCGAAGCGACGGCTGAGCGAGCAAGCAACAACGGTCTGTACGCCGCGCCATCGGGAAGCGAGGGCATCTTCGTTGCAACCGTGCGCTCGCTGGTACAGCGGGCGGTGATGGCGCCGGCGATGGGCAAGCGCAAGGTTTTCATCGTTGGTGACGCCGAGCGGATGGTTCCGCAGGAAGGGGCGGACATGGCGGCGAATGCATTCCTCAAACTCCTCGAAGAACCTCCGGCGGACACGACGATCATCCTGACGTCGAGCGAGCCGGGCGCGCTGCTTCCGACGATTCGCTCTCGAGTCGTAGCAGTGCGCGTTCCGCTCCTCCCGGACGCCGATGTTCGCGCGTTCGTGGAGAATCTCGATGTCAAGAAGGCGCTCGACAAATCAGGCAAGGCGGGAACGGCGGAACGAGTGCGCGCCGCCGCCGGTGCGCCGGGGCGACTTCTCTCCGGAGCGGGCGACGCAAAAGCGACGATGAACGCCCGCAGGATCATCGACGCAGCTACGGGCGCGCCCCGTGCTCTCGTTTACTCAACCGCGGTCTCGCAAGGAGCTTCGGGTGCTCGCGGCGGATTCACTGATACGCTCGAAGCCCTGGTGAAGCTGCTTGGGGAACGCGCGAGAGACGCGCTGCACCGGAAGGATCAGGGGAGTGCCGCTTCTGCGAGCAAGGCGGTTGATGCCGTGCTTCGCGCCCAGACTTACGCGGACGGAAACGTGAGCCCGCAAATCATCGCGGCAAAGCTGATTCGCGAGCTGGCAACGACTTTGAAATGAAAGAACTTTCTCATATCGATGAGGAGGGCCGCGCCCGCATGGTGGACGTCGGCGCGAAAACGGAGAGCCAACGAACCGCGCGCGCCGAAGGCTCGATAAAGATGAGCGCTGAGACGCTCGCCGCTGTCGAGCGGAGCGCAATCTCCAAAGGCGACGTCCTGGCTGCAGCGCGCATCGCGGGCATCATGGCGGCGAAGAAAACCGCCGAGCTCATTCCGCTTTGCCATCCGCTTGCACTTACCGACGCAGGCGTTGAGTTCGAGAGCGATCACGCGCTGCCTGGCCTCCGCGTCACTGGATGGGCTTCGAGTCAGGGAAGAACCGGAGTCGAGATGGAAGCGCTCACAGCAGTCGCCGTCGCGCTCCTCACGGTTTATGACATGGCGAAGGCAATGGATCGAGGGATGGAAATCTCCGGTGTTCGCCTGATCGAGAAGCGCGGCGGAAAAAGCGGAGACTGGAAGCGGGAGTGAGGCTGAGCGTTGAGCTCAGGCGGGCGGCAAGCTGAAGACCCGATCCTCTGAGTGATTGCCGCTCACTTTGTAGGGCTCCATGTGCACCAGCACGTTCACGACGTTTGGAATCGCCTCCAGAATCGCGTACTTCACCTTCGCGGCGATTTCGTGCGCGTCCTCGAGCGACAACTTCGGATCCGCCTTGACGTGGAGATCCACGTAAAAGCCGATTCCCGAGCTGCGCACGTTGAGGTTCTCCACGCTTCGAACACCATCGACCTCGGCGGCCGCCTGAAGTGCACGCTCCTTAACCGTGCGGTCCGGAGCTTCGTCCATCAGCCCGGAGATGGCGGGGCGAAGAGTGCGGACTCCATTCACAGCCACGAGTAGTGCGGCCACGAGTGCCGCCCAATCATCGGCGGCTTCCCAGCCGTGGCCTCCCAGGAGCGCGATGCTGATCCCGATGAACGCCGCGAGCGAGCTGATCGCGTCGGAGCGGTGGTGCCACGCATCAGCCGTCACCGCAGTGCTGCCAACTTCCTTGCCGACGCGCGAGACGCGGCGATAGAGAATCTCCTTGACGATGATCACGCCCGCCGCGACGAAGAGCGTGAACGGCGCCGGTAGGTGATGCGGAGTCCTGATATCCCGAATCGCGATGATCGAGATCCCAGCGGCCGCTCCAAGCAGCATCAATGAGACGACGGCAGCGGCGAGCGGTTCGGCTTTGCCATGGCCGTACGGATGATCTTCATCGGCGGGGCGAGCCGCGATGCTCAGCCCCATCCACACGATCAGTGAGGAGAAGATGTCGGCCGACGATTCGACCGCGTCGGCGATCAGCGCGTTGGAGTGACCGATAATCCCGGCGAAGAACTTGACGACCACGAGCAGAGCGTTCGTGAGCAGCCCAGCCTGCGCCCAGCGGATGGCTCTGTTGGTCGCTTTTTTCACCGCGGCGTCGGCCTGCTAGAGGTCGACTTTCTCCAGGCGCTCAGCGGCCGCATTGATGCGGGCGGCATAGGCTTCGGCATCCTCTCCGGACACCCGGCGTGGAATCACGAAGTCCGGATTCTCCGGCGGATTCGACGTCGGCATGTTCACGAATAGGTCTCCTCCTCGGGCAATCACTGCCGCCTCGAAGCGATCGATGGCAGTCATGAGGTCATCGAGCTGAGCGCTGGTCTCGCGCCCAGTGAGAAGCACGCCCTTCTGTCGAATGCGCCCCCCCAGCTCGACGGCGGCCGCGTTTCGCTCCTCGCGCCGGTGCGGGTCAAGAGCTTCCTGCTGCTCCTCGAAGGATTCCTGTGTCATCCAGCCTCCACGTGGTCGGGTTGCAATAATGATCTGCAAGTCCCGTGATATCGGCGTGAAAGCTGCGACATTCGGCAGCTTTCGGCGAGGGCGTCGCGGCGTGCCTACCGATTCACGCGCCTGCTAGATACCTTAGCGGCCAACCGACTCGCCCTCCCGGAGAACTGATTCGTGACATTTCGCGCAATTCGCGTTGTCGTCAGCGCCGCCCTCCCAGCCGCATTGGTGATTCCCTGCTCCGCCAGCTCTCAAAGGGTCCCCATTCAGCCGGCGACTCCGACATCGTCGCCGCTGTACGACACGACCGCGTTTGCCGCGCTGCGGTGGCGTGAGATCGGCCCATTTCGCGGTGGCAGATCGGTGGCAGTCGCCGGATCGAGCAAGCGACCGAACGAGTACTACTTCGGGACGACGGGTGGCGGAGTCTTCAAGACGACCGACGGCGGAATTTCCTGGGCGCCGGTGACCGACAAGTATTTTGGCGGCACGATCGGCGCGATCGGCATTAGCGAATCGAATCCGGACATCGTTTACATCGGTGGGGGAGAGTATCCGATTCGCGGAAATGTCTCGCACGGTGATGGAGTCTGGCGGACGACCGATGCCGGAAAGACCTGGACCTCGCTCGGCCTCTCCGAGACCCGACAGATCTCGCGGGTGCGCGTTCATCCCACGAATCCCGACATCGTGTACGTGGGTGCACAGGGCCACGTGTTCGGCCCCAACAGTGAGCGCGGCGTCTACAAGACGACCGACGGCGGGAAGAACTGGAGAAGAGTTCTTTATCGCAACGATTCGACCGGTATCACGGACCTCGTGCTCGATCCAAACAATCCGGAGACGATTTACGCCGCATTCTGGCAGGCGTGGCGAACGCCGTGGCAGCTGGTCTCGGGAGGAGCCGGCAGCGGGATCTTCAAGTCGACCGATGGTGGAGAGCACTGGACGGAAATCACTCGGAATCCCGGGCTACCGCAGGGCGTAATCGGCAACGTAGGCCTCGCCGTATCGCCGTCGAACTCCAACAAGGTCTGGGCGATCGTGGAAGCGGATTCGGGTGGCGTGTTCCGATCCAGCGATGGAGGAGCGACCTGGACACGCACCAACACCGATCGAAGGCTGCGTCAGCGCGCCTGGTATTACACCCGGATTTTCGCCGATCCGAAAGACGACAAAACGATCTACGTGCTCAACACGGGGATGTACCGGTCAACCGACGACGGCAAGACGGTCCGATCGATTCAGGTTCCCCACGGCGACAACCACGATCTGTGGATCGCATCGAACGATGCACAAAGGATGATCGAGGCGAACGACGGCGGCGCCAACGTGTCGTTCAACGGAGGCCGCTCGTGGACAGAGCAGGATCAGGCAACCGCACAGTTCTACCACGTCACGACCACCAATCATTTCCCCTATCGGGTGTGCGGCGCGCAGCAGGACAACTCCACGCTGTGCGGACCAAGCAGAAAGGGCGGCGGAATCGACATTAGCGATTGGTACGACGTCGGTGGAGGCGAGAGCGGCTACATCGCCGTGCGCCCAGACACGCCGGACATCGTTTTCGCCGGCTCCTACGGTGGGCTGCTGACGCGCAAAGACATCAACACGGAGTTCGAGCGGGATGTGAATCCGTGGCCGAACAATCCTATGGGGCACGACGCAGCGGATGCGAAATACCGCTTTCAGTGGACGTTCCCAATCGTGATCTCGCCCCACAATCCCGCCCGGATGTACGTCGGGAGCAGCGTCATCTTCCAGACCGACGACGAGGGGCAGACCTTCAAGCCGATCAGCCCCGACTTGACGAGGCACGAGCCTAGAACGCTGGGCGCCTCCGGTGGACCCATCACGAAAGATCAGACCTCGGTCGAATACTTTGGAACGGTGTTCACGATCGCCGAATCGCCGCGCACGGCCGGAGTGATCTGGGCTGGATCTGACGATGGCCTGGTTCAGATCACGCGCGACGGCGGGAGGACCTGGAAGAACGTGACTCCGCCCAGCCTGCCGGAGTGGGCGCGTATCTCGATGATCGAGGCTTCAAATTTCGCATCGGGCACCGCGTACGTTGCCGCCAACAGGTACCAGCTCGACGACATGCGGCCATATCTGTTCAAGACCAACGACTACGGCGCGACGTGGAAGGCAATCACCAACGGAATTCCTGCCACCGAGTTCACGCGTGTGCTTCGTGAAGATTCCGAGCGTGCAGGCCTCTTGTACGCCGGTACCGAGCGCAGCGTCTGGGTCTCGTTCGACGACGGAGCCAATTGGCAGTCGCTACGCCGGAATCTTCCGCTCGTCCCCATTCACGATCTCGCCATTAAGGAAGGCGATCTCATCGCTGCCACGCACGGCCGGTCATTCTGGATTCTCGACGATCTCTCGGCGCTCCGCCAATTGCGTCCGGAGGTAACGCGAACACCGGCCTATCTCTTCAGGCCACGCAAGACTTATCGGGCTGCCTTCGGCGGCGGTGGCGGAACGGGTGCCGCGGGCGGACACCCGACCGGAGCGAACCCGCCCTCCGGGGGTGTGGTTTATTACTGGCTGGCGCAGCCGCGGCAGCTGGTGACGATGGATTTCCTCGACGGTCAGGGAAAAGTCATACGGAGCTTCACGAGCCAGCAGGATCCCACCGTCGCCGCCGATTCAATTCGCGGTGACAGCATCCGCACGGCGCGCAACGACAGCATCCGCCGCGCCGGCGGCACACCGGATACGGCTACGCGCGCCGAGGCTCGGGGTGAAGAGAGTCCTGCCGGAGAAGAGGGACCGGTGCGCAGACCACCGCCGCCTCGCGTCGCCAACAAAGCCGGGCTCAACATGTTCGCCTGGAATCTCCGCTATCCTGATCCATCAGTGTTCGACAACATGATTCTATGGGCAGGCGGGACAAACGGCCCGGTCGCACTGCCGGGAAATTACTCCGTACGAATGAACGTCAACGGCCAGCGCTATACGCAGCCGCTCGTCATCGTGAAAGATCCTCGCGTCACCGCGAGCGACGCCGATTTGCGCGAGCAGTTCGATTTCCTGATGCGCATTCGGGACAAGACGAGTCAGGCAAACGATGCGGTAAAACTGATTCGCAACGTGAAGGCGCAGCTGGCTGATCGAGAGAAGCGAATGCCGGCGGATAAGGGAGTCGCGTTCTCGACCGCGGCAAGTGCGCTGAGCGCGAAACTTTCGGCGGTTGAAGGCGAGATCTACCAGGTGAAGAACCAGTCGAGCCAGGATCCACTCAACTATCCGATCAAGCTGAATAACAAGATCGCGGCACTTTCAGGAGTGGTGGGTGGCACTGCCGCGAAGCCCACCAGTCAGTCATACACGGTCTTCAACGATCTCTCGTCTCAGCTCGACCGACAGCTCCAGACCATGCGTGGCGCGCTGCTCGTTCTGCCGTCGCTCAACGCGGCACTGAAAGCGGCCGGCTTGCCGCCAATCGTCCCAAGCACGGACGAGATCAAGGCTCCCGGGCGCACGACGTCGACGGAAGCGGCAGACGATCAAGAGGTCGACAAGTAGCACATGCGCGCACGCGTCGTAGTCATCGTCGCCGGCGCCTGCGCAGTCGTCTTGAGCGGAGCGTGCCGGGATGCAGGCGATGAAGCAGCCACGCGGATTCGTGTTCTCGATTCAACCTACACCCAGTCGTGGGAGCCGATGGAAGACACCGGCACCGTTTACAGAATCGAGGTCGTGTCTCCCCTTGGCGCGGACACGATTCGCAACGTCATTCCGCCGGCCCCGATCGTGATTGGAGACAGTCTGGTCATCGGGCTGGTTCAGGTATCGGAAGATTCGGCGACACCGCAGCGGCAGCTTTTCCGACTGCGGCTCGGACAGCACCGCGTCGAAACCAGTCCGATTCCCGAAGACGTCTGGCCATCGTACCAGGACATCCTCATATCTCCGAATGGACGCTACATCGCGTACGTCGGCGAGGACACGACGCCGGCCAACCCCGGCACTTACGGAATGGTGCGCGACCTCGCCTCACGCGAAGTCGCGATCAAGGGTCCAGGAAACGGTGGCTGCGATTGCGATGAAGACTTCAACCACGCCCGCTGGTTTGCGCCCGACAGCTTCGAGATCGCGGTCGCACACACCAGCAGCAACGCGGGGTGGCAGCGAATTTCGGGTAAAGCATCCACGCGCAGCATTCACGTCGATACGTTGCGCGACGAGCCGGATTGGCATTGAGAGATCCCAACCGCGACTTCCTGCGCCACACGGTGGCAACGATCGCGTACCGCGCGGCAAAAGCTGAACGCGATGCGCCGGCCGGATTCGGCGACTTTCCGGCTGGAAACGGCGCGCGGACGCCGCTCCAGCTCCTCGCTCACATGGGAGACCTCTTCGACTGGGCGCTCAGCATGGCGCGCGGAAACGCGGACTACAAGAAAAGCACTCCGCTCAAATGGAGAAATGAGGCGGCCCGGTTTCACGCGTCCCTGGAGGCGTTCGACGTCTACCTCACATCCGACGAACCGCTCGGCATCACAACGCAGAAACTCTTTCAGGGCCCGATTGCCGACGCGCTCACCCATGTCGGCCAGATGGCGATGCTACGCCGACTCGCTTCCGCGCCGATCCGCGGAGAGTCCTACGCACGCGCGGACATTGTGCCTGGCCGCCTGGGGACCGAGCAGCCGAAGAGCTCATTCGAATTCGACTAGGCCTCGCAGTCGTTGCATCTTATCCGCGGTGATGCTGTAACATCAGAGACCCACTGTTCGTAGAGATCCCCATGCATACACAAGCAACCCCCCAGACGCCGGCGCCACCTCCAAACCCCGTTGTAGTCATTCAGGGCGGTCCAGGATCCGGCGGGCCCATAACCATTTCGGCACCGCGGACTGCCAGGGAGATCGACGCGCTTCAGTCGCAACGCGACGAGCTGTCCAGACAGCTCACTTCGGTTGATGGGCGGCGCTCGAAATTGATGAGCCAATTGAGATCGACCGGTGATCCCACGGCCGTCAAAGGTCTCCAGGACCGCCTTGCACTGCTCGACACAAGGCAGCTGCAGCTCGAATCTGATCTTGCGCGAATAGGGCAACAGCTTTCGAGTGCGTCGGCCGGGTTGATTGCCACAAGCAGCTCGGGCGGGCCCGTCTTCGCCGGGCTCAGCGGGGGACAAACTCTCGCCCTGTCGATCGTGTTCACGATTTTCGTCCTTGGGCCGCTGGCGATCGGCTTCGCAAAAACACTCTTCCGGCGATCGAACAAACCGGCCCTGCCGCCCGCCGTCTTCAACGAAGCCGCTCAACGTCTCGAGAGAGTAGAAGCTGCGGTTGAAACCATCGCGCTCGAGATCGAGCGGATCTCCGAGGGACAGCGCTTCGTTACGAAGCTTCTTTCCGAAAATCAGCCAGCGCCGCAGCTCGGCGCTGGCCAACGTTCAGCCGAGCAGGTTCGCTCGAGTTAACCAGCCGCCGGGGAGGCGGGTGTCGGGTTGGCCGCGGCCATCGTCTGCTGCCTTAGCGCAGCGGCGCCCAGGTATCCTCCCAATCCCATCGACTCCACGACGTTGCTCGGAACCACCATGAGCGCGCCCTTTTCCTTGAGTCCTTCGTACAGGATGTTCATCGCGCGCAGGTGCAGCGCCGTCGGGTTGTTCTCGTACGACTTTGCGGCCTCGAAGAACAGCTGCGCGATCTCCACTTCCGCCTGTCCAAGGATGATTCGCGCCGACTTCTCGCGCGACGCCTGCGCTTCGCGGGACATCGCGTCCTGAAGCGAAGTCGGGATCACGATGTCGCGCATCTCGACGGATTGCACGGTGACTCCCCAGGGGTTGGATCTCGAATCGATCAAGGCCTGCAGCTCCGCTTCGATCCGCTCCCGTCCACGCAGCAGATCGCTCAGTGAAGTGCGTCCGATGATGTCGCGCAAACCTGTCTGGGCCGCCCAGCTGACGGCCTGCGCGTAGTCCTGAACTTCGAGCGCGGCTTTCTCGGAATCGTGAACCATCCAGAACAGCACGGCGTCGACGTTCACCGGTACCGTATCGGAGGTGAGCGTCTCTTCGGCGGCGAAGCTTGTGGTTATGACGCGCTGGTCGATGTAGATCGAGATCGTTTCGACGAAGGGAAAGATCCAGAAGAGGCCAGGCCCACGCAGCCCCGTGTATTTACCGAGGCGCAGCACGACGGCCCGCTCCCATTGTTTCGCGATCTTGGGCGATTGGGAAAAGAAAATCCCGACCAGCACAAAGATCACAAGCCAGCCGGGATTCTGTGTCGCGGCCGTCAGCAGAATACCAGTGAGGAATGAGACGATCAGAATGAAAACTGAAACTACATTGGCACGACTCTGCGACCGTGAAGCCCGCGCGGCGCGGCGTGCAGCGAGAACTTCGTCCATGCCTGGCATTTATTTTTTCTCCTCGTTTCTGAGCTGACTGATTAGCTCGGGTAAAGTGAATCCCAACAGCGCGGCATCTCCGATGAAGCGTTGGATCAACTCGCGCAGCTCGCGTTCACGGTGCGCTCGCGCCGCCTGTGGCGACGGAGATTCCCGAACGAAAGTGCCAACTCCGCGTCGAGTCTCCAGCATTCCATCGCGCTCGAGCTGGGCGTAGACCCTGGCGACCGTGTTGGCGTTCACGGCGAGGTCCACCGCGAGCTGCCGAACGGTCGGGAGCTGTGCCCCCACCCCGAGCTCGCCTGTCGCGATCGCGGCTCTTATTGATCTGTCCAATTGAGCGTAGATCGGCGTGGCGCTGTTTGAATCGACGACGAAAGTAGGCATTGTCTGCTTGTACTATCACATTAGGACAATACGGGCGCAAGGGGAAGCCGGTTTCACCGGC
>Ga0193699_10000130_pt1 | contig 34424 bp, 32 predicted proteins | sample L3c2metaG_FD_160095 | JGI IMG/M metagenome (GOLD analysis project Ga0193699, IMG submission 160095) | Soil microbial communities from a riparian zone of the East river system, Colorado, United States - L3c2 | ecosystem: Environmental > Terrestrial > Soil > Riparian zone | place: USA: East...
GCCGGCGATGACAAAACACGTGAGCCGGTAGCGATAGAGAGGGAAACCGATGGCGCGCATGCGAAGATCGTTCGATCGCGCGCCCTGGATCACTAGACCGAAGCGTGAGTTCACCAGCCGCCAGACGAGGTAAATCGTACCGTACAGCAGCACGAGGCAAACGTAATAGAACTGGGTCTTGTTCGATAGATTGAGCGGGTCGACGAACTGGCTGCGCTTGTAAATCGTGAGCCCGTCGTCGCCGCCGTAGCGCGACATGCCGGAGGCCACATAATAGGCCATCTGCGCGAAGGCCAGCGTAATCATGATGAAGTAGACACCGCGCGTGCGCAGCGACAGCGCGCCGATGACCAGGGCAAACAAGGCCGACGCTAGCAGCGCCACCGGCCACTGCACGAAGCCGGAATAGACGCCCTCGTGCGCCAGCATGCCGACCGCATAACCGCCGACGCCGAGATAAGCGGCGTGGCCGAAGCTCATCATGCCGCCGAAGCCGAGGATGAGATTGAGGCTGACGGCGGCGAGCGCCAGGATGAGGATGCGCGTGAACAAGGTCAGCAGGAAGCGATTTCCGACCAGTTCGGCATAAAGCGGCAGCAACGCGAGCGCGATCAGCAGCACGGCTATCACGATGTTGCGGACGGTGAGCGCGGGCATCATTTATTGCCCGCAGAAAACAGGCCTTCGGGCTTCACCACCAGCACGATCGCCATCAACAGATAGATCAGCATCGATGACAAAGCCGGCGCCGCCGTCGAGGCCGCATCCTTGCTCAGCACCATGCGCAGCAGATCCGGGAAGAAAGCGCGGCCAAGCGTATCGATGAACCCGACGAAGATCGCCGCGACAAAGGCGCCGCGAATCGAACCGATGCCGCCGATGACGGTGATGACGAAGGCCAGAATGAGAATGTTCTCGCCCATGCCGATCTGCACGGTCAATATCGGCGCCTGCATCAGCCCGGCGAGGCCGGCCAACGCCGCGCCCAATCCGAACACCAGCGTATAGAGAAGCTTGATGTTGACGCCGAGCGCGCCGACCATTTCCCGGTTCGATGCGCCCGCGCGGATCAGCATGCCGATGCGCGTCCGCATGACCAGGACATAAAGAAAGAGCGCGACCGCCGCCGTGACCACGATGATGGCAAGCCGATAGGCTGAATATTGCACGCCCGGAAGAATCTGAACCGGCGAACTGAGCCAGTCCGGCAGCGGCAGGCTCAACCCTGCCGGGCCCCAGATAAGCCGCACGGATTCATCGAAGAATAAAATGAGACCGAACGTCGCCAGCACATGGTCGAGATGATCGCGGCCGTAGAGCCGCCGCATCGCGACCACTTCCACCACCATGCCGACCAGCAAGGTAGCCGCGAGCGCCAATACCGCGCCAAGCACGAAGCTGCCGGTCCAGGCCGCGAAGGTGGCGGCGAAATACGCGCCGATCATATAGAGTGAGCCGTGCGCCAGGTTGACGAGATCCATGATCCCGAACACCAGCGTTAGCCCCGCAGCCAGCAGGAACAGCAGCAGGCCGAACTGCAATCCGTTCAGACATTGCTCGATGAAGAGAGTCATGGCTTCAGGTTAGCCGCTGATTCAGCGAGACTTGAAAAACAAAACGGCAGAAACGTTTCCGCTTCTGCCGTCTCGAATCGCATCGGCGTGGACTACTTCATCGAACATTTCGTGTGATGAACGTCCTGGCCATTTTCGATGGCCGTGGCCACGGTCTTCTGGGTATAGGTGTCGCCGGTCTTCACCACTTCCTGCATGTAGAAATTCTGGATCGGGAAGTGGTTGTTGCCGAACTTGAAGCCTCCGCGCACGGACTTGAAGTCGGCCTTCTTCAGCGCCGCCTCAACGGCTTCCTTCTTGCTCAGATCGCCTTTGACGCCCGCGACCGCCGAAGCGATCAGGTTGGCGGCATCATAGGTTTGAGCGGCGTAGAACGACGGCTCGCCTTTGAACTTTTCCTTGAAGTCGGCGACGAACTTTTTATTGGCGTCGTTCGGCAGATCGGCGCCCCACTGCAGCGCGCTGATGACGCCGACGGCGGCGTCCTTCTGCCGCGGCAGGCTCAGCGAGTCGATGGTGAAGGTGGTGTAGAGCGGGATTTTGCCCTGCAGGCCGGCCTGCGCATATTGGTTCAGGAACTGCACGCCCGCGGCGCCCGGATAGAACGTATAGACGGCGTCCGGTGCGGCGGCTTTGATCTTTGACAGCTCGGCGGAGAAGTCGAGCTGGTCGGGCCACTTGGTGTATTCCTCGCCGACTATCTTGCCCTTGAACGCGGCAGTCATACCGCCCAGGTTTTCCTTGCCGGCAGCATAGTTCGGTCCGATCAGATAGACCGACTTGATGCCCTTGTTGTTCAAGTATTCCGCGACCGCGCGCGGGTTCTGGTCGTTGGTCCAGGCGGTGGAGAAGGCATAAGGCGAGCAAAGCTCGCCCGCGACCTGCGACGCGCCGGCGTTGGAAATAACCAGGAAGGTCTTGGAATCGACCACCGGCTTGAGCGAGGCCAGCAGGACGTTCGACCAGATATAGCCGGATACGAAATCGACCTTGTCGCTTTCGATCAGCTTCTCGGTCTTCTGCTTGCCGACTTCCGGCTTCTGCGCATCGTCCTCATAGATCACCTCGACCGGCAAGCCACCCATCTTGCGGCCCATGTGGTCGAGCGCAAGCTCGAAGGCGTTGCGCATGTCGTTGCCGATCACCGCAGTCGGACCGCTGAAGGTCGACACGAAGCCGATCTTGATGGTTTTCTGCTGGGCCAAAGCCGGGCCCGCTGCGAGCAACACTGCCGCGCTCGCGGCCAACAACGCTTTACGCATGATTTTTCTCCCCCGGGCCATTCCGGCCCTATGAACATGGGCCCTAATGTACCGGGTTTGCCGCCAAAAGGTCCACCCGAACAAAGGACGCAGTCGTGGACGCGGCGGCTTGCTTGACCCGGTTGCGGGGCACCCGGCAGGGTGCGCCAAACCGGAACCAGCCAAGCGAGGCGTCATGACCGCAAGTCCCGACCTGCAAAACGTTGTTTTTCCCGGCCTCAAGGACCGCGTCGTCATCATTACAGGGGCCGGGCAAGGCATCGGCCGGGTCTTCGCCAAGGCCTTCGCCCTGGCCGGCGCGCGGGTTGTCATCGCCGAGTTGAACGAGAGCAAGGCGGCCGCGGTTTGCGCCGAAATCCTCAAAGGCGGCGGTCAGGCGCTGGCGGTGACCACCGACGTCGCCGATCCGGCCTCGATCGGCGAGATGATCGAAGTGGTCGAGGACGAATACGGCCGCATCGACGCATTGATCAACAATGCCGGGATATTCTCGACTTTGCAGATGCGTCCGTTCGACCAGATCCCGCTGGAGGAATGGGAGCAAGTGCTGAAGGTCAATTTGACCGGGCCATTTCTTTGCGCGCGTGCGGTGCTGCCGGCGATGCGGCGCGCCAAATGGGGCCGCATCATCAATATCGCGTCGGGCGCGGTGCGGCTCGGACGCCCGAACTACCTGCATTACATCGCGACGAAATCCGCGCTGATGGGCATGAGCCTGTCGATGGCGCGCGAATTGGGACCGGACAACATCACCGTCAACGCCATTCTGCCGGGTGCGACCTTCACCGAAATCGAACGCAAGACCGTGACGCCGCAGCAGAAGGAACGCATCATCGCAATGCAATGCGTGCCGCGTGCGGAAACGCCGGAGGACCTGGTCGGCGCGGTGCTGTTCCTCGCCTCCGAGGCGTCCACCTTCGTCACCGGGCAGAGCATCAACCTCGACGGCGGCGTGACGCCATCGTGAGTCATTCCGGGCGCCGCGAGCGGCGAACCCGGAGTCCATAACCCCGGTCAGTGATTATGGATTCCGGGCCCGGCCCTTCGGGCCGTCCCGGAATGACGAGGTAATAATTACGCCGCCTGCGCCGCCCGCATCGCGCGCATTTCGCGGAATGAGATCAGCTTCTGCGCAGTTTCATCCCACAGCGTCAGGCGGACGCATTTGATGCTGTCCCACAGCGTCAAGCGGCCGATCGAGCCGAGTTCGGGATATTCGCGCAGCACCCGCGGCAGACGGTAGTAGGGAATCTTGCTGCACAGATGGTGCACGTGATGAATGCCGATATTGGCGGTGAACCAGCCGAGCACGCCGGGCAGCACGTAGTACGAACTGCCGTGCAGCGCGACCTCGTGCAGGTCCCAGGTTTTATTGTCGGCCCACTGTGTGTGCTCGAACTGATGCTGCACGTAGAACAGCCAGACGCCCATGGTGGCGGCGAGCAGAATGATCGGCACATGCACCAGCATGAAAGCGCCGAAGCCGATGAACCAGATCAGCACGCCGGCCATCAGCGCGATCGCGGCATTGGTGCCTTGCGTCGAGAGCCACGGCACCAGGCCGGCGCGCATCAAGCCGACCGGCAGCCGATGCTGCACGATGAACAGATAGGCCGGGCCGACGCCGAACATCACCACCGGATGGCGATACAGCCGGTACTTGAGGCGGCCCCAGCGCGACAGCGCCAGATATTCTTTGACCGTCAGCGTATCGATGTCGCCCATGCCGCGGCGCTCGAGATTGCCGGAGGTGGCGTGATGAACCGAATGCGTCTTGCGCCAGAAATCGTAGGGCGTGAATGTCAGAACGCCGAGCGCGCGGCCGGTCCAGTCATTGGCGAGCTTGTGGCGAAAGAATGCGCCATGTCCGCAGTCGTGCTGGATCATGAACAGCCGCACCAGGAAGCCGGCCGCCGGCACCGCCAGCAGCAAAGTCAGCCACCACAGGCCGAACGAGTAGGACAGCCACATCAAGACCCACAACGCCGCCAGCGGCGCGAAGGTGATGGCAAGTTCGATGATGCTGCGGAGATGGCTGGGCTCGCGGTAGCGCAACAGAATCTGCGTCCACCCGCGCGCCTCGGTCGCCCCGGCCAGTGCGGTCGGGCTTACTTCGTTGTTCAAGCTGACGTCCTTTATGGCTATGTAGTGCGTCTCGCCGCTCAGCCCCCCGGCTGTCCGCGGCACCGCAAGTATCGCGATTCAGGGGCGGTACCTAATCTCCAGGCTATCGAGGTTTTTTTATGTTTGCTACCGGACATAGTAGAAGACGGGACAGCATTGGAACCCCACAGCCCAAGGAGGCCAGATGACTGAAACTCCAACAGTCGCCGTGATCGCGCCTGGCAACATGGGTGCGGCGGTAGCAAAGCGCCTGACCGAACACAAGGTTACCGTGCTGACCGCGCTGACCGGTCGCGGCGAAGCCAGCATAAAGCGGGCTCATGACGCTGGTATGCAAGATGTCGACGAGCGCAAACTGGCGGAAGCCGATTTTGTGCTGTCCATCGTGCCGCCCGGCGAGGCACTGGCCTTGGCCAAACGGCTGGCCAAAGTGCTGACCGAGGCCAACACCAAGCCAATTTACGTCGAATGCAACGCGGTCAGTCCGCAGACCATGAACCAGATCGCCGAAGTCATTTCGGCGACCGGCTGCGCCTTTGTCGGCGCCGGTATCATCGGCCCGCCGCCGAAGCCGGGCTCCACCAACACGAAATTTTATGCCGCGGGGCCTGCGGCCAAAGATTTCGCCAGACTGAACGACTCCGGACTGATCGTGCGCGTGCTCGATGGTCCCCTCACCGCCGCCTCGGCGCTGAAGATGTCGTATGCCGGCATCACCAAGGGTTTCACCGCCTTGGGCGCGGCCATGACGCTCGCCGCCACGCGCGGCGGCTCGGCGCAGGCGCTGCAAGCCGAACTCGCCGAAAGCCAGCCGGCTCTGTTCGGCTTCCTGACGCGGCAGATCCCGTTCATGTATTCCAAGTCCTACCGCTGGGTCGCCGAGATGAATGAGATTTCCGATTTCGTCGGCGACGAGTTTCCCGAGCACGCCATGATGGAAGCCGCCGCAGAGTTCTATGAGCGCATCGCAGCGGATTTCGAAGGCGACAAGCAGGAAATCGGCGCGATGGATCAATTCATCGGCAGGGCCAAGAAGAATGGCTGATGAATCGATCCTGATCGACAAGCGCGCCGGCTATCGCGTCATCACGCTGAACCGTCCGGACAAGCTCAACGCCTTCAACGAGGCGATGCATGAGGCCTTGGGGGACGCTATTGCCGACGCGGAAGCCGACGAGAGCTGCCGCGCGCTGATGATCACCGGCAGCGGCAAGGCCTTCTGCGCCGGCCAGGATCTCAATGACCGTTTGCCCAAGCCGGGCGAGACCATCGTGCTCGGCGAGACACTGGAGAAATACTACAATCCGCTGGTCCTCAAATTGCGCGAACTGCCCTTCCCCGTCATCGCCGCAGTCAACGGCGTCGCGGCCGGCGCCGGCTGCAACGTCGCGCTCGCTTGCGACATCGTCATCGCCGCGCAATCGGCGCGCTTCATCCAATCCTTCGCCCGCATCGGCATCATCCCCGACGCTGGCGGCACCTGGCTGCTGCCGCGGCTGGTCGGCGAAGCGCGCGCCCGCGGCCTGGCGCTGCTGGCGCAGGATCTGACGGCGGAAAAAGCCGCCGAATGGGGCCTGATCTGGCGCGCCGTCGGCGACAAGGCGCTGGACTACGAAGCCACCCGCATCTGCGAGCACTTCGCCACCGCGCCGACGCAGGGCCTGGCGCTGATCAAGCGCGCGCTCAATGCTTCGCCCGGCAATACGCTCGCGCAGCAGCTCGACCTCGAACGCAACTTGCAGCGCGAAGCTGGCGCGACGCCTGACTACGCCGAGGGCGTCCGCGCCTTCATTGAAAAGCGCAAACCGAACTTCACCGGACGCAAATGACCCAAGCTCCCATACAAGCAATTGACATCCACACCCACATCGTGCCGGCGGAATTTCCGGCTTACGCCGGCAAGCACGTCACCGAATTCGGCGGCAAGCAGTGGCCGCAGATGTGCGCAGCGCACGACTGCCACCACAAGAACGTGATGATCGACGGCAAAAATTTCCGCACCGTCACCGACGAATGCTGGGACGTCGGGCGCCGCGCCGAAGCCATGGCGCGCATGGGCATTGCACGCCAAGTGCTGTCGCCGATGCCGGAATTGCTGTCCTATTGGCTGCCGCTCGAGGACGCAGCTCCGCTGAGCCGCCATGTCAACGACACCATCGCCGCCATGGTGGCGCGGGCGCCGGATAAATTCATCGGGCTCGGCGGCGTGCCGATGCAGGACCCCGACGCCGCGACGCGCGAACTCGAACGCCTGATGCGCGACGGCTTCAAGGGCGTCGAGCTCGGCAGCAACATCAACGGCGCACCGCTCGGCGATCCGAAGTTCGAGAGCTTTTTCGCTGCAGCAGAAGAGTTAGGCGCCGCGGTGTTCGTGCATGCGCTGCATCCCAGCGGTAAGGAACGCATTGTCGGCCCGCCCGGCTTGATGGCCTTCATCGGCTTTCCCCTAGAAACCGCCTATTGCATCGCCTCGCTGATGACCGGCGGCACGTTGACGCGCCACCCTCGCCTGCGGCTCGCCTTCAGCCACGGCGGCGGCGCTTTCGCATCGATCCTGCCGCGGCTGACACACGGCTGGAAATCGCGGCCGGAAATCACCGAGCGCATCGGCATTTCGCCGCGCGAGCACGCCCGCAATCTCTATTACGACACGCTGACCTACGATCCGCATACGCTGGGGCACTTGATCGAGACCTTCGGGGTACGGCAACTGTGCCTCGGCACCGATTTCCCGTTCGACATTTACGAGCGCCATCCGGTCGAGCAAGTGGCCGCGCTTGCACTCTCAGACGGCGACGTGAAGCTGCTGCATCACGGCAACGCCGCTCGGTTCCTGGGTGAAGTATGAGCAAGGCCAAAGTCAGCGCCCTTCGCAGCGTCGATCTCGGCTTCGCCGATCCCGCCAAGGCGGTGAAATTCTTTGCCGACGTGTGGAATCTGACACCGGTAGGGGAATTCTCCGGTGCCTATTGTCTGCGCGCCACCGGGCCGTTTCATCACGTTGTCAGCGTCCACAAGACGCCACAGCCTTCGATGATCCGCATGGTGTTCGACGCCGCCGATGCCGCGACGGTCGATGCGCTGCATACGCAGGTCATGGAGCACGGTCTCAAGACCATCGATCCGCCGGCCAAGCTGCGCCAGCCGCATGGCGACTACGGTTTCGGCTTCCAGGACCCGGAAGGCCGCAACATCGCCGTCGTCTGCGGCGTCAAGGACTACATTGGCGGCGCCGACCAGGCGGACCGCCCGCGCAAAATCAGCCACGTCAATGTTAATGCGAGCGACAGCGATGCCACACTCGCCTGTTATCGCGACGCGCTCGGCTTCAAGATTTCCGACACGACGCGGAAGTTCCACTTCCTCACCTGCAACGCCGATCACCACAACATCGTGCTCGGCTACAGCGGCGGGCCGACGCTCAATCATATTGCGTTCGAAATGCCCGATCTGGATTCGGTGATGCGCGGCGCCGGCCGCATGCGCGACGACGGCCGCCCGATCGAGTGGGGTCCGGGCCGCCACGGCCCCGGCCACAACGTGTTCTGCTACTTCCTCGGCCCCGAAAATATGCCGATTGAATACACCGCCGAAATGCAGCAAGTGGACGCCAGCTACCGCACCGGCAAGCCGGAAGACTGGACATGGCCGCCAGGCCGGCTCGATCACTGGGGCATCACCAAGGGGCCGAGCGAGCGCATCGAGGCCGCCGGGCTAAAAGTCAATTTCACCGCCGACGGTTGGCGGCTGGACGAGTGGAAATAGGGACAAGCGGATGACTCAGAAGAAAGATTTGCGCGTCGGTGTCGCCGGCCTCGGCGCGGTTGGCCTTGAGGTCGCGCGGCGGCTGATTGATGGCGATGTGCCCGGCCTCGTGCTCACAGCCGTCGCCGTGCGCGATGCCGACAAGGCGCGCCGCGTGCTGCCGCAGGTTGGCGACATGATCGCGCTACGCACCGCCACCGCGCTGGCCGAAGATTGCGACATTGTGGTCGAGTGCCTGCCGCCGGCTTTGTTTCGCGAGGTCGCGATCGCGGCCATCGACAAAGGCCGCATCTTCATGCCGCTGTCGGTCGCGCAACTGCTGGACAATGGCGACCTGATCGAGCGCGCCAAGGCCAAGGGCGCGCGCATCATCGTACCGACTGGCGCTTTGCTCGGCCTCGACGCCGTGCGCGCCGCCGCCGAGGGCACCATCCATTCGGTCAAGATGGTGACGCGCAAGCCACCGGCCGGACTCGAAGGCGCGCCGCATCTGACGCAGAACAACATCTCGGTCGCCGGGCTGACCGAGCCGAAGAAAGTGTTCGACGGTTCGGCGCGCGAAGGCGCGCGCGGCTTTCCGACCAACGTCAACGTCGCCGCGGCGCTCAGCCTCGCCGGCATCGGGCCGGACCGCACCACGCTGGAGATCTGGGCCGACCCGACGGTGACGCGCAACACCCACACCATCACGGTCGATGCCGACGCCATGCGCTTCACGATGACGATCGAGAACGTGCCGTCGGCCAATCCTCGCACCGGCAAGAGCGTCGCGCCCTCCACCATCGCGGCGCTGCGCGGGCTGGTGTCGGAATTGAAGGTCGGGAGCTGAAGCCTTTGATGGGCTGAAAGTTCCCTTCTCGCCGAATCGCCGCGTTCATGCTTTGTGCGAGTCATGAACGTGCACGTCGCCGGGGCCTATCTCGATAAACTGAACGCCGAGCAACGCCGCGCCGTCGAGCATGGCCACGGTGCCTTTGACACCACGCCGGCGCTGCTGATCATCGCCGGTGCCGGTTCCGGCAAGACCAACACGCTGGCGCACCGCGTCGCTCATCTGATCGTCAACGGCGCCGATCCCCGCCGCATGATGCTGCTCACCTTCTCGCGCCGGGCCGCCGCCGAAATGCAGCGCCGGATCGAGCGCATCGCAACGCAGGCGTTCGGCCCCAAGGCCGGCGTCATGACCGACGCACTGGCCTGGTCCGGCACCTTTCACGCCATCGGCGCCCGACTGGTGCGCGAATACGCGCTCGATATTGGGCTTACGCGCGAATTCACCATCCACGACCGCGAGGATTCCGCCGACCTGATGAACCTGGTGCGGCACGACCTCGGCTTGTCGAAAAAAGACAAGCGGTTCCCGATGAAGGGGACTTGCCTCGCGATCTATTCGCGCGCGGTCAATGCGCAGGCGCCGCTCGGCGAATTGCTCGGCAATTTCTTTCCGTGGTGCGCGGAATGGGAAGCCGAATTGCGCGGGCTGTTCGCGGCTTACGTCGACGCCAAGCAGAAGCAGAACGTGCTCGATTACGACGACCTGCTGCTGTACTGGGCACAGATGATGTTCGAGAGCGCGATCGCGCAGGACGTCGCCGCGCGCTTCGATCACGTCATGGTCGACGAATACCAGGACACCAACCGGCTGCAGGCCTCGATCCTGCTGGCGCTCAAACCGGATGGCCGCGGGCTCACCGTGGTCGGCGACGACGCGCAGTCGATCTATTCCTTCCGCGCCGCCACCGTGCGCAACATCCTCGATTTTCCAGGCCACTTCTCGCCGCCCGCCGACGTCGTCACGCTGGAGCGCAACTACCGCTCGACACAGGCGATCCTCGGCGCCGCCAACGCCGTCATCGGGCTGGCGGCCGAGCGCTTCACCAAGAACCTGTGGTCGGACCGGCCATCGGCGCAGCGACCGGCGCTGGTGAATGTCTCCGACGACGCGGCGCAGGCGCGCTACATCGTCGAAAGTATCCTGGAGAACCGCGAGGCCGGCATTACCCTGAAATCGCAGGCGGTGCTGTTCCGCACATCGAGCCACAGCGCCAGTCTGGAAGTCGAACTGACCCGCCGCAATATTCCCTTCGTCAAGTTCGGCGGCCTCAAGTTTCTCGAAGCATCGCATATCAAGGATGTGCTGGCGGTGCTGCGCTGGGCGCAGAACATGCGCGACCGCGTTGCCGGTTTCCGTGTCGCGCAATTGCTGCCCGGCATCGGGCCCGCTGCTGCGGCGCGCCTGCTCGAGCGCATGGTGGAGAGCGGTGATGTCGCGGGGGCGCTGGCGCAATTCAAGCCGCCGGCGGCGGCGGCGGAGCACTGGCCCGAGTTCGAAGCTACCATCGGCATGCTGCGCCGGAACGTCACCGGCTGGCCGGGCGAAGTCGATCAGGTCTGCCGCTGGTATGCGCCGCATCTCGAACGCATCCACGACGACTGGAGCATCCGCCAGGCCGATCTGACGCAACTCGCGCAGATCGCCGCATCCTATCCGAGCCGCGAACGCTTCCTCACCGAACTGACGCTCGATCCGCCGGACGCCACCAGCGACGAATCCGGCGTGCCGCTGCTCGACGAGGATTATCTCATTCTCTCGACGATCCATTCCGCCAAGGGCCAAGAATGGACCGCGGTCTATATACTCAACACCGTCGACGGCTGCCTGCCCTCCGATCTGTCGACCGGCTCGACGCCCGAGATCGAGGAAGAGCGCCGCCTGCTCTATGTCGCGATGACGCGCGCCAAGGACCAATTGCATCTGATGGTGCCGCAGCGCTTCTATACGCATAATCAGCGCGGCAGCGGCGACCGCCATGTCTACGCGCAACGCACCCGTTTCATTCCGAATTCGCTGCTCAACCATTTCGACAGTACGTCATGGCCCCGCGCCAAAGCCACAGGCGAAGCGCGCAACGCATCGCCGCGCGAAACCGTCGACATCCGCGCCAGGATGCGCCGGATGTGGGGCTAGCTAGGGCTTGACCCGCTTGCGCGCGGCGATGGCCTGATCGGCCGCGGCAACGCCGGTGCGATAGCCGCCATGCGCGGTTGAGAAGTCATGTTCGGAGCAGGCTTCGCCGGCGAAGAACAGGCGGCCGTCGACCGGCTCGGCCAGCGTCGTGCGGCAATCGGCCTTTCCGGGTTTGGCATATGAATAAGATCCGAGCGCGAAGGGATCGGCGGCCCAGCGATGGATGCGCAGCGGTTTGACGCGTTTGCGGAAATCCTCACCGAGCAGATGAGCCAGTTCGGCGATGGCATAGTCGGAAAAGGCTTCATCGCCGCCGGCTTCAAGCTCCTCGGCAAAACGCCCGCCGAAATAGACTTCGATCAGAGGACGGCCCAGTGGCCGAAGAGCGTAGGTGGCGGTCGCGGTGCGATCGGTGCGGCCGAACAGGCGGCTGTCCGCTTCGAACTCTGCCGCGTCCGCGAGCGAGAGAAACAGCTTGTCGGCGAGACCGAGCGGCAAGCCCGCCGCGGCTTCGGTTTTGTCCGGCAAGGCCGGCGTAAACAGAAATTCCTTCTCGGCGAGAATCGCGCTCGGCAGAGTGACGATGACCTGATCGGCGGTAATCGTTCCCTTGGCGGTTTCGATCTTCAGCCGCCGGCCGCGGTGATCGATTTGCAGCACCGGGCAATCGAGCACCGTGGGCAAACTCTTGCCGTGAGCAGCGATCGTCGTGCCGTAACCTTCACGGACGCGCCAATTGATCTCGGTATCGGCATAATTGTCGAAGTCGAGCGCCGACACCTTTTCCATTTCGGCGCCGCTGATATAGGTGCCGACGGCGTTGATCATATTGTTCCAGTGGCAGGCCGGATCGAACGCCGCCGACGCTGGCACGTCCGGGCTTTTCTGCCCGATCGCTTCAAGCCGTTCGAAGAACGCACGCTGCGCCTTGCCGAACGCCGCCTGCTCGTCCGGCGGAAAGCCGATCGGCAGCGCCGGCTTTTGCCATGGCGGTGCCGAGCGGTCGATGACGCGGCCTTGCGCCTGCGCCACAGCGACCCAGGGGTTGCGGTCGGCGGAGTGCAGCCAACCGCAGCCGAGATCGAGTGCGTTGCCGGCGTCGTCGGTCACAGTCCAGGCCCGGCCGCCGAGCCGCGGCCGCGCCTCGATCACCAGGCATTCAATCGCGGCCTTGGCCAGCCGCCGTCCCGCGGCAATACCGGCCGCGCCGCCGCCAATGATCGCGACTTCGGTGTCGCTTTTCGCCATGGAGAGTCTTCTACGCGAACTGTTACGCGGCCCCGCACGAAATCGTGCGGAACCGAACGATTCGAGCTTTTGCCTCTAGCGCGGCGTTATTGCGGACCGAAGTACTTCGAACCCGCGATGACCACGAGCCAGATCGCCGCATAGACGCCGAACGCGAGCGCCAATATCTCGATACCCATCGTCGCCTCCCGGGATTCTTGAAGCTTCCGCGCTTACTGCGCGGTTATGCCGCCTTCTTTAACAACACGAGCCCACTTCACGATCTCGGTCTCGATGTATTTGCCGAATTCAGCCGAGCTCATGTCGACGGTTGCCGCACCTTCACGTTCGAATTGCGCCTGCAGTTCGGGCGCCTTCAGCGCCTCCTGCACCGCTTTGTAGATCTTGTCGGCAAGCGGCTTGGGCAGTCCGGCCGGCGCCACGATGCCCCACCAGTTGTCGCCGACATAGCCCGGCACACCGGCTTCGGCGATGGTCGGCACGTCCGGCAGCACCGGATTGCGCTTGGCGCCGCCCGTGCCCAACGCGATCAGTTGCCCCGACTTGATAAAGGGCGTGGTCTGCACCAGCGACGAGAACATGATCTTCACATGGCCTGCGATCACGTCCTGCATCGCCGGCCCGCCGCCTTTGTAGGGCACATGCACGATGTTGACGCCGGCCGTCAGTTTGAACAATTCGGCACCGAGATGCTGGAAGCTGCCGACACCGGCGGACGCATAATTGAGCTCGCCGGGCTTGGCCTTGGCCGCCGCCAGCAGATCCTTCACTGTCTTGAAGGGCGACTCCGGATTGACCACCAGGACGTTGGGGCCGGTGGCAAGAATGGAAATCGGCGTGAAGGATTTGATCGGGTCGTAATGCAGCTTGTAGAGCGCCGGATTGACTGCATGCGCGATTGACACGATGGCCAGCGTGTAACCGTCGGGGTCCGCTTTGGCGACGGCTTCGGTGCCGATCGTGCCGCCGGCGCCGCCGCGGTTGTCGACAAAAACCTGCTGCCCCATTTTCTCGCTGAGCTGCTTGGCCACCATGCGGCCGACGACGTCGTTGCTACCACCCGGCGGGAACGGAATGATCAGCCGGACCGGCCGGTTCGGATAGTCCTGGGCAAAAGCGGGAACCGACAGCACCAGCAGCAACAGGGCGGCTTTGATGAGCCGCGATAACGGATAGATCATTGCACCACTCGCTTTTGTTCTTGTTTGAGTTCTTTGAGGCTTCCTCGGGCCCGATTAGAGGCGATTTTGGCGGCCAAGCCAACCCGGGTTGGGGACCGCTGGTCCGGAAGAAGCGGGCGTGACGGACGCCTCGGCGGCGGGGATAATGCCTTTGACAAAGGCCGCGCCGGGCTTATCGTTTGCATACATATAATCGGGCTTATTGCCCTCCTCCGGGCTGAAAATTCGCCGCATGAAACCCGCGCCGTTCATCCGCCATGTGCCGAAAACGCTCGACGAGGCGCTGAAGATTTTGGCGCAGGTCGCTCCGCAGGATGGCCGCGTGCTGGCCGGCGGCCAGAGCCTGGTGCCGATCATGGCGTTCCGGCTGGCGAAGCCCGCCCACCTCGTCGACATCAACGAGGTCGAGGGCCTCGACAAGATCGCCAATGACGGCAAGACGCTTCGCATCGGCGCGCGCGTGCGCCACGGCGCGTTTCACACATCAGTGGTCGATAATCCGCTCGGCGCATTGCTGACGTTTGTCGCACGGCACATCGCGCATTATCCGATCCGCATGCGCGGCACGTTCTGCGGCAGCCTGGCGCATGCCGATCCGGCGTCGGAATGGTGCCTGACCGCGGCGACGCTCGACGCCACCATGATCGCCAAGAGCACGCGCGGCGAGCGGCCGATCGCCGCCCCGGATTATTTCCAAGGCATCATGTCGACTGCCCTGGCCGAGGACGAATTGCTCATCGAAGCGCGGCTGCCTTTGCTCGCATCTGACGCCAAGTTCGGCTTCAATGAATTCAGCCGCCGCGCCGGTGATTTTGCCATGGCATCCGCGCTGGTCACCTATCGCTTGCAAGGCGGCAAGATCGCGGAAGCACGCGTTGGCGTGGGTGGAGCCGAGCCAAGCCCACGCCGCATTGCGGAAGCCGAAGCCGCGCTCAACGGCAAAGCGCCGGGCGATGAAGCCTTCCGTGCCGCCGCCGAAGCCGCAGCGCTGGCCGTCGATCCGCTGGAGGATCATCAGACCACGGGCGAATACCGCCGCGATCTCGTGCGCGCCGTGGTGCGGCGCGCGTTGGAAAACTCGCAATCATGAGCGCGCCCGAAACCAAAGGCAGCGGATTGAAATGGGTCGGACGCGCCATGCGCCGCGTCGAAGACCCGGCGCTGGTGCAAGGCCAGGGTCGCTTCACCGCCGATCTGCCGGCAACACATTGGGTGCGCTTCGTGCGCAGCCCGAACGCCGCCGGTAAAATCGGCAACATCGGCAAGCCCGGCAACGCGATGGTCATCACCGCTGCCGACCTCAAGGGCGTGAAACCGATCACGCCGATGCTGCACAAGTTCTCCTACAAGCCGGTGGCGCAGCCGATTTTGGCCGACGGCGTGGTGCGCTATGTCGGCGAGGCGGTCGCCGCCGTCGTCGCGCCGAGCGAGGAGGAAGCCGAAGACATCGCCGAACTGGTCGAACTCGCCATCGACGAAACGACGCCGGTGATCGACGCCCGCGACGCGCTGAAAGACGGCGCGCCGCAGATCCACGCCGTCGCGCCTGGCAACATCATCCTCGAAGGCAAGGTCAAGACCAACGGCTTTGACGCCATCTGGACATCCGCCGCCAAGATCATCACGATCGACGCGCGCTCGCACCGGCAGAACGCGACACCGATGGAAGCGCGCGCCGCCCATGCCGCTTACGATGCCACGAGCGGCCGCGTGACGCTGACCTGCACCACGCAGATGCCGCATCTGATGCGCACCGCGATTGCCGACGTACTCGGCATGCCGGAATCCGATTTGCGTGTGATCGCGCCCGACGTTGGCGGCGGCTTCGGCCAGAAGATGTCGTTGTGCGCCGAATATGTCGTGGTGGTCTGGCTGGCGCGCAAACTCAAGAGCTCGGTGGCCTGGACCGAAGACCGCCGCGAAAACCTGATCGCGTCGTTTCATTCCCGCGACCAATACATCACGCTGGAAGCCGCCTTCGACGCCAACGCCAAACTGCTGGCACTGCGTGCCGACGTCGTCTCCAACGTCGGCGCCTATTCCTGCTTTCCCACCACCTCGGGCGTCGAGCCCTTGATGGCGATGGCGGAAATGCCCGGCCCCTATGACGTGCAGCAGTATCAATGCCTGGCGCGCGGCGTCATCACCAACACCTGCACCATGGCGGCCTATCGCGGCGTGTCACGGCCGGTCATCACCTTCACGCTGGAACGGCTGATGGATAAAGCCGCCACGGCCTTCGCGCTCGACCCGATCGACATCCGCCGCCGCAATCTGATCGACAAATTTCCTTACAAATCGGCAATGGGCCTCGAATACGACGAAGCCACCTATAAAGAAACGCTGGAGATGGCGGTGAAGGCCATCGACGTGCCGGCGTTTCGCGCGCGGCAGATAGCGGCGCGCGCCAAGGGCCAATATCTCGGCATCGGCTTTGCCACCTTCTCCGAGCGCACCGGCTACGGCAGCCCGGCCTTCGCCGCGCGCGGCATGGAGATCACACCCGGCTGGGAGACCGTCATCCTCACAGTCGATCCCTCCGGCTTTGTCGAAGCGCGCATCGGGTCGTCGCCGCACGGCCAGGGCCTACGCACCACGCTGGCGCAGATCATCGCCGACGAGATCGGCGTCACGCCCGACGTCATCAAGATCGTGCACGGCGACACCGACACTTCTCCCTATGGCTGGGGCACCTTCGCCAGCCGCTCGTTGGTGATTTCCGGCGGAGCCACGCTGATCGCAGCGCAGAAAGTGCGCGCCAAGCTGATCAAGATCGCCAGCCATATGCTGGAAGTTGCGCCCGACGACATCGTGTTGGCGGACGGCTTGGCCAAGGTGGCCGGTACCGACCGCAGCGTCACCATCGCCAAGATGGCGCGCGAGGCCTACACGCAGACGCACCGCTTCAAAGGCGAAATCGAACCCGGCATGACCGAGACGGGCACCTACGATCCGCCCGGCACCTTTTCCAACGCCTGTCACGTCGCCATTGTCGAGGTCGATATCGAGACCGGCCACACCAAGATCGAGAGATTCCTGGTGGCCGAGGACGCCGGCCGTATCATCAATCCGATGATCGCCGACGGCCAGGTGGTCGGCGGCATCGCCCAGGGTATCGGCAACGCGCTGCTGGAAGAGATCATCTACGACGAAGGCGGCGGCATTCTCACCGCCAATCTCGCCGACTACATGCCGCCGACCGCGAGCGAAATGCCGCCGGTCGAGCTGCATCACATCGAGACGCCGAGCACGCAATCGATCACCAAGGCCAAGGGCCTCGGCGAAGGCGGCTGCATCGGCGCGCCGGCTGCGGTGGTGAACGCGATCAACGACGCGCTGTCGCCTTTCGGCGTGCAGATCGATGAAATTCCGGCGACGCCGCAGCGCATCCGCGCGGCGTTGCGCGCAGCGGAGAAAGCCGCAAGGAAAACGGCATGACCGACAAGACCAACATCACCCTGACCATCAACGGCCGCGATCACGCCATTGCCGTCGAAGCGCGCCGCACGTTGGCGGACGCCATTCGCGAGGATTGCGGGCAGACTGGCACGCATATCGGCTGCGAGCACGGCATCTGCGGCGCCTGTACCGTCATCGTCGACGGCGAGCCGGTACGCTCGTGCCTGATGTTCGCCGTCCAGGCGGCGGACAAAAAAATTCGCACCGTCGAAGGCTTGGCCAAGGACGACACCCTGCATCCGATGCAGCAGGCCTTCATGGATCATCACGGCCTTCAATGCGGCTTCTGCACGCCGGGCTTTTTGATGCTGGCGGTCGGCGTGCTCGAGCGCGAGCCCCACATCAGCGACGACGATCTGCTCGACGTGCTGTCGTCGAACCTGTGCCGCTGCACCGGCTATGCCAACATCATCAAGGCCGTGCGCGCCGCGGCCGAAGAGATGCGGAAGTGAAGAGCGCGAATATCTTTCTTTCTTCACCTCCCCCCTTGAGGGGGAGGTCGACCGCCGAAGCATTAGCGAAGGCGGTCGGGAGGGGGGTAGCTTCTCGTTTTAAAAATACCCCTCTCCCCAACCCTCCCCCTCAAGGGGGGAGGGAGCAGACCGCGGCCCGCCGCGATGTCTGAACCCAAACAAAAATTCGTCGGCCGTTCCGTTCCGCGTCTCGAAGACCGCCCGCTGCTTTTGGGTCAAGGCAAGTTCGCCGCCGACATTTCATTTCCCGGCCAATGGTGCATGCGCGTGGTGCGGTCGTCGGTCGCGCACGGCACGATCACGTCGATCGACGCGAGCGCGGCGCTCGCTTTGCCCGGCGTGCATGCGGTGTGGACCGCCGCCGACGTCGCGCACATCCCGCCCATCCCGTTTCGCCTCACCGGGCTGAAGGCGCTCGAGCCGTACCGCCAGCCGGTGCTGGCCAAGGACACCGTGCGCTACGTCGGCGAACCGGTCGCGCTGGTGTTCGCGGACGATCAATACATCGCCGAAGACGCCGCGGAGCTGGTCGAGGTTGCGATCGAGCAACGCCGAGCAACGATGCTCGCGGCCGAGGAACCGGGCGTCTACGAGCGTGAACTGACCACCGAACCGAGTGTGGTGCGCAAAGGTTATGGCGACATCGATGCCGCCTTCCGCAACGCCCATGCCATTGTTTCGCTTGATCTTTCTGTCGGCCGCCACACCGGCGTGCCGATTGAAACGCGCGGCGCCATCGCGCGCTACGACGAATCCCGCGATATTTTGGAGATGCACGGTGCTGCCAAAGTGCCGCACTGGAATCGCGACACCATGGCGCAAATGCTTGGCCGGAAACGAGATTCCGTCCACTTCTACGAAGGCCATGTCGGCGGCGGCTTCGGCATTCGCGGCGAGATTTATCCCGAGGACGTTCTGGTCTGCGCCGCCGCGTTGAAATTCCGCAGGCCTATCAAATGGATCGAGGACCGCCGCGAACATCTGATCGCCGCCAATCATTCGCGCCAGCAGCAGCACAAGATCCGCGCCGCCATCGATGACCAGGGCCATATCCTTGGAATCGATAACGAATTTTTTCACGACAACGGCGCCTACATGCGCACGCACGCCGCCACCGTGCCCGACCTTGCCGCTGCGATGCTGCCCGGACCTTATGTCGTGCCCGCCTATCGCGCCGTCGGCCACATCCGCCTCACCAACAAGACGCCCTGCGGCACCTATCGCGCGCCCGGCCGTTACGAATCCACCTTTGTGCGAGAGAGGTTACTGGACGCGATCGCCGCGACAGTCGGCGTGGATAAAGTCGAAATCCGGCGGCGCAATCTGATTGGCCAGGCCGCGATGCCCTACACGCTCGGGCTGGAAACGCTGGGCACACACATCGTCTACGACTCCGGCGATTACGCGAAGCTGCTCGACAAGGCGCTGGCCGCGGCCGACTGGCCGAAACTGCAGGCCGAATTGCGCGAGCGCCGCGCCAAGGGCGAGAAAGTCGGCGCCGGTTTGGCCATGTTCGTCGAGAAAAGTGGCCTCGGGCCGTTCGACACGGTGCGCGTCGAAGTTCTTCCCAACGGCCAGGTCGACGTGATTACCGGTGTGGCTTCGATCGGCCAAGGCGTCGAAACCGTCATCGCGCAAATCTGCGCCGACGCGCTCGGCGTCGATTACGCCAGTATCCGCGTCATCCACGGCCAAACCAACCGCATCGACAAAGGCATGGGCGCGTTTGCCTCGCGCGTCACCGTCATGTGCGGCGAAGCGACCCGGCTGGCGGCGACGAAATTGCGCGACAAGGCCCTGAACCACGCCGCGCAACTGATGCAGACCACGGCGGACGCGCTCGACATCGTCAACGGCGAGGTCGTGCGCATCGGCGGCGGCGCGTCCATGCCGCTCGGCGAGGTCGCCGGTTCACTGCCGGACGGCCTGAGCGCCGAGGACACTTTCGAGTCCGCGCACATGGTCTATCCCTACGGCGTTCACATTGCCGCCGTGCGCGTCGATGGCGAAACCGGCGGCGTTACGATCGAGCGCTATGTGATGGCCTACGACATCGGCAAGGCCGTGAACCCGAAGCTGGTCGAGGGCCAGATCGCCGGCGGCCTGGCACAGGGCATCGGCGGCGCGCTGCTTGAGGAATTCCTTTACGACGAGAACGGCGAACCGCTGTCGGTGACCTTCGCCGACTACCTGATACCGACCGCGCGCGAAGTGCCGGAAAGCACCATCCTCATCACCGAGGATGCGCCGAGCCCGCTCAATCCGCTGGGCCTCAAAGGCGCTGGCGAAGGCGGCACCAATCCGGTGGGCGCGGCCCTTGCGTCGGCCATCGACGACGCCATCGGCATTCCGGGCGCGATCACCGACTTGCCGGTGACGCCGCAGCGGTTGCGCCCGATCTGCGGAAAAACCTCGTAACGGTCTAGGAAAGCTTGTTCAAAAACAGTGCGGCGATGCGCCGCTCGTCTTCCGTCAAAGGCGCCAGCGTAGCGGCAGTGATTTCCGCGGCGACCGCCATAGCGGCTTGCGTCACCTCGCGGCCGCGGTCGGTCAGCGCGACGGCGCGGCGGCGGCGGTCGGTCGGATCGGCAAGCGCCGTGACGAAGCCGCGCACGCCCAGGCGGTCGACCACGCCCTTGATGGTGGCGGCGTCGAGATAGATCAGCCGGCCGAGATGGTTCTGCGAGCAGGGCCCGACCTCGTAGAGCTTGGACAGCGCCGCGAACTGGGTCTGGGTCAGCCCCTCGATCATCTTCGACATGAATATCGAGGTGTGCCGCTGCATGGCGACGCGCAGCAGGAAGCCGATCTGCTCGTCGAGGACATAACGGCCAGTTTCGGTGACCGGCGCAACGACTTTCAATTTTTCACGCGGCATGAGGCGACTTTCTTTCAGTCTCGTGAGGCGGGAAATCATGGCCCGGAACGCGGCGAGGCGATAGCCCCTCGCCGCGTTTCAAACGGTCAAATATGTCCTCTGGATGTCGAGGTTGCCGGCCAAATCCGTCATCGAACCCTGCCAATGGATCTGGCCCTTTTCCAGCACATAGACCCGGTCGGAGACGAGGCGAGCAAAATGGATGTTCTGTTCCGACAGCAAAATCGACAGACCTTCCTTCTTCAGTTCGATGATGGTGTTGGCCATCTGCTCGACGATCAGCGGCGCTACGCCTTCCGACGGCTCGTCGAGCAGCACCAGCAGCGGATTGCCCATCAAGGTGCGAGCGACGGTGAGCATCTGCTGCTCGCCGCCGCTCATGCGGCTGCCGAGGCGGTCCGGCATCTCGCGCAGGTTCGGGAATAGCGTGAACAGTTTTTCCGGCGTCCAGGACGGCGCCGGCGTTCCATCCGGGAAATTGCGCGGCGCCTGACGACCGATGTCGAGATTTTCCATCACGGTGAGATCGACGAAGATGCGGCGGTCCTCGGGCGTAAAGCCAAGCCCGCGCCGCGCGATCTCGAACGGCTTGAGGCCGGAAATATCGCCGCCGTTGAACTTCACGACGCCCTGGCTCTGCGCCAGCAGACCCATGATCGCCTTCATGGTGGTGGATTTGCCGGCGCCGTTGCGCCCCATCAGCGCCACCACCTCACCACGGCCGACGTTGAAATTCAGGTCATAGAGAATGCGCGCCGCGCCGTACCAGGCGCTGAGATTTTCGACCGCGAGCATCGGAGAGCCGTTCACGAGGCGGCTCCATGCTGTTCCGCAAAGGTCTTTCCGGTGCCGAAATAGACTTCCTGCACTTTGGCATTGTCGCGAATGGCGTCGGCGTCGCCGTCGGCGATGACGCGGCCGCGCGCCAGCACAATGATCCGGTCCGCATAAGCGAACACCACGTCCATCGAATGTTCGGTGAACAGCACGGAAATGCCCCGCTCCACCACCAGCTTTTTGACCAGATCGATGAGGCCGTGGCGTTCCCGCGCGCCCATGCCCGCGGTCGGCTCGTCCATCAGCAAAAGTTTGGGTTCGTTGGCCAGCGCAATCGCCAACTCGATGCGCTTGACGTCGCCATAGGCAAGCTCGCGGCTCGGCCGGTCGGCGGCGTCCTGCATGCCGACCTGGCCGAGCAGATCGAGCGCACGGGCGCGGTGCATGTCGGACACCGGGCGCCACAGTCTGTAGATCTGTCCGGCGTGCGACAGCAGCGCCATCTGCACGTTCTCAACCACCGTCATCGAGCCGAACGTCGCCGCGACCTGGAACGTGCGGCCGACGCCGCGCCGCCAGATCGCGCGTGGCGCCAGCCCGGCGATATTCTTGCCGTCGAGCAGGATTTCGCCGGAATCCGGCGCGAGCTGGCCGTTGATCATGTTGAAACAGGTCGACTTGCCGGCGCCGTTCGGGCCGATCATGGCGAGGAATTCGCCGGGCTGGACCGCAAAGTCGACTTCGTTCACGGCGCGCACACCGCCGAACGCCTTGGACAATTTGCGGACCGCGAGCACGCTCATGACGCGCGCCTTTTGCCGAACAGCCGCGCGGTGGCGCCGACGATGCCCTGTGGGAACGCCAGCACCAGCACGAGGATGATGATGCCGAGCAGCGCGCGCCAGTATTCGGTCTGGCGCATCACGGTGTCCTGCAGCACCGCGTACAGCGAGGCGCCGACGAGGGGACCGGTGAGCGTCTGGATGCCGCCGAGCAGCACCATCACCAGGCCGTCGATGGAACGGCCGACGCTGATGGTTTCCGGCGAGATCGAACCCTTGGCGAAGGCGAAGAGCCCGCCGGCGACGCCGCAGATGCCGCCGGCAATGGCGAAGGCGAGCCAATGCACGCGTTTGACGTCGACGCCGATCGCCTCGGCACGCAGCGGGGAATCGCGGCCGGCCCGCATGGCGTAGCCGAACGGCGCGAACAGGAAGCGACGCAGCAGCAATACAGCGGCGGCCGCCAACACCAGCGTCACGATAAAATAGACCCAGGCTTTATCGAACGGCGGCGGCGGCCAGACGCCGATCACGCCGTTGGAGCCGCCGGTGAAGCCTTCCCACTGGAACACCGCCGCCCAGACGATCTGCGCGAAGGCCAGCGTCAGCATCGCCAGATAGACGCCTGAAAGTCGGACGGCGAACCAGCCGAACAGCAGCGCACCGGCCAGCGCGATCAACGGCGCCGCCGCGATTGCAAAGCCCATGGGCCAGGCCAGCCACTTCACCAGCAGCGCCGCGCCATAGGCGCCAAGCCCGAAATAGGCAGCGTGGCCGAACGAATGCATGCCGCCCGGCCCCATGATGAAATGCAGTGAGGTTGCAAAGATAACGGCAATGAGTACGTCGATGCCGAGGATCATCAGATAGGGCGACGATTGCGCGAGCAAAGGCAGGCACATCAGCAACGTCAGCACGATGACGGCGAGCGTCTTGAGCATCGGCGTCGCCGGGCGGATCGGCTCTTCCGGTTCTGCAATCGAGCGCACGACGCCTTGCGGCTTGCCCATCAGACCGTAAGGCCGTGCAATCAGCACCGCCGCCATCACCAGAAATTCGGCGACCAAGGTAAGCTTGGAAAAGTTCACCGTCATAAAGCCGAAATCGACGACGCCGATACCGATGCACAGGGCCTTGACCTCGGCGATGATCACCGCCGCCAGATAGGCGCCGGTGATCGATCCCATGCCGCCGACCACCACGACAACGAAGGCGTCGCCGATGGCGACCAGATCGGTGGCGAGATTGGCCGGCTCGCGCGCCACCTGCAGCGCGCCGCCCAGGCCGGCCAGCGCTGCGCCGAGCGCGAACACGGAGGTGAACAGAATCGCCTGATTGACGCCAAGCGCGCCGACCATTTCGCGGTCTTGCGTCGCGGCGCGGATCAAGCGGCCGAAGCGCGTGCGCGCCAGCGCGAAATGCAGGATCAGCAGCACAACCGGGCCGATCAGCGCGAGAAACAGAGCGTATTCCGGCAGCCTGCGGCCGAGCACTTCAATGGAGCCGCGCAGCCCGGGCGCGCGCGGGCCCAACAGATCTTCAGGGCCCCAGATCCAGAGCGCCATGTCGTTGAAGACCAGCACCAGCGCAAAGGTCGCAAGCAGTTGGAATAGCTCAGGCGCGCGATAGATGCGCCGCAGCAGCACGATCTCGATCACCGCCCCCATGACGCCGACGATCAGCGCGGTGGCGACAATGCCGCCCCAGAATCCGAACACGCCGCCGATCTTGGTCGCGAAGGAGTACGCAATGTAGGTCCCCAGCATATAGAGGGACCCGTGCGCGATGTTGATGATGCGTGTGACGCCGAAAATCAGCGACAGGCCGACGGCGATAAAAAACAGCCCGGAGGCGGTGGAGAGCCCGTTGAGCGCCTGAAACAGGAATGCGCTGAAGGTCACTTTACCTCTCCCCGCTTGCGGGGAGAGGTCGACACGCGAAGCGTGTCGGGTGAGGGGGCAATCGCGACCATAATGATCATTAGTACCCCCTCACCTGGCTCGCAGCGAGGCTGCTCGCCACCCTCTCCCCGCAAGCGGGGAGAGGGAAAGAGGGCTTCGCTCTAGTTAGCTTCAGCCGGCCGCAGTTTTTTGACCTCTTCGTTGCTCGGCAGCACTGAAGCGCCGTCAACATATTTGAAGTCGACCATGGTGCCCTTGCCGCCTTCGAGCGCGAGCTTGCCGACATAGGCGCCCATCGTCGCCTGATGATCGCTGGCGCGATAGCTGAACGGGCCGAACGGTGAGTCTACCTTCAGGTCCTTGAAGGCTTCCACCATTTTCTCGGTGTCGGTCGACTTCGCCTTGGCGATGCCGGCGGCGAGCGACTTGATGGTCACGTAGCCGACGACCGAGCCAAGCCGCGGATAGTCGTTGAACTTCTTCTGGTAGGCGGTGAGGAACGCGGTGTGCTCCGGCGTCTTGATCTTGTCCCACGGATAGCCGGTGACGACCCAGCCGACCGGCGTTTCGTCCTTGAGCGGATCGAGATATTCCGGCTCGCCGGACAGCAGGCTCACCACCGGACGGTCCTTGAACACGCCGCGGGTGTTGCCTTCGCGCACGAACTTGGCGAGATCGCCGCCGAACAGCACGTTGAAGATCGCGTCCGGCTTGGCGTCGTCGATCGCCTGCGCGACCGCGCCGGCGTCGATCTTGCCGAGCGGCGGCGCCTGCTCGGTGACGAATTCGACGTCGGGCTGCGCCTTCTTCATCAGCGTCTTGAAGGCTTCGGCGGCTGCCTGGCCGTATTCGAAGTTCGGATAGACCAAGGCCCAGCGCTTTTTCTTGAAGCCGGCGGCGGCCGGCATCAGCATCGCCGTCTGCATGTAGGTCGTGGCGCGCAGGCGATAGGTGTATCTGTTGCCGTTGGTCCAAGTGATCTTGTCGGTGAGCGGTTCGGCGGCGAGGAAGAACACCTTCTTCTGGCCGGCGAAGTTCGTCACCGCGAGACCGATATGCGAGAGGAACGTGCCGGCGATCATGGCGACGCCTTCGCGGGTGATGAGTTCTTCGGCGACGCGCACTGCTTCGCCGGGATTGGTGCCGTCGTCGCGCGAGATCAGCTCCAGCTTCTTGCCGAGCACGCCGCCTTTGGAATTGATCTCCTCAAGCGCGAGATCCATGCCCTTCTTGTACGGATCGAGAAAGGCGGACTGCGTCTTGTAGCTATTGAGTTCGCCGATCTTGATGGTGTCTTGGGCGAAAGCCGGAGTGGCAAGACCGGCGGCGACGGCGAGCGCGAGATAGAGGGTTTTAGTTCGCATGACGAGAACTCCCTGAAGGCGGCTGGCCGCAGTTCTTGAGTGCGGGTCCGCGATTGTCAAACTCTCTGCACGGGCGGGTCGCCTCCGGCGTGGCGAACTTGTTTGTACGCAAATAGTCCGTCCGCGTGCCCAAGCTTGTCAAGCATATGCCATGCTCAGGGATGCGGCATTTGCGCGTGTTTTTTAGCCTTTCGGCCGGTCGCGGAAGCGGTCCATCAGCGCCTTGTCCTGGCCGCCGTCGATTTCGATCATGGTGCCGTTGACCATTTCCATCATCGGCGACGCCAGCATGACGACCAGGTTCGCCACCTCTTCCACCTCGGCGATGCGGCCCATCGGGATCGAGGCCGGCGCCAGTCTGTCGGCCTGTTCGCGCGGGATCTTCATGTCGCGCGCCATGGCGTCGACCAGCCCGGCCCAGCGCTCGGTGCGCACCGGGCCCGGATTGACGGCGACGAAGGAGACGTTGTCGCGGCCGTATTGGCCGGCGAGCGACAGCGTCAGGTTTTGACCAGCCGCGTTGGCGGCACCCGGGCAGATTTCCCAGTAGGACGGCTTCACGCCGTCATTGCCGATCAGATTCACGACGCGGCCGCCGCCCTGCTTGACCATCAGCGGCAGCACGTAACGCAGGCAGCGCACGTAGCCCATGAACTTGAGCTGGAGGCCCTTCTCCCAGTCGTCTTCGGTCAGATGCTCGATGACGCCGCCCGCGGCGGAGCCGGCATTGTTGATCATGATGTCGACGCGGCCGAGCGCCTTGGCGGCCTGTTCGATGAAATTCTTGGCGTCCGAGTCTTTGCGCAGGTCGGCGGCGATCGGAACGATCTTGCGGCCGGTCTCCTTGGCGATTTCCTTGGCCGTAGCCTCGAGCGGCTCCAGGCGCCGCGCGCAGATCGCGACGTCGACGCCCTCTCTGGCCAGCGCGAGGGCGATGCCCTTGCCGATGCCTTCGCTGCCGCCGGTGACCAGCGCGGTTTTACCCTTGAGCTTCAGATCCATTGCAATGCTCCCTTATTTGCTTGCGCGATGCGCCATCCAGCGCCCGGCTTCGGATGTGGCGAACAGATCGGCGAGCGCAGCGTTAAACGCCGCCGGCTCCTCGCTGGTGATGGTGTGGCCGGAGCGCGGAATGACCAACAGACCCGCGGTCGGCGCCGTGCGCTTCAGGAAAATGCTGGCGTCGAGGCACCAGCCGTCTTCGTCGCCGACGATGATCAAGAGCGGCGGCGCAAATTTCTTCAGGTCGGCTTCCATGTCCCACAGCGTCGGCCGCTTGGCCTGCACATGCAGCATGGTCAGCGCGTGGCCGGTCGCGGAATGTTCGCCCAGCATCTTGGCGAATTCGGCAAAGCCGCGCGGATCCTTGTTCTTGTGGGTCTGGCGCGTGGCACCGTCGGCATAAACCGGCGCAGCGGCTTCGATGCCCTTTTCGGCGAACATCTTGCCGGTCTGGCGCGACTGTTCGCGGCCTTCCTCAACCAATTTCGGGTCAGCGCTGGAGCCATAGCCGCAACTCGCGGCCACCACCGAAATGCAGCGATTGGCGTGGTGAATGCCGACATGCAGCGCCGTGGCGGCGCCCATCGAGTGTCCGACGACGTGGGCCTTGTCGATTTTCAGCGCATCCATCACCGCGACGACATCGTCGCGCGCGATATCCTGGCTATATTTGGCGCCGTCTTCCGGCACGTCGGACGGCGGATAGCCGCGCTGGCTAAAGGTGATGCAGCGGTGGGAGCGCGAGAAATGCCGCATCTGCGGCTCCCAAGTGCGGTAGTCGCCGGCATATTCATGCACGAAGACGACAGCCGAGCCTTGGCCGGCCTCTTCGTAATATAATCGGGTGCTATCTTGTGCGGCGATATGTGGCATCACGCACTCCAACCAAGGCCGTGCAATTATTTGCACACAAACGAAAGCCGAGTAAAGTCACAGCCGGAAGATTGATTGCACTAATCTCTTCGGACGAGGCCCAGTGGCTTTGTCCGAAGCAAGAATGTTCATGGCGGCAACGACCGCACCGGATCATTCAGGGAGAAGTGTCATGTCGAAACTGTCTCGGCGCAATCTGGTCGCGTTCGCCGCCGCGCTCGCCATCGCTGCTGCCAGCGTTTTTTCAGCCGCCCAGGCGCAGCAGAAGCCGATCATCAAGGTCTCCAGCCTGACGCTGCCGGTGTTCAACCCGCTGGTCTGGAACATCATGAAGGCGCGCGGCATCGACGCCAAGCACGGCTTCGAGCTCGACATTCACGCCTATCCATCGATTTCGGGCTTTTACGCCGCCTTCGCCACCGGCGAGACCGACGTACTGATCGGCGGGCCGACCATTTTCCAGAAACTTTATCAGGAAGGCGTGCCGCTGCAGATCTTCGGCACCGGCTTCACGCTCTCCGACCTGGTGATTTTCGCTAAGGACCCGGCGATCAAGTCGCTGGCCGATCTCAAGGGTAAGCAACTCGCCGCCGATATGGGCGGTTCGCAGTTCCAGGTAGTGAAGATGTACGCTGCCGCCAAGGGCCTCGACCTGGTCAAAGACATCACCATCGTCAACGCCAATTTCGCCGTCGCGCGCGCGCAGCTTGAAGCGGGGCGCGTCGAGGCGGCGCTGGTGATCGAGCCGCTAGCCAGCATCATCGCCAAGCAAAATCCGGATTGGAAAGTGATCTTCAACGGCGCCCAAGGCTGGAAGGAAATCACCGGTACCGACGGCTGGGAAATCGTGCCGGCGATGCGCGCCGACGCCATTGCCAAGAACCCCAATGCGCCGAAGATGCTGCTGGCCGCGCTGCAGGACGTCGCCGACGTCTTGCACAAAGAAACCGCCGCGGCCGACAAGATCGCCAACGAGACGCTGAAGCTGCCGCCGGGCATTCTCACTGCCGCGGTCGAGAGCAAGCGCCTCACCATGATCGTCAAGCCGGCCTGGGAGCCGGCGACGCGCAAGACCATCACCGACATGATGGAGCGCGCGGTGAAGGCCGGCTTCTACGAGAAGATGCCCGACGCCAAGATCATCTACGCGCCCTGACGCGAAATGACGGCATCGAATGACGAGTTGCGAGAGCCGGTCCGGACTTTCACCTTTCCGCGGCACACGCTGGTCTCGCTGCTGATCTTTGCCGTCTGTTGGGAAGTGCTGTCGAATCTGGCGCCGGCGCTCGGGATTCCGCCCTTCGCTGTCCCGAGCCTGCTGCGGATCGCCAAAAGCATCGCCACCATCACGCCGATCGACATCGTCGTCACGCTGGCGCGCGTGATGGCGGCGCTGGTCGCGTCTTTCGTGCTCGGCCTCGCGCTGGCGATGGCGATGTATCGCTCCCCGTCGCTGGAAAAATATCTGCACCCGATCATCCGGCTGTTCATGGCCGTGCCGGTGGTGTCTTGGATCTTGTTCGCGGTGCTGTGGTTTCCCGGCGTCGAATTCCGCATCGGCTTCGTGCTGGTCGTCGTCTGCGGACCAGTGTTCCTGGTCGATACGCTCGACGCCATGCGCAGCGTGCCGCGCGAACTTCGCCACATGATGAAGTCGTTCCGGCCGACGACGTTGCAGTTCTTCGTAAAGCTGATGCTGCCGGCCATCGTTCCGACCATCTTCACCAGTTGGAAGGTCAATATCAGCCTGGCGATCCGCGTCGTCACGATTGCCGAACTGGTCGGCGCCGTGACCGGCATCGGCCATCAATTGTCGGTGGCGCAGGAATTGTTCTCGGTCGCCGATGTGTTTGCCTGGACCATCGTGCTGGTCGCCCTGTTGTTCATGCTCGAAGCCGTCGTGGCGCGGATCGAAACGCGATTGCTGCGGTGGCGCGCATGACCATTGCGGTGAAAAATGGTCCGCCGCCGATCGAAGTGCGCGGCCTGCGCAAGGTTTTCTGGCAGGCCACGTCGGGCCAGGCCGTGGTCGCCATCGACCGGCTCGATCTCACGATTGCGCCGCGCGAAGTGGTGGCGATTGTCGGCCAGACCGGCTGCGGCAAGTCGACCTTCTTCGACATGATGATCGGACTGGAGCCGCCAACCGAAGGCACGCTCCATATTGGTGATAAAAGCCCCCATACCGACTTCGATTATTTCCGCGGCAAGATCGCCACCGTGTTCCAGCAGGATCGTTTGCTGCCGTGGCGCTCGGCGCTCGACAACGCCAAGCTGCCGCTGGAATTGATCCGCCTGCCCGAAGACGAGCAGCGCGAGCGCGCCATGACCTGGCTGACGCGGCTGGGCCTCGGCAATTTCATCAACGCCTACCCGCACGAACTGTCCGGCGGCATGCGCCAGCGCGTCGCCATTGCGCGCGCTTTCGTGGTGCAGCCAGACATTCTGCTGGCCGACGAAGCCTTCGGCCATCTCGATGAAGTGACGGCGGCGGAATTGCGCGAGACGTTCCTGGCGCTGGCGCGCGAATGCGGCTCGACCGCAATCCTGATCACGCATCAGTTGGAAGAGGCGATCAGCGTCGGCGACCGCGTCGTGGTGTTCGGCAAATCGGCAAAGCTCCTTGCCGACATTCGCGTGGCGCAGTGGCCCAAAGAAAAGTACGCGATCCTGCGCGAGGCGATCCAATTCACGCTGCAGAACAACCAGGCCGATCCGAGGCTGGCACAAAGCTAACGCAGGATCGCCTTGGCGGCATCGCCGACCGCTTCGACCGAGCCATCGGTATCGAGGAAACACACGATCCGGCACGGACAGCTTTCCAGGCCTTCATAGCGCCACGGGAAGGCGCCGATCACACAACGCTTGCCGAGCATCAGCTCGATGTCGCCGCCGAGGTTCTCGGCGTGCAGCAGGCCTTCCTGGAACGCCCAATTGTGGAACGGGAATACGTCGGCCGAAACCTGACGGCCGGATTTCTTGTGCGTGTAATGGAAGGTGCCGAAGAACTCCGCCGGCGTCTTGCCATGCTTCTTGGTGAACTCCTCGGCGAGGTCGGGCCGCATATAGCGGATCGAGGTATTCATGGCGTGGTCGCAGGAACCAGTGTCCATGCCCCACCACTTGATCTTCTTCTTCAGCATCCAATGCAGCGTGTCGAGGTTCGGCCCCGGGTGATAGCAGAAGTACTTCACCAGATCCTGCTGCGGCTGGCCTTCATAATGCTTATGCCAGCCGGTGTGTAGGATCAGGATATCGCCCTCGCGGATGTCGGCGCCGGCGCTCTCGATCATCTCCGGCGTGATCACCGCCCAGTCGTGCATGTGTTTGGAGATGTCGACCACCACGCCACGGTTCATCAGGTAGTCGAGCGGCAGGTGCGCCATGTCGCCCTTCCGATTGTCGGTGGCGTGCATCGCACCGTCGAAATGGGTGCCGACATGCAGCGCGGTGTCGATGCGTTGCGCGACGATGCGCACGGTTTGCAGGTTCTGCGCGTAATACATCTTGTTGCCGGCGTAGCCGACCCAGCCGGGCGTGTGCACGTTCATGACATGGGAGAGATCGACGATTTTCATGGGCAGCGGTCCTGTTAATGCGTTTGAGTCAGTCGATCACAGCAGGCCGCGTAGCGCCAGATGGCCGCCGAGCAGCAAGAGACCGAGGAAAAAACACAGGCGGAAAGTCTCGGCCTTGACCTTGTTGCGGACGATCTGCCCGAACCACATACCGATCAGGGCGACGCCAAGCGCCAGAAGCGCCGGCCACGCGACCTCGGTGTGGAACTGGCCCTGATAGGCCAGCGCCAACGCAAGCGTAATGGTCGACACCGTGAACGACAGGCCGAGCGCCTGCACCATGCGGTTGCGGTCGAGGTCGAGCGCGGTGACGTAGGGCACGCCGGGAATGACGAAAATGCCGGTCGCGACGCTCGCCACCCCGGTGAGAATTCCGACGATGAGGCCGAGCCAGGTTTCGGACTGCGGCGGGACCTTGAACTGTCCTTTCACCAGCCCGAGCGAGGCATAGACGATCAACGCGACGCCGAGCCAGATACTCGCCTGCGGGTTATTCGCGGATAACGTTACGGCACCGATCAAGGTGCCGATACAGACGCCCAACAGCATCGGCCACAGCCGCCGCGTCAGCAGCAGCACATCGCCGCCGGTGACGAGCTGCCAGACGTTGGTAACCAGCGACGGCACCACCAGGATCGCAGCGGCTTGCGCGGGACTCATGACGAGCCCGAGCAGGCCGATGGCCACCGTCGGCAGCCCAAGACCGATCACGCCTTTGACGTACCCGGCAAGCAAGAATGCGACCGCGGTGACGCTGAGAATGAGCAATGAATCCACCGGCACGTCCTTTCATGAGAACGCGCGGACCATGCGCGAAGCCGCGCCGCGCGACAATGCGGGATGGCACAACCCTGACTTCGATTTTTGCGAAGGATGCTTTCTCGTCGTCCCTTCGTTGCCGCGCGGCATCGTTCGGTGCCATACTTTTCCGCCACCAAGCCGGAATCTCATGCATGCCTGATGTTTTTGTCGCCAAAGCCGCGCAGTTTCCCGACGGCGAGCGGCGCATCGTTCGTCACGGCGCCACCGAAATCGGCGTATTCCACTGGCAGGGCCAGTATTTCGCCTATGAGAATATATGCGTGCATCAAGGCGGCCCGGCCTGCGAGGGCGTGATGATGCACAAGGTCGAGGATGTGATCGCGCCCGACAAAACCTGGAGCGGGCAGAGATTCTCCAAGGACCAAATCCATTTCGTCTGTCCATGGCATGGCTACGAATACGATCTGAAAACCGGCGAATGCGCCGCCGACCGCAAGCTGAAGCTGAAAAGCTTCGAGGTCGTGAAGCGCGGGGAGGATGTCTATGTCGTTGCAGGCTGAAATCGACGCGCGTCCTTCGGACGCCGAGATTCAAACTATGCTGGCCAACGCTGTACGGCTCTATGCCGAGCGCGCGCAAGAATACGCGCAAGAACGCGACGGCGCCCTGCCCGCGTTTGCCTCCGATGCCGCGACCGCCACCGACGTGATGGTGACCGTCACCGCGATGATGAAGGCCGTGAACCTGCAAGTGTTCGAACTCGGCATGTGGCAAGCCTGGTCGGGGAAATCGTGATGGGCAGATTTTCTCTTGTCATTCCGGGGCGCGGGCGCTTGCCCGCGAGCCCGGAATCCATAACCCCGACCCTGGAATATGGATTCCGGGCTCGCCGCGTTGCGGCGCCCCGGAATGACGAGGTTTAACATGCTCGAACTTCCCCTCTCCGATTTCCGCAAAATGGCGGTCGAGGAATTCGACTCCGGAAAATTGCTGGCGCACGCGTCCCGACAGTCGGCCGAGCGCGGCTACCATAATTTTCCGATCGTCGACGTCGACTCGCATCATTACGAGATCGAGTCCTTTCAGGAAATTCTCGAGTACATGGAAGATCCGGTGCTGCAGCAGCTTGCGCGCAGCGCCAGCCAGAGCGGCGCCAAGGGTAACGGCGTGATGCCGGGCGGCGTCGGCTATCAGGACATGGGCGGCCGCGTCACGCGCTATCCACTGCGCCAGATCGAGAAGGCCGATGGCGGCAAGCATCGCGACATCACGCTGACCAAGCGCTGGATGGACGCGATGGGCGTCAACGTCGCGGTGATGTTCCCGTCGCCGATGCTGCAGCTCGGCCTGCACCCGCAGGTCGAGGTCGAAGTTGCGCTGGCGCGCGCCTATAACCGCTGGCTGGTCGAGCGTGTGCTGACGCACGAGCCGCGCATCCGCTCGATGCTGTATCTGCCGTTCAACGATCCCGAAGCGTCGTACCAAATGGTCAAGGAATTCGGCGGCGCCAAGGGCGTCACCGGCTTCACGGTCACCAGCGCGCGGCACCGGCCGGTGCAGCACAATGCCTATATGAAGACCTATGCGCTGCTCGAGGAGATGAACCTGCCGCTTGCGTTCCACGCCGGCTATAACTGGAACGACCAGGCGATGGGCATGATGAACAAGTTCATCTCGGTGCACGCCATCGGCTTCGTGTTCTTCAATATGGTCCACCTCACCAACTGGATCATGAACGGGCTGCCGGAGCGGTTTCCCAAGCTCAAGGTCTTGTGGATCGAAAGCGGGCTGGCCTGGCTGCCCTTCATGATGCAGCGGCTCGACAACGAATACATGATGCGCTCGTCGGAAGCCCCGGCGCTCACGAAGCTGCCGAGCGACTACATGCGCGACATGTTCTATTCGTCGCAGCCGATGGAAATGACCGACATGGGCGCGCTGGAGACGACCTTCCGCATGATCAAGGCAGAGACCCAGTTGCTCTATTCGTCGGACTATCCGCACTGGGATTTCGACCTCCCCTCGACGATCTACGACCTCCCCTTCCTGAACGGGCAGGCCAAGCGCAATATCCTTGGCGGCAACGCCATGCGGGTGTTCAATCTGGCTTTGCCGGTATAATAAATGACGACCGCCGAATAAGGCGGCGCAGGGAGGACGATGTGCGCAAGTTTCTGGCGTTGATTTCAGCGCTGTTTTTAGCGTCGAGCGCTTTGGTTTCAAGTGCTTGGGCGCAAAACGCCGCCGCCGATTTTCCCAGCCGGCCGATCAGGCTGATCGTCTGCGTGCCGGCCGGCGGCGGCGTCGACACCGTGGCGCGCATCGTCGCCGACGGATTGCAGAAGAAGCTCGGCCAGCCGGTGGTGGTGGAAAACCGCGCCGGCGCGGCGGGCAATATCGGCGCCGAATACGTCTACACCTCCGAGCCGGACGGCTACACGCTGCTCGCCGCG
>Ga0193699_10000131_pt1 | contig 34347 bp, 38 predicted proteins | sample L3c2metaG_FD_160095 | JGI IMG/M metagenome (GOLD analysis project Ga0193699, IMG submission 160095) | Soil microbial communities from a riparian zone of the East river system, Colorado, United States - L3c2 | ecosystem: Environmental > Terrestrial > Soil > Riparian zone | place: USA: East...
GGTACGCGAGCTGGGTTCAGAACGTCGTGAGACAGTTCGGTCCCTATCTTCTGTGGGCGTTGGAGAGTTGAGAGGAGTCATCCCTAGTACGAGAGGACCGGGATGAACGTGCCGCTGGTGTATCTGTTGTCCTGCCAAGGGCATCGCAGGTTAGCTACGCACGGAACGGATAACCGCTGAAGGCATCTAAGCGGGAAGCCGTCCTCGAGATGAGCTCTCCCATCCCTTCGAGGGAGTAAGACCCCTGGTAGACCACCAGGTTGATAGGCCGGCGGTGCAAGCGCAGTGATGTGCTCAGCCGACCGGTACTAATGGGTCGAGGGCTTGACGGATATTTATTTCTTTACCTATGGCCTTGTGCAGTTTTCAAGCTCCACCGGGGGCGGTTTCGCAAAATTCCGGTGGCACATAGCGAGTGGGAAACACCTCTTCCCATTCCGAACAGAGCAGTTAAGCCACTCTGCGCCGATGGTACTTGGGGGGCAACCCCCTGGGAGAGTAGGTCGCCGCCGGTTTCTTCTGATTCAGGGCCGCCTTCGGGCGGCCCTTTGTCGTTCTAGGAGTGCGTGGCGAAGCGGTCGATCGCCGAGTTCCACGATCCCGTGCTGCGCAAGTTGGCACTGCGCCGGCGGACCTCGCAGGGTTGCGCCGGGGGGCTGACCGGCTCGAGGCCGTACTCGCCGAGCGTGGCAAAGTCGATCGTCAGGTCTACCGCGTTGGCCAACTGGCCGCTAAGGCTCTGTTGCGTCTTGAATTTCGTAGCGAACATAGGTTCGACTCTACGGACGCTTCCGGACGGCTCCTGGATTTTGCACGGCGTTTTGCACGCCATGGCCCGTTTTTACCCGTTTTGCAGGTTCTTTAGTCGTGTCGAAGGCGAGGACAAGGGCCGCCGTCTCGGCAGGTTTCTCGACGTTGGGCGAGTGGCCGGCGCCCTCGATCAGCTTGGTCTGGGCACCGGCGGCTCGATAGGCGGCCAGGGCAGCACGGGGATCCTTCGCTATCTGCTCCTCGGCGCCCATGATCGCCAGGGTTGGCTTTTCGGTCGCCGCGGCGCGGTCTGGAAGCGGCTTGGCGCCGGTGTAGTCGTCGAACGCATCGTGGGAGCCGGTGTAAGAGCCGTAGGTCATCTGCTTCACATCCTCGACGAAAGCATCGGGAACCTTGAAACCGGGCGCGAAGGCAACCCCAAGGCCGTCCTTGATCGAAAAGTCGGGCTTGATCCGCCAGAGGGCCTGCCCGATAACGGGCTTGAACGGTAATTCGCCGATGAGTCCGACGTCGCCGTAGCTGTCATCCGGGATGCTGTCGATCGTCACGAGGCGGTTGACCAGCTGCGGGGATTGCTCGGCTAAAGCAATTGAAACCGGGCCACCCAGCGAGTGACCGACGACCTCAGCGTTACGCACGCTCAGCCGCCCTAGGACACCCGCAACCAGATCGGCCTGGTCCTCGATCGAGTACCCGGACGAAGGCTTCGCGGAGCCGCCATGTCCAAGCAGGTCGACCGCGATCACACGGTGGTCCCGAGCAAGACGGGGAATCATGCCGTCCCACCAGTTGATCGCGCAGGTGAAGCAGTGGATGAGAACGATCGGGCTGCCGTTGCGCGGTCCTTTTTCCACGACCTCCATGTCGCCGCCGGGCAGGCTGACGATGCGACCACCGGGTTCGGTTACCTCGGCTGACTTGGTTTCTGCGTCGGTGATCAGAGCGTTGATCCCGAGCAGGACCACCAAGGCGACAACCACGCCGATCAGGATCTTCCAGCCACGTCTCATTGCGCCAGTACCCTAACCGGACCTATGGAGAAGTTCGTGATCGACGGAGGCGCGCCGCTCTCGGGCGAGCTGACGGCCGCCGGCAACAAGAACGCCGCCTTGCCGATCCTCGCCGCCTGCCTGCTCACCGAGGAGGAGCTGCTTCTGCACCGAGTACCGCGGATTCGCGACACCGAAGCGCAGATCGCCCTGCTCGAACGCCTGGGGGTCGAGGCCTCCTGGGTCGCCGACAACAGCCTGCGACTGCGCGCTGCGTCGATTTCCGACGTCGCCGTCGACGAGGAGCTCTCGAACAAGATTCGCGCCTCGTTCCTGCTCGCTGGGCCGCTGCTGGCGCGCTTCGGCGAAGCCCGAATGCCGCCGCCGGGTGGCGACTTCATCGGCCGCCGCCGGCTCGACGCCCACCTTGACGCCTTCTCGGACCTCGGCGCCGACGTCGACGGCGATCGCTGGATCGAGCTGAAAGCGCCGGCGGGGGGGCTGCGCCCCTGCGCGATCTTCATGGACGAGCCGTCGGTGATGGGCACGGAGAACGCTTTGATGGCGGCGGCACTGACGCCGGGCCCGACGACCATCTCCAACGCCGCCTCGGAGCCGCACGTCCAGGATCTCGCTCACCTGCTGAGCGCGATGGGCGCCGAGGTGACGGGGATCGGCTCCAACGTGATGACGGTTCACGGACGCGACCGCCTCGGCGGCGCCGAGCACACGATCTCTCCCGACCACATCGAGGTCGGCAGCTTCATGGCGCTCGCCGCCGCAACCGGCGGCGAACTGCGAATCCGCGACGTCGCCCCCGCCGATCTGGTCATGGTGCGACGCCAGTTCCGCCGTCTCGGGCTGGAATCCACGATCGAAGGCGAGGACATGATCGTGCCACCCGAGCAGCGACTGCGGATCAAGGCCGACATCGGCGATGCGATCCCGAAGATCGAGGACGGCCCCTGGCCGGCATTTCCCGCCGACCTGACCTCGATCGCGCTGGCCCTCGCCACCCAGGCCGACGGCGAGATCCTGATCTTCGAGAAGATGTTCGAGAACCGCCTCTTCTTCGTCGACAAGCTGGTTGCGATGGGCGCTCGGATCACGCTTTGCGATCCCCACAGGGCGATCGTCAGCGGTCCGAGCCGGCTTCACGGCGAGCGGGTCGAGAGCCCCGACATCCGCGCCGGAATGGCGATGCTCATCGCTGCCCTGGCAGCAGAGGGCACTTCGGAGATCGGCAACATCCGCCAGATCGACCGCGGCTACGAGTCGATCGACGAGCGCCTGCGCGGCCTCGGCGCCCAGATCGAACGCGTCTCTGCAGAGATCCCGGCCTAGCAGGCTTTCGGCGCGCACTCTCGTAAGGTCAGACGGATGATCCACCCGATCCCCCCAGGGACGCGCGACATCCTGCCCGACGAGATGCGGGAGCTGCGGCGGCTGCACCTCGCGATGGTCGAGGTCTTCGAGAGCCGTGGCTACGGCGAGGTGGCAACGCCGGCGATCGAGTACGACGAGGTCCTGGCCCGCGGGGACGGTCGTACCGCGGCGTCCGCTTACCGCTTCTTCGACGAGCGCGGCGACCTACTGGCGCTGCGCTCCGACATGACCGTGCCGATCGCGCGCCTGGTTGCCTCGCGCTACACCGATGCCGAGTGGCCGCTGCGTCTTTGTTATCTGGCAAATGCCTTCCGCGCCGTGCGTCCTCAGCGCGGCCAGATGCGGGAGTTCGCCCAGGCCGGCGTCGAGCTGATCGGAGCGCCAGCCCCTGCCGGCACGGTAGAGGTCATCGAGGTCTTGGAGGCGACTCTCGACGCGGCCGGCCTCGATCGAGCGGTGATCGGACTCGGCGATGCCGATCTCTATCGCCAACTGCTGACGGAGTTCAAGGTCGAAGGCGAGGCACGCGACACGATTCTGGAGCGCCTGGCGATGCACGATCTGGTCGGCCTCGAGGTGGAGCTCTCCCAGGCCGGGCTCGCCGTCGAGCAGGTGGACACCTGCGTTGCCCTCTCGCAGCTGCGAGGCGGCCGCGAGGTTCTCGACCAGGCTCGCGCGATCGGCGGGGCGGCCGTCGAGCGGGCGACCGCGCGGCTGGGGGAGACCTTCGGCGCACTGGAAGAGCGCGGCGTAGCCGAGCGCGTCCGCGTCGATCTCGGCCTGCTGCGCGACCTCGGCTATTACAGCGGCGCCATCCTCGAGGTCTACGACCCCGCCATCGGCCACGTACTGGGAGGTGGGGGGCGCTACGACGAGCTGCTCAAGCGCTTTGGCATCGACCTGCCCGCGGCCGGGTTCGCCCTTTACCTCGAGCGGGTCCACGTCGCCCAAATGGAGGAGTCGCGGCGAGAGGAGCCCTCATGAGCGTCGAAGTCGCCGGTATGGCAGGCGCGAAGGCCGACGGGCCGCTGAAGCTCGCGGTGCCTCGCGGTGCGCTGCTCGCGGGAACGCTCGACGTCCTCGACGCGGCCGGCCTCGACACCGCTGCGGCGCGTGGCGAGTCGCGATCGCTGATCTTCCCGGGAGTGGGGATCACGCTGGTGACGATGCGCCCCTCCGACGTGCCGACCTACGTCGAGGCCGGCGCCGCCGACGTCGGCATCACCGGCAAGGACGTACTGCTCGAGCAAGCCGACCGCATGGTCTACGAGCTGCTCGACCTCGGCTACGGGCGGTGCCGCATGGTCCTCGCCGGGCGCAGGGGAGACGAAAGCCTCGGCGAGTCGCAGCGGCGGCTGGGGATGATGCGGATCGCAACCAAGTACCCGCGCATCGCCGAGCGCTACTTCGAGTCCACCGGCCGCCAGGTCGAGACGATCGAGGTCAAGGGCTCGGTCGAGCTCGCACCGCTGATCGGCCTCGGCGACGGCATCGTCGATCTGGTCGCCACCGGCCGCACGCTGGAAGAGAACGATCTCGAGGTTCGCGAGGAGATCGTCGAGTGCACCGCCCGCTTCGTCGCAAACCGCGTCGCCCACAAGCTGCGAGCGGAGGAGATAGACGAGCTGACCGCCAGGTTGCGCGAGGCGACCGCGCCGTGAGGGTGCGGCGCTTCACCTGGGAGGGGGCCGGCGCCACCGCCGGCGCGATCCGCGCCTGGGGGTCGGAAGCGGAGCCCGCGGTCGATGTCGCACCGATCGAACGGGAAGTGCGCGAGGAAGGCGACGCCGCACTCCTGCGGCTGACCGAACGCTTCGACGCGACCGAGCGGGCGCCGGAATCGCTACGCGTCGCCCCCGATGCGCTCGCGACGGCGCTGGACGGGCTCGATTCCGGCCTGCGTGACTCGCTCGAGCTGGCCGCCGCCAATGTGCGTGCGGTTGCCGATGCGCAGGCGGCTGCCCAGCCGCGCCGGGTCGACCTGCCCCAGGGGCAATCGGTGCTCCTGCGCGAGGTCGCCACGAGTGCCGCCGGTATCTACGCCCCGGGTGGGCGCGCCGCCTACCCGTCGAGCGTCTTGATGTGCGCGATTCCGGCCCGGGCAGCCGGGGTCGAGCGTCTGGCCCTTGCTTCGCCTCCCGGTCCCGATGGCAGGGTCCACCCCCTGGTCCTCGCCGCCGCCGCCCTCTGCGAAGTCGACGAGGTCTACGCGATCGGGGGCGCCCAGGCCATCTTTGCCCTCGCCTACGGCAGCGAGACGATCGACCCTGTCGACGTCATCGCCGGTCCCGGCAACGCCTGGGTACGCGAGGCGAAGCGGATGGTCAGCGGCGCCGTCGGCATCGACTCGCTTGCCGGCCCCTCCGAGCTGATGGTGATCGCCGGCGGCGACGCCGACTGCGAGTGGGCGGCGTTCGATCTCTGCGCGCAGGCAGAGCACGGTGGGGAGGGGCTGCTGGTCGTCTGCGCGGTCGAGGAGGCAGCGCTGGAGGATGTTGTCGCGACAACGGAACGCCTCGCCGGCGAACGGCCAGGCGTAGGGGATTCGCCGCTGGCCCTGGTCTCGACCGACTCCGCCCGTGACGCGATCGACCTGGCCAACGCGCTTGCTCCCGAGCACCTGGAGCTGTTCGACGAGGAGGCCGCAACCCTCGCCGGTCACGTGCGGACCGCGGGCTGTGTCTTCGTCGGCCCCTACTCGGCCACCGCCTTCGGCGACTACGCCGCCGGCTCCAACCACGTCCTGCCGACCGGCGGAGCCGGACGCTTCTCCGGCCCGCTCGGGCCGGGCGTCTTCCGCCGCACCATCGCTTCCGTGGAGGTTCCCGCCGACGCGGCGGCGAAGCTGGGCCCTCACGTCGACGCCCTCGCTCGCGCCGAGGGATTCCCAGTTCACGGCGAGTCGGCGATGATTAGGACGCGATGACCCGAACCGCGAACAGAGAACGCAGCACCGCCGAGACCAAGATCAAGCTCTCGCTCGACCTGGACGGGGGCGAGTCGAGCGCCGCGACCGGCGTCGGCTTCCTCGACCACATGCTCGATCTGCTGGCCCGTCACGGCAAGCTGGGGTTGCAGGTCGAGGCGAGCGGAGACCTCGAGACCGGCGCGCACCACACCGTCGAGGATGTCGGCATCGTGCTCGGCCAGGCTCTCGACGAGGCCCTTGGCGACCGGGCCGGGATCCGCCGCTACGGCTCGGCGCTGGTGCCTATGGACGAGTCGCTGGCCGAGTGCGCGATCGATATCTCGGGCCGGCCGCTCTGCGTCTTCGATGCCGAGCTGCCGGCGACCTCGATCGCCGGCTTCGACAGCGAGCTCGCCGAGGAGTTCTTCCGTGCCGTCGCAAACGGCGCCAAGCTGACCCTGCACATCTCGGTCCGCTCCGGCACCAACGTCCACCACATGATCGAGGCCTGCTTCAAGGCCTTCGCCCGCGCGTTGCGGGTCGCGGTCTCCCTCGATCCCGAGGAGACCGGCGTGCCTTCGACCAAGGGCACGCTGAGCGAATGACGGCGCGCATTTGCATCCTTGACTACGGCATGGGCAACCTGCGCTCGGTCGAGAAGGCGATCGAGCACGTCGGTGCGACGGCGACGATCAGCAGCGACGCTGAAACGGTCCGCCGCGCGGACGGGGTGATCTTGCCCGGCGTCGGCGCCTTTCCCAAAGCGATGGAGCGCGTTCGCGAGCTCGGGCTAGACGAGCTGATTGCCGAGCGCCGCGAGAGCGGCGTGCCGATCCTCGGCATCTGCCTCGGCCTGCAGCTGCTCTTCGACTCGACCACCGAGCTGGGCGGGGCGAGCGGTATCGGCCTCCTGCCTGGTGGGGTGGCCGAGCTAAAGGCTGAGGGTCTCAAGGTCCCGCACATCGGCTGGTCGCCGGTCCGCTGGGAGAAGGAGTCGCGCCTCGCCGAGGGGATCGAGAGCGAGACGCCCTTCTACTTCGTCCACTCCTTCGCCCCGAGCCCCGATCGCAACGACCTGCTCGGCAGCGCCGCCTACGGTGCTCGCTTCGCCTGCGCGGCGGAGCGCGACCACGTCTTCGGCGTCCAGTTCCACCCCGAGAAGTCGAGCGCGGCAGGACTGCGGCTGCTCTCCAACTTCGCCGGTGTCTGCTCCGCCGTGCCGGCGTGATCCTCTATCCCGCGATCGACATCCGCGGTGGCCACGCGGTGCGCCTCCTGCAGGGCGACTACGAGCGCGAGACGACCTATGACGCCGATCCGGTCGATGCGGCAAAGCGCTGGGCAGATGAAGGGGCCGAGTTCCTGCATGTGGTCGATCTCGACGGCGCCAAGGCTGGCGAACCGCGCAACCTCGGTGCAATCGAGCGGATCGTCGCCGGCGTCTCCTGCCCGATTCAGGTCGGCGGAGGGCTGCGAGACCCGCAATCGGTGCGCGCGATTCTTGACGCGGGCGCCGAGCGGGTCGTGATCGGCACGGCTGCCCTGCGCGACCCCGAATTCCTCGATGCAATGATCGAAGCCTACGGCCACCGAATCGTGGTCTCGGTCGATGCACGCGACGGCAAGGTGTCACTCGCAGGGTGGACCGAGAGCGGCGGCATGGACATCAAGGACGCGATAGCCGACCTCACTCACCGCGGCGTCACCCGCTTCCTCTGCACCGCAATCGAGGTGGACGGGACGATGGAGGGCCCAGCGATCGATCAGCTCAACGAGATCGCGGCGGCCACCAGCTCCAAGATCATCGCCTCCGGCGGCGTCGGCAACCTCTCCCACCTCGAATCCCTCGCCAATCAAGCTCCCGCCAATCTCGAGGGCGCCATAGTCGGCCGCGCCCTATACGAGCGCAAGTTCACCGTCGCCGAAGCCATCGAAGCACTTCGGCAGTAAGGATCGGGGTGCCCTCCCAGGGAGGCTCCCGGACATGCAAACCGAACCCAGTCAGCAATTCAGCTGCGCAACGGCCTCCCTGGGAGGGCACCCCGATCCTTACCTCTACGCTTCCACGATGGTTCTCAAGCGAGTAATTCCATGCCTGGACGTCGACGCCGGCCGCGTCGTCAAGGGGACCAACTTCGTCGGCCTGCGCGACGCGGGCGATCCGGTCGAGCTGGCCGAGCGCTACGACGCGGAGGGAGCCGATGAGCTGGTCTTCCTCGATATCACCGCCTCCCACGAGAAGCGCGACACGATCGTCGAGCTGGCGCGTCGCACCGCCGACAACGTCTTCATCCCCTTCACGATCGGCGGCGGCATCCGCTCGGTCGAGGACGCGCAGGCCGTGCTCGACGCCGGCGCCGACAAGGTCTCGGTCAACTCCTCGGCGCTCGCCCGTCCCGAGCTGCTGACCGAGCTGGCCGACCACTTTGGCGCCCAGTGCGTCGTAATCGCGATCGACGCAAAAAGGGCGTCGCCGGCCGGCGCTTCACCGACCTGTTCCGCGCCGCCCGGATGGTTCGGCGATGCCGGCTGGGACGTCTACGTGAACGGCGGGCGCCAGAGGATCGAAGGCCGCGATGCCGTGTCATGGGCCACGGAGGCTGTCGAGCGGGGGGCGGGGGAGATCCTGCTGACCAGCATGGACCGCGACGGCACCAACGACGGCTACGACATCGAGTTGACCCGCGCCGTCGCCGACGCTGTCTCGGTGCCGGTGATCGCATCCGGCGGCGCCGGCACGCTCGATCATCTCAGCGAAGCAATCGCCGACGGCCGCGCCGACGCCGTCCTCTGTGCCTCGATCTTCCATTACGGCGACTACCGGGTGCGCGATGCGAAGCAGCACCTGGCGGCGGCCGGCATTCCGGTCCGGTCCTAGCTCTCAATCGGAGCGCAGGTCGGAGACCATGCCGGCGGGAGGCGATCATGGTAGGCATTGGGGGTGACCGTGAAGCTGATCGACGATCTGGGTGAGGCGCTGCACGGCGCCTATCCCGAGCTGGCCGCCGTACAGGAAGTTGCGGGAGGAAAACCGGTCTACCTGGTCGGCGGCGCCGTTCGCGATCTGCTCCTCGGTCACGGGCGGACCGACATCGACCTGGTGGTCGAGGGCGAGGCCGCGGCATTGGCCGCACGGCTCGGCGGCGAGGTGGTCGAGCACGAACGCTTTGCCACCGCCAAGGTGCGCCTCGACGGCCACGAGGTCGACATCGCCACGGCCCGGGCCGAGTCCTATCCGCACCCGGGCGCGTTGCCTGTGGTCGAGCCGACCGCGGGGATCGCCGCCGACCTTGCCCGCCGCGACTTCACGATCAATGCGATGGCGATCCCTCTGCGCCGCGATCCCGAGCTGATCGACCCTCACCGGGGGCGCGAGGATCTGGAAGCAGGCCTGCTGCGTGTCCTGCACGCGCGTTCCTTCGAGGACGACCCGACTCGGGCGTTGCGAGCCGCCCGCTACGCCGCCCGCTTCGGCTTCGGGCTGGAGCCCGACACGGCCGAACTGCTCGGCCAGACGGACCTGAGTACCGTCTCGGTCGGTCGCCGCGATACCGAGCTGTTACGGCTGGCGGGGGAAACCGAAGCGGTGCGAGGTTTCGCTCTGCTCTCCGAATGGGCCCTGCTGGAGTTGCACGAAGACGGGATCGAGCTTGCCGGCCGAGTCGCGGGATTGCTCTCGGCGCCCCCCTGGCAGGACGTCGCCCGGCGCGATCGAGCGGTCCTCGTCGCGGTGCTGGGAACCTGGGGGGAGGCCGAGCGATTGGCTGCGGCAAACCCCGAGCGACCGTCGCAGGCGGTGGGGCTCGCGCGGGGAGCCGATCCGGTCGAGCTGGTCCTCGCGCGGGCGCTAGGCGCTCAGTGGCTCGACCGGTACCAGACCGAGTGGCGCCAGGTGGCGCTCGAGATCGACGGCGAGGAGTTGATCGCAGCGGGCATTCCGCAGGGACCGCAGATTGGCCAGGGGCTTGCCGAGGCCCTGCGGCGCAAGCTCGACGGCGAGCTCTCCGGACGCGCCGAGGAGCTTCAGTGTGCCCTGGAGACGGCGCGGAAGTCCGGATGAAGTGGGCCGAGAAAAGCGAGGTGCGCTGGCTGGAGGCCGACCTGCCCGGCGCGAGGGCCATCTTCTCAACCCGCTCTGCCGGCTCGGTCAAGGAAGACCGCCTCACGCTTGCCACCGCCCTGGGTATCTCCCTCGACCAGATCGTCAGCGGGCAGCAGGTGCATGGCGCCGAGCTCGCGTTTCACGACGTGGCGACCGCCGAGACGCCCGAGGTCGACGGACAGGTGATTCTCGCCGCCGGGCCGATCGGACTCGTCTACACGGCCGACTGCCTGCCCGTCGCGGTGGCCGGGCCGTGCGGCGTCGCGATGCTCCACTGCGGCTGGCGCAGCCTGGCCGCCGGCATCGTCGCCCGCGGCGCCGGGTCGGTGAGCGCCACCCACGCCGCGATCGGGCCGGGGATCGGTGCCTGCTGCTACGAGGTCGGCGGCGACGTGCTCGGCGCGTTCGCCGACCTGGGGGACGGAATCGCCACGGGCCCGATGCTCGACCTGCAGGAGGTGGCGCGGCGCCTGCTGGTCCGTGCCGGCGTAGAGAACATCGAGTCCGCCGATCTCTGCACCCGTTGCGAGCAGGACCTCTTCTTCTCTCACCGGCGCGACGCCGGCCCCGGCCGGCAGGCCGGACTTGCCTGGATCGAGACCGGGGGAGAGTGACGTGCCCGGCCTGATCCATGGGCTCGAGCCGGTCAAGATCGCCACGAACCTCGAGCGGGTGCGCGAGCGCGCCGGCGAAGGGGTGGAAGTCCTCGCCGCGGTCAAGTACGTACCGCTGGAGGAGATGGGCGCGCTCGCCGAGGCGGGAGTCGAGCTGATCGGGGAGAACCGTCAGCAGGAGCTGGAGGCAAAGCACGAGCGCTGGGGCGATGCATTTGCCTGGGACTTCATCGGCAACCTGCAGAGCCGCAAGGTGAAGCGCATCCTGCCACTCTGCCGGCTGATCCACTCGGTCGCCTCCGAGTCGACGCTGGAGCAACTGGGTCGCCACGGCGATCCGCAAACCGAGGTCCTGGTCGAGGTCAACGTCGCCGGCGAGGACGGCAAGGGCGGCGTCTCTCCCCAGGATCTCGCTGGATTCATCGAGCGTTGCCCCGTACGGGTCTCGGGGTTGATGACGATGCCGCCGTTCAGCACCGATCCGGAGGACTCGCGGCCCCATTTCGCCCGTCTCTCCGAGCTCGCGACGGAGCACGGGCTCTCCCGTCTCTCGATGGGCACCTCGCAGGACTGGCCCGTCGCGGTCGAGGAGGGGGCAACGATCATCCGGCTGGGGACGGCCCTCTACGTGTAGGCCAGTGGCCGCGGGTCCTGTCACGACGGGTGGGGGTGTTAGCGGACTCACCCGTCCGAACACCCCCACCCGTCGCGCCACCCGCGGAGAAGCCATAATCAGTAGAGGAATCGGTCGGTTTGGGCCGAAAGATCCCGAGATATGGCTCTAAGAGACAATTGGCATAAAGCGCTGGTCTATTTCGGACTGGCGGAAGAGCACGAGCACGGCCTCGAGTACGAGGAAGACTTCCCTGAGACCTCAGAAGAGGAAATCGAGGCTCGGAGGGAATCGGGGCAGGTGCGGCGCCTACCGACCTCGCGCCGCTCGCGCCGCGATGAGATCGATGACATCTTCGCCGACGACGAGCCGATCTCGGCCTCGCGGACCCGCACCTTGCGGCCGGTCGGTGACGACTCCGACGTCAAAGTCCATCTCGTCATCCCGCGCAACTTCAACGACGCCCAGCAGGTTGCCGACCAGTTCAAGCGGTCGGTGCCGGTGATCCTCAACCTGCAGACGACCGACCACGAGCTCTCCAAGCGGATGATCGATTTCTGCTCGGGCCTGACCTACTCACTCGATGGCGGCATGCAGCGAATCGCCGAGAAGATCTTCTTGCTCACCCCACGCAATGTCGAGGTCTCCGCGGAGGAGAAGGCTCGGTTGCTCGACAAGGGGTTCTTCAACCAGTCTTAGCGCTTGGTGGTGGGGAGGGTCGGGTATCCCTCTTGCTTGCTGGGTTTTTCGCCTGAGAGGTTGCGTAGCCGTCCGTGAGTGCCAGTGGGGCGAAAAACAGGACGCCGCTGCGCAAGAGGGATACCCGACCCTCCCTTACGCAGGACGGCTAGGGTGCGGTTCGTGATTGTTGGATTCGTTGGATCGGGGAGCATGGCTACCGCCATGGCGCGCGGTTGGGCTGGGGAGCTTGAGGGGATGCTGTTCACGGACTCCGGGTCCGGGCGGGCGAGGAGGCTTGCCGCCGAGTTCGGGGGCGAGGCACTCGGCTCCAACGCGAAGCTCGCCGAGCGCGCGGACCTCATCGTGCTGGCCGTCAAGCCCGCGAAGCTCGAGGAGGTGGCTGTGGAACTGGGCGGGGCGCCAATCGTAGTCTCGCTGCTCGGCGCGACTTCGCTGGAGCGGGTCTCCGAGCTCTTTCCCGAGGCCGAGGCGATCCGGGTCATGCCCAACGTCGGGGTCGAGGTGCGGCGGGGGGTGCTCTGCGTTGCCGGCGCGGAGTCGCCCGAGACGCGCGCTCTGCTGGAGAAGCTGGGGCACGTGGTGGAGCTGCCGGACTCGGAGTTCGATGCGGCCACGGCGGTGATGGGGTGCACGCCCGCTTATCTGGCGCTTGCCGTAGAGGCGATTACGGAGGCAGGGGTTGAAGCCGGACTGGCTGCGGAGCTGGCGCGTGAGCTGGTCGTGGAGACCACCGCTGGGACGGCTGAGCTGCTGCGGGTTCGGCATCCCGCCGACGTGCGCAAGGCCGTTGCCTCTCCTGGGGGCAGCACTGAGGCTGGATTGGAGGCGCTCGACCGAGAAGGTGCGCGGGAGGCCTTCGCGGCGGCTGTGAAGGCCTCTTTGGAGAGGATGCGGGGGTGATGTTGCTTGCGCTTGCCCGGGGGGATGTCGCCGACTACGTCGGTGCGCTCTTCCTCGTCTACATAATCCTGATCCTGATCCGGGTGCTGATGTCGTGGATACCGCGCATGCCCTACAACCCGGCGCTGCGGACCGTGCTCGATTTCATCGTCGAGACCACCGACCCCTACCTCAATCTCTTCCGCCGCATAATTCCGCCGATCGGCGGTGGCGGCTTCGGGCTCGACCTGAGCCCGATGATCGGCATCGTCGTCCTCTACATCCTGCGCGGGCTCGTAGTCGCCCTGATCGCCGGGTGAGCGCGGCCAACGCCCGTGCCTGGCGCCTGGCCGGCGCACTCTGCGTCATCGTCGTCATCGTCGATCAGATCGCCAAGGCCCTGATCGAGGCCAACATGGTTCCCGGCGAGCACGTCGACGTGCTCGGGCCGCTCGGCTTCACTCTCGCTCACAACGAAGGTGTCGCCTTCGGGCTCGCCAGCGGCGGGGGCGCGGCCCTGGTCGCGCTCACCGTCGTCGCGCTTGTCTTCGTCGGCGTCCTCTTCGCCCGCAACCCGACCCGCCCCTGGATGTGGGTCGCCTTCGGCCTGCTCGCCGGCGGCGCCTTCGGCAACCTCGCCGACCGGGTGCGCGTAGGGGCCGTCACCGACTACGTCGACATCTTCAGCTGGCCTCCCTTCAACTTGGCTGATGTCGCAATCACGCTCGGGGTCCTCGCGCTGGCGCTCTGCTACCTCGGCGAGGCGGATAAATGACCTCGGAGCTGCGCGTCGTCCACCTCGACGAGCATTTCGCAGTGGTCGACAAGCCGGCCGGCCTGGTCGTCCATCCGGCCCCGTCGCACGATGGGCTCACCCTGGTCGACGAGCTGGCGGAGATCCTCGGCGGTGGCGCCGACCCGGAGCGCCCCGGCATCGTCCATCGTCTCGACAAGGAGACCAGCGGCCTGCTCGTCGTCGCCCGCGACGATGCCACCCACGCTGCACTGCAGGAACAGGTCCGCCGCCGCGAGGTCGAACGCGTCTACCTGGCGCTGGCGGGCGGGCGACTCGGCTCGCGCACGGGGACGATCGACGCGCCGATCGGCCGCGCCTCGCGGCAGCGTCACCGTATGGCCGTATCGGGCGCGGCCTCGCGGCAGGCTCGCACTCACTTCGAGGTGCTGGAGCTGCTCGCTGCCGAGAGCTACCTCGAGGTCAAGCTGGAGACCGGGCGCACGCACCAGATCCGCGCTCATTTCGGCGCCATCGGCCATCCCCTGATCGGCGACTCAACCTACGGCGGTGAGGAGAAGTACGGCCTGAGCCGCCAGTTTCTGCACGCCTACCGCCTCGCCTTCGCCCACCCCGTCAGCGGTGAGGCGATGGGCTTCCGCTCCGAGCTGCCGGCAGATCTCGCCGCAGCGCTCGCAGCTGCCCGCTCCGCCTGACCTCGCGCACCCCACTACAATTCCTCCGTTCTAAACCGACCCCCGTCGTGACCGCCCCGGATCCTGACTTCGCCTGTGAGGCCGAGTCCCCGGCTAGGGCGCCGGGCCTCACCAAAAACCAAGGAGACCCTTCGAAAATGCCAGAGGCAGGCCTCAAAGAGCTGCTGGAGGCCGGAGTTCACTTCGGCCACCAAACGCGGCGCTGGAACCCGAACATGCGCCGCTACATATTCGGCGAGCTGGACGGGATTCACATCATCGACCTGATTCAGACCGAGGCGCTGCTGGAGAACGCGCGCCGCTTTTCCGGCGAGTTGGCCAGCGGCGGTGGCACGGTGCTCTTCGTCGGCACCAAGAAGCAGGCCCGGGGGCCGGTCCAGGAATGGGCCGAACGCTGCAAGATGCCCTACGTCAACCAGCGCTGGCTCGGCGGGCTGCTGACCAACTTCAACACGATCTCGGCGCGGATATCGCGCCTGCACGAGCTGACGACCTGGCAGGAGGAGGGCAAACTCGACCTGCTGCCGACCAAGGAGCGGATGGGCATGCAGGCCGAGTTGGCCAAGCTCGAGTACAACCTCGGCGGCGTCCGCGATATGGACCGCCTTCCCGACGCCGTCTTCGTCACCGACCTGAAAACCGAGGAGATCGCGGTCCGCGAGGCCGTCCGTCTGCGGATCCCGATCATCGGGCTGGTCGACACCAACTGCGACCCGACCCAGATCGATTACGTGATTCCGGGAAACGACGACGCGATTCGCTCCTGCCAGTTGGTGATCGGCACGATCGGCGGCGCGGTCGATGAGGGCTCCAGCGCCTGGCGCGTCCAGGAGGAGCGTCGTATCGCGGAGGAAATGGAACGGCGCAAAAAAGAGGAAGAAGAGCGCAAGAAGCGCGAGGAGGAAGAGAAAGAGCGGGTCGAAAAACTCGAGGCGGAGAAAAAACTCGCCGAAGAAGCGGCAGCCAAAAAAGCTGCTGAAGCACCGCCGGTTAAACCGGCCCCAACTCCTCAGGGTTCAGGCGCCTCAGCCGCGGGTCCTGTCGCGGGGCAGGGGGGGGCGCTGCGGGCGGACCAAGGTCCGTCCTCGACCCCCCCCAACCCCACGCCACCCACGGGTGGGGCGCCTAAAGCTGCGGCTCCGGCCAAAGAGGCGGCTTCGCCAGCGCCGGAGAAAGCTTCAGCCGACACGGAGAAAGCTCCTGCTGCAAAAGAGGAGGAGTCTAAATGAGCGTCACGGCTGCCGATGTAAAGGCTCTGCGGGATCGGACCGGGGCGGCGATGATGGATTGCAAAGCTGCGCTTTCCGAGTCCGAGGGGGATGTCGACCGGGCCATCGAGATCTTGCGGGTGAAGGGCCAGGCCTCTGCTGCCAAGCGGGAAGGGCGCGGGACCGGCGAGGGGGTTGTCTCCTCCTACATCCACGCCAACGACAAGGTCGGGGCGATGGTCGAAGTGCAGTGCGAGACCGACTTTGTCGCTCGCAACGAGGACTTCAAGGTCTTCGCCTACGAGGTCGCCCTGCACATCGCGGCGACCTCGCCCAAGTACGTCTCCTCCGAGGAGATCCCGGCCGAGGAGCGCGAGGCCGAGAAGCGGGTCTTCGAGGAGAAGGCGCGCGAGGACGGCAAACCGGACGACGTCGTCGAGAAGATCGTCGAGGGCCAGCTCGGCAAGTGGGCGAAGGAAGTGGCCCTGCTCGACCAGTCGCACGTCAACGCCGAGAAGCACGACTCGAAGTCGATCGAGGAGCTGCGCCAGGAGCTTGCCGCGAAGACCGGCGAGAACATCCGCGTGGCGCGCTTCGCCTACTTCCGCGTCGGCGACGATTGAACAAGTCCGAGCCCAAGAGCCCATCCGGAGACCCCCGCGCACGTCTGGCGGCGGCGGACACTGCGCGGGGGTCTTCGGATGGGCTCTAAATTCAGCCGCATCCTCCTGAAGCTCTCGGGGGAGGCGCTGATGGGGGAGCGCGAGCACGGCACCGACGCGGCTGAGGTCGAGCGGATCGCCCGCCAGGTGGCGGCGGTGCGCGCCCAAGGGGTGGAGGTGGCGATCGTGGTCGGCGCCGGCAACATCTATCGCGGCCTGCAGGGCGCCGCGGCGGGGATGGACCGCGCCACCGGCGACTACATGGGCATGCTGGCGACGGTGCTCAACGCGCTGACGCTGCAGGACGCGCTGGAGAAGATCGGCGAGCACACCAGGGTGATGTCGGCGATCGCCGTTCAGGAGGTCGCCGAGCCCTATATCCGACGCCGCGCGATGCGCCACCTGGAGAAGGGCCGGGTGGTGATCTTCGCCGCCGGCACCGGCAACCCGTTCTTCACCACCGACACCGCCGCGGCGCTGCGCGCCCTGGAGATCCACGCGCAAACGATCCTGATGGCGAAGAACGGGGTCGAGGGGGTCTACGACTCCGACCCCGCGATCAACCCGGACGCCAAGTTCATCCCCGAGATCGGCCACCGCGAGGCGATCGAGCGCGGGCTCAAAGTCATGGACTCGACCGCGCTCTCGCTCTGCATGGACAACGACCTGCCGATCTACGTCTTCAACATGGGCGACGAGACCAACATAGATAGGATCGTCGGCGGCGAGAGGGTAGGCACGCTGGTCTCCAGCGCCGCCTGAGGACCGGAGAGAGGACCCAGTGGAGCTGATCGACGAGTTGCTCAAGGACGCCGAAGGGCGAATGCAGAAGTCGGTCGAATCGAGCCGTGGCGAGCTGGCCACGGTGCGCACCGGCCGTGCCTCGCCGCACCTTCTGGACCGGATCACGGTCGACTACTACGGCTCGCCGACGCCGCTGAAGCAGCTGGCCAACGTCGCCACCTCCGATGCGCGGCTGCTCACCGTCACCCCCTTCGACAAGGGATCGATGGGTGAGATCGAGAAAGCGATTCAGGAGTCCGACGTCGGCCTCACGCCGAGCAACGACGGCAACGTGATCCGCCTGCAGATTCCCGAGCTGACCGAGGAGCGCCGCCGGGAGATGGTCAAGGTCGTCCACGGCGTCGCCGAGGAGGGACGGGTCGCGATTCGCAACATCCGCCGCGACACGATGCAGGACCTGCGCGATCTGAAGAAAGAGGGCGAAGCGGGCGAGGACGACGAGCGCCGCGCCGAGGCGGCGCTGCAGAAGCAGACCGACGAGGCGATCTCCGAGATCGACGACCTCTTGAAAGGGAAGGAAGAGGAGATCCTGGAGGTGTGAGCACCTCCGCGCGGTACGTCGCGATCATCACCGACGGCAACGGGCGCTGGGCAGAGCAGCGCGGCCTTCCCGTCGCCGACGGGCACCGGGCCGGAGCCGACACCGTCAAGGCGCGCCTGCGGGACGCGGTCGAGCTTGGCATCGAGGAGCTGACCGTCTTCTCATTCTCGACCGAGAACTGGGCGCGGCCGTCGGCGGAGGTCGAGGGTCTGATGCAGATGTTCGGCGAGCGGATCGACGCCGAAACCCCCGAACTGGACGAAGAAGGGGTGCGGATGCGGTTCCTCGGACGCCGCGAGGGGGTTGCGAAGGAATTGGTGGAGCGAATGGACTGGGCCGAAGAAACAACCGCCGCGAACAACCGGATCGTCCTCTTCGTCGCCTTCAACTACGGCGGCCGGGCGGAGATCGTCGACGCAGCGCGAACCTTCAAGGGGAACTCCGAGGAGGAGTTCCGACATCACCTCTACGCCGCCGAGATGCACGACCCAGACCTCCTGATCCGGACCAGCGGCGAGCAGCGCATCTCCAACTATCTGCTCTGGCAGTGCGCCTACTCGGAGCTGGTCTTCCGCGACGAGCTCTGGCCGGACTTCGATCGCGAGGCCTTCGAGCAATCGCTGCAGGAGTTCGAGCAACGGCGGCGGCGCTTCGGAAGGAGGACCTAGGATGGTTCAGGACCTCTTCGACGACGACATGTTCTCCGAGGAGCCGCCGCCGCGCGAGCGGCCGCCACGCGAGCCGCGACGACAGCGCAACGCGCTGCTCAGCAGCGAGACGGCGCGGCGGATCCTTGTCGCGATCCCCTGGATTGCCTTCGCGATCGCGATCGTCGTGCTCGGGGGGCCGGTATTTGCCGTGGCGATGGCCGGGCTCGGCCTGCTCTGCCTGCGCGAGTACTTCGTCATGACGGCACCGCTGCGACCGGTTCAGATGGCCGCCTACATCGCCCTCGTCGCGATGGTCGCCGCCGCCTACTTCGGCACGGCGTTCAACGTCCTTCTGCTTGCGACGGCATCCTTCCCGCTGCTCTTCTTCTTCGGCGCCCGGCGCCGACCCCGCGACGGGATCGTCATCTCGATGGGCGTGACCGTCCTCGGCGCGGTCTGGATCGGCCTGCCGCTGGTCCATGCAGTGCTCCTGCGCGACCTGCCAGACCACGGCGCCGCGCTGCTGATCGACGTTCTCGTCGGCACCTTTGCCGCCGACACCGCCGCTTACGCGACCGGGCGCATGTTCGGCTCGCACCGGATCACCCCCGACCTCTCGCCCAACAAGACGATCGAGGGCCTCGTCGGCGGCTTCCTGATCGGCACGATGGCCTTCTGGTTCGCCGGCCTCTACCAGAACTGGCTCTCGGGGACGGATGCCCTGATCGTCGGCGCCGCCGTCGCCGCGATCGCCCCGATCGGCGACCTCTTCGCCTCGATGGTCAAGCGCGACCTGGGCACGAAGGACACGGGCAAGCTCTTCGGTCCACACGGCGGCCTGCTCGACCGCCTCGATGCCGTCCTCTTCACGATCGTCGTCGGCTACTACCTCTCCGTCCAGCTGGTCTATTGACCCTCCTAGACTCCAGTAGATGAAGAAGCTGGTCATTCTGGGAAGCAGCGGCTCGATCGGCACGCAGGCGCTGGAGATCGTCGCCGCTTCCGAAGAGCTCCAGGTCGTCGGTCTGGCCGCGGGGTCGAGCTGGGAGCAGTTGCTCGAGCAGGCTCGGCAACACGGCGTGCCGACCGTGGCGCTCGCCGACACCGGTGCGGCCGAGCGGGCGCGCTCCGCCTGGAACGGCCGGGTGCTGATGGGCGAGGAGGGGATTCGCGAGCTGATCGCCGGCTCCGGTGCCGATCTGATTCTCAACGGGATGGTCGGCGCAGCGGGCCTCGGCCCGACCGTCGTCGCGCTTGGCGAGGGGATCGACGTCGCGCTCGCCAACAAGGAGAGCCTGGTGATCGGCGGCGAGCTGACCACGGCGCTCGCTGAGGCGACCGGGGCGAGGCTGCTACCGGTCGACTCCGAGCACTCGGCGCTGTTCCAGCTGATCGGGTCCGCACAGCCCGGCACTGTCGAGCGACTGGTCCTGACCGCCTCGGGCGGACCTTTCCGCGGCCGCAACGACCTCTCCGGGGTCGGGGTCGAGGACGCCCTCGCGCACCCGACCTGGAGGATGGGGGGGCGGATCACGATCGACTCGGCGACCCTGATGAACAAGGGGTTCGAGGCGATCGAGGCCCATCACCTCTTCGGCGTCCCCTACGAGCGCATCGCAGTCGTCGTCCATCCGCAGTCGATCGTCCACTCGCTGATCGACCTCAACGACGGCGCCACGCTGGCCCACCTTGGTTACCCCGACATGCGGGTGCCGATCTCCTACGCCCTGCACTTCCCCGAGCGGGCCGACGTCGACGTGCCGCGGCTCGACCTCGCGGCGGTAGGCGAGCTGAGCTTCGAGCCGCCGGATCTGGAGACCTTCGCCTGCCTGCGCCTGGCGCTGGACGCCGGCAGAGCGGGAGGGACTGCGCCCTGCGTGCTCAACGCCGCCGACGAGGTCGCCATCGCCGCCTTCCTCGCCGGGCGTATCGAGTTCACCGCGATCGCAGCGGCGATCGAGCGGGTTCTGGAGGAGATGCCGGCACGGCCGGTGACCCACTTCGACGATCTCTTCGCCTGCGACGAGGAGGCCCGTCGCCGCACCGAAGAGCAGGTCGGGGGGTTGGCGAAAGTATGAGCTGGCTCTTCGTCTTCCTCGGCTTCTCGCTGCTCATCATCTTGCACGAGGCGGGCCACTTCTTCGCCGCCAAGGCGACTGGGATGCGAGTCGAGAAGTTCTTCCTCTTCATGGGCCCGAAGCTCGTCTCCGTCAAACGGGGTGAGACGGAGTACGGGATCGCCGCTCTGCCGATCGGCGGTTACGTGAAAATCAGCGGCATGAACCCGGAGGAGGAGCTGCCTTCGGAGGTCGTGCCCCGCGCCTACTACCGCAAGCCGGTATGGCAGCGCATCGTCGTAATCGCCGCCGGGCCTGTCGTCAACATCGCCCTCGCGTTCCTGATCCTCTTCTCGCTCTACTACCTGAACGCACAGCAGGCAACCCAGAAGGTCGGCGAAGTCGCTGCCGGTGCGCCGGCAGCCGCTGTGCTCAAAAAGGGAGACCAGATCCTCGCCGTCGACGGCAAGTCCTATCCGTCCTTGGATCGGGAAGCACGACTGACCCGGTTCGGCAAGGACGTCGCGTCTCACAAGTGCACCGGCGAACAGAGTGACGGCTGCCGGGCAGCCACCCCGGTGACCTTGACGGTGAGGCGCAACGGGGAGGTACGGACGATTTCCGTGCGGCCGGAATACAAAAGGGAATACGGCAAGGCGCTGATCGGCTTCTCCTACGGAACCGAACCCGAGGAAATCGGTATCGGCACCGCAGCCGGCCGCGCCTGGGCGTCGGTCTGGCTTGTCACCCACAAAACCGCCTCGGTCTTCTCGCGGATCTTCGAATCCGAACAGCGCAAGGAAATCTCCGGAATCGTCGGCATCAGCGACGTCGCTCACCACACTGTCGAGGAAAGCGTGGAAAAGTCCCTGCTCTTGCTGGCGCTGGTCAGCCTTTCGCTCGGCTTGATCAACCTGCTGCCGATCCTTCCCCTCGACGGCGGCCATATCTTCTGGAGCCTGATGGAGAAACTCAGGGGCAGGCCGGTCTCGCTTCGGGTGATGGAACGGGCCACGGTCGTCGGCATCGTCCTGGTCGTCCTACTGGTGTTCGTCGGCCTCAGCAATGACATAGGCCGCCTCGGGGGCGAAGGCGTCAGCGGGCGTTGATGGAGGTCTCCTCCGCCGAGAGCTACGTCAGCGGCGGCCCTGCCGCCGAGCTCCAGGCCCAGAACCTCTACGAGGCGTTTGCGGCGACCGTGGAGCGGCTGGGGGACGACGTCGCCCTGCGCAGCGGTGAGGAGACTCTGACCTGGACGGAGCTGGCGGCCCAGGTTGGGCGCATCGCCGGTGGGCTGGCATCGCTCGGGGTGAGGAAGGGCGACACCGTCGCCCTGATGCTCTCCAACCGCCCCGAGTTCGTCGCCTGCGACATGGCGGCGGTGGCGCTTGGAGCGGTGCCCTTCTCGATCTACCAGACCTCCTCGCCCGAGCAGATCGCCTACGTCGTCGGCGACGCCGGCGCCCGCGTGGCGATCGTCGAGGCCGCCTACCTCGATGTCTTCAGGCGAGCCCGCGAGGAACTGTCCGGCGTCGAGCACCTGATCGTCCTCGACGCCGACGGCGGGACCGAGACCCTCGCCGGCCTCGAAGGGCTCGACCCAGAGTTCGACCCATCCGTCACGGCGGATGCGCTCGGCCCCGACGACCTGCTCACCCTGATCTACACCTCGGGCACCACCGGCCCACCGAAGGGAGTCCAGCTCACCCATCGCAACCTGCTCACGCTGGTCTCCTCGGTGGACGGGATGATCCCCTTCCCCGAGCGCGGTGGGCGGGTCATCTCCTGGCTTCCCGCCGCCCATATCGCCGAGCGCGGCGCCAACTACTACCTGCCGGTGGCGAAGGGGCTTGAAATCGCGATCTGCCCCGACCCGCGCGGGATCGTCCAGTTCCTGCCGCAGGCGCCACCGACCTGGTTCTTTGCAGTGCCACGTGTCTGGGAGAAGCTCAAGGCGGGCCTGGAGGCGATGCTGGCGGGACTTCCCGACGAGCAGCGCGAGCCGGCCGAGCGTGGATTCGAGGCCGCCCTGGAGAAGGTCCAGCTCGAACAGCGAGGCGAAGCGGTTCCTGAGGAGATCGAGACGGCTGCCGGAGCTGCCGAGGAGCAGATGTTCGGGGCGCTGCGCCATCAGCTCGGTCTCGACGAGGCGGTCGCGGTCAGCGTCGGCGCGGCGCCGACCCCGGTCGAGGTACTGGAGTTCTTCCACGCGATCGGCATCCCCGTCGGCGAGCTGTGGGGAATGTCGGAGACCTGCGGCGTCGCCACCTCCAACCCGCTCGACAAGATCAAGCTGGGCACCGTCGGCCCGCCCGTCCCGGGCACCGAGCTGAAGCTGGCCGAGGACGGTGAGGTGCTGGTCCGCAGCGCCGCCAACATGCCCGGTTACCGCAACATGCCGGAGAAGACCGCAGAGACGATCGACGCCGACGGCTGGCTGCACACCGGCGACATCGGCGAGCTCGACGACGACGGCTACCTGCGGATCGTCGACCGCAAGAAGGAGCTGATCATCAACGCCGCCGGCAAGAACATGTCGCCGGCCTCGATCGAGTCGAAGCTGAAGGCGGCCAGCCCGCTGATCGGCCAGGTGGCCGCGGTCGGCGATGGCCGGCGCTACAACGTCGCCTTAATCGTCCTCGATCCCGACTACGCACCCGCCTGGGCGCAGGGCCAGGGGGGCATTGAGGACGCCACGCTGGAGAGCCTTGCCGAGCACGAGGCAGTCCGACAGCAGATCGAGGCCGCGGTCGGTTCGGCCAACGAGCGCATGGCCCGCGTCGAGCAGATCAAGAAGTTCAAGATCCTGCCGACCGAGTGGGCCCCCGGCGGCGACGAGCTGACGCCGACGATGAAGCTGAAGCGCAAGCCGATCGAGCACAAGTACGCCGGCGAGATCGACGCCCTCTACACGGACTGATCCGGCGCAAGGCGCCCGCCCAGATAGCCTGTAGGCATGGCTTCCAAGCGGCAGATATTCGTCGGCGGAGTGCCGATCGGCGGTGGAGCGCCGGTCGCCGTGCAGACGATGACCAAGACCGAGACCGCCAACCTGGCGGCGACGATGGAGCAGATCCGCAAGGTCGCCGATGCCGGGGCGGACATCGTCCGCGTCGCCGTTCCGCGCGACGACGACGTCGAGGCGCTGAAGACGATCGTCAAGGAGTCGCCGATCCCGGTGATCGCCGACATCCACTTCAACCACACGCTGGCGCTGAAGGCGATCGACGCCGGCGCCCACTGCATCCGCCTCAACCCCGGCAACATCGGCGGCCGCGAGAAAGTCGCCGAGGTGGCGGTTAAGGCGACGGCGGCAGGAGTGCCGATGCGGATCGGGGTCAACTCAGGCTCGCTGCCAAAACACCTGCACGAGCTCGAGCGTGAAGCACCGGTTGAGGCGCTGGTCGCCGCCGCGATCGAGTTCGTCGAGTTGATGGAGGGCCTCGACTTCGAAGACTTCAAGGTCTCGATCAAGTCGACCAACGTGCCCAACACGATCGCCGCCAACCGCCTGCTCTCGGAGAAGATCCCCTACCCGCTGCACCTGGGGATCACCGAGGCGGGAACCAAATGGTCGGGCGCGTTGAAATCCTCGGTCGGGCTGGGGACGCTGCTCGCCGACGGGATCGGCGACACGATCCGGATCAGCCTCTCGACCTTCCACGCCGAGGAGGAGGTCAAGGTCGCCTGGGAGATCCTCAAGGCACTGCAGCTGCGCGAGCGCGGCCCGGTCCTGATCGCCTGCCCGACCTGCGGCCGCCTCCAGTTCGACATGGACTCGGTCGTCGCCGAGATCGAGCAGCGGCTGGAAAGCTACGCCGAGCCGGTCGAGGTGGCGGTGCTGGGTTGCGCCGTCAACGGGATCGGCGAGGCCAGCCACGCCGACTTCGGCATCGCCGGCGCCAAGAACGAGGGCCTTATCTTCGCCCACGGCAAGCCCTTGCGGAAGGTCCCCCAGGCGACGCTCGTCGACACCCTGTTCGAAGAGATCGACAAGTCGCTCGATCGCGGCAAGGTCGAGGTCGACGAGGCGGAGTCGCGCGAGGGCGCCGCCTGGCTGGCCAAGATCGAGCAGGAAAACGCCGGCGAACTGACGCCGGAGAAGATCGCCCGGATGGAGAAGGAAGCGGTCGAAAAGGGCGAGTCGGACAAGGTCCTGCTCGACGAGGAGGCCTCGCCGACCGCAGGCCGCCGCTTCACCAGGGCTTAAGCGCACCGCCCGCCGAGACTTCCTGTCGACCACTGTCCGCCCGACTAGTGGATAGGTTTCCTGCAGTGACGCGTCTCAGCCAGACCTTCCTGCCGACCCTGAAGGACCCACCTTCCGATGCGGAGGCCGTGTCGCACAAACTGATGGTCAGGGCTGGGTTGATCCGCCAGTTGGGAGCCGGGCTGTGGACTTATCTGCCCGCCGGCTGGCGGGTGGTGCGCAAGGTCGAGGCGATCCTGCGGGAGGAGATGGAGTCGATCGGCTGCCAGGAGATGCTGATGCCCGTGCTGCAGCCGGCGGAGGCGTGGAAGAAGACCGGCCGCTACGCGATCGGCGAGTTGTTCAAGCTCGAAGACCGTAAGGGCGCCGAGATGGTCCTGGCGATGACGCATGAGGAGTGCGTCACCTCCCACGTCGCCCGCGAGGTGCGTTCCTACCGGGACCTGCCGCTGATGCTGTTCCACATCCAGACCAAGGAGCGCGACGAGGCCCGCCCGCGCGCCGGCGTCCTGCGCACGCGCGAGTTCGCGATGAAGGACGCCTACTCCTTCGATCGCGACGAGGAGGGGCTGGCACGCTCCTACGAGCTACAGAGCGAGGCCTACGGGCGGATCTTCGATCGCTGCGGGTTGCGCTGGCACCGGGTCGAGTCCGACGTGGGGATGATGGGCGGCTCCGGCGCTCACGAGTACATGGCGCCCTGTCCAGCGGGCGAGAACGAAGTGGCGCTGGCCCCCGGCTACGCCGCCAACGTCGAGGTCGCCTCGGCAGAGCCGCAACCGGTCGAGCTGCCGGCAGCGATCGACGCCCCTGAGCGGGTTTCGACTCCCGGCCAAACCACGATCGACATGGTCTCGGGCAGACTGGGACTGCCCGCCGGCGCTTTGATCAAGGCGATGCCCGTCGTCGTCGACGGCAAGGGCATGGCTCTGGTGCTCCTCCGCGGCAATCATCGTCTGAACGACATCAAGCTGCGCAATACGCTCGGTGCCGACTTCAGGCAGGCCACCGTCGAGGAGATCGAGGCAGGGTTAGGACCTCATGGATATATCGGGCCGGTCGGCGTCGATGTGCCGGTGCTCAAGGATGCTGCGATCCAAGGTGATGCCTTCGTCACCGGAGCCAATGAGCTCGATGTCCATCTGCGCGGGGTACGTCCGGGGCGCGACTTCGAGTTCGAGGAGGTCGACGTGCGCACGGTCGAGGCGGGCGACATCGCCCCTGGCGGCGGCACGATCGAGATCGAGCCCGCGATTGAGATCGGCAACATCTTCCAGCTCGGCACCCGCTACTCGGAGCCGCTGGGGGCGAGCTACCTCGACGAGCGCGGAGTCGAGCGACCTATCGTGATGGGCAGCTACGGGATCGGCCCGGCGCGAATCGTCGCCGCGGCGATCGAGCAGGGGGCCGACGAGCGCGGCATCGTCTGGCCCGCCGCCCTCGCTCCCTGGCAGGTGCAGCTCGTCTCCCTCGCCAAGGCCGGCGAGCCCGAGCGCGAGGCGGCCGACGAGCTCTACGCGGCGCTGTGCGAGGGCGGGGCGGAGGTCCTCTACGACGATCGCGACGCCGGCCCCGGGGAGAAGCTGACCGACGCGGAGCTGCTCGGCTGTCCGTTGCGGGTCGTCGTCGGGCGCCGCGGTCTCGCCAAGGGAGTGGTCGAGGCGAGCGAGCGGGCCAGTGGCGCCGAGCACGAGCTGCCGGTCGGCGAGGCCGGCGAGCGGGCAATCGCCCTGCTGCAAGGCGAGGATGCCTGACGCGGCCCCCTTCGGGCGTGGCCGCATCCGCCGACTCTTCGGCCTCGACCGCAGCGGCCCGCCGCCCAGGCAGACGCGGGAGGGCGAACCGCTCAATCCCTGGACGCTGCCCAACCTGGTCGGCTACCTGCGCTTGGCAGGGCTGCCGGTCTTCCTCTACCTCGCCTTCGAATCGGGCGACGGCCGCACTGTCGCCTCGGCGACGATCTTCTGGCTGATCGCCGCCGGCGACTACCTCGACGGCTTCCTCGCCCGGGTCACCGGCCAGTACAGCCGCCTGGGGGCGATGCTCGACCCCCTGATCGACCGCCTCACGATCCTCTCCGGCGCGATCGTCTGCTGGCACTTCGAGCTGCTGCCACGCTGGGCGCTGGCTCTGCTTGTCCTGCGCGAGGTGGCGATGCTGCTGCTCGCCCAGTATGGGCTGCGTCACGGGGTCGAGATAGCGGTCAATTGGCCGGGTCGGATCTCCGTCTTTCCGATCATGGGCGGCATCTTCTTCGCCCTCGTCTTCGCCGGCTGGGTGCCGGCATCGCTGCTGATCGTCGGCGTCGCCCTGGCGATCCTCGCCACCGTGCTCTACGCCCAGACGGGGGTCCGCACGGTCCGCGAACGTAAGAACACTACGGCGCAAGGTGCCACCCAGGATCCATAACCTTCAACCTAGAGTTGAACCTTCGGCTGAGCGACCTATAATTGGCCCCCTGTGGCCAACGGAGGCGAAGGTCTCCCAATCAAGGAGCAAGATGGAGGACACCTTTCCCGATCTCGGTTCGCTCACCGATGAAGAGCTGAAGGACCTGATCGACAACCTCACCACCGAGGAGAACGAGATCTCCTACAAGCGCCGGGTTCTGCACGGCAAGATCGACATCCTGCGTGCCGAGCTGGTCAACCGGCTGCGCCACAAGCACGAAAGCGGGGACTCGCTGATCTCTGGCGACGACGTCGCTCAGCTGACCGACATCCTCGCCGGCAAGGCGCACCCACCCGAGGACGACGCGGCCGCCTGAGGCTGGAGCAGATCCGATGGCCATCCACTGTCCGGAGTGCGGTTTCGTCAACCCCGAGGGCGCCAACTACTGCCAGAAGTGCGGTGCCTATCTCGGCGGGCCCAAAGACGGCGAGGACGAACCGACGACGATGACCTACACCGTCGACGACACCGGCGAGATGCAGCCGATCGACATCGACGAGGTCCTCGAGGAGAGCGGCGCGGCGCTGGTCATCCGCTCCGGCGGCGGCCGGGCGGGGGAGAGCTTCACCGTGACCGACGACCGGGTCAGCATCGGCCGTAGCCCCGACGCCGGCGTCTTCCTCGACGACGTCACCGTCTCCCGTAACCACGCCCTGCTGGTGCGCCGTCGCGATGGCTTCTACATCGATGACCTCGGCTCGCTCAACGGAACCTACGTCAACAGGCGCCGGATCGAGTCCCACCGCCTTGCCGACGGCGACGAGATCCAGGTCGGCAAGTACAAGCTGAGCTACCTGGAGAAGTAGGGAGCCCCCGTGGCAGTATCCGAGCAGCAGGTTCGCCAGCGCGACTCGCGGCCTCGCAAGGCGCTGACGATCGGTGCCGTCTGCAAGATCCTCGAGAACGAGTTCGACGAGATCTCGATCTCCAAGATCCGCTATCTCGAGGATCAGAAGCTGCTGACCCCGCGCCGTACGCAAGGCGGCTACCGCCTGTACAGCCAGTCCGACGTCGAGCGCCTGCGCACGATCCTGCGCCTGCAGCGCGACGAGTTCCTGCCGCTGCGGGTCATCCGCCAGGAGCTCGCCGCCGGTGGCGACATCGACCTCGGTGCGGGCAGCGGCGACCGCCGTCCGGCGGCGGGCGCGGTGCGGCGGGCGATCCTGGTCAACACCTCGAGCGCCTACCTGACGCTGGAGGAGGTGATCGAGGAGACGGGCGCCCGCTCCGAGCTGATCGCCGAGCTGGAGAACTTCGGCATCGTCCAGCCCGAGAAACGCGACGGCAAAGCCGTCTACGACGAGACCGATCGCGAGATCGTCCGCGCCGCCAACGAGCTCTCCCGGGTCGGCGTCGGCGCCCGCAACCTGCGCGTCTTCCGCTCCTCCGCCGATCGCGAGGCCAACCTGCTGGAAGCCCTCCTCGGGCCGTCGCTGCGTTCGCGCAATCCCGAGCGGCGCAAGGAGGCCCTGGAGAGCCTGGAGAGCCTGGCGGCGACCGTCAGCCACCTCAAGCACCTGCTGCTGGTCCGAGATCTCCGGCGCCTCGCCGGAGACTGAGCGGTCGGCCCGGTGCCCCGCGTGACCCGCCGGCGGACCATCGCCGCCCCGGCCGAGGAGGTCTGGGAGCTGATCTCCGACCCATACAGCCTGCCGCGTTGGTGGCCGCGGACGAGCCGCGTCGAGAGCGTCGACCGCAAGCCCGACGGTAAGCGCAGCCAGTGGACCAAGGTCCTGGAGACGGCTGAAGGGCGCGGGGTCCGCGCCGACTACCGCTGTCTCAGCTCGGCCGAGGGCGAGCGCTACGTCTGGGAGCAGCAGCTCGCCGGCAGTCCCTTCGAACGGCATCTGCGCAGCTCGGTGGTCGAGATCGGGTTGCGGAGCGACGAGGATGGCACCGTGGTCAGCCTCACCTCCGACCAGAAGCTGCGCGGAATGTCGCGGCTGGGCTCGCCGATGATGCGCGGTGGCCAGGGCAAGATCCTCGACCAGGCGCTCGACGGGCTCGAAACCGCGCTTGGAGGCTCGCCGTGAAGTCCGTGAGGCGTATCCCGATAGGGGTTTCACTTAACTTTTTCGGTGGATCGCCTTGTCGCTGGCGCCCGGGACCGTCAGCGAAAAAGTACAAGACGTTTCACCCCTATCGGGATACGCCTTGATCGAACCGCGTCGAGACTCGAAGTGGTGGGGTTGGGGCGATCCAGCTGTCGCGCCAGAGCTGGACAGCGAGGCGCTGGGGGTGCTGCGTGAGCGGGTGGGGGAGCTGGAGCCTTGGCCGCTGGCGGTGGAGTTGGAGCGGTTCGAGCTGCCCGAGGCCGAGTCGCTGCCACAGGACTTGATCGAGGCCGTGGGTGAGGCGAACGTCTTCACTGGGACCGAGGACCGGGTGCGGCATGCGACCGGGTGCGGCTATACCGACCTGGCGAAGCTGCGGGGCGGGCGGTTGGAGGCGGCTCCCGACGCCGTCCTCCTGCCAGCCGATGTCGAGGCGGTGCGGCGCGTGCTGGAGATCTGCGCCACCGAGGGCATCGCCGTGGTGCCGTACGGCGGCGGCACCAGCGTCGTGGGGGGAGTTTCGCCGCTGCGTGGCTCGCACGGGCGGCTGATCAGCCTCGACCTGGCTTGCCTGCGTGATGTCGAAGTCGATCGACGCTCGCTCACTGCCCGCCTCGGCGCCGGCCTGCGCGGGCCCGAGGCAGAAGCAGCGCTCCACGCCGAGGGTGTCGTCCTCGGCCACTTCCCACAGTCCTTCGAGTACGCGACGATTGGCGGTTTCGCGGCCACCCGTTCCGCCGGCCAGGCTTCCAGCGGCTACGGGCGCTTCGACTCTCTGGTCAGCGCGGTGCGCCTGATCGCTCCGGCCGGGGATCTGCGCACGCTGGAGACTCCCCACACCGCCGCCGGCCCGGCGCTGCGCGAGGTCGTGGTCGGCTCGGAGGGGACCTTTGGGGTGATTCCAGACGTCACGGTGCGCGTGCGCCCGCTGCCGAGCGTGCGGCGCTACGAGGCCTGGATCGCCGAGAGCTTCGAGGCGGGAGCGGAGGTCGTGCGGACGCTTGCGCAGGGACCGGGACTTCCCGACGTGATCCGCGTCTCCGACGAGGAGGAGACCGAGGTCTCGCTGGCGCTTTCCGGTCCGCGCGGGGTCACCGGAACCCTCTTCGGTGGCTATCTCGGCCTGCGCCGCAAGCGCGGCGGCTGCCTGATCGTCGTCGGCTTCGAGGGAGACGAGGAGTCGGTCGCCCGCCGCCGCGCCCTCGCTGTGCGGGCCCTGCGCCGCGGTGGCGCCGCCTATCTCGGCCAGGGGGCGGGCCGCTCCTGGGAGCGCGGGCGCTACCAGGGCCCCTACCTGCGAGACACGCTGATGGGCATGGGGGCGATGGTGGAGACGCTCGAGACCTCCCATACCTGGTCGCGGCTGCACGAGCTGCACGCGGCTGTCACGAGCGCGATCCGCGGCGCGCTCGCCGCCCAGGGCACGCCGGGGCTGGCCTTCTGCCATCTCTCGCACGCCTACGCCGACGGCGCATCGCTCTACTTCACCTTCATCTCACGCTCCCGGCGGGGCGATGAGATCGAGCAGTGGCAGGCGGTCAAGCGCGCCGCCTCGGAGGCGATCGTCGCCAGCGGCGGAACGATCACCCACCATCACGCCGTCGGCCGCGACCATGCCCCCTACATGGAGGCTGAGGTGGGGGAGACGGGAATCGAGGTCCTGCGCGCGGTGAAGGAGCAGCTGGATCCGGCCGGGATCATGAACCCGGGAAAGACGATCCCGGCGAACTAGCCGCCTTCGCTTGCGCTTTCGCCTTTGGCGATGGGTCCGGTGATTTCGCCCGTGAGGACGGTTTCGCCCGTGTAGCGGGGGAGTGATTTGTTCTTCTTCGCCTGCGCGACCCCCTGCTGGTAGGCCGCGTCCTCGGTGCGGGAGACGTAGATCTGGTCGAAGGCGCCGCCGGCGACGTAGGCGAGCAGTTCGGCCGGGATCGAGAAGCGCGCGCCGAGGCGGCCGGATTCGTCGACGGAGACACTGCCGACCCGCAGCGAAAGTTTCGGCGAGCGATAGAGCCAGACGATGTAGGACTGGCCTTTGCCGGTCGGCTGAAGCCCTTCGCCGGTTACCTGCAGGACGATTTCTTCCTTGCCGAGCCGGCCGAAAATGGCCCGGCCGCTCGCGTCGCTGCCGTCGGCGGGTTCGAGCACCGCCTGCGTCAGTTTGCCGCTTTCGGCTGCAGCAGGTTCAGCGCCGCTTCCGGACGCTTCGGAGGGACTGGAACCGGAGTCGGAGTCGCCGCTGAAGATGGCAATTGCAGCCAGGACGACGGCGACGATCGCGAGTGCGCCGCCGGTCAGCAGGACGAGGCGGCGCCGCTCGGCGGGAAGCGTGGGTCGCGACGGACGGCTCGTCGGCTTCTTGACTCGCGGCTTCGGCTCGGCGGGAGAGGGCGGCGATGGTGGCGCAGGAGGCTGGGGTGCCTCTTTGGCCTCTGGGGTCGGCACCGGCTCTGCGGGCTCCTCCACCTTGGCCGGCGGCGGAGGCGGCAGGGGCGGAGGCGTCTCGCCCGCGGCCTGCATCTCCGCGAGGGCATCCTTCACTTCAAGCCGCACCTGCTCGACGCTGAGGCCCTTCAGCGCCGCGATGTCCTCGTAGCCCTCCTCTCGCTGTGCGAGCAGGCGCAGCAGGGCTCTCTGGTCGTCGCTCAGTCCCATCCCGGCGGGAAGACTATGGGACGCTCTTTAAGGCCACATGTAGACGAGATAGGGTCCGCGCCGATGGCGGACGACCCCCGCGGGCTCCTTTCCCACTTCGATGCCCTGATCGGGACCGAGTGGCTCGACGACGACCCCGAGCGGGCCCGAGCGCGAGTTCCGATTCGCGACGACCTGCGCCAGCCGGTCGGACTGATGCACGGTGGGGTGATGTCGAGCTTGATCGAGAGCGTCTGCTCGCGCGCCACCGCGCTTGTCGTCATCGACAACGGCATGGCGGCGATGGGACAGTCGATCAGCGTCAGCTTCATCCGCCCGATCACGGCCGGCCACGCCGAAGTCAAGGCGCAGGCCCGCCACCGCGGCCGCACCACCTGGGTCTGGGACGCCGAAGTGGTCGACGCAGAGGGCAAGCTCTGCGCACTCGCCCAAATGACGATCGCGGTAAGGCCTACCCCCCAAAGCGGTTCGTGATCGGGAGGCGTCGGTCCCGCCCGAATGCCCGCGGCGTGATGCGGATCCCTGGCGCCGCCTGGCGCCGCTTGTACTCGGAGCGGTCGACCATTCGCACCACTTCGTCGACCACGTCCGCCGGCATTCCCGCCGCGACCATCTCCTCGCGGCCCTGGTCGCGCTCGACGTATGCCTCCAACACGCGGTCGAGCAGCTCGTAGGGCGGCAGCGTGTCGCTGTCGAACTGATCGGGGCGCAGCTCGGCTGAGGGCGCTCGCTCGAGCACCGAGGCGGGAACGAGCTCCTGGCCCGCCCCTTCGTTGCGGTAGCGCACGAGCTCGTAGACGAGCGTCTTCGGCACGTCCTTGATCGCGGCGAACCCCCCGGCCATGTCGCCGTAGAGGGTCGCGTAGCCGACTGACATCTCGCTCTTGTTGCCGGTGGTCAGCACCAGCCAGCCGTGCTTGTTCGAGAGCGCCATCATCACGTTGCCGCGGATCCGCGCCTGGATGTTCTCGGCGGCCAGGTCGGGCTCGGACGGCCGGGTCGGATCGCGGGGCAGGGGCTCCTCTTCGTTGCCGCTTACTCCATCGGTGGCAAAGACAGGGGCGAGGGAGTCTTCGTAGGCGCCCATCGCCGCCTCGATCGGGACCTCGAGCGCCGCGACTCCGAGGTTGGCGGCGATAGTTCGGGCGTCTGCCTGGGTTTCATTGCTGGAATGAGGCGAGGGCATGACCACGCAGCTGACGTTCTCGGCTCCGATCGCGTCGGCGGCAAGCAGGGCCACGAGGGCAGAGTCGATGCCGCCCGAGAGCGCGATGCCGACGTGGCGAAAGCCGTTCTTTTCGACGTAGTCGCGCAGACCGAGAACCAGCGCCCTGTAGACCTCCGCCGGTTCGGAGAGGGGCTCGGCGAGTCGCCGTGGGGCGCCAGCAGGGATCTCGCAGATCAGCAGCTCCTCCTCGAACTGGGCAGCCCGGGCGATCACCTCGCCGCTCGGGTCGACGACGAAGCTCTGGCCGTCGAAGACCAGCTCGTCCTGGCCACCGACGAGGTTGCAGAAGGCAAGGTGGGTGCCGTAGGCGCGGGCGCGGGCGGCGAACATCGCTTCCCGCTCGCGGCCCTTGCCGCGGTGATAGGGAGAACCCGATGGGTTGGCGATCAGCGCGGCGCCCTCCGCCGCCTCGCTCGACGCCGGCGGGCCCTCCTCCCAGACGTCCTCGCAGACGGTCAGGCCAACCCTGGCTCCGGCGACCTCGATCGTCATCGGCTCGACCCCGGGAACGAAATATCGCTGCTCGTCGAAGACGGCGTAATTCGGCAGCCTGTTCTTGCGGTAGATCGCGCGGACCTCGCCGCCGGCGAGGACAGCGAGCGAGTTGTGGGCGTGGCGGTGATCGCCGCCGCTTGCAACCGGCTCGGCAAAGCCGACCAGGGCGGTCATCTCGCCGCTGCCGCGGGCGAGCTCGTCGATCGCGGCCCGGTTCGCCCCGACAAAATGCCGCTTCAGATAGAGGTCCTCGGCCGGGTAACCGGGAACGCAGAGCTCCGGGAAGATCGCCAGCTCGGCGCCCTCGGCCGCGGCCCGCTTCATCCACTCGGCGATCTTGGCGACGTTGCCGTCGAGGTCGCCGACCGTAGGGTCGATCTGGGCGAGTGCTATGCGCATGCGGGCCTCCGCGGGGTCACCGGTGAAGTATCGCCGCCGAAGGGGGCGGGACGCGCCTCAGCGATGTGTACATTGGCTCCGATGCGAGCACACCTGCGGTTGACCGGGGCGTCGCTCGTGCTGCTGGCCACTCTGGCCACCGCGCCTGCCGCGGCGAAGGCCGGGGATCAGTGGACCTTCCGCCAGCCGCTCGCACGGCCCACCGACCACCCGGACCCCGCCCGCCATTCCTACTCGGTGCCGGAAGCACCCAACTCACCCGCCTGCGCCGGTCGCTTTTGCGTGCACTGGGTGGACGAGGGCATCGACGCACCCGACCTCAGCGACGAAGACGGCGACGGCGTGCCTGACTTCGTCGAGCAGGTGCTGAGGGTGAGCACCCACGTGCACGCAGTCGAGAACGGCAAGCTGGGGTGGCGAGAGCCGCGCTCCGACGGCCGTCGCGGCGGCCGCAACGGCAAGACCGACGTCTACCTGAAAGAGCTGGGCCGGCAGCTGTTCGGCTACGCGGCACCCGATC
>Ga0193699_10000132_pt1 | contig 34186 bp, 30 predicted proteins | sample L3c2metaG_FD_160095 | JGI IMG/M metagenome (GOLD analysis project Ga0193699, IMG submission 160095) | Soil microbial communities from a riparian zone of the East river system, Colorado, United States - L3c2 | ecosystem: Environmental > Terrestrial > Soil > Riparian zone | place: USA: East...
ATGAACAGCACGAGATGCATGACCCTCGCGGCGCGCGGGATCCTGATGTTGGCCGCCTGACGCCGTGGCCCTCACCGCGACGATCTACAACTTCGACATCCAGCTCGCCGACGTGGACCGCGGGGTCTACGAGCCGCTCTCCTTTCGCGTCGCCTGCCAGCCGTCCGAGACCGAGGAGTACCTGATGTCGCGGGTGCTGGCCTACTGTCTCGAGTACGCGGAAGGGATCACCTTCTCCAAGGGCATCGCGGAGCCGGAGATGCCGGCGCTCGCGGTGCGCGACCTCACCGGCGCGCTGCAGGTGTGGATCGACGTCGGCGCACCCGATGCCGCGCGGCTGCACAAGGCGAGCAAGGCGAGCCCGCGCGTGGTCGTCTACACGCACCGTGAACCGCGGCACGTGCTTCAGGCGCTGACGGGGGAGCGCATCCATCGCGCCGCGGAGCTGGAGCTGTACGCCATCGACCGCGCGCTGATCGACGGACTGGTTGCCCGGCTGGACCGCCGCAACAGCTGGGACCTGTCGGTCACCGATCGACACATCTATGTGGCCGTCGGCGGCGAGACGATCGAAGGGCAAGTGGTCCGCTTCCCGATCGCGTAGCGCGGGACGGTCCGACGGCCCGCAAGGGCCCGCGTTCCGCCCGCACGATCGTCGAGGAGGGTGCCGCCCGGTTCGCGGCGCGTCACCGTCGGCGGCGGCGCTAGCCGTTGGCGTAGCCGCGCAGACGCTCGAGCATGCGCGTGTCGGTGGCCGTGGCGTCGTCCAGCTTTGGCGTCTCGATCACCTTCGGTACGCGCACGAGGCGCTCGTCGGTCATGATGCGACGGAAGGGCGATTCCCCGAGCGAGCCCTCGGCGATCAGCTCGTGGCGGTCCCGCTTCGACGCGAACGGCGTCTTGGAGTCGTTCAGGTGCATGACGCGGAGCCTCGCCAGTCCGAGCGTATCGTCGAGCCGTGCCATCACGCCGTCGTAGTCGGTCACGAGGTCGTAGCCCGCCGAATAGACATGGCAGCTGTCGAAGCAGATCCCCACGCGCGGCTGCACGGCCGGATCGATGCGGGCGATCATCGCCGCCAGCTCCTCGAACGTCGCGCCGAGGGACGTGCCGGACCCGGCGGTTGTCTCGAGACAGAGCACCGTGGTACCCGGCGTCGCGCCGAGCGACTCGCTGATCGCGTCGGCGTTCCGGGCGATCCCCGCGTCGCGGTCGTCCATGTAGTTTCCCGGGTGCGAGACGAGGAAGTCGAGGCCGAGCGCGTGGCAGCGGCGCAGCTCGGCGCTGAACGACGCGATGGAGCGCGCCCGCAGCGTCGGGTCGGGGCTCGCCAGGTTGATCAGGTACGAGTCGTGAGCCATCGTCGCGGCGACCGACGTGGCCGCGAGCCGCTCGCGGAACGAGGCGCACTCGTCATCGGCGCACTCTCGCTCGGCCCACCGGTTGGCCATCTTGGTGAAGAGCTGGATGGCCGTGGCGCTGAGCGCCGCCGCACGCGGCGGCGCTTCGGGGACGCCGCCGGCGGCGCTCACGTGGGCTCCGAGGAGCAGGTCGTTCGGCATCGAGTCTGGTGCGGCTGGTGGAGTTACCTGAATATCGGCTGGCGCGGGCGATCACTCGCCGAGGTCGACGGAACGTCCGCGCAGCACCCGTCCGCACCGCGGACAATGGATGTCGCCGCCTTCGGCGAGCGCATAGGCGAATGCGCGGCCGCACTCGCACTCCGACTCGAGGCCCTCGTGGCCGCAGCCGATGCAGAACTCGTCGTCCGCGTCGTACGCGCGGAAGCGGCCGCACACCGCGCAGCGTTTGGTGACGATCATCGTCAGCGGCTGCCGCGCAGCCAGCTCTCGGGGTCCACGGCGTGCCCCTTCGGGCGCATCTCGAAGTGCAGGTGTGGCTTGAGATCGGGGTCCGAGACTCCGACGGTGCCGATGACATCGCCCTTGCTCACCAGCGTACCCGTGCGCACCGACGCGCCCTGGAGCGACGCGTAGATCGAGTAGTCGCCCTCGCCGTGCTGGAGGATGACGGTGAGCCCATACGTACCGAGGGGCGAGACGCTGACGACCTTCCCCGGCGCGACCGCCTTCACCGGCGTGCCCACGGGCGCGGCTATGCCCATCCCGTTCCAGCGCGTCGTCGTGTTGTTCGGGTTGATCACCCGTCCGAACCGGTAGAGCAGGGGACCGTCCACAGGCCAGTCGAGCCGGCCGGCATCGGCGGTCTTGAGCGTGCTGGTGACGCGCGGCGCGTTGGGTCGCGCGGCGGCGCTGCGTACACGCTCCGCCTCGATCGTGGCGAGCACGCTGCCGAGCCGCGCTTCCGACTGGCGGATCTGCGCCAGGCGCGCCTGGATCTGCTGGCTGCTGCGCTGGGCCTGCTGCAGGCTGCTCGAGCGCAACCGCTTCAGGCTGGCCAGCCGCTCCTCCTCGCGCAGCTTGTCACCGCGGTTCTCCTCCACCGCGTCGCGGAGCTTCACCAGCTCGGTACGCTGCCGCGCGATGACGTCGCGCAGCGTCTCCAGGCGCCTCACCAGCGAGCGGTCGTGCACCGCGATCTCGTGGAGGTACTTGTATCGGGCCACCAGCTCGCCGAACGACCGCGCGGTGAGCATGGCCTCGGCGGAGTACAGGGGGCCGCGCTTGTAGATCTCGACGAGCCGGCGCTGCAGCGTCGCGCGCCGCAGCGTCAGCTCGTTCTCCGCCGTCGTCATCCGATCCGTCGTCTCCTGGACGACACCGTTGATCGACGTCATCTGTCGGTCCAGCGTGGCCAGCATGCGCTCGGTCGCGATGCGTTGACGGTCGAGATTCACCACCTCCTCGGCCAGGTCGTGCACGTCGCCCTGGAGGTTGGCCATGCGCCGCTCCAGCTCCGCGCGCTCGCGCCGAATGCGCTCCAGCTCGTCGCGCTGGGTGCGGATGCGCGCGTCGGCGCTCTGCGCGGGCAGGGCAGCGGGCACCAGGAGCGCGAGGCCGAGCAGCAGCGCGCGCACGCCTACACGGTGCGTAGATGCCTCCCGACGGACACCGCGCTTCCCACGAGGCCGATCATCGCGCCGAACAGCAGCCCCAGCGCGGCGAGCCGCTGGTCGAAGAACACCGTCTCGATGATGTAGCGGTCGATGAGCAGGCGCGCGAGCCACGTCAGCAGGAGCGCAAGCAGCCCGCCCATCACCCCCTTGGCGAATCCCTCGAGCAGGAAGGGGCGGCGAATGTAGGAGTCCGTTGCGCCGACGAGGCGCATGATCGAGATCTCCTTCGCCCGGGCGAGGACGGCCATGCGGATCGTCGCGCCGATGATGATGACCGACACCGACGCGAACGCCAGCCCGAGGACGAAGCCGGCGATCCCCGCGATGTTCCGCAGGCGATAGAGCTTCTGGATCCATTCCTCGCCGTAGCGGATGTCGTCCACGAAGGCGAAGGTGTTCACGCGCGCCGCCACGCTCCGCACGGTGGCCGGATCGCGGAATCCCGGCTTGAGGCTCACGTCGATCGACGCCGGCAGCACGGCGCCCTCGAACACGTCGCGGAACTCGCCGAGCTCGCGGCGCGCGCGTGCCAGCGCCTCCTCCTGCGTCACCGTCCGCGCCGACGCCACCTCGGGGAAGGTGGCGATGTCGGCCGTCGCGATCGCGATCGCGTCGGTGGGCGTCCCTTCGGCGATGAAGGCGCGCAGCTCGACGCGATCCTCGAGCCGGTCGAGCGCCTCGCGGATGTTCAGCGCCACGAGGCCGAACAGCCCCAGCGCGAACAGGGAGAAGGCAATCGTCGTCACGCTCAGCGCGCTGAGCAGGGGCGCGCGGCGGAAGGTGACGAAGGCATCGCGAAGGGAGCGCATCAGCTTTCCCGCGCCACGCGCGCCTGATTGGCCGAGTCGAACACGACGCCGCCACGGTTCATCTCGATCGTGCGGAACTCCTGGCGCCGGATGAGCTCAAGGTTGTGCGTGGCCATCACGATCGCCGTCCCCGCCGCGTTGATCTCGCGCAGAAGCTGGAAGATGCCGCGGGTCGCGCGGTCGTCGAGGTTGCCGGTCGGCTCGTCCGCGAGCAGGACGAACGGGTCGTTCACGAGGGCACGGGCGATCGCGACGCGCTGCTGTTCGCCTCCGGACAGCTCCTTCGGGAAGGCCGTCCCTTTGGAGGCGAGGCCCACCTGGGTCAGCACCCGGGCGACCTTGGCGCCGATCGTCGCCTTCGCCGCCCCCGTGACCTCGAGCGCGAACGCCACGTTCTGCTCGGCGGTGCGATTCTCCAGCAGACGGAAATCCTGGAAGACGATGCCGAGCTTGCGGCGCAGCCGGGCCACGTCGCGCGCCGTCGCGTCGAGCGAGCTCGTACCGCTCACACGCACCTCGCCGGACGTCGGCCGCTCCTCCATGTATACCATCTTGAGCAGCGTCGTCTTGCCGGCCCCGCTCGCGCCCGTGAGGAAGACGAACTCTCCCTTCCCGACATGGAGCGACACGTCGTAGAGCGCCGTGCCGGTGCGGACGTAGCTCTTGGTGACGTTGAAGAAGCGGATCATGCGTTGCGCATGGTGGGCCCGTCGTCCATCACGTCATCCATCTCCAGGATCTGCCAGCTCGAGCGAGCCGTCACCGTGTCGATGACCGCCTTGAGCAGGCCGATGAGGATGGGGCCGAGGAGGATGCCGGCCAGGCCGAAGGTGTAGACCCCCGTAATCAGCGCCACGAACATCCAGTAGAAGTTCAGCACCCGCGACCGCTCGGCGGCGATCTTCGGCCGGAGATACATCGAGATGAACACCGTGTTCACCAGCGTCCCGATCACGATCATCGCGATCGCGGCGCCCACCGCGTCGCGGAAGATCACCAGCCAGATGGCCACCGGCACGTACACGCTCCACGAGCCGACGATGGGGAAGAAGCCGATGATGAACGACACCACCGCGAGCGCGCCGGCGAGCGGCACGCCGAAGGCGAGGTTCATGAACAGGATGATCACCGACTTCAGCGTCTGCGTCAGCAGCGTCGAGTAGATCGCGCCGTACAGCACCCCGCGGACATTGGTCTCCAGCGCGCGCCGCAGCTCTTCATACCGCGGCGGGATCTTGCCGGCGATGTACGATCCGACCTTCTCCGCCTCGATGAGGATGTAGAAGGCGGTGAAGAGGAAGATCGTCGCGGAGATGGAGAAATCCTTCACCGCGCTCTTGATCAGGATCGGCAGCCGGGCTCCATAGGTCGTGGCGCTGACGACGAGGCTGCCGAGCGCAGTGCTGAACCGCGCGTCCTTGAAGATCGGGATGCGCCGGACCGCCGCGTCCACCTTGGCGACGATCTCGTTCTGGTGCGTCGCGGCGTAGCCGACCACGTCGGCCATCTCGCTATAGCTGTACGCCAGCACCAGGAGCACCGGCACGATCAGGATGAGCAGCGTCAGGATCGCCGACAGGTTGCGATTGCCGACGCGCGTCAGCAGCCGAAGGTGGAGGGGACGCAGATAGAACCCGATGATGAGGCCGAGGATCGCCGCCACCACCACGGACTTCACCATCCAGAAGAACAGCGTCAGCACGATCGCGCCGAGGAGCGTCGTGATGAGGATGCGCCGCACCTCGGGCAGGGTGAGATCGCCGACGCGCGAGTTGCCGCGCCGCTCGACGCGGCGCCGCTCTCCCGGATCTCCCGACGTGGTGATGATGTTACCAGCCATCAGCGCAGAGCCTGCTCGATGTCGGCGATCAGGTCGTCGGCATCCTCGATGCCGATGCTCAGCCGCAGGAACCCGTCGGGGATGCCCAGCCGGGCTCGCTCCTCGGCGGTGAGGTGGGCGTGCGAGTTGTGTCGCGGCTCGCTTACCAGGGAGTCTACACCACCGAGGCTCGGTGCGTGCCGGATGAGCCGCAGCTTGCGGATGAACCGGTCGGCGGCCCGGCCGCTGCCGGCGAGCTCCAGGGCGAGCATCCCGCCAAACCCGCTCATCTGCGCCTGCGCGATCTCGTGGTCGGGGTGGCTCGGCAGGCCGGGGTAGTGCACCACCCGCACCTCCTTCCGGTCGCCGCACCACTGGGCGATGCGCAGCGCGTTGGCGTTCTGCCGCGTGACGCGGACCTCGAGCGTCTTGAGCCCGCGCTCCAGCAGCCAGCAGGCGAATGGATCCGGGGAGCCGCCCCACAGCATCATCTTCTGGCGCACCTCCTCGATGTACGAGGCCGTGCCGAGCACCGCGCCGCCCACCATGTCGTGGTGGCCGTTCAGGTACTTCGTCGCCGAGTGGATGACGACGTCCGCGCCGTGCTCGAGCGGCCGGAAGTTCACGGGACTCGCGAAGGTCGAGTCGACGACGAGGGCGACGCCCTCCTCCTGCGCGATGCGACTGATCGGCTTCAGGTCCAGCACCCGGCACGTCGGGTTCACGGGCGACTCGAGGAAGATCGCGCGGGTCTCCTTGCGCAGCCGCTTGCGCCACGCGCGCGTCTCGAGCGGATCGGCGAGGGTGACCTCGATGCCGAGTGCCGTGAACTCCTGTGTGAGCAGCCGCATCGTGCCGCCGTAGATCCACCGACAGGCCACCAGGTGGTCGCCGGGCCGGAGCAGGGCCAGCAGCGCGCACGCGGTGGCCGCCATGCCGCTCGCGAGCACGATCCCGGCCTCGGCCTTCTCGAGCGCCGCGAGCCGCCGCTGGACGAGCTCCGCGTTCGGCGCATTGCCGTAGCGCGGATAGCGCAATCCCTCGGCGGTGCCGACTTCCTGCACGTAGCTCGCGCTCTGCACGATCGGCGTCACCACCGGCGTGTCGGAGTCGTGCGACTCCTCCCCGGCGTGGACGGCGAGCGTCGAGAGCGCCTGCGTCCGCGGGCGGCGGGGCGCCGTCACGCGAGCGTGCCGCGGCGCGTGTGGGAGTCGAGGTCCGGCTTCACCACGCGCACGATCTCCGACGGCGAGACACCGGCGACGTCGCGCAGCACCACGTCGCCGCGCTTCACCTGGTCGTCCACGACGACGGTCGCCAGCTCTCCGCGCCGCGGCCCGTGGACCCACGCCAGCTCGCCGTCCGTCAGCAATCGTGACTGCGCGTCGTCGGGCGAGAGCCGGACCTGCGGGCCGCGTTCGGGATCGCGCGCGCGGGTGGCGATGAACCCCGCCACGCGCAGCGGACGGTTGCGGGCGTCGCTAGGCACGTGCATCGGCGAAGCCGCCCACGGCGACGTAGTCGTTGTCCAGCCGCATCAGCAGGCGCCGCCGATGCAGTCCCTCCAGCAGGTGCGCGCAATCGTCCATCGGCGACCCGAGCGCCGAGGCAAGATCGGCCGGCGCCGTGCGTCCGAGCTCGTACACCTTGTTCCACGCCACGCGCTCGCGGTCCCCGACGATCCCGCCGATGTGCGCGCCACCGCCGTCCGCCGTCTCGAGCACCAGCGCCAGCTGGTGCCGCTCGAGCACCGTCTCGATCGCGTCCCAGTGGTCCTCGGTCACGCCGCGGAACAGGAAGTACGCCTCGCGGCTCCCCCGCTCCGCCGAGGCGGAGCGCAGCAGCAGCTTCGCCACGACTTCGTCGGCACAGGAGAAGTCGATCATCCCCACGTGGGAAAAATCGATCACCGTGAGCGTGCGCTCGCGCGAATCGGCGAGCAGCGCCTCGATCTGGGTCCGCACGGCGGCGCCGGTGGGACGCGTGACGAGATTCGAATAGAGCTCGCATGACAGCGTCTGGCGCAGCACGGAGCTGACGTCGATGTGCATCATCATCGCGGGCCCCCGGAGACCCGCTCTGGTATGGTGACCTGAACCTGTGACCCCGGAAAGGGAGCCAGCTTCTCCAAGAGTGGCACATCATCGTCCCAGCTGGGAACGATCGCGATCTTCGCCGTGCCGCTGCGAACGCTCACCTTCCCGTCCCAGCGGCCGACGTAACGTCTCACCCCCGCAAGGCCCTGGCCGCGACCTGGATCACGAAACCGGCTCACGCCGCGGATGACGGCCTCTTCCAGTGCGGCGGCATCGTCCCATCGGTCGCTGCGCAGCCGACCCGGCGCACTCTCCAGCGACTGCCGGAAGCCGACGCCCGCATCGCACACCGCGATCACGACGACACGACGATTGGCGAGCCGCTTGCGCCACGTGTACGTCTGCACGCCCACCCAGCCGCCCCGCCCCGCGTGTTCGACGATGTTCTGGCACACCTCCGACAGCGTCATCGCGAACCCCACCGTGGCCTTCGCATCGATGTTCAGCTCCTTGCTCAGGATCTGCTGGGCCTTCTGCTGGATGCGTCCCACCACCTCGTGCACGTCCTCGCTCTTCACCACCGGCGTGATCTCGAGCAGGACGCTCGATTCGCCGCCCCGCCCCTTGGGCACGGCGCCGTGCAGATCGTACAGCTCCTCCGCGTGCCGGAAGAAGCCGGTGCGCGCCCAGTAGGACGCCGTCTCCTCGGTATCGGGCGCCGTGAACGACGGCCGCGTCTCGCGCGACTGTCCGAGCGCGAGGAGCGCCGTCAGCCCGTAGGGCGAGGCCCAGCGCGTGTGCCGCGCATCGACGACGAGCTTCGCGTCGGGCGGGACCGCGGCGAGCTGCTCCACCACCTGCTCGAACGTGTGATCGTCCAGCGAGGGAGGCACGGTGATGACGCTGGTCACGAGAGGCTGAGTTCTCCGCGCAGGTGGGCCGCGAGTCCGGTAGCGCCGCGGTGCGCGACGTTCCGGGCCGCGGCCACGACGGCCGCCTTCATCGCGTCCGACAACTTATCACCGGCGACCATCCGAGAGAAATAGGTTGCGCCCCACACGTCGCCGCATCCGGTCGGATCGCCGGGGGGATTGACAATCTCCGCGGGCACCAATGCCGTGCGCAGCGCCCCCAGCGTGCCGGTCCCGCCGCGCGGCCCCGTGGCCAGCCCGTGCCGGGGAGGAAGATCACATATCGTGTCGAAGCCCGGCGCGGCGACGTAGACGGCGCCGCGCTTGCCGAGCGTCACGAGCAGACAGGACACCCCCGCGGCGAGTGCCGTCGCCGCGAGACTCATCGAGTCCGGGGCGATCGTCGCCAGCTCCTCCTCGTTCATCTGGAGGAAGTCGAAGCAGGCGCACCACTCGGCCACGTTGGGAATCGGGCGGAAGGTGCGCAGCCCGTCGGGCTGCACCGCCATCACCTTCATGTGCAGGTCGCAGTGGATCGGGCCCGCAAAATGTCGACGCACCAGCTGCGCGGTCTCCAGATCGAGCTCCCAACCGCTCAGGAAGTTGATGTAGAGCGCGTCGAGCCGGGCCTCGTCGAGCAGTGGCTTCAGCGCGAGCCAGCTCCACGCCGGGATGCCGCCCGTGAGCACCTCCGTGCGCCGCTCGTCATCGAGGTAGCGAAGCTCCACGCGATGGCCGGGAAACGGCACTTCCACGAGCGCGGCGTCGGGCGCGATGTGCCGCAGCGTGCGCAGGAAGTCGCGGGCGCGTGCCGCGAGATCATAGCCCACCTTCATGATGGGAACGATCTCCCAGTCGTCGGACAGCGCCGCATCCAGCCCGCTCAGACTGTAGGTGATCCCGCCCCATTCCTCCACCGCCTCGGCCCTCACGTCTCGGCCGTGGATCACGTCCCACACGAACGTGCCGATCACGCCGATGCGTTTCATCGTGGCTGACGGCGGATAACGACGCCGTCGGCGCGACTGCCGACGCATCTCGCGGCTTGCACGTCGTCAGACTCCGCCGAGATACTGCTGCTTGAAGCTCGCCACGGCGCCCACCACGCCGGCCGTGCCGGGCAGCATGCCCGGCACGATCCTCGCCGCGCGCACCGCGGGGCTGAACGCGCGTCGGCGCACCTCGGCCCGCAGCGGGATGAACAGCGCATCCCCCGCCGCCGTCACGCCGCCCGCGATGACGACCGTGTCCGGATTGAAGATGTTGAGCAGGTTCGCCACCCCGGCCCCGAGATAGCGCGCCGTATCGCGCACGATCTCGCTCGCCACCGGGTCGCCGGCCTTGGCGGCGTCATACACCGTCTGCGCCGTGATGTCTTCGAATCGCCCCTGCACCATGCCGGGGATGGCCGACTCTCCCTCTTCTCGCACGAGCACCTCGCGCGCGCGCGTCGCGATCGCGGGCGCCGAGGCGTACGCCTCCAGGCACCCGTAGTTGCCGCACTTGCAATGGCGCCCGTTGAGATCGATCGTCGTGTGACCCACCTCTCCTGCCATGTCCGACGCGCCATGATAGAGCGCGCCGTTCAGGATCAGGCCACCGCCGATGCCGGTGCCGATCGTCAACCCCACGACGTCGCGGCCGCCGCGCGCCGCCCCTTGCCACCATTCGCCGAACGTCGCGCAGTTCGCGTCGTTGTCCAACGTCGTCGGTAGTGCCAGCCGATCGTGGATGCGGTCGCGCAACGGGAAGTTGAGCCAGCCGAGATTCGGCGCGACGAGCACGATCCCACGCTCGCGGTCGAGCGGCCCCGGCGCGCCGACGCCGACGCCGATGAAATCCGACCGGAACACCCCCGTCTCCCGCATCGTGTCGAGGATCACCCCTTCCACGAGCGTCACTATGCGCTCCGCCACCCCTTCGTCGCCGAGCGCGGCGTTCGTCGGGATGCTCCGCGTGCTCAGGTGACGCGTGCCGTCCACCGTCATCGCGCCGGCGACGATGTTGGTGCCGCCCAGATCGACGCCGATGATGAACTGTTCGCGCTCGTGACTGGTCATGCGAGGACGTCTCGGTTGAGGAGAAGCGCGCGGGCCCGCTCCGCCACGGCCGACGGCGTGAGCTCGCGCATGCAGCGATGATGGCCCAGCGGACAGCGCTGCGGCCCGTGCCGATCGCACGGACGACAGGGCAGGACGTCGTGCCCCACCACCGACGCACGCGGCGCCAGCGGGCCGAAGCCGAAGTCCGGCACCGTCGGGCCGAAGATCGCCACCGTCGGCGTTCCCATGGCCGATGCAAGATGCAACGGTGCCGAGTCGTTCGTCACGAGCACCCGGCTTCGCCCCACCAGCTCGGCCGACGCGAGCAGGGAAAGGCGCCCGGTGGCATCGCGCGCCTCCGGCGCCGCGGCGACGATCGCCTGCGCCAGCGGCGTGTCCGCCGCGCTGCCGACGGCGGTGACGCGTGCGGAGCGGGCGAGCTCCTGGGCGAGCTCGGGATAGTAGGGCCACCGCTTCGTCGCCCACACGCTGCCCGGCGCGAGCGCCACGAGCGGCTCGTCGCCGCGCACCCCTTGCTCGCGCAGGAACGCGTCCACGGCCTCCCGTTCCGCGGCGCCCGGCGCGAGCGACGGCCGCAGCTCCGTCGGCGTCGGCTCGCGACCATTCGGGCGCGCCAGCATGAGCAGCCGGGCCGCATGATGCAGATCGTCGCGGTACGCCACCCGCTTCGTATAGAGCAACCGCCCCGCCGACGTCGAGAACCCGATGCGACTCGGAATGCCGGCCAGCAGCGCGAGCGCCGCACTGCGCCAGGACCCCTGCGCCAGGAGCGCGACGTCGTACCGCATCGCGCGCAGCCGCCGGGACAGACGCCAGAGTCCGATCACGCCCCGATCGCTGCCACGCTTGTCGTAGGGGATGAGCGTGCGGACGGCGGGATGATTCGCCAGCAGCGCGGCCGCGGCGGGCGTCGTGACGACATCCACCGGTCCCCGGTTGGCGAGCTGCGCGAGCAGTGGCGTCGTGAGGACGGTGTCCCCGAGGAACGACGTCTGCACGACGAGGGTGGAGGACATGCGCGCCCCGCCGGTCAGTCGACCTGGAGGACCGCCAGAAACGCTTCCTGGGGGATCTCGACGGAGCCGACCTGCTTCATCCGCTTCTTCCCCTCCTTCTGCTTCTCCAGCAGCTTGCGCTTCCGGCTGATGTCGCCACCGTAGCACTTCGCCAGCACGTCCTTCCGCACCGCCTTCACCGTGGTGCGCGCGATGACCTTCGTGCCGATCGCTGCCTGGATGATGACCTCGAACAGCTGGCGCGGAATGAGCTCCTTGAGCTTGTCGGCGATCTTTCGGCCCCAGTCGTACGCCTTGTCCTCGTGGCAGATGACGCTGAACGCGTCGATCGCCTCACCGTTGATCAGCATGTCGAGCCGCACCAGATCGCTGGCGCGATACTCCAGCATCTCGTAGTCGAGCGACGCGTAGCCGCGGCTGATCGACTTCAGGCGGTCGAAGAAGTCGAGGATGATCTCGCCGAGCGGGAACTCCCAGTCGAACTCCACGCGCTGCTGGTCGAGGTACGTCATGTTCTTGTACACGCCGCGCCGCTCGGTGCCGAGCGTCATGATCGGTCCGATGTACTCCGACGGCGCCATGATGCGCGCCTTGACGTACGGTTCCTCGATGCGGTCGATCACCGCGGTGTTGGGCATGAGCGCCGGATTCTCCACCAGCTCCATCGTGCCGTCGGTCTTGTAGACCTTGTACTCGACGCTCGGCACCGTCTGCACGAGGTCCAGGTCGAACTCCCGCGTCAGCCGCTCCTGCACGATCTCCATGTGCAGCAGGCCGAGGAATCCGCAGCGGAAGCCGAAGCCCAGCGCCGTCGACGTCTCGGGCTGATAGTTCAGCGAGGCGTCGTTGAGCTTGAGCTTCTCCAGGGCATCGCGCAGCGTCTCGTACTGCTGCGTATCCGTCGGATACATCCCGGCGAACACGAACGACCGGACCTCCTGGTAGCCGGGCAGGGCCTCCGCGGCGTGGTTCTCGGCGTCGAAGATCGTGTCGCCGGCGCGCGTTTCGCTCACCGAGCGCACGCTTGCCACCACGTAGCCCACTTCGCCGGGACCGAGCTGGGCGGTCTGCACCTGACGAAGCTGGTTGTAGCCCACCTCGTCCACCTCGTACACCGACTCGGAGGCACCGAAGGTGATCTTCGTCCCCTTCTTCAGAACGCCGTCGACGACGCGCACGCTGGGAATCGCGCCGCGATACTTGTCGTAGTACGAGTCGTAGATCAACGCGCGGAGGGGCGCCGTCTCGTCGCCTACCGGGGCTGGGACCTTCTCGACGACCGCCTCCAGTAGCGCACGGATGCCGATGCCCGCCTTGGCGCTCACTCTGAGGATGCCGTCGGGCTCTACACCCAATAGATCCGCCACCTCCTGGGCCCGCCGATCGGGCTCGGCGCCGGGCAGATCGATCTTGTTGAGGATGGGGATGATCTCGAGGCCAGCGTCCACCGCGAGGAACAGGTTCGAGAGGGTCTGCGCCTGGATCCCCTGCGAGGCGTCCACGACGAGGATCGCTCCCTCGCATGCGGCCAGCGATCGCGACACCTCGTACGTGAAGTCCACGTGCCCCGGGGTGTCGATCAGGTTGAGCTCGTAATCCTGCCCGTTCTGCGCGGTGTACGACATGCGCACCGCGTTCAGCTTGATTGTGATGCCGCGCTCGCGCTCCAGGTCCAGGGTATCCAGGACCTGGGCCTTCATTTCACGCTTCTGGAGCATCCCCGTCTCCTCGATGAGACGGTCGGCCAGGGTGGACTTCCCGTGGTCGATGTGGGCGACGATGCAGAAGTTGCGGATGTGGTCGAGCTTCACGGCGTGGCGGCTGAGGGCGAGAAGTGCTTGCAGCCATGAAATATAGCCCGCCGCAACCCCAAAGGCGGAGCGGCCATGTCCGCGCTGGACATGGCCGCTCGCAATCCTTGCCCGCGCCGCTACCGGGGATCGGCCGGCGTCGGCGAGGTGACGGGCTCACGGTGCCCGGGCACCCGTTGGACTGGTTGACTCCGCACAGGCTCGCTGCGCACCGGCTCCTGGCGCGGCTCCTGGCGCGGCTCCTGGCGCGGCTCCTGGCGCACCGGCTCAGGGGGCCGCTCGAGGCGCTCCGGCTGGCTGCGCGGCTCCGGCCGCCCCTCGCTGGGCTGCCGCTCCGTGGGGCGCAACTGACGGAAGCGCAGGCCGGCCACGATCGGCGGATGCGGGCGCCCGTCCGCGCCGGCGCCTGGCCGGGGCGCGGCCAGGCGCCGGCTGACGGGAGTCGCGACATTCTCGCTCGTTACGCTCGGCAGGCGCGGCGCGCCGGGCACGCGGTGACGAGGAGTCGCAGCCGTGCTGTCGTGGCTCGTCGTGTCCACGGGCGGGATGGGTCGGGGCAGGGAGTACACGGGAACGTCGTAGTAGATCGGACGACCGCACGATGCGCCGCCCTGCGCGTAGCGCGCATACGTCCGTCCACCCCGCTCATAGAAGCCGACGAACGCGGTGCCGATGCCATCATCGCCCGCGTATCCGCCAAAGGAGCCGAACCCGTAGCCGCACCCGCCGAAGCTGTTCCATGCGAACGTCCCGTGGGCGCTCCCTGTGCGGCCCCCGTTGAACGTCGTGTAGTCGGTGTTGTACTCCTGCCCGGTGAGCACCACCGCGCGCGCCAGGGAGTGGGCAGCGCTCCCCAGGCTCTGATCGAAGAGCAGCTGCGCGAGCTCGTGCTCGTCCCAGTCGCCGTCCGCGTCGATCAGCCGCTCGAGCTGGAGCGGCCGGTCGGACGCCACCGCGAGCAGCACGCCTTCACCGCTGAAGGGGGAGTTGCGCTGCGTCACGTCGTAGCGACTGACGCTCCCCCAGCGCGATCCGCCGAAGCCCGCGAAGAAGCGGGACAGACGGTTCCGGTTACTCTTCGCCGCGAATCCGCTCTGATCGGGTGATTCCGGGTACAGCACGCGCACCCGGCGGTCGAGGTCCACCACCGCCACCAGCACGTAGGCGTCCTCTGAAAGATGGAACGACGCTTCGAGGTACGAGGTACTAGCATACGTCGCGGGAGGCACGATGAGCCGGATGCGAGGCGCGGTCGCCACCTCGTCGCCTTCGAGCGAGCTCGCCACGGCCACGGAGTCGAGGACGCGCTGGTAGCGCGTTTGCGCGTCGTCCGGTCGTCGCGACGCCGCCGGCTGCACCGAGACGCATCCAGCGAGAGCGATGACGCCGACCAGCGACCGACGACGATACCGCGAGGCGAGGCTGTGCATGGGCCAGACGCTCCGGCTAAGGTTGTATACAACTTCGGACACAGTATTCCCCCGCACAAGACCCCGGCTCGCATCCCGCACCGCCGTTACCTTACCCCCGTCATGGAGCCCCACGCCCTCCGCGCCGATCTCTACGACCCGGCGGCCCTCGCCGCCCTCGGCCACATCGAGGTCGTCGCCCGCTGGATCGTCGATGGCTTCCTCAGCGGACTGCACCGCTCGCCCCGCAAGGGCTTCTCGGTGGAGTTCGCTGATTTTCGTCCCTATCAACCCGGCGACGATCTGCGCTACGTCGACTGGAAGATCGCCGCGCGGGCCGACCGCTGGGTCGTGAAGCAGTATGAGGAAGAGACCAACCTCCGTGCTACTCTCATCCTCGACGTGAGCCGGTCGATGGACTGGCGTGGTGCTCCCGCCGAGCTCCGCCTCGCCAAGCGCGCCTACGCCGAGCAGCTCGTCGCCGCTCTCGCGCTCCTGCTCCTGCGTCAGCGCGACGCCGTGGGGCTCATCCGGTTCGACGACGCGGTGCGTACGAGTATTCCGCCTCGCGCCCGCACGACGCAGTGGCGGCGGCTGGTCGCCGCCCTAGCCGAGCCCGCTGGTGGCCGCGCTTCCGACCTGGCCGCGGCGCTGGGGCAGGCCGCGCGCCTCGTCACGCGCCGCGGCATGGTCGTGCTGGTGAGCGACCTCCTCGTCGACGTCGACGCCGCCATGCCCGCGCTGCGAGGGCTGCGCGCAGCCGGCCACGACGTCACCGTGTTCCACGTGATGGATCCGGCCGAGCATCACTTCACGCTCGCGGCGGAGGCGCAGTACGAGGATCCGGAGAGCACGCTCGCCGTGCCCGCCGCCGGCGCCGACGTGCGTGCGGCGTACGACAGCACCGTCGCCACCGTGATCACGGAGTGGCGCGAGGCGCTGGCCGCGATGGGTGCCGGCTACGAGCTCGTGTTGACTGATCTGCCCTATGCCGTGCCGTTGCGCCGAGCCTTCGACGCGCGCCACCGGAGGCCATGAGCTTTCTCGCTCCGCTGTTCCTGTTGCTCGGTGCCGCCGCGGCGGTGCCGCTGCTCCTTCACCTGCTGCGACGCAACGTCACGAGGCGGGTGGAGTTCCCGGCCGCGCGCTACCTTCAGCGCGCCGAGCAGGAGCACAGCCGCTCGCTGAGACTCCGCAACCTGCTGCTCATGCTGCTGCGGGTGCTCCTCGTCCTGGCGCTCGCCCTCGCCGCCGCCCGGCCTTTCATCGCCGGGCTCGGAGTAGGTCACGGCGCCACGGCTGTCGCCATCGTTCTCGACAACTCGCTCTCTACCACCGCGGTGGAAGGGGGGACACCGGTGCTGGACCGGCTGCGCTCGGCCGCCCGCGCGCTGCTGCTCGCCGCGACTCCAACCGACCGCCTCTGGCTCGTGACGGCCGATGGACGGGTGCGCGCCGGCACGCGCGACGCGCTGCTCGACGAGGTGGAGCGGCTCGCGCCCCTGCAGGGGAGCGGTGACCTGCCTCTGGCGCTGCGCCGCGCTGCCGCCGCGGTGCAGACCGCTGCGCTCCCCGCGCAGGTCGTCGCCCTCGCCACCGACGCGCAGCAGACGGCCTGGGCGGGTATCACACGCGCGAGCATTCCGGTGGCGGTGTACGTCCCGGGCGGCGAGCCGCCAAGGAACCGAGCCATCGTCGCCGCGGCGGCCGAGCCGGCGCGCTGGACGCCGCGCGGCGCCGTGACCGGGCGAGTCGAGTCTGCCGATTCGGTAGGTTATCGCATCGTGCTCGGCGAGCGCACGATCGCGCGCGGCACCACGGGTCGCGGCGACCCGGTGTCGGTGCGCGTCGCTCCGCCCGAGCGCGGGTGGCAGGCGGGACGCATCGAGCTGGAGCCCGACGACTTCCCGGCCGACGACGCGCGGTCCTTCGCCGTGTGGATCGGTCCCGCGCCGGCAGTGACCAGCGCGCCGTCGGCGGGAGTGTTCGTCGCCACGGCGCTCAGCGTACTCGTGGCCGACGGTCGCGCCAGTGCCGGCCAGGATGTGCGAATCGCGAGCGCCGACGCGGTCGGCGCTCTTCCGGCGCTCATCGTCCCGCCGGCTGACCCGGTGCGACTCGGAGCGGCGAACCGCGAGCTCGCGCGGCTCGGGATCCCCTGGCGGTACGGCTCCCTCGATCGCTCCGCCGTCGTCGTCCGTGGTGGCCGCCTGGACGGCGTCACCGTCTCGGAGCGCTATCACCTCGTGCGCGACGGCGCCGCGCAGAGCGATACGCTCGTCACGGTGGCCGGCGAGCCGTGGATCGTGGCGGGTGCGGGCTACGTGCTGCTCGCGTCGCGCCTCGATCCCGCCGCGACTACCCTGCCGGTGCGCGCCATGTTCGTGCCCTGGCTGGCCGACATGCTCGGCCTGCGGCTCGGCGCCCCTGCGGGCGACCTCGGCGCTCCCGTAGAGGCGCGGCCGGGTGCTTCCATCACACTGCCCTCCGCTGCCGACGCGCTTGAGAACGCGTCCGGTACCCGGCGCGCATTGGACGCGGACCGGATGTCCGCACCCGAGGAGCGCGGTGTCTGGTTCGTGCTGCACGCGGGACGTCGCGTCGGCGCCGTGGTGGTGAATGTCCCCCCCGAGGAATCGGCGCTGGCGCGCTGGCGCGGCGAGGAGCTCGCCACCCGCGTCGCGGGCCGTCTCGGTCGTGCCACGGGCACCCCCGATGCGTGGGTCCGTGACACTTTCGCCGCGGGCACGCGCCGCCCCGCCGCCACTCCACTGCTCGTCGTTGCGCTGCTGCTGATCGCCGCGGAAGCGATCGCCGTTCGCGCCTCCCGCTCCACCGCCGCCTAGTGTCGCTTCCCAGCTTGCTCGACGCGATCGAACGCCTCCCGGCGTTCGCCCGCTTGTTCAATACGCTTCCCGCGCCACGCGCAGCGCTGCGCGTCGCCGGATTGCCCGGCTCCGCCGACGCGACGCTCGTCGCCGCACTCGCCCGCCGCCTGCCGACGCGCTTTCTCGTCGTCGCTGCCGACGGCGTGCCGCAGGCGGAACGGCTGCTCGCCGATCTCCACACCCTGCTCGACGAGACACCCGTCGCGCTCTACCCGCCGCGCGAAGGATTCGGCGAGGCCGAGCCGCACGTCGAGATCGCCGGTGAGCGCGTGGAGACGTTGGAGCGGCTGAGCCGCGGCGAGATCAGCGTGCTGCTCACCACGCCTCGCGCGCTGCTGGAGCGCACGCGACTGCCCGGTGCCCTCGCCGATCTGCGTCTCGAGCTCCGCAAGGGCGACGTGCGCCGCCCGCGCGAGCTCGCCGAGCATCTCGAACGAATCGGATTCGAGCGCGTTCCTATGGTCGAGGACGTCGCGCAGTTCAGCCTCCGCGGCGGCATCCTCGACGTGTACTCGTTCGGCATGGCGGACCCGGTGCGCCTCGAGTTCTGGGGCGACGAAGTCGTCGACCTGCGCCACTTCGAGCTGACCTCGCAGCGCTCGACCCGCACCGTGGACCTCGCCGTCGTGCTCCCTGTGGACGGGCAGGTCAAAGAGGAAGCCGCGGGCGAGCGACTCTCGATCTCGGCGCTCTTTCCGCCCGATACGCTTTTCATCTATCCGGTCGGCTCGCACCTGCTGCCCGAGCTCAAGCGCACGTGGGACGAGGCGGAGCACCACCTCGACCTCGCGCGCCGCCGCGGCGAGGACGTGGCGGCGCGCGAGGAGCTGTTCGAGTCGCCCGAGCGCGCCGCCGCGACACTCTCGTCGTTCGGCACCGTCCGCCTCGTCGATCCCACCGCCGAAGAGGCCGAGCTCTCGTTCCCGCTGCGGGCCCCGGAGGCGATCGACCGGGACATTCGACGCCTGCGCAAGCTGGTGCGCGACGGCATCCCGACGGTCGTGCTCTGCGACAACGAGGGGCAGGCGGAGCGTCTCGACGAGCTGCTCAACGAGGACGCCTGGGAGCCGTCTCCCGCCGCGCTCACCGTCGGCGCGCTGGGCGGTGGCTTCGTGCTCCCGGCCGGCGACGGCGAGCGGGGGCTTCGCGTCCTCACCGACCACGAGATCTTCCGCCGCGAACGGCGCGTGCGTCGTACGCGGCGCTATGTCAGCGGCGGTGTCGACTCGCTGGCGCTCAAGGCCGGGGACTTCGTCGTGCACCTCGAGCACGGTGTCGGCATCTATCGCGGCATCGACACGATCTTCGTCGGCCAGAGTACGATCGAGGTCGCGGTCGTGGAGTACGAGGGGGGCGACCGCCTCAACGTGCCGTTGTACCGCATTGACCAGCTCGAGCGCTACCGCGCGGCCGACGACGTCAACGACGATACGCCGCCACCGCGGCTGCACAAGCTGGGCGGCAAGCGGTGGGCCGCGCAGCGCGATCGCACGCGGGCCGCGATCCAGGAGATGACGCTCGAGCTGCTGGACCTCTATGCGCGGCGCAAGGTCGCGGCGCGCCCCGCCCACGTGCCGGACACCGCGTGGCAGCGCCAGCTCGAGAGCAGCTTTCTCTTCGAGGACACGCCCGACCAGCGGAAAGCGACGCTCGACGTGAAGCGCGACATGGAGAGCACGCGGCCAATGGACCGCCTGCTCGTCGGCGACGTCGGCTACGGCAAGACGGAGATCGCCGTGCGCGCCGCGTTCAAGGCGGTACAGAGCGGCAAGCAGGTGGCCGTCCTCGTGCCCACCACCATCCTCGCCGACCAGCACGCGCGCACCTTCGGCGAGCGGCTCGCCGACTTCCCGATCCGCATCGCCGTGATGAGCCGGTTCCAGAGCGTCAAGGAACAGGCCCAGACGCTCGTCGAGATCGCGGAGAAGAAGGTCGACATCGTCATCGGCACGCACCGGCTGCTCAGCCCCGACGTCGCGTTCAACGAGCTCGGGCTGATCATCGTCGACGAGGAGCACCGGTTCGGCGTCAAGCACAAGGAGCGGCTGAAGCAGCTCAAGCTCGAGACCGACGTCCTGACCCTCACCGCCACGCCCATCCCGCGCACGCTGCACCTCTCGCTCGCCGGCCTGCGGGACATGACGCTGATGCAGACGCCGCCGCGCGACCGGTCGCCCGTCCTCACCTTCGTCGAGCCGGACGATGATGGACTGATCGACGAGGGGATCTCGCGCGAGCTCGACCGCGGCGGTCAGGTGTTCTTCGTCCACAACCGCATCGAGACCATCGTCGCGGTTGCCGACCACGTGCGGCGCATCGTGCCGCGGGCGCGGGTGGCCGTGGCGCACGGGCAGATGAAGGAGCGCGAGCTCGAGGACATCATGCACCGCTTCGTGAACGGCGAGATCGACGTGCTCGTCTCGACGTTGATCGTCGAGAGCGGGCTCGACGTGCCCAACGCGAACACGATGTTCGTCAATCGCGCCGACCACCTCGGTCTGGCGCAGTTGTATCAGCTACGCGGCCGGGTGGGCCGCTCCCACCGGCGCGCCTACTGTTATCTCCTGGTTCCTGACGCTGTGGATCCCGAAGCGGAGCGCCGTCTCCAGGTGCTGGAGCACCACACCGAGCTGGGGGCGGGCTACAAGATCGCGCTCAAGGACATGGAGATGCGCGGGGCGGGGAACCTGCTCGGCGCCGAGCAGTCCGGCGACGTGCACGCCGTCGGCTTCGATCTCTATCTCCGGATGCTGGACGAGACGGTGCAGCGCCTGATGCGCGGCGACGCCCCCCCGAAGACGCAGCCCGCCGACGTGTCGATGGACCTGCCCGCGTACCTGCCCGACGAGTACCTGGAATCGCAGGAAGCGAAGCTCGACGTGTACAAGCGGCTGTCGCGCTTCACGACGGCGGACGAGATCGAGGCGCTGCGCGCCGAGCTGCGCGACCGCTTCGGGCCGGTGCCCGCGCCGGCGGAGTCGATGCTTGCCATGGCCCTGTTGCGGGTGCTCGGCGGCGCCCTCGGCATCGAAGGGATCCTGGTGCGCGGCGATGAGGCCCGTATTACCTTTAGAGATTCCGCGATCCCGCGCATGAAGGGGCTCTCCGCGGCGTTCCACGAAGTCCAGTTCCAGGCGGAAGTGCGTCGCGCGCACCCGCTGTCGCTCAAGCTGACGCGTCTCGGGGGCGCAGGCCTCCTCGATGGGCTCGTCCGCGCCCTCCGTGCCGTCGTCTGACGCCCCGCCCCCTTCTCCTGTACATCGCGCCCAACATGAATCGCACTTCGCTTCTCGTCCTCTCCCTTTGCGCGACGACCGTCGTTGCCTGCAGCGGGCTCAAGGACGCCCTCACCGCCCACGTGGACGTCGTCGCCCGCGCCGGGTCCCAGGAGCTGTCGGTCACCCGCCTCAGCGACCTGCTCGGCAAAGCCAAGCTGCAGGTGCCGATCAACAAGGACGTCGCCACGCTCGTCGCGCGCGACCTCTGGGTGCCCTACCAGCTGCTCGGCGTGGCCGCGGCGCGCGGCGACTCGCTCGCCGACGCCGCGGCGATCGACGCCGCGGCGGCGGGCATGATCGAGAACGCGAAGCTCGGCCGCTTCATGGAGTCGATCGCGTCGACGTTCCCGACGGACACGGGCACCGAGGCGGGCTACCTCGCCGCCAACGCCGGGCTGTACTCCGCGCGACACATCCTGCTCCTCGTGCCGGAGAATGCCACGCCGGCCGTGCGGGATTCCATTCGGAAGAAGGTCACCGGCATTCGTGCCCAGGTCACGGCCGCCAACTTCGCCGACATGGCGAAGCGGTACAGCCAGGACAATACGGCGCAGAAGGGCGGCGACCTCGGCGTCTTCCCGCGGTCCATGATGGTGAAGCCGTTCGGCGATGCCGTCGCCGCGCTCAAGCCCGGCGAGATCTCCCCGGTCGTCGAGACGCAGTTTGGCTACCACATCGTGCAGCGCAGCACCTGGGACGAGGCGAAGGCGCAGTATGCGGCACAGGCGCAGGGTCGCGGCCGTCAGGTCGCCGAGAGCACGTACATCGCGCAGGCGCAGACCGCGGCGAACGTGAAGCTCAAGAGCGACGCTGCCACGACGGCGAAGGCCGTCGCCAAGGATCCGATGGCGCACCGCAACGACAAGGCGGCTGTCGCGACGTATTCGGGTGGGACGCTCAGCGCGGGCCGTCTCGCCATGGTGCTCCTCGCCACGCCGCGCAGTGCACAGCTCACGCAGCAGATCCAGCAGGCGCCGGATTCGCTGGTCAACCAGTACGTGACGAACATGGCCCAGCGTGAGGTGCTGCTCCGCCGCGCCGACAGCGCCAAGACCGGGTTGTCGCCGGAGGAGCTGACCAACCTGCACCGCGACTTCAGCCAGGCCGTCGCGATGAGCTGGACGCAGCTTGGCATCGATCCCAAGTCGCTTTCCGACAGCGCCAAGACTCCCGCGGAGCGCGAGCGCCTCGCCGCGGCGCGCGTCGAAGCGTTCCTCGATCGCGTCATGGCCGGCCAGGCACAGCCCGTGCCGGTGCCCGCCCCACTGCAGATCGTCCTGATGGACAAGTACGATGCGAAGGTGAACCAGGCCGGCATCGACCGGGCGGTGGAGCGTGCGGCGAAGCTGCGCGCCTCGGCCGACTCGGCGCGCGCCGCGCAGCAGCCGCCGTCGGCGGTGCCACTACCGGGCGCCGCGCCCGGCGCCCCGGCACCGGGCGCGACATCTGCTCCCGCGCAGCCGGCGCCGGCCAGACCGTAACCCTGCACGGGTGGGCTAGCCCACCCGTCAACGAGCGGCCCGGACCTTCAAGGCCGGGCCGCGGGTATTTCGAGACATGCGCTTCTCCCATCAGCTCTCCGCCGCGATCCTCGTCGCCGCCGCCCCTGTCGCCGCCCACGCACAGCAGAAGGCGCCTGTCACGCCGGCCGCCCAGTCGTCCACGACTATGCAGGCCATTCCCCTCGACCGCGTCCTCGCGATCGTCGGAGACGTCGTCATCACACAGTCGGGGCTTCAGGAGAAGCTGATCCAGAAGCGCCAGGAGGGCGTCACCTTCCCCGAGGACAGCGCGGCGTTCCACGCCTTCGTGCGCGCCGCGGTCAACGAGCTCGTCGACGAGGAGCTGCTGCTGCAGAAGGGGAAGGATCTCAAGATCGAGGTCCCCGACGCTGACGTGAACAACACCGTCGACAAGCAGGTGAAGGAGATTCGCGCACGCTTCAGCAGCGACGCGGAATACCGCGCCGAGCTGCAGAAGGCGGGACTCGGCACGCCTGAGGAGTTCCGTCGCTTCCGTACCGACGAGGTCCGGCGCGCCGAGACGATCACGCGGACCGTCCGGAAGCTGCGCGAGGACGGCAAGATCGTGCAGGCGAACGTGACCGATCAGGAGGTGCAGGAGGCCTACGATCGCAATCGCGCGTCGCTGCCGAAGCGCGAGGCGAGCGTCACCTGGCGCCAGATCATCATCGCGCCCAAGGCAACGCCGGCGGCGAAGGAGCGCGCGCGGCAGAAGGCCGAGTCGCTGCTCGTCGAGCTGAAGACGGGCGGCGAGTTCGAGATGCTGGCGAAGCGGGAATCGATGGACCCTGGCTCCAAGGAGAACGGGGGCGATCTCGGATGGAACCGGCGTGGTCGCATGGTGGCCGAGTTCGATCGCTGGATGTTCGCCCTGTCGCCCGGCCAGCTCAGTCCCGTGATCGAGACGCCGTTCGGCTATCACATCATCCGCGTCGACCGCGTGCAACCGGGCGAGGTGAAGGCGCGGCACATCCTGATCTCCCCGAAGGTCGACTCCGCCGACGTGGCCCGCGCCGGCCTCTCCGCCGACAGCGTCGCCGCGGCGTGGAAGGCCGGCGCGGCGTTCGACTCGTTGGCCAAGAAGCACCACGACTTCGCGAGCGCCGAAGAGACCACGCTGCTCACCCCCTTCCCGCGCGCCCAGCTCCCGCCGGCGTACCAGCAGGCGTTCGCCGACAAGAAGGCGAAGGACATGGTCGTCTTCCAGATTCCCGGGAACGCTACCGTGCCCGGCAAGTTCGTCGTCGCCCAGCTCGCGTCGGTGGAAGAGGGAGGCGATCTGACGCTCGCCGAGGTGAAGGAGCGCTTCCGCGCTCGGCTGGCGGAAGAAGGCGGCGTGAAGCGCCTGATGGATTCGCTGCGGAAGGCGACGTTCGTCGCCATCCGCGAGGACGCACTCACGCTCGTGCCGCAGGCGCCGGCCGCGAAGCCGTGACCGTCCGCCGCGCGGCGTAGCATGTCCCGCCCGCGTCTCGCTGTCACGGTCGGCGATCCGCGTGGTATTGGGCCGGAGGTCGTCGCCGCCGCGCGCGTCGACGCGCGCGTGCGCGCCGCGGCGGAGCTGCACGTGATCGGCCCCGCGGGGCTCGATGGCGTGGACGAGGCGGTCGGCGCCTGGGACTCCGACGGGCGCTCGGCCGCGCTGGCCGGCCGCTGCGCGGGACTCGCGGTGGATCGGGCCATCGAGCTGGCGATGACGGGCACGGTCGCCGGCATCGTCACCGCGCCGCTCGACAAGCACGCCCTGCTCGCGGGCGGCTACGACTTTCCGGGGCACACCGAGCTGCTCGCGGCGCGCACGGGCCGGCCCGTCGCCATGATGCTCGCCGCCACGCGGCCGACGGCGGCCTCGCCGAATCCGCTGCGCGTGGTGCTTGCGACCACGCACGTGCCGCTCCGTGACGTGCCGCGGCTGCTCACGAGCGAGGTGATCGCCTCGGCGGCGGAGGTCACGCGTCGTGGGCTGCGCGAGTGGTTTGGCATCGCCGAGCCGCGCATCGCGCTCTGCGCGCTGAATCCCCACGCCGGCGACGGGGGACGGTTCGGCCGTGAGGACGACGAGCTACTCGCGCCCGCCGCGCGCTTGTCCGGCCTCCTCGGCCCCTTTCCTGCCGACACGGTGTTCGTGCGCGCGATGCGCGGTGCGTTCGACGCGGTGATTGCCCCGTATCACGACGTCGGCATGACGGCGATCAAGGTCGCCGCCTTCGGCACGGCCGTGAACGTGACGCTCGGTCTGCCGTTTCCGCGCACGTCGCCCGATCACGGCACGGCGCTGGACATCGCGGGCCAGGGAATCGCGGATCCCTCCAGCATGATCGAGGCGGTGCTGCTCTGCGCAGAGATCGCTCGCCGCGCGTAGCGCGGCCCGTCGTCAGTCGTAGGCCCGCTGTCTCTCGCGGCGATCTCCGACCGAGTGAAGGTCCACTGCCAGGGTGTCGACGCGCCGGCCATTCATCGCCTGTACGGTGAAGATCGCATGGCTGGCGGTCACGCGGTCGCCCACGACAGGCAGCCGCCCCAGCGCGCCGAAGATGTAGCCGCCGATCGTCGTATACTCGTCGTCGGGCACCTGGAGTCCGAACCGCTCGTTCAGCTCGTGAATGTTCGTGTAGCCCGGAATCAGCACGTCCGCGCCAGGCTCCGCGGCATTCAGCACCTCGGGTTCGTCGTACTCATCGAGAATCTCGCCGACGATCTCCTCCAGAAGGTCCTCCATCGTGACGATGCCGGCCGTGCCTCCGTACTCGTCGAGCACCACCGCCATGTGCTCCTTGAGGCGCTTGAAGTCCGCGAGCACCTCTTCCACTTCGCGCGAGCCGGGCACGACGTGGACCGGGCGCATCACCTGGGTCATCCTGAACTTCGCCGGCCGCTCGCGGAGCAGGGGGATGAAGTCCTTCGCGAGCACGAGCCCCACGATGTTGTCGATCGTCTCCTCGTACACGGGATAGCGCGAGCGCTGGGTGTCCACGATCGTCGTCACCGCCTCGTCGAGCGTGGCGTCGATGTCGAGCGCGTCGATCGCCGTTCGCGGCGTCATGACCTCGCGGGCGTTCTTCTCCGAGAACTCGAACACCCCTTCGATGAGCGCGGCGTCCTGCCGCTCGAGCACCCCCACCTCCTGGCTCTGCTCGACGAGGATCCGCAACTCGTCCGCGGAATGCACGTTCTCTTCGGCGCTCAACGGCGTCTGCCGGAACAGACGCAGCACCAGGTCGGCCGACTTGTTCAACAGCCAGGTGAACGGGGCGGTGATCCAGGCGAACACCATCAGCGGCGGCACCAGCCAGCGCGACACCTCCTCCGGATGGTTGAGCGCGGCGCTGCGCGGGGCCAGCTCGCCGAAGACGACGTGGCCGTAGGTGACGACGGCCATCGCGCACACCGTGCCCACCGTGGCGGCGCTCAGGCGCAGCGGTACGGACAGCGCGGCGAACGTCTCGGCGAAGGAGTGTGCCAACGTCTCCTCGGCCAGTACGCCGATGCCGATGCTCGCCAGCGTGATTCCGAACTGACTGGCCGAGAGGAGACGCGCCATGCTCGCGGTCGCCTTGAGGACCAGCCGGGCCTTCGCGTCGCCGGAGCGGGCCATCGCCTCCAGGCGTGAACGCCGGGAGCGGACCACCGAGAATTCCGCCGCCACGAAGAAGCCATTGGCGGCCAGGAGCCCGAGCAGGGCGAGAATGCGCACGAACACGGCCGGAACGTAATCCGCGGCGGACGCACAAGCCACTGGTTCGCAACTGCTTGACTTCCTGCTTGACCTTCTGCCCATTGCGGCCGAGACTCATTGGCAATGAGCGACTACGACTACAGGATCGAAAAAGTCCGACGGCCGGTCGAGGTCACCCTCGTCAATGGGCACCGGCTCGATGGCGACGTGTTCGTCCAGACCTCGACCCGCTTCGGTGTCGGTCCGGAGGAGCCGCTCGACCTGCTGAACGATGACGAACCCTTCCTCCCACTCGTCCTTGGTACGGGAGACGCCTTCCTCATCCACAAGGCGCAGATCGCCATCGTGGGCTCGCGCCTTCCCGACGGCGACGACGCCCTCGACCGCGCCGTGGTCGGCATGAAGGTGGAGCTCACCCTGGTCGACGGTAGCTCCCATGTCGGCTCGATCTTTCCCGAGGTCCGCGCCGACCGACAGCGTCTGGTCGACGCCCTGAACGACATCTCGCTCTCCTTTGTCGCCCTGTTCACCACCGAGCAGCTCCGGCTGGTGAATCGCCGTCATATCGCCTACGTCCGTCAAGTGAACTGAGACGCATGCCCCAGCTCGACCGCCTCCTGTCCGTCATGGTGAGCCAGCGCGCCACCGCGCTCAAGTTGCACGAGAGCGAGCTCGCCGAGCTCGAGATCGGGGGAGCGCCGCGTCCCATGACGAAGACGGCGCTCACCAGCCAGCAGGTCGTCGCCCTCCTGCGCGAGATCGCGCCGGTGGAGGCGGCCGCCCTGCTCGATGCCGGCAAGCCGACGCAGTTCGACTACGTATCGGAGGACGGCGCGTTCTGCATCGACGCGGCGCGCGAGGGCACCCAGTGGCGTGCCCGCGTCACGCTGGACGAGCGGCGCGAGCGGCAGCGGCTGAACGGACATCCGCGCGCGGAGATTCCTGCGTATGCGGCGCCGGCGCCCGCCGCTTCCGCGCCTCCCGCTCCCGCGGCCACCGCGCCCGCCGCGCCGCCGGCGCGCCCTTCGGGCCCGATCGTCGTGCCGATTTCCGCACCGGAGGACGCCGACGCGATCAACGACTTCGCCGGCAGCGACCGCGCGCGCGCCAGCCTCGATGCCCTCCTCCGCACGATGGTCGAGCGCAAAGCGTCCGACCTGCACCTCCGCTGCGGCGAGCCGCCCATCGTGCGGTTGCACGGCGAGATGACCCGCATCGAGGGCGCCACGCTGGAGCCGGCGGAGCTCGACGCGATGATCCGCTCCGTGATGCCGGAGCGGAATCGGCGCGAGTACAAGGAGACCAACGACACCGACTACGCGTACGAGCTCCCGGGCGTGGCGCGCTTCCGCGCCAATGCGCTGAAAGACCGTCGCGGCCCCGCCGCCGTCTTCCGGCAGATCCCCGCCACCGTCGTCACGGTGGAGCAGATGGGAATCACCCCCGAAGTGCAGAAGCTCTGTCAGCTCAACAAGGGGCTCGTCCTCGTCACCGGCCCGACCGGGTCGGGCAAGTCGACGACCCTCTGCTCCCTCATCGACCTCGTGAACCGCTCGCGCAGCGACCACGTGCTGACGATCGAGGATCCGATCGAGTTCGTGCACCCGAACAAGAAGTGCGTCATCACGCAGCGGCAGGTCGGCGTGCACACCGGCTCGTTCAAGAGCGCGCTGCGCGCCGCACTGCGCGAGGATCCGGACATCATTCTCGTCGGCGAGCTGCGCGACCTGGAGACGGTGGCGATCGCGATCGAGACCGCCGAGACGGGCCACCTCGTGTTCGGGACGCTCCACACCACGACGGCCGCCGGCACGATCGACCGGATCATCGATCAGTTTCCAGCCGACCGGCAGGCGCAGATCCGCGTCATGCTCGCCGAGTCGTTGAAGGGCGTCATCTCGCAGACGCTCTGCAAGAAGATCGGCGGCGGGCGGGTCGCCGCGCGCGAAGTGCTGCTCTCGATCCCGGCCGTGACGAACCTGATCCGCGAAGGGAAGACGTTCCAGATCCCGACGGTGATGCAGACGTCGAAGCGGCTCGGCATGGTGACGTTGAACGACGCGCTCATGGAGCTGGTCGACGGGGGACTGATCGAGCCGGTCGAGGGCTTCGGGAAGGCCGTCGACAAGATCATGTATCTGAACTCGCTCCGGTCGCGCGGACTCGACACCTCGTTCGCCGATGGGGACACCCCGGCGAAGGAGCCTCCGAAGGACGCGCCGAAGCCCGCCGCGCCGGCAAAGCGGTAGGCGATACCGGTCGCACCGGGCCGGAACGAACGACGGGACGCCCCAGTGGGGCGCCCCGTGTCCGTTCCGTCAGCATGGTTCTCGTCAGACGAGCGGGCGGCGCGACGAGGGTCGCGTCGCCCTATCCTCGCGACTCGTCGCGCCCACCTCGTGAGTCGTCCTCGCGTCCTTCGGACGCGCCGCGGACGAGCTCTCCGCGAGGGAGCGCATATTCCTCCCTGGCCGCGTAGCCGTACCCACCGAGAACCTCCCCGCCGCGCATGTAGTCGTGGCCGTAGCCGCGTCCATGGGGATACTGCTCCAGGGCGGGGTCATGCTGTTGGTGCATCGGACCCCTCCTAGGTGGTGTGAGTCTTCCTCCGTACAGTCGGGGACTCGGCCCCCGCGGTCAAGTGGTATTACGCCCGAGCTTGTTAGGGTCCCAGCCTCTAAGGTATATTTCCAGGCTATGCAGATCCGTAATATCGCCATCATCGCGCACGTCGATCACGGGAAGACGACCCTCGTCGACAAGATGCTCCGTCAGTCCGGTGCCTTCCGGGAAAATCAGGTCGTCGCCGAGCGCGTCATGGACTCCAATCCGCTGGAGCGCGAGCGCGGGATCACGATTCTCGCCAAGAACACGTCCATCCGGTGGAAGGACACGAAGATCAACGTGGTGGACACGCCCGGCCACGCCGACTTCGGCGGCGAGGTCGAGCGCATCCTCCGCATGGTGGACGGCGTGCTCCTCGTCGTCGACGCGTTCGATGGGCCCATGCCGCAGACCCGGTTCGTGCTGCGCAAGGCGCTCGAGCTCGGCCGCACCCCGATCGTCGTCATCAACAAGATCGACCGGCCCGGCGCCGACCCGATGCGCGTCCACGATGAGGTGCTGGATCTGTTCATCGAGCTCGAGGCCAACGAGGCCCAGCTCGATGCGCCGGTCATCTACGCATCGGCGCGCGAGGGCGTGGCGACGCGCGATATGGACGTCACACCGGTGGACCTGTCACCGCTGTTCGACATGATCCTCGAGACCGTGCCGGAGGCGCCGAGCGACGCGGGCGCGCCCTTCCAGATGCTCATCTCGACGATCGACTTCTCGCCCTACCTCGGCCGGCTCGGCATCGGCCGCATCGAGCGGGGCACCGTGGCGGTCGGCGATCAGGTGCTCCTGCTCCCGATGGACACGACCCAGAAGCACGAGCAGGCGCGCGTCACGAAGCTCTACGTGTACGAGGGACTCGAGCGGATCGAGGTCCCGAGCGCCTCTGCCGGCGAGATCGTCTCCCTCGCCGGCCTCGAAGGCGTCGAGATCGGGCTCACCGTCACCGACGTCGAGCACCCCGAGCGGCTCGAAGGGATCGCCGTCGAGGAGCCGACGATCAGCGTCGATTTCCTCGTCAACAACTCTCCCTTCGCCGGCAAGGAAGGAAAGTTCGTCACGTCGCGCCAGCTGCGCGACCGGCTCTACAAGGAGCTCGAGCGGAACGTCGCCCTCAAGGTCGATGATACCGACTCCACTGACACCTGGACGGTGAGCGGCCGGGGCGAGCTGCATCTCTCGATCCTCATCGAGACGATGCGGCGGGAGGGCTACGAGTTCCAGGTCTCGCGGCCGCGGGTCATCCTCAAGACCGGGGTGACCGGGGAACGGCTCGAGCCGTACGAGGAGCTGGCGATCGACGTGCCGGAGGAGTTCCTCGGCGCGGTGATCGAGAAGCTCGGACCGCGCCGTGGCGAGATGATCGAGATGAAGAACCCGGGGCAGGGGTTGACGCGCGTGCTCTACCGCATCCCGGCGCGCGGGCTCTTCGGGTACCGCTCGGAGTTCCTCACCGACACCCGCGGTACGGGCATCATGCACCACCGCTTCCTCGAGTACGGGGCGTGGGCGGGCGGGCTTGCCACGCGCATGCGCGGCACCCTCGTCTCGATGGAGAACGGCACGATCATCGCGTTCGCCCTGGCGGCGCTGCAGGAGCGCTCCACGCTCTTCGTCTCTCCTGGCGAGCCGGTGTATGAGGGGATGATCGTGGGGGAGAATTCACGCCCGGGAGACATGGACGTGAACCCCACCAAGGAGAAGAAGCTCTCGAACATGCGCACGACCGGCACGGACGAGAACATCCGGCTCGAGCCACCGCGGGAGTTGACGCTGGAAGGCGCGCTTGAGTATATCGAGGACGACGAGCTGATCGAAGTGACGCCGAAGTCGATCCGACTGCGGAAGCGTCTCCTCGCCCAGAGCGATCGCGAGAAGATCTCGCGCGAAGCCAAGCGCGAACGGGCGGCGCTCTAGCGGGCGACGCCCCGCATCCCACACCTCCCCATCGGAGAGCACTGCAATGCCGGACCTGTTCGAGATCTCGGAGTCGATGGGCGTCCTCGCCGCCGCCGTCGATTCGCGCTCGCTGTCGCCTCGCGGCGCCGACGATCTCGAGGATGAGGACGTCGACGACGAAGAGCTCGACGACGAGGATGACGAGGACGATGACGACGACCTCGATCTCGAGGATGACGATCCCGAGGACGACGAGGACGACGAGGACGAGGACGAGGACGACGACGATCTCGATGACGAGGACGACGAGTTCGACGACCTCGACGACGAGTATGACGGCACCGATGACGACGAGGACGACCGCCCGGGGAAGCCGTTCGACGAGTGACGCGCGGACCTGAGGGGGTAGCCGGCCCCTGACGGCGCGGCGGGCGGCGGTTGTCTGGCCGAAGAAATGCGGCCCCCGCCGCCATGACGGACATCCACGACATCGTGATCATCGGTGGCTCCGCCGGAGCGGTGGAGGGGCTGCTGCGCGTCGTGGAGCGGCTCCCGCCACGCCTCGCGGCGAGCGTGTTCGTCGTGATTCACGTCCCGCCTACGGCGCCGAGCATGCTGCCTCGCATACTCGAGCGACGTGGGCCCTTGCGCGCCCTCCATCCGCGTCACGGGGAGGCGTTCGAGCCGTCGGTCATCTACGTCGCGCCGCCCGATCGTCACCTCCTCGTTCGCGACGTGCGGGTGAGCGTCCTGCGCACTCCCAGCGAGAAGGGCCACCGACCGGCGATCGATCCACTCTTCCGGTCCGCGAGCTCGGCGCACGGATGTCGGGTGACCGCGGTCGTGCTCTCTGGCAACCTCGATGATGGCGCGGCCGGGCTCCGTGCCGTCGTCGACGCCGGTGGCGTCGCGATCGTGCAGGAGCCCAGCGAGGCAACGTACCCCAGCATGCCCAAGCGCGCGCTCGCCCTGGTGCCCGAGGCGGAGCGCGTGCCGGTGCTCGACATCGCGCGGCGCATCGTGGAGCTCGTGGGCTCTCCTGCGCCCGCGGCGAGTCGGCGTTCCTCCGGCCCGCCGGCGGCAGGACGCGACGCAACGGGCTGAGCTCGGCCGCTCGCACGATGGCGGGGGCGCGCTGGCGAAAGGCGGCGCGTACATTGGTGACGTCCGCCTCCCCCGGTCCCCAGATGCCAGCTGCCGACGATGCCCGCGCCTTCGACGCGCTCCTCGAATTCCTGAAGCGCAACCGCGGATTCGATTTCACCGGCTACAAGCGCAGCACGCTCGAGCGCCGGCTGCACAAGCGGATGCAGACCGTGGGCGCCGAGTCGTACGAGGCGTACCTCGACCTGCTCGAGGCGCAGCCCGAGGAGTTCGCCAAGCTGTTCGACACGCTGCTCATCAACGTCACGCGCTTCTTGCGGGACGAGGGGCCCTGGCAGTTTCTCGCCGAGGAGCTCGTGCCGATGCTGCTCGCGACGCGGCCGGTCAACGCGCCGATACGGGTATGGAGCGCCGGGTGTGCGACCGGCGAGGAAGCCTACTCGCTCGCGATGGTGCTCGCCGAGGCACTCGGTCTGGACGCCTTCCGGGAGCGGGTGAAGATCTACGCGACCGACGTGGACGATCATGCCCTCGATGTGGCGCGCGCGGCGAGCTACGCCGAGAAGCAGGTGGCCGATGTCCCGCCGGCTCTGCTGGAGCGCTACTTCGAGCGGATCGAGTCGCGCTACGTGTTCCGCAAGGAGTTGCGGCGCAGCGTCATCTTCGGGCGCAACGATCTGGTGCAGGATGCACCGATCTCGCGCATCGACCTGCTCGTGTGCCGGAACACGCTCATGTATTTCAATGCCGCGACCCAGGCGGTGATCCTGGGGCACTTCCACTTCGCCCTCGCCGACGGCGGCATCCTCTTCCTGGGGCGTGCCGAGACGCTGCTCTCGAGCAACGAGGGCTTCGCTCCCCTGAACCTGCAGCGACGCCTGTTCAGCAAGGTGACGCGTCCGCTGGCGGCTGGCCGCGTCGCGCGGGACACGGCGATCGCCGCGGACGACGACGGCGTGCAGACGCTGCTCGCGCGCGACGCGGCGTTCGAAGCGGGGACCACGGCACAGGTCGTCATCGACCGCAGTGGGCGGATGATCCTTGCCAATGAGCGGGCACGGGCGATGTTGTCGCTCGCCCTATCCGATATCGGCCGGCCGCTCCAGGACCTGGAGCTGTCCTATCGGCCGGTCGAGCTGCGGTCGTTGATCGAGCAGTGCTATGCCGACCGGCGCGCGGTCGCCATGCGCGAGGCGCCATGGCGGCATCGTGCGCTCTCGGAGGAGCGCTGGCTGGACGTCGAGCTCACACCCTTGATCGGGACGGACGGCCATCCGATCGGGGTGAGCATCGCGTTCGCGGACGCCACGACTCGGCGGAAGCTGCGCGTGGAGCTCGAGGAGAGCCGCGAGAACCTCGAAGCGGCCTACGAGGAGCTGCAGAGCACCAACGAAGAGCTCGAGACGACGAACGAGGAGCTGCAGAGTACGGTCGAAGAGCTGGAGACGACCAACGAGGAGCTCCAGAGCACGAACGAGGAGCTGGAGACGATGAACGAGGAGCTCCAGAGCATGAACGAGGAGCTCCAGGCGACCAACGATGAGCTGCACCGGAGCGGTGTCGAGCTCAATGAAGTGAACGCGTTCCTCGAGGGGGTGTTCGCCACGTTGCGCGGCGGGGTCGCGGTGCTCGATCGCGAGCAGCGCGTGCTCGTCTGGAATGCGCGGGCCGAAGAGCTGTGGGGCGTGCGAGCGAGCGAGGTGGTGGGCACGAGCTTTCTCGAGCTGGATATCGGTCTGCCAGTCGCCCGGGTCGCCGAGAGCATCCGCAACAGCATGAACGGAACGCCGACCTCGACGGTCGTGCTCGACGCGACGAATCGACGAGGGCGGCGCATCACGTGTCGGGTGACGACGACGGCCCTGCCGGTGGACGACGGCGTGGCGCGCGGCGTGATCGTCGTGATGGAGGAACTGGATGCGGCGGGGTGAGCGGAGTGTTGTGCCCCCTTGAAAAGCATCGCCGTCGCACTAGATTGTGCCTTCCCCAGCGTATCGGGGCTGCGCGGAAAATCATGACTGCTGATTGACAATCGAGTGTGTGATGTTGTGCGATGGCTCTCATTTGAGCCGCGGCGTTCGTGCGCCGCGGCGAGAGATCAAAGTCACGATATTCTGATTCCGGACGCGATCTTTGGACGCGTTCGAAGGTCGCGTTCGGCGAGCTACATCAACTTTCTCTTGGAGAGTTTGATCCTGGCTCAGGACGAACGCTGGCGGCGTGCTTAACACATGCAAGTCACGGGGGTCCCGCAAGGGATAACCGGCGAACGGGTGCGTAACACGTGAGCA
>Ga0193699_10000133_pt1 | contig 34173 bp, 27 predicted proteins | sample L3c2metaG_FD_160095 | JGI IMG/M metagenome (GOLD analysis project Ga0193699, IMG submission 160095) | Soil microbial communities from a riparian zone of the East river system, Colorado, United States - L3c2 | ecosystem: Environmental > Terrestrial > Soil > Riparian zone | place: USA: East...
ATGCTTCATGACGCTCCTCCTAAAGTTGCCAAGGACGGGCCCACGACCATCGTGAGACCCCGTGCAATCACGTCGAGCCGTAACGCGAAGGCAATGTTTGCGCGGATGAACTATCACCTCATAATCGAATTGCGCGAGAGGCAATGCCCCCAATGCGGGCAGCGACTGGCTCCTCCCTTACATTTTCAGTGCTAGAATCGCGCAGTGAGGCCGAGGATCGGCCCGTGCATAGTCATGTTGTATTCGTAGCGGGTGAGACCCGAACCTTCCGAGTAATCAACGTGCAGCGCCTTGTAGCCAATCATGCCGCTCCACGTGATGTTGTTGCGGACGAATAGCTTGTAATTAAAGGCGGCAAGAGCTTGCCAGGAGAACTTGCTGCCCGCGCCGAAGCCGCCGACGTCGCCGCTGATGACGAGGTCCATCCCGGGCGCAAATTGTTGGCGCAGTCGCACCCCGACCAACGGATCGAGCCAACTGACGCTGCCGGACGCGGTGAGGGTTCTGTCTGGGTTGAACGTGAGATCTCCCACGTTAACCGTTCCCCCCAAATTGAGACTGGCGTCGGCTTTTTGCCACCACCCGCGAACGCCGCCGTAAAGATCAATGGCGGCGCCCGAACCCGGCGCGCCGGTCGATCCCCACTTTGCAATCTCATAGGCCGCCGCCACTTCGGCAATGACCATCTCGATTTTCAATCCTGCGGACGCGCCGACTGAAGCATTAACGGCATCGACGCCGCGGCTTCGTGTCATATCGCCGTTCAATCCGACCTTCAGATAGAGCAAGTCGGCGAAAAGAGATGCGCGGCCGTTGCGCGCTTCGAAATAGGCCATGACGCCGAAGAGGTCTTTCGGAATCTTCGTATGATCCAGAATGTCGACGAAGCTCACATCGACGTCCGTCGTGCGGCCTTTGACCGTCGATGATCCGTCGAGCGACGGCATCCAGACATAGGGCGCCAGGGTGAACGTCCAGGCTTCCAGCGCAGGTGCCGGCGTGACGATCGACTTCGCCGGCGGAATGTCGGCGGCAACACTCGAACCGATGCTGGTTAGCAACGTACCAAGTGTTACGATGACGCCTTCAATCCAATTAATTTTTCCAGTGAGCACCATTGCGCTCCTCCCGAAAACTGTCTCCGTTGTGATTGGATCAGCGCGCTCCATTCATTTTGTTTTTGATGCACAACGTGATCTGTGCATCGACTCTATCGACATCGCCCGACGATGTCGAAGACATGCGTGAAAAGTGTCGCGCGAGTTCCGGCGCAAAGAGCGCTTGACGGTACCGGAAGTAACTACACATTTCCCCTTAGAGGTATTTGAATGGGGTGTAATGCGGCCAGCGTTATGTCGGACAAACAATCAACTTTCTGTGAGGGCGAGCGAACGATTGCGCTGCGTCAATTGTTTCGCTGATGCCTGACCCTTAATGTTCAAAATTACTGAGAGCGCCGATCGCGTCAACTTCAAGTTGTCAGCGAGGCATGCATGCTCGAAACAAAAATTGGATCACTCGCTGATACTCGCTCACTCGCGACACGCGGGGACATGGTTCATATACCCGGCGGCACGTTCCGCATGGGGTCAGACAAGCACTATGCGGAAGAGGCGCCGGTCCATCGCGTGACCGTTGACGCCTTCTGGATTGATCGCACCCCCGTCACGAACCGCGCGTTCCGCAAATTCGTCAACGCGACCGGCCATGTGACCTTCGCCGAAATTCCGCCCGACCCGAAAGACTATCCGGCTGCGTTGCCCAACATGCTCAAGCCGGGCTCGCTGGTATTCACTCCACCTGGCCACCCGGTCGATTTGCAGGACTGGAGCCAGTGGTGGAAATACAAATTTGGCGCCAATTGGCGCCGTCCTTATGGGCCACGCAGTTCGATCAGCGGACTCGACAATCATCCGGTCGTTCACGTCGCCTATCGGGATGCCGAGGCCTATGCCAAATGGGCCGGTAAGGATTTGCCGACCGAAGCCGAATGGGAGTTCGCGGCGCGTGGCGGACTCGACGGCGCCGAATTTGCGTGGGGTGACGAACTCACGCCGGGGAATCGCCGAATGGCGAACACCTGGCAGGGCGCGTTCCCGCACGAGAATCTCGGTCTCGATGGCTTCGAGCGCACCTCTCCGGTGATGGCGTTTCCACCCAACGGCTACGGCGTCCACGACATGATCGGGAATGTCTGGGAATGGACGTCCGACTGGTATTCGCAAAAGCATGACGCGGACGCGCCGAAGGCGTGCTGCATTCCGGAAAACCCGCGCGGCGGGCCTGAGGCCGCAAGCTACGACACCTGCCAGCCGCGAATCAAAATCCCGCGCAAGGTCCTCAAGGGCGGCTCGCACCTCTGCGCTCCCAACTATTGCCGGCGCTACCGACCGGCCGCAAGACACGCGGAGCCGGTCGATACGTCCACGAGCCATGTCGGCTTTCGCTGTGTCATTCGAAAAGGAAAGACATCATGACGAGCCAATCGATGTCCCTAAGACTGCTGCTCGCTACCAGTTGCGCATATCTGCTTCAGGCGATGCCCGTCACCGCCCAGGTGCAGGTCGTGCTGCCTACGGACCGTACGATGCTGCCGATCCCGGAACCACAGAACCCGCATAGCACCGTGTTCGACGCCCGCAATGCGACGCCGCCGCCGCGGTTCGAGGTCAAGGCGCCAGCAAACGCCCCCAACATTCTCATCGTGCTGATCGACGACATGGGGTTCGGCCAGTCCAGCGCCTTCGGCGGGCCCATCAACATGCCGACGGTGGAGCGCCTCGCCAACGCCGGGCTGCGTTACAACGAATTCCACACCACGGCGCTCTGCTCGCCCACGCGAGCGGCGTTGCTTACCGGCCGCAACCATCACATGAATAACATGGGCTCGATTACGGAGACAGCCACCGCGTTCCCCGGGCAGACCGGGCAGCGCCCCAACAGCGTAGCGCCCGTAGCGGAGATGTTGCGATTGAACGGCTACAGCACCGCCGCCTTCGGCAAGTCGCACGAGACCGCGGCCTGGGAAGTCAGCCCCTCCGGTCCGACCGACCGCTGGCCGACCCGCTCGGGCTTCGACAAGTTTTATGGCTTTCTTGGCGGAGAGACCAACCAATGGGCGCCATTGCTCTACGATGGCATGATCCAGGTCGAGCCGTCGACGGATCCAAAATACCATTTCATGACCGACATGACCAACCAGGCAATCACCTGGATGGGATACCAGAAATCGCTCACGCCGGATAAGCCGTTCTTCATCTACTTCGCGCCCGGCGCCACCCACGCGCCGCATCAAGTGCCGAAGGAGTGGATCGCCAAGTACAAGGGCAAGTTCGACCAGGGCTGGGACAAGTTGCGCGAGGAGACGCTGGCGCGTCAGATCAAATTGGGCGTGGTGCCTGCGGGCACGAAGCTTGCGCCCAAGCCCGAGGCCATCAAGGACTGGGCGACGCTGAGCCCGGATGAGAAGAAGCTCTTTGCTCGCCAGATGGAGGTGTTCGCCGGGTTCGGCGAATACGCCGATGCGGAGATCGGCCGGCTGGTCCAAGCCATCGAAGCGACCGGCCAACTCGACAACACGCTGATCTTCTACATCGTCGGCGATAACGGGGCGAGCGCCGAAGGCGGCATGAATGGACTCTTCAACGAGATGACCTACTTCAACGGCGCGCAGGAGACCGTCCAGGACATTCTGAAGCATTACGACGAGCTCGGCGGGCCGACGACATACCCGCACTACGCCGCCGGCTGGGCGGTCGCGGGAGACACGCCGTTCACGTGGACAAAGCAGGTCGCATCGAGCTACGGCGGCACCCGTAACGGAATGGCAGTCCACTGGCCCAAGGGCATTTCGGCGAAGGGCGAGGTGCGATCCCAGTGGCACCACGTCATAGACATCGCACCGACGATCCTGGAGGCGGCCGGCCTGCCCGAGCCGAAGAGCGTGAACGGCACCCCCCAGACGTCCATCGAAGGCGTGAGTTTGGCCTATACGTTTGCCGACTCCAAGGCTCCGAGCCGACACACGACCCAGTACTTCGAAATCTTCGGCAACCGTGCCATCTACAATGACGGCTGGCTGGCCGGGACCGTCCATCGCGCCGCGTGGGAACTCAAGGTTCGGAGGCCGCTCGAAGACGATATCTGGGAATTGTACGACACGCGGGCGGACTTCAGCCTGGCGAACGACTTGGCCGCTAAAAACCCCGAGAAGCTAAAAGAACTCCAGGACCTCTTCTCAAAGGAGGCGGTGAAGTACTCCGTGCTGCCCCTCGATGACCGGTTGACGGAGCGTTTCGTCGCCGCGTTGGTCGGTCGGCCCGACCTGATGGCCGGCCGTACCTCCTTGACGGTTTTCGAGGGGATGAAAGGGATGTCGGAGAACGTCTTCATCAACTTGAAGAACAAGTCGCACACGATCACCGCCGAGGTGCAAGTCCCGAACAAAGCCAGCGGCGCGATCCTTGCCCAGGCGGGTCGCTTCGGCGGCTGGAGCCTATACCTGAAGGACGGCAAGCCGACCTACACCTACAATTGGCTGGGCCTGCAGCGCTACACCGTAGCAGCTAACCAAGCGCTGCCTGCTGGTAAGGCGACCATCCGTTTCGAGTTTGCCTATGACGGCGGCGGCCTCGGCAAGGGTGGCCTGGGCACGCTCTTCGTCAACGGGAAGAAGGTTGCCACGGGTCGGATCGAAAAAACGCAATACGCTGTGTTTTCGGCAGACGAAGGCGCGGACGTCGGTGCCGATGAGGGCACGCCCGTCACCGAAGCATACAAGGTGCCGTTCAAGTTTACCGGCAAGATCGCCAAGGTAACGATCGAATTGAAAGAAGAGAAGCGGGCCGACACCCACGACGCGGAGCAAGCCCGTAGGGCAGCGGCATTGAAGAGAGCGCTGGCGGATTAACGCTGCGCCCACTCACGCTGGAGGACCAGCGCAGTGGAAGGGACGACCAGAGCGATGACCCGTGCCAGCGGAGAATTCTCCGCAAGGCCGCTAAGGGCGGCTGGCATCTGCGCGCTCACAACTATCGCCGCCGTTATCGTCCGGCTGCCCGCCATGCCGAGCCGGTCGATACTTCGACGAGTCATGTCGGCTTCAGGTGCATGGTCAGAAACAGGAGCGCGTTATGAGCAAGGACAAAGGGCGTGGAAAGCGTGAGGACCCCAAGACGCAAAACGGTGAAGGATTGAAACGTCGAGACGTGCTCTTGAGCGGCAGTTCGTTGTTGGCGGCATCGGCCCTGTCAGGCACCGGCTTTGCGACCTCCGCGCAAGCGCAACCCGCATCAACGTCGCCAACCGGGCAACGGCCCAACATCGTTGTCATCATGGGCGACGACATCGGCATTTGGAATATCGGCGCCTACCACCGCGGGATGATGTCCGGGCGGACGCCGAACCTCGACAAGCTCGCCGCCGAAGGCATGCTGTTCACCGATTACTACGCCGAGGCGAGCTGCACGGCAGGGCGCGCCAACTTCATCACCGGCGAGCTTCCGATCCGCACCGGCATGACCACCGTAGGACAAGCCGGCGCACCCACCGGCCTGCCGGCGGAGGCCGTGACCATCGCCACCGCACTCAAAGAGATGGGCTACGCAACCGGCCAATTCGGAAAGAACCACCTTGGCGATAAAAATGAATTTCTCCCGACGGTGCACGGCTTCGATGAGTTCTTTGGCTACCTCTATCACCTCGACGCGATGGAAGATCCAGCGCACCCGGCCTACCCGCAGGAGCTGCTGAATACAGTCGGTCCGCGCAACATGGTTCACTCGTGGGCGACCAACGTGGACAACACCACCGTGGACCCGCGCTGGGGCAAAGTCGGCAAACAGAGGATCGAGGATGCCGGAACGCTCTATCCCAAGCGGATGGAAACCGTGGACGACGAAATCCGCGACCTGGCGCTCAAGTTCATGGACAAGGCCAAGGCCGACAACAAGCCGTTCTTCCTGTGGCTCAATCCCACGCGCATGCACATCGTCACCCACCTCTCGCCGAAGTACCAGGCGATGCGCAACTCCAAGAACGGCTGGTCCATCCATGAAGCCGGCATGGCGCAGCTCGACGACGACGTCGGCTTCGTGATGAAGAAGTTGAACGACATCGGCGTAGACGACAACACCATCGTCGTCTTCACGACCGACAACGGCACCGAGGTCTTCACTTGGCCGGACGGCGGGCAGACGCCGTTCGCGCAAAGCAAGGGCACCATCCTGGAAGGCGGCTTCCGTGCGCCGGCGATGATCCGCTGGCCAGGCAAGGTGCCGGCCGGCAAGGTCGAGAACGGCATCATGTCCGGGCTCGACTGGTTTCCGACGTTCGTGGCTGCCGCCGGAAACCCGAACATTGTGGACGAGCTGAAGAAGGGCAAGCAGCTCGGCGACCGCGCCTACAAGGTGCATCTGGACGGCTATAACCAGATGGACATGATCACCGGCAAGGGCCCGTCCAATCGTCACGAGATTTGGTACTTCGGAGAAAGTGAGCTCGGCGCCGTTCGCATCGATGACTTCAAGTATCGCTTCATCGATCAGCCGGGCGGCTGGCTGGGCGAAAAAACCAAGCTCGACGTGCCCACTCTGACCAACCTGCGTCTTGATCCATTCGAGCGCACGGGCTGGCCCGACAGCGGGACAAAGTTCGGTGCGCAACAATACTTCGACTGGTTCAAGTATGAGTTCTGGCGCTTCGTATTTGTCCAGCAGCAGGTGGAGAAACTCGCCATGACTGCAATCGAGTTCCCGCCGATGCAGAAGGGCGCGAGCTTCAACCTCGATGCCGTAAAGGCGAAAATCGCGGCGGCCCATGCGGCGGTGGGAAAGTAGGCGCGCCCCGGTGACGGCGTATATTCAGGCGGGCGACTTGCTCACAGGTCGCCCGCCCGAAAGGCCCTCTCGATCTTCGCCGGCGCGTGCAACTGACTTCGCGGCACGTGTTCTGAAGCCGGTCGTGATGAAACGTGCCGAAGAGGAGCCAAACATGTCTCCGAATTCTCTCATCTTTGGTGTGAGCCGTCGGACCCTGCTTTCGGCCCTGGCCATACTTTCGGTCCTGCCTGAAACGCTCTTGCCCGCGGGCGCGCAGACCGTTGATGCGGGCGGCCCGCTGCCGTCGTGGAACGACGGCGCTACAAAGCAGGCGATCCTGAATTTCGTTGGCACCGTGACGCGTGAGGGCTCGCCCGACTTCGTGCCGCCCGCCGAGCGCATCGCGACCTTCGACAACGACGGCACCCTGTGGTGCGAGCACCCGATGTATGTCCAGCTTGCCTTTGTGCTCGATCGCGTGAAGGCGATGGCACCCCTGCATCCCGAATGGAAGGACAAGCAGCCGTTCAAGGCGGCGCTTGAAGGGGACACGAAGACCCTTGCCGAATCGGGCGAGCGCGGCCAGGTGGAACTAGCGACGGTGACCCATGCCGGCATGACCAGCAATGAATTCGGTAAAATCGTCACGGATTGGATCGCCACGGCGCGTCATCCGCGATTCAATCGGCCATACACCGAGTTGGTCTACCAGCCGATGCTCGAACTGCTCGCGTATCTGCGCGCCAACGGCTTCAAGACCTATATCACTTCCGGCGGCGGCATAGAGTTCATCCGGCCATGGAGCGAACGGGTCTACGGCGTGCCGCCGGAGCAAGTCGTGGGCTCGTCGATCAAAACAAAGTTTCAGATGCGGAATGGCAGGCCAGAACTCTTCCGCCTGCCGGAGTTGAATTTCGTCGATGACGGGGCCGGCAAACCGGTCGGTATCAATGAGCACATCGGCCGCCGCCCAATCGCGGCGTTCGGCAATTCCGACGGCGATCTGCAGATGCTGCAATGGACGACGATGTCCGGCGGCGTCCGCCTGGGCCTGATTGTCCATCACACCGATGAGGCGCGCGAATATGCCTACGATCGGAACACGTCCTTCGGTCGCCTCGACAAAGCACTGGCCGGCGCGGCGGTGAATCGATGGGTCGTTGTCGACATGAAGAACGACTGGAAGCGCATCTTCGCGTTCGAATAGGGATTACCATGTCTACGCTCAGTCCCGCACTCGGTGAAAACCTGCCGGCAGCAAATTCGGGAAAAATAACGCAGACGACAGCAACAGGAGGACGACATGAACAGGAGCACGATCGCACTGTCTTTGGGTCTTCTATTAGGCCCAGCGCTAGCGCAAGAGGCGATGGCTCAGAGCGCACTGCCGACGATCACCGAGGCGGAGGCGCACGCGATTGCGGTGGATGCCTATCTTTATTTCTACCCGCTCGTGTCGATGGACATTTCCCGAAAGACGTTCACAAATATCGAGCCGGGCAAAGAATTTGGCAAAGGCCCGATGAACATGTTCACCAACGTGCCGGCATATCCGCCTGCGGATTTTAAGGGTGTTGTCCGCTCCAATTTTGACACACTGTATTCCATCGCATGGCTCGACATGACCAAAGAGCCCGTCGTTATCACTGCCCCGGACACCAACGGACGTTACTATCTTCTGCCGATGCTCGACATGTGGACAGATGCTTTTGCTTCGCCGGGTTGGCGAACGACCGGAACGCAAGCGGGCAATTTTCTGGTCACGCCGCCTGGATGGAACGGCACGGTTCCCGCCGGGATGTCGCGCATCAGCGCGCCGACGCCGCATGTCTGGGTTATCGGCCGGACGAAGACGGACGGGCCGCCCGACTATGACGCGGTTCGCAAGATCCAGGCCGGCTACAAGGTCACGATGCTGTCCGACTGGGGCAAGGCGCCAAGGCCGGTCGAAGTGAAGATCGATCCGAGCGTCGACATGAAGACCCCGCCAAAGGTCCAGGTCGACATGATGACAGCCGACAAATACTTCACCTACGCTGCCGAGTTGCTCAAGGTTGAGCCACCCCATATCACGGATGAACCCATCCTCGCTCGAATGAAGAAAATCGGAGTCGAGGCTGGCAAAAGCTTCGACATCGGCAAGCTCGATCCGGTCGCACAAAAGGCGCTGGAGGGTGCGCCACAAGAGGCCCAGAGATTAATGAGTTGGAAGCTGCCGACGTTGGCTCGGGTGTCGAATGGCTGGGCGATGAACACCGACACAGTCGGCGTATATGGCAACTATTATTTGAAGCGGGCTATTCTCGCGCAGCAAGGACTTGGCGCGAATGTGGTCGAGGATGCCATCTACCCTCTTAATCTCGGCGACGAATCTGGCAAGCCGCTCGACGGTGCAAACAAATACACGATCACTTTTGAGAAAGGCGCTGCGCCGCCCGTAAATGCGTTCTGGTCGATCACCCTTTACGATCAGGATGGATTTCAGGTCGGCAACGTCCTGAACCGTTTCGCAGTCAGCAGTTGGATGCCGTTCAAGTACCATGCCGATGGTTCGCTTGACCTCTATTTCCAGAATGAGAGCCCCGGAAAGGACAAGGAAGCTAACTGGCTTCCCGCCCCGAAAGGACCATTCAATCTGACGATGCGCATGTACGCTCCGAAATCCGATGCGCTCATCGGCAAGTGGAGCCCGCCACCGGTCACGAGGGTGCAGCTTCCAAGCCTGGCGGCTGAGTAAGTTTTCAAGCATAAGCGCCGGCGGCGTCAGCGCCGGCGCTCACTCCTCCTTATACCCATACGCCTGCTGGTTGCCGGTGGCGCCTTCATCCTTGAACGGCAAAAATTTGCCGGTCATCGCCAGCGTCCATGATCGCGCGCGATGAAGCGATCCGCGCAGCGCTCAAGGAGATGCGCCGCGGCGGCGTCGATATCGACCGCGCGCCACAAGCGGCGCTCGATCTGCAGATCGACGCGCACACGCCGCCGGAGGACGATCACCCGGCGCTGCATGCAAGGGGCGGCGGAGACGCCGAGGACCTTCAAGCATTTGTCTATGCCATTACAGAATACGTATATGATCTAACTGATAGATATGCCGAATTCAAAGAGCGAGCCAAGTTCAAGAAGAGCAGAATCTCGGCTGCACAAATGTTTGCTTCTGTTGTGCTCCCGAAAGCACCTTAGGCTCAGGAGCGGGGGTTGCGCAGAAGGCGCGCAACACCCCCTTACGGACCATGACGCGTCGCGCGGCTTAAGCCCCCCTACTCCTCCTTAAACCCATACGCCTGAGCGTTCCCGCTCGCCCCATAATACTTGAACGGCAAAAACTTGCCGGTCATCGCCAGCTTGACGCGGTCGCCCTTCGGGTCGGCCTGGCGGTCGATGGTCATGTCGAAGTCGATCGCCGACATGATGCCGTCGCCGAACTCCTCCTCGATCAAGAGCTTCATCGCCGGGCCGTTGACCAGCACAAGTTCATAAAGCCGGTAGATCAGCGGATCGGTCGGCGGCATCGGCGTCGCGGTGCCGCGCATCGGCACCTCGTTGATCATCGTCTCCTCGGCCTTCGACAGGCCAAACAATTCGGCGGCCTTGGCGGCCTGCGGCTTGGTCAGCTTGTGCTGGCCGAGGATCGCGCCCGTGATCAGCACCGGCGACATGCCGCCGATCTGCTCGCAGATGTATTTCCAGGTCCAGCCCTTCTCGCGTTTGATGTCGAGCAGTTTTTCGGTGAGATCGGCGCGCTTCATGAGTTTTCTCCTCGTGTCAGGTGTTTTCTTAACCCTCCCCTGGAGGGGGAGGGTCGAACGCGTTGCGAGCGCAGTGAGCAGCGCGGTCGGGGTGGGGTGAAATTCTCGCGCATGACGTTCACCCCACCCCGGCGCGCGACTTCGTCGCTTCAAAGCCGATATTCATATCGGCGTCCTTTCCTTCAAAAACGGCCGCCGTAGGCGGCCTATGCCCTCCCCCTCCAGGGGAGGGTCAAGCAAACCCGGCCGCACGATGGCGACGTTGCGCGGGTCGAACGTGGCGCCCTGCTCCTGCATGAAGCCGCGGCTGCGCGTGACCAGGAAATCGATGATGTGGTTGCGCACCGCGTAATAAAGCGGGTGCTTGTGGAAGTCGGCGCGGGCGCGGTCCTTCGGCAGCGGGTTCTCGACGATCTCGGCCAGCACCGCGCCGGGCCCGTTGGTCATCAGCACCACCTTGTCGGCGAGATAGATCGCCTCGTCGACGTCGTGCGTGATCATGAACACGGTCTGCCCGGTGTCGGTGCAGATGCGGCGCACCTCGTCCTGCAAGGTGCCGCGGGTGAGCGCGTCGAGCGCTGAGAACGGCTCGTCCATCAGCATGATCTTCGGCTCGATCGACAGCGCGCGGGCGATGCCGACGCGCTGCTTCATGCCGCCGGACAGTTCGGCCGGGCGCTTGTGCTCGGCGCCGGTGAGGCCGACGAGGTCGATGAATTTTTGCGCGTGCGCTTCGACCTGCGCGGATTTCCAATCGCGGTGGCGCGAGGTCACGGCGTAGGCGACGTTGCCCATCACCGTGCGCCACGGCAGCAGCGAATGGCCCTGGAAGATCACGGCGCGGTCGAGGCTCGGGCCTTCGATCGCTTTGCCGTCGACGATCACGGTGCCGGTGGACGGCGTGTCGAGGCCGGCGAGGATGTTGAGGACGGTGGTTTTACCGCATCCGGAATGGCCGATGACGCAGACGAATTCGCCGCGCTGCATGGAGAGCCACAGGTCGTCGAAGATCGCCGGGGCTGTGCCGTATTGGCGCGAGATGCCCTCAATGGAGATGAAGCCGGTCATTCGGGAAACGTCACAAGGCGGGTGAGCCGGGCGAGGATCAGGTCCAGCAGCATGCCCACCACCCCGATCAGCAAAATCGCAACTATCACATTCGTGATAGATAAATTATTCCATTCGTTCCAGACGAAGTAACCTATGCCCGTTCCGCCGACGAGCATCTCGGCGGCGACGATCACCAGCCAGGCAATGCCGATCGAGATGCGCATGCCGGTGAGAATAGTCGGCGCGGCGGCGGGCAGAATGATGGTGAAGGCGCGGCGGAAGGTGCCGACCTCAAGAGTCTTTGCGACGTTGAGCCATTCCTTGCGCACCTGCGCGACGCCGAAGGCGGTGTTGATCATCGTCGGCCACAGCGAACAGATGAAGATGACGAAGATCGACGACAGCGCCGAGTCCTTGATCGTGTAGAGCGCCAGCGGCATCCAGGCGAGCGGTGAGATCGGCTTGAGCACCTGGATGAACGGATCGAGCGCCTTGCTCATCAGCGGCGACATGCCGATCAGAAAGCCGATCGGCACCGCGAACAGCACCGCCAGCCCGTAGCCGAGGAAAACCCGCGCGATCGAATAAGCGAGCTGGATACCGACGCCCTTGTCATTCGGTCCGTTGTCGTAGAACGGATGCCGAGCGTGCTCCCACAGCTTGGCGCCGACATCGAGCGGCCCCGGCATCGCCGATTTGCCCTGCGTCGCGGTGAGCCCCATCAGCTTGGCGTATTCCGGGCTCATCTGCTGCACCGTACCGGTGCCGCGCGTGGCCAAGTGCCACGCCAGGACGAAGACAAAGAAGATAACCAGCGACATGATCGCCGCGCGCCAAGTCAGCGAGCGGTTCATGACAAAATCGCCTGACGGGGCCCGGCGGCCGTCATCACGACGCCTTCTTGATTTTGAAGCTCGCGATGTACTCTTCCGGCTTCGACGGGTCGAAAGTCTTGTTCATCACCACGAAGGTCTTGGTCGTGGTCTTTGGCGGCGTCAGGCCCATTTCCGTCATCAGCTTGGCGGTGTCGGTGGCCAGATAGACCTCACTTGCGATCTTGTTGTAGTCGATATCGCCCTTGACCTGACCCCAGCGCTTCATCTGCGTCATGATCCAGACCGCAAAGGACTGCCACGGGAACGGATCGAAATCGACGCGGTTGGGCTGGGTAACGATATTGCCGAGACCGTCGGCGAAGGTGCCGGTCAGGATCTGCTCGAGCACCACCGGCGGCTGGTTGAGATAGTTGGCCGGCGCGATGGCTTCGGCGATCTGCTTGCGGTTCTCAGCCTTATGCGCAAAGGCCGTGGCGTCGATAATCGCCTTGAGCAGCGCCGCGTAGGTGTTCGGCGTCGTCGTGACGAATTCCTTCGACGCCGCGAAGGCGCAGCACGGATGCCCTTCCCAGATGTCCTTCGACAAAATGTGGATGAAGCCGACGCCGTCATAGACCGCCCGCTGATTCATCGGGTCCGGGCCAAGGAAGCCGTCGATATTGTCGGCGCGCAGATTGGCGACCATTTCCGGCGGCGGCACGGCGCGGATCTGCACATCCTGATCGGGATCGATGCCGTGCTCGGCGAGATAATAGCGCAGCAGATAATTGTGCATCGAGTAGTCGAATGGCACCGCGAATTTGAAGCCCTTCCAGTCCTTCGGATCGCGTTTGTCCTTGTGCTTGATGGCGAGCGTGATCGCCTGGCCGTTGATGTTTTCCACCGCCGGCATGGTGTACGGAATGGCATTGGAGCCGGCGCCCATCGAGATCGCGATCGGCATCGGCGACAGCATGTGGGCGGCGTCGTATTCCTTGTTGATCGTCTTGTCGCGGATCACCGCCCAGCCGGCGGTCTTGATCACTTCAACGTTGAGGCCGTACTTCTCATAGAAGCCCATGGGCTTGGCCATAATGATCGGGGTGGCGCAGGTGATCGGGATGAAGCCGACCTTGAGGTCTTTCTTTTCGATTGGCCCGCCTTGGGCGAAGACTTCGGTCGCCATCTTCAGCGGGAAGAACTGCGACAGCGCGGCAAAGGCCGTCGAAGCGCCGAGTGTTTTCAGAAAAGCGCGACGGCCGGCGTCTTGCGGAAACAGCTGCCGCATGACCGCCGAAGCGACCACGTTCTCGTAGCGCTTCTCTTCGCTCTCGACCGGCACGCATTGCAGTTGGCTGTCGCGGGCGTGCTCGGCGTCATTGGCATGGCGGCCGCAGGCGCAGCCCGTGCTGTGTAACGGACGGGACGGGTCGAAGGGGTTGTCGAAGGTGGACATGGGACTCTCCAATCAGTGCGTCGCGATGGCCTGAAGTTGCTACCCCTGGACAGAGCAACTTCGGTGCCAAGTTCCGCGTTCTCGATGCCGCATGCGAGAAAGGCCCGTGGTTGGCCTACATCTTGCTTACGATATCTCGTAGCCGACGAAATTTCGTGATTTTGAACACGCGAGATCGTCTCCATTCGAGGGCTGACTAATGAGTGTGCATCGAGATCAGGCAGACGGCGGCGCCGATGCCGCTTTCGGTCGCATCGAGCGCGAGAACCAGTTGATCCTGCGCGCCGCCGGCGAAGGCATCTACGGCGTCAACGCCGTGGGCAAGACCACCTTCGTCAACCCGGCCGCCGAGCGGATGCTGGGTTGGAAGGCCGAGGAACTGGTCGGCCACGACATGCATTCGCTGGTGCATCACACCCACGCCGACGGCTCGCATTATCACGACCGCGAGTGCCCGATTTACGCGGCGTTCCGCGACGGCGCGGTGCATCAGGTCGACCACGAGAAATTCTGGCGCAAGGACGGCACCTCGTTCTGGGTCGACTACACCTCGACGCCCATTCGCGACAACGGCGTGCTGATCGGCGCGGTGATCGTGTTCCGCGACGTCAGCCAGCGTCACGACGCCGACGAGAAGCTGCGCGCCGCGCACCAGGAAGTCGACCGGCTGCGCAAACGGCTGGAGTTGGAGAACGCTTATCTCCAGGAGCAAATCCGTATCGATGGCAATCACCACGGCATCATCGGCAACAGCGCCGCTATCCAGCAGACGCTGCGGCAGGTCGATCTCGTCGCACCGACCGACGCCACCGTCCTGATCACCGGCGAGAGCGGCACCGGCAAGGAACTGGTGGCGCGCGCCATCCACGATGACAGCAAGCGCAGCAATCGCCCGCTGATCCGCGTCAATTGCGCGGCGATCCCCGGCGATCTGTTCGAGAGCGAATTCTTCGGCCACGCCAAGGGCGCGTTCACCGGCGCGCTGCGCGACCGCATCGGCCGGTTTGAATTGGCGGACGGTGGCACATTGTTTCTCGACGAGGTCGGCGAAATTCCGCTGGCGCTGCAAGGCAAGCTGCTGCGCGTGCTGCAAGAGGGGCAGTTCGAGCGCGTGGGCGAAGCGCGCACCCGCAATGTCGATGTGCGCGTCATCGCCGCCACCAACCGCGATCTGAAGGCGCAGGTACGGCGCGGCGGTTTCCGCGAGGATCTGTATTTCCGGCTCAACGTGTTTCCGGTCGAACTTGTGCCGTTGCGCGAGCGCGCCGACGACATTCCGCTGCTCGCCGTGCATCTGCTGCGCGAGGCGACCAAGAAGCTCAAGACCGGCGAGTTGCGGCTAACCGAAGGCGACGCCCGGCGACTGTCGCAATATGCCTGGCCCGGCAATGTCCGCGAGTTGCAGAACGTGATCGAGCGCGCCGCGATTCTAGCACGCAATGGTCGCGTGCGCATCGACCTGCCGGACGTGGCCGCGTCCGCCCAACTCGGACGCCGCACGCAGGCGGCAGGCGGTAAGCCCCTAGTGCTGACCGATGACGACCGGCGCGAGCGCGACCGCATCAATATCATGGCGGCGCTGGACGCCTGCGGCGGCAAGGTGTTCGGACGCGGCGGCGCGGCCGAGATGCTCGACGTCAAGCCGACCACGCTGGCCTCGCGCATCAAGACGCTCGGCATTCGTTTCGAACGCGGCGCGCAGGCGCCGGAGCAAAGAGTCTAACGAAATCCACTCATTCCCGCGTAAGCGGGAATCCAGTTTTTCGTTTGTGCTTCGAGGCCCTGGGTCCCTGCTTTCGCGGGGACGGACGGAGAATGAACTAAGCCCGCTTCTTCTCGACTGAGACCGGCCCGGCCGCGAGCCCCAGCACCTGATGGATCTGCGCCACCACCGCGGCGCCCTCGCCAATTGCCGCGCCGACGCGCTTGGTCGAGCTGGCGCGCACATCGCCGATCGCGAATACGCCCGGCATGCTGGTTTCCAACGGCAGCGGCACACGGCCGTTCGCAGCAACTGCGAACTCATCGCCGGTGACGACAAAGCCTTTGTTGTCGACTGCGACGCAATCTTTCAGCCATTCGGCGTTGGGATCGGCGCCGACGAACAGGAACAGATGGCGCAGCGGATAGCTGCGGTCGATGCCGTCCGCGCGGGCGCGGAACGTCACGCTGGTGAGACCGCTGGTGCGGTCGCCGCCGAGCGCGACGACTTCGCTGCCGATGTGCACTTCGACATTCGGCAAAGCCTTGATGCGGTCGATCAGATAGCGCGACATGGTCGCTTCCAGTTCTCTGCGCACGACCAGATGCAGTTTCTTGACGTGCGGCGCCAGGAACACCACCGCCTGCCCGGCCGAATTGCCGCCGCCAATCAAGGCGACTTCCTCGCCGTTGCAGAGCCGCGCTTCGATCGGCGAGGCCCAATAAGACACGCCGGCGCCGTCGAACTCCGACAGGTTGGCAATGTCCGGCCGCCGGTAGCGCGCACCCGACGCGATGACGATGGTTTTCGCCCGCACCGCCTTGCCACCGGCGATCTCCAGCCGGAAAAGATTGGGGCATGAACCCGCGCCACCGCAATCGAGCTGGCCCACTTCGAGCGGAATGGCGATTTCGGCGCCGAACTTCTGCGCCTGCGTGAAAGCGCGGCCGGCCAGCGCCTGACCGGAGATGCCGGTCGGGAAGCCGAGATAGTTCTCGATGCGCGCCGATGCGCCGGCCTGCCCGCCGAAGGCGCGCTGATCGAACACCAAAACCGACAGGCCTTCGGACGCGCCATAGACCGCGGCGGCCAGTCCCGCAGGACCGGCGCCGACCACGGCGACGTCGTAGACGGTGTTCGGGTCGAGCTCCGGCGTGATGCCGAGACACATCGCGGCCTCAGCATCGCTCGGGCGCTTGAGCAGCGCGCCGTTCGGACAGATCATCAGCGGCAACTCGTCGGGCGCGATGCCGAAGCGTTCCAGCGCCGCGCGCCCAGCCATGTCGGTGTTGGCATCGAGCACGGTGTAGGGATAGCCGTTGCGCACGAGGAACCCTTCCAGCCGCAGCAGGTCGGGCGAGCCCGGCGGACCGATCAGCAGCGAACCGGCGCCGCCTTCCTGGATCAGCCCGACGCGGCGCAGGATGAAGGCGCGCATGACAATTTCGCCGACGTCGGCGGAGCCGATCACCAGTGCCCGGATATGCGCGGCGTCGAGCGACAAGGCGGTGCAACCCTCCGGCCCGGCATGCCCGGCGGCCAGCGTGCCCAGCCCGGCAAGCTGACTGACCTCGCCGGAAAATTGCCCCGGGCTCAGCGACACCACCGAGGACTCGCGGTGCAGACCGTCGCGGCGCACGACCTCGATCGAGCCTTCCAGCACCAACCAGACCGGCACATTGCGCTGGCCGACGTCATAGAGCGCTTCGCCGGGGGCGAATTTCCGCGCCGGGCCGCTGGCAAAGCGCCGCGCCGTCGCGAATTGGACAGCGTCCAGCACCGGAAACATCTGATCGAACCGGGTTTCGATAAGGCTCATCGCGGTCTCCTGATTGGGCCAGTCTAGCGCCCGATAACGATTGCGTCATGGCCGTGCTTGGCGCGAGCATCCGCCCGCGAGTGCCTATACATAGTGCCGAACGGACGTCGAACGAGGCCTCCCATGCGCAGCGAACGCTTCACTTTCCCGAACGCCAAAGGCGAGCAGCTCGCCGCCACGCTGGATCTGCCGCTGGGCAAGCCCACGGCCTACGCGCTGTTTGCGCATTGCTTCACCTGCGGCAAGGACAACCTCGCCGCCAAACGCATCGCCGAGCGACTGACGAGCCACGGCATCGCCGTGCTGCGGTTCGATTTCACCGGGCTGGGCGGCAGCGAAGGTGAATTCGCCAACACGAATTTTTCATCCAATGTCGACGACCTGGTCGCCGCCGCCGACCACCTGCGCAAAGCGCACGGCGCGCCGGCGATCCTGATCGGCCACAGTCTCGGCGGCTGCGCGGTGCTGGCGGCATCGCATCGGATCGACGACGCGCGCGCGGTGGTCACCATCGCCGCGCCGTTCGGGCCGAACCACGTCGTCGGTCTGTTCAAGGACAATGTCGACACCATCCGCAACGAGGGCGAGGCCGAAGTGTCGCTGGCCGGCCGGCCGTTCACGATCAAACGCGAATTCCTCAACGACGTCGCGGAGAAGAAACTCAACGAGTGCCTCGCGAACCTGCACAAAGCGCTGCTGGTGTTTCATTCGCCGACCGACGAACTGGTCGGCATCGACAATGCCTCGCATATTTTCGGCGCCGCCAAGCATCCGAAGAGCTTTGTGTCGCTTAATGGGGCCGATCATCTGCTGAGCCAGAAGAGCGACGCCGTCTATGTCGCCGACGTGATCGCGGCCTGGGCCGAGCGCTATCTCGACAAGCCCGAGGTGATGACGCAAGCCGAGGTCGACGCCGGCCTGGTGCTGGTGCGCGAGACGCATGGGGGAAAATTCCAGCAGGAGATCTTGACCGGACCGCACCGGCTGCTTGCCGACGAGCCGATTAAGCAGGGCGGGTTGGATTCCGGACCCGGTCCGTATGATTTTCTGCTCGCGGGACTTGGCGCCTGCACGTCGATGACGATCAGGCTCTATGCCGACTTTAAGAAAATCCCGCTCGACAACGTGTCGGTGCGGCTCAGCCACGGCAAAATCCACGCCAAGGATTGCGAGACCTGCGACACCAAAGTCAGCATGGTCGATCACATCGATCGCGCCATCACGCTGGAGGGCGTGCTCGACGCCGAACAGCGCAAGAAGCTGATGGAAATCGCTGACAAATGCCCGGTGCACAAGACGCTGGAGTCGAAGGTCGACATCACCACGGTCGAGCGGCCGGCTTGACGCGCTGTATCTCGATGCCGGGTTTTTTCTTTGGTGTGGGGAACCTCAACCGGTTTTGCATCATTGTTTGGTCTGCGCGAGGTAGAAGCCGTGCTGCCTTGGCATGTAATTTGTATGACCAGCGTATGGACAAGAATCGAACTGGCAAGAACTACGCGGAACCTTGGCTCGTCTGGCTCGCCAGTGTCCTGGCGGCCGCGGTGTTCGTCATCTACATCGTGCACAGCGCCTGACCTGTCCGCCGATTCTGGGCGGCAACTGGGGCGCTGACGCAAATCCTCTAGGCATGGTGCCTAGCCGGCTCCCGCATCCCCTCCCTTGCGGCTTGACGGTCTCGGGGTCTTTCGGCACACTAGAACAAATAGAGAACATAAATGGCGTGACGGCTGTCAGCACAGCCGAATAATGTCGTGTCGCCAAAGGCTTAAACGATGCTCGCGGAATTGCGCCAACGTCTGCAGGCCATGGAAAAGCCCGCCGGGATCGAGGACGGTCCGGGCGCTGTTCCGCTCGGCATTGCGGCGGTCGATAACGTGCTCGGCGGCGGCCTGGCGCGCGGCGCGCTGCATGAGATTGCGGCGCCCGGCGAAGCCCATCTCGCCGCCGCGACGGGCTTTGTTTTGGGGCTGGCGGCGGGTGGACGGTCCCGCATCGTCTGGATCGCCGAGGACATGGCGCGCACCGAAAGCGGCGCGCCCTATGGACCCGGCCTCGACCAATTCAATCTCGCACCCGAGCGGCTGTTGACGGTCGCCGTTGCGCGCGCGCGTGACCTGCTGTGGGCGATGGAAGAAGCGTTGCGCTGCCGCGCCGTCGGCGCCGTGATCGGCGAATTGCGTCACGGCGAGATCGACGCGGTCGCGGTGCGGCGGTTGTCGCTGGCGGCGGCCGAACACGGCGCGCTGGCGCTGCTGCTGCGCGCCAAGCCCGTGAACGACGCCTCGACCGCGGCGACGCGCTGGATCGTCGGCGCCGCGCCTTCTTCGCCCGCGCGCGCCTTTGAATTCGGCGCGCCGCGCTTTGCCGCGCATCTCACGCGCAATCGCCGCGGCCCGACCGGATCCTGGATTCTCGAATGGAGTGACACCGATGAGCGCTTCGTCCTCGCAACGCATTCTGTGCCTGTGGCTGCGCCGCCTCTCCACCGACCGCATCGCAAGGTTGCGTGACGCCGCACCGGCATTACCGTTCGCCGTCGCCGGCAAACGCGGCAATGCCGAGACGCTGGTCGCCATCGACGACGCGGCGGAGCGGCGCGGCCTGCATATCGGCATGGCGCTGGCGCAGGCGCGCGCTATGTATCCCGCGCTCGACGTGGTGCAGGAAGACGCCGATGCCGATGCGCAACTGCTCGAGGGCATCGCCGATTGGTGCCTGCGCTACACGCCGCTGGTGGTCTGCGACGCGCCCGACGGGTTGCTGCTCGACATCACCGGCTGCACGCATCTCTATAACGGCGAGCACGAACTGGTTGCCGATCTTGCCGGCCGCATCGAGCGCGCCGGTTTCGCCTATCGCATCGCCATCGCCAGCACCATCGGCGCCGCCTGGGCCGCCGCGCATTGCGGCGAGCCGGCGAGTTATGCCTGCGGCGAGGAACGTAGCCTTCTGGCGCCGCTGCCGCTCAGCGCCTTGCGGCTGGCGCCTGCGACCGTCGCGGCGCTGGCGCGTCTCGGCCTCAAGCGCATCGGCGACATCATCGATCTGCCGCGCAGCCCCCTGACCGCGCGCTTCGGCGCCGGCCTGCTGCGTCAGCTCGACCGCGCGCTGGGCCACGAGCATGAGCCGCTCAGTCCGCGGCTGCCGGTCGCGCCTTATGTCGCCGAGCAGCGCTTCGCCGAACCGATCGCGCGCGAGGAAGACGTGCTGGGCACCGTCGAGCGGCTGGCAGTGCGGCTCGTTTTTGCCCTGGAACGGCGCGGCGATGGCGCGCGGCGCATCGAGCTCACGCTGTTTCGCACCGACGGCGAGGTGCGCCGCATTGCCGCCGGCACCTCGCGACCACTGCGCGACGCGCACGACATCCGCGCGCTGTTCGTCGAGCGGCTGACGGCGCTGGCCGATGCGCTCGATCCCGGCTTCGGCTTCGACATGGCGCGGCTGTCGGTGGTGCTCGCGGAGCCCTGCCCGCCGGAACAAATTGGCATTGGCGGGGCCGAAGACGGGGTTGAGATCGACCGCCTGGCGGATCGCTTGAGTGCACGGCTCGGCGCGCAACGCGTGCGCCACCTGATCGCGCAGGACAGCCATATCCCCGAAATCGCGGCCGCCACTGTGCCGGCGCAGATGGCCGCCGATGATGGCTGGGCGGCGTTTCGCCGGCACCGCACGGCGGCTGAACTCGCGCCACGCCCGCTGCGCCTGCTGATGCGGCCGGAGCCGATCGAGGCGGTCGCCGAAGTACCGGACGGGCCGCCCTTGCGGTTTCGCTGGCGCCGCGCGCTGCACGAGGTGATCGCCGCCGACGGCCCGGAGCGCATCGAGGGCGCGTGGTGGAGCGAGCACGGCGGCCATCCTTCGGGAAACCTTGCACGCGATTATTTCCGCGTCGAGGACAAATCCGGCCTGCGCTTCTGGTTGTTCCGCGCCGGGCTATATCGCGACCTCGTGCCGGGCGCCGTCGCGCCGAGTTGGTTCGTGCACGGGACCTATGCGTGAGCGCTGCGAGTGAGTAAATGCGTTACCTCGAATTCGCCGCCGCCTCGAATTTCTCCTTCCTCCGGGGCGCATCGCATCCGGAAGAACTGATGAAGCAGGCGGCCCATTTGGGCCTTGCCGGTCTCGGGCTGTGCGACCGCAACTCGGTCGCCGGTGTGGTGCGCGCACATCTGGCGAAGCGCGTACACGAGTTGACGCTGAAATATCATCCCGGCGCGCGGCTGGTGTTCGCCGACGGCACACCGGACATTCTCGTCTATCCGCGCGACCGCGCTGGCTGGGGCCGGCTCACACGGCTGCTAACCGTGGGCAATCTGAAGGCCAAGAAAGGCGATTGTGTTCTCACACTCGACGAGCTGATCGCGCATTCATTCGGGCTTGAACTGATCGCAATGGGCGGCAACGCGGCGCTGCTGTCGCGCCTGCGCACCACCGCCCCCGGCCGCGTTCGGTTGGCCGCCTCAATGCTCTATCGCGGGCAAGACGGGGCACGGCTGGCGCGGCTCAAGGAGACAGCGCGCAAGGCGCAAGTCCCGCTGATCGCGATCAACGACGTGCACTTCCATCATCCCGACCGGCGGCCGCTGGCCGACGTGCTGACCTGCATCCGCGAGAAAACCACCATCGACTGCGCCGGCCGCAAGCTCGCCGCGAATGCTGAGCGCTTCCTGAAACCGCCGGAGGAAATGCTGCGGCTGTTCCGTGACGCGCCAGAAGCCATCGAGGAAACGCTACGCCTGAGCGATGCGCTCACGTTCTCGCTCGACGAGTTGAAATACGAATATCCCGACGAACAGATCGCAGGATTCACCTCACCGCAGGAGGCGCTCGCCCATCTGGCTTATGAAGGCGCCGCCCGGCGCTATCCGCAAGGCATTCCCGATACCGTGCGCAAAGGCCTGGAGCACGAACTGGCGCTGATCGCACAGCTTGAATATGCGCCCTACTTCCTCACGGTCCATGACATCGTTTGCTACGCCCGTTCGCAAAAAATTCTTTGTCAGGGCCGTGGCTCGGCCGCCAACTCAACCGTCTGTTTCTGCCTCCACATCACCGAGGTCGATCCAGTGCGCGGCAACCTCCTGTTCGAACGTTTCATTTCAGCCAACCGCGGCGAGCCGCCCGACATCGATATCGACTTCGAACACGAGCGGCGCGAGGAGGTTATTCAATATATTTACAAGAAATACACACGTGATCACGCCGGCATTGCCGCCACCGTGATCAGCTATCGCGGCCGCTCGGCGATCCGCGAAGTCGGCAAGGCTTTCGGGCTGTCAGAGGACACCATCGGTGCCCTGTCGTCCTCGATTTGGGGTGGCGGCGGCGGCGCCGTGAAGACGGCCGACATCGCCCGCACCGGGCTCGATCTCGACAGCCGGCGAGTCAAGCAGATCATGGCGCTGGCGCAAGAGATCAATGGCTTCCCCCGGCATCTGTCGCAGCACGTCGGCGGCTTCGTCATCACGCGCAGCCGGCTCGACGAGGTGATGCCGATCGGCAATGGCGCGATGCCGGACCGCACCTTCGTCGAATGGGACAAAGACGATCTCGACGCACTCGGCATTTTGAAAGTCGATGTGCTGGGCCTCGGTATGCTCTCGTGCTTGCGCAAGGCATTCGATCTGATGAAGAGCCATTACGACAAGCGGTTGACGCTTGCCAGCATTCTCACCCCTGAGGATCCGGCGGTCTACCGCATGCTGTCTCGCGCGGATTCGCTCGGCGCTTTCCAGGTTGAAAGCCGCGCGCAGATGACCATGTTGCCGCGGCTCAAGCCGACGGAATTCTACCACTTAGTGATCGAGGTTGCGATCGTGCGGCCCGGTCCGATCCAGGGCGGCATGGTGCATCCTTATTTGCGACGAAAGCAGGGACTGGAAGAGCCAGAATACCCTCAGCCGAAATATGGACCGCCGGACGAGCTCAAAGCAGTGCTGTCCAAGACCCTGGGCGTCCCCTTATTCCAGGAACAGGCGATGAAGATCGCCATCGTCGCCGGTGGTTTCACGCCGGGCGAAGCGGACAAACTGCGGCGCGCGATGGCCACCTTCAAGCGCACCGGCACCATCGGCACGTTCCGCGACAAGATGGTCAACGGCATGCTGGCCAAAGGCTACGAACGCGAGTTCGCCGAACGCTGCTTCGGGCAGATCGAAGGCTTCGGCGAATACGGCTTTCCAGAAAGCCATGCCGCAAGTTTTGCGATTCTGGTTTATGCCTCGGCCTGGCTCAAGTGCCATTACCCGGATGTGTTCGCGGCGGCGCTTCTCAACGCACAGCCGATGGGTTTCTACGCGCCATCGCAGATCGTGCGCGACGCGCGCGAGCACGGCGTCGCGGTGCGCGGCCCCGACGTCAATCATTCAGATTGGGATTCGATGCTCGAACCGGGACAACATGCCGCCGAGCATCTGCATGAGTTGCACTGCGACATGCGCGACGACATTCGCACGACGCACGCGCTGCGCCTCGGCCTGCGCGAGATCAAGGGAATTTCCGAGAACGACGCGAAGCTCATTATGGCGCGGCGGAACACGAATTACGACTCCGTGCGCGATGTCTGGCTGCGCACAGGCTTAAAGCCGCACGTGCTGGAGCGGCTGGCCGATGCCGATGCGTTCAACTCACTCGGCCTGACGCGGCGCGAGGCGCTATGGGCGGCCAAGGCGCTCGGCCGCGTCGGCGACAGCGATGATGATCTGCCGTTGTTTACTTCCTTTACCTCTCGCCGCATGCGGGGAGAGGTCGACACGTCATCGCATAGCGATGGCGTGTCGGGTGAGGGGCAGTTTGATAGCCCCCCTCACCCGGCTCGCAGCGTTGCTGCTCGCCACCCTCTCCCCGCACGCGGGGAGAGGGAAGCAAGCCGCGAACCCGACGTCGCCCTGCCGCCAATGCCGCTGGGCGAGGAAGTCGTCAACGACTATCGCTTCCTGCGGTTGTCGCTGCGCGCGCATCCGGCACAGTTCCTGCGCGCCGATTTGTCCCAGCGCGGCATTCTGCGCAACGAGACGCTGCGCACGATCGCCTCCGGCGCCCGCGTGAAGATTTCGGGGCTGGTCACCTGTCGGCAGCGGCCGGGCTCCGCCAATGGCGTGGTGTTCATGACCATCGAGGACGAAAGCGCGGTCGCCAATGTGATTGTGTGGCCGAAGACCTTCGAGCGCCTGCGGCCGGTGATCCTGGGCGCGCGCTATGTCGCGGTCAGCGGTCAGGTGCAATCGGAATCCGGCGTCATCCACGTGGTCGCCGCGCAGCTCGAGGATCTCACGCCCTGGCTGGCACAACTGGCGGAGCATGGCGCCGACATCGACAGCCTGGCGCGCGCCGACGAGGTGCGCCGGCCGACCGAGGATCACCGCGAGGCGCGCGTTTCCGGCGGCCGGCAAAGCCGGCTGGCGCGGTTGCTGCAGGAAATGCCCGAGCTGGCCGCAGATCTCGACGTCACCGCGCGCGGCTCGGCGCACGCACCGACGCGGCGCGCCCGCAGCAGCTAGACGATTACATCGGCGGCACGACACCGCGGCCGACATTGATGCGGCTGGCCGACAGAGTGCCGTCGGCTTCCTTGGTCGCCGCGGTGATGTAGATCGCCGCACCTGGCTTCAGCTCGTCCTTGCTGCCCGGCGCATACATCACGATCGGTGTTTCCGGCGTGACGTCGATTTTCTTCTCACCCTCTTTGTACTTGATCGTCAGCGTCGTCCCTCCGCCGGTCTTGGCGACATCGCTGCCGACCGTGCCTGTCGCGTTCGTGCTGGCGCCGACCGTGCCGTTGGTCATGGTGCTCTTCGGCTTGTAATCATAGGGCCGATCGCCCTCACCGGTGCCTCGCATCGATTCCGGAAAGATGTGAACCTCCACGGCCTTGAAGCTGCCGTCAGCCTCGGGCATCGCCGCCGACCCGACAAACGATCCCGGCTTGATATCGGCTAGCGAGGCTTTGACCAACGCCACGACATTGGCGTTGTCGGCCAGCTTGATCATCAACGTCTCGCCGCCGCGCGATTTCACAGTCAACATCGAACCGTCGACCTTCTCGATCGTGCCTCGCACGCGCATGGTTTGCGGCTGCTGCGCGAGACTCGCCACGCTCCACAGCACCAGACTGGCCGTACCGAGAATCCAGATTGCCTTGCGCATGCACGCCTCCTTTGTAAGAGCAGATCGTATCTTAAACGTAGATCGCGCCTAAGTGCAGTTCACATCCCAGGCGCGGCGCCACGTCCGACATAGAGGTTCTTGGCCAGCACCGTACCGTCCGGCTGCTTGTCCGACTGCATGATGATGATCGGTGTGCCCGCCTTCAACTCGTCTTTATTGCCCGGCGCGACCGCGGCGATCACAGTGTCCTTGGTGACCACGACTTTCTTCTCGCCCTCTTTGTACTTCACCATCAGCGTGTCGCCGTCCTTGACCGTCACCGTGTTCGCGACATAGCCGTTTGTCATGGTGCTGTTCGGCTTGCCGTCCCACGGGCCGTGGCGATCGGCGACGACGCCGCGCTGCGCCGGCAGGAAGATGTGAATCGAATAGGCCTTGATGCTGCCGTCGGCTTCGGGGACGCCGGCAACGCCGATGAAGGTATCGGGCTTGATATCGGCGAGCGTCGCCTTGACCAGCGCCGCGACGCGGGCGTCGTCGGCGAGCTTGACGTCCAGCATAGCGCCGTCGCGGGTCTTGAGCGACATCATCGACCCGTCGGTTTTGGTGATCTCGCCGCGGATGCGGGCCGGCTGCTGGGCGTTGGCGGAGTCGGCCATGAGCGCCACAGCGGCAAGCGCGATCGAAAACGTGGCGCCGCGGGCGACCCACTGTTTCATATTCATCGAACGCATTATGACCTCCCAAGCGGCCGGTCTTGGCGGCCGTCAGCAGGAGAACCCCTAGGCCGGTCGATTATTCCGGGGCTTCCTCGGTTTTGGCGTCGGCGCGGGCTTTACTTTAACCGGCGAAACCGGCGGTTTCGGGGCGCCGGCCAGCAAATCGGTTTCGACCAGAGCGCGGAGTTCCGCCGTTACCTCCGGCTTGACGCCGAACCAGCGCTCGAAGCCCAGCACCGCCTGGTGCAGCAGCATGCCGAGGCCGTCGGCGCTGCGCAGGCCCTTTTCCCGCGCCATCGCCAGCAGCGGCGTGACCAGCGGCGCATACACCAGATCGGCGACGACCAGCGAAGCCTGGCAGCGCAGATTGATCGGCAACGGCGGCTGGCCGACCATGCCGAGCGTGGTGGTGTTGACCAGCAAGCCTGCGCCGCCGAGCAAGCCCGTGGTTTCGTCCCAACCCGCGGCAATCACGCGCGAGCCGAACTTCTTGGTCAGCGCCTGCGCGCGCTCCAGCGTGCGGTTGATCACGTAGACGCGCCGCACGTCGCGTTGCAACAGCCCGAAAATCACCGCGCGCGCGCCACCGCCAGCGCCGACAACCACAGCGCTCTCCAGGCCGCGGTCCCAACCCGGCGTTACCGCGTCGAGATTGGCGAGGAAACCGGCGACGTCGGTGTTGGTTGAGCGCAGCGTGTCGCCGTCGTACCAGAGGCAATTGGCGGCGCCGACGGCGCGGGCGCGCTCGTCGGGCTCCGACAGCGCCAGCACCTTTTCCTTGTGCGGCACCGTAACGTTGCAGCCGACATAGCCGCGCTCACGCAAATGAGTGACAAAATCGGTCAGTTGCTCCGGCGGCACGGCCTCGCGCCGGTACTCGACGTTGAGATTATATTTCTGCGCCCAATAATTATGGATCAGCGGCGAGCGCGAATGGCCGGCCGGCCAGGCGATGACGCAGGCTGCCTTCTCGACCGGTTTCTTCTCGTCACTCATGATTCCATCACCACGCTATTACGTAACACGCCGATTTCCGGAACTTCGATTTCAAGGACATCGCCGGGCTTGAGCCACGCCGGCGTTTCGCTCTTGGGCCCAAGCTTCACCGGCGTTCCGGTGGCGATGATATCGCCGGGCTTGAGCGTCATGAAGGTACTGACATAGGCGATGATGTCGGCGAAAGATTTGATCATGCTGGCAGTGGTGTCATCTTGCGTGACGACGCCGTTGAGCTTGACAGTGATGTGCAGAGGTTTGGCGAGGTCGATTTCGTCGGTGGTGACGATCCACGGTCCGATGCTGCCGGTCGAATCCCAGTTCTTGCCTTGCGTGACGTTGAATTTGCCGTGGCGCACCCAATCGCGAATGGTCCCCTCGTTGCACAACGTCACGCCGGCGACGTAATCGAGCGCCTGCTCGTGCGCGATGCGGCGGCCGGCGCGGCCGATCACCAATGCGATCTCGCCTTCGTAATCAAGCTGTTCGGATTCGAACGGCCGCACCAGGGGCTGTTGATGCCCGGCGAGCGAGGCCGGCGCGCGATAGAACATGCTGGGATATTTCGGCGCCTCGGCGTCGCCGTAATCGGCGTTGCGATTGGCGTAATTGATGCCGATGCAGAGGATTTTCTCCGGCGCCAACAGCGGCGGCAGCCATTCCACTTCGGACACAGAGAAATCGGCGCGCACGCCGCTGATTGCCTCGCGCGTTAGCCGAAGGCCATCCTCGCTGCGCAGCACGTCGAGCATCGAAGCAAAGTGCGGGCCGAGCCGAGGCTTGAGATCAACCACGCCCTGCGCCGCGCCGCTGCCGATCACGGCGCCGAAACTCTCCCGCCCGCGCACTTTATAACTGGCAAGTTTCATCGAAACGTCCGTTGGGCCCCACCGGGGTCCGCAGCGTGTATTCCGGGCCTGCGGTGCCGTCAACGCAACTAATTACACCCCTGGGCTTGACCTTCAGGCCAATCTGCATTCATCAAATCCACCTAGGAAAGCACATGAAATCCATTTTCTTCGATTGCAATGACCAACTCGCCCCGGTTTGGGCCAGTGTGATCCGCGCCGACGATCCGCCGATCGACGTCAATGTGAAGCCGTTCGTGCGCAAGGACCTGCCGCGCGTCATCGGCGGGTATGACATCGCGATTGACGATCACTCCTATATGCCGACCGAGCTTGTGGCGCAGTGCCCGCAGCTCAAGCACATCGTGTTCCTCGGCACCGGACCGGCGAGCTACATGAATGTCGGCGAGATCAACGCGCGCGGCATCAAGGTCCACATTATCAAGGGTTACGGCGACACAGCCGTCGCCGAACACTCGATCGCGCTGATGGTGGCGGCGGCGCGCGACGTGGCGCGTATGGACCGCGAGGTCCGCGCCGGCATCTGGACGCCGCAGGAAGGCGTGCAGTTGCGCGGCAAGACGCTGGGCGTCATCGGCCTCGGCGGCATCGGCCGCGAAGTCGCGCGCATCGGCGCCGGCATGGGCATGGAGGTGATCGGCTGGAACCGCACCCGACATGCCGACGTCAGCGTGCCGATGGTCGAACTTGACGACCTGCTGGCGCGCGCCGACGTGGTGTCGATGAACCTGACGCTGGGTGACGAGACCCGCGGCTTCCTCAATGCCGAACGCATCGCGCGCATGAAGAAGGGCGTGATCATCGTCAACACCGCACGCGGCGCGCTGGTCGACGAAGCCGCGCTGCTCGCGGCGCTGGCGAGCGGCCACATCCGCCACGCCGGACTCGACGTGTTCCACGCCGAGCCGCTGAAGGCCGATCATCCATTGACCAAGATGCCGAACGTGACGCTCACCGCGCACGCCGGCTTCCGCACGCTCGAAGCGTCTATGACGCTGCTGCGGCGGGCCATCGATATCGTCAAAACACTCGTCTAATAGTAACCAGGCGTGTTGCCGCCATCGAGCGCGATGGCGGTGCCCTGGATGTGACGGCCGCGCGCGCTGCACAGAAACACCGCGAGTTCGCCGACATCCTCCGGCGTGCCGATGCGGCGCAGCCCGCTCTTGACCAGCGCCTCCTCGCGCACCTGCTCGACCGTCTTGTTCTGCGCCTTGGCGAATTGCGCGAACAACTGCTCGACGCGGTCGGTCTGGGTCTGGCCCGGGTGGATCACGTTGACATTGACGTCGTCGCGGTTGCCCATCGCAGCAAGGCCCTTGGTAAAATTCGCGACCGCCGCGTTCACCGCGCCGCCGATCAAGAAATCGGGACCCGGCGTGCGCGCCGCTCCGCCGACGATGCTGATCATGCTGCCATGTGTTTCCTTCAGCAGCGGCCAGAACAGCCGCGTCAGCCGCACCGCGCCGTGGAATTTCAACGCGAAGCCGTCGCCCCAAGCCTCGTCCGGCAGTTCGAAAAACTTGCCGCCTTTGGTGGCGCCGGCATTGTTGACCAGCACGTCGCAGCGCTTGAAGCGTTCATTGACCTTGGCGAAGACCTGCTCGCAACCGGCGAGCGTACGCAGATCGCCGGCAACGGTCATAGGCTCAGGCCCGCCGCTAGCCGCGACCGCCTTGGCGCCCTCGGCGAGGTTGGCGGCGCTGGAGGCCGCCAGAACGGTCTGCGCACCCTCGCGCGCGAAGGCGGTAGCGATCCCCCGGCCAATGCCGCGGCTACCGCCGCTGACCACCACGACTTTTCCCTCGAATTCTTTCGGCATCCGCTCCCCCTTAAATTTTGCCCACTTTATACGCGGCAAGCGGCCTTCCCGCGAGTGGGGCGGCCGATGAAACTTTCCGGGCCGACCGCCGTTGTTATCGGCCAGGGGGAGATTTCATGTCAGATACGACGACATTGCCGATGATTGCTGCGCATGGCTCGGCCCGCCTGCCCGCGGTCGAGGTCGACAGTTATAATGTCGAGATCAAGGACGACGAGGGCTTCATCGGCGACCGCGCCAGTAAAGGCGCGTTTCGCGACCTCGTGGAAAATTGGCGGAAGGTGCTGCGCAAGCATGGCGACGATCCGTTCGGCGATGAGCCCAGCGAAAAGCTGACCAAAAAAGCGCTCGATGAAGCCCTATTCAAAGGTGATCTGGAAGCCGCGGCGGTGATCCACAGCGCGGTGGAGGAATTCGCCCAGGAGCTCGCGCTGGTCATCCGGCGTTTCCTCAAGCTCAAGGCCTGGAAAGACACCGAGCGTTTCGTCATCGGCGGCGGCTTTCGCGACAGCCGCGTCGGCGAATTGAGCATCGCCCGCACGTCCATCATTCTCAAGGCCGAAGGCATCGACATTGATCTGATGCCGATCCGCAACGACCCCGATAAAGCCGGCCTGATCGGCGCCGCCCATCTGGCGCCGAAATGGCTGTTCAAGGGCCACGACGCGATCCTGGCGGTCGATATCGGCGGCACCAATATGCGCGCCGGCGTCATCGACCTCAATCTGAAGAAAGCGCCCGACCTGTCGAAGGCCGATGTCTGGAAATTCGAGCTGTGGCGGCATGCGGACGAAAAGAAAGTCGACCGCGAAGGCGCGGTGGACAGTCTGGTCAAGATGCTGAAGGAACTGATCGGACTAGCCGAGAAGGAAAAGTTCAAGCTGGCGCCGTTCATCGGCATCGGCTGTCCCGGCATCATTGCGCAGGACGGCACCATCGAGCGCGGCGCGCAGAATCTCCCGGGCAACTGGGAAAGCAGCAAGTTCAATCTGCCTTTGCTGCTGCACAACGCGATTCCAAAAATCGGCGACGAAGACACCGCTATCGTCATGCACAACGACGCCGTGGTGCAGGGCCTGAGCGAGGTGCCGTTCATGACCGACGTTCAGCATTGGGGCGCGCTGACCATCGGCACCGGCCTCGGCAATGCCCGCTTCACCAACCGCAAGGCGGACAGCGACTAGACGCCCCTTTGACTCGCCCCCTTTGACTTGGCCCCTTTCTCGTTCAGAATAAGAAAAAAGAGAACAAGGGGGAAATGTGAAGCCGGCGCCATTCGCCTACAAGAAGGCCCGCACGCTTGACGAGGCGGTCGCGCTGCTTGGCGAGCACAAGGATGCGCGCCTGCTGGCCGGTGGACAGAGCCTGATCGCCACCCTCAACATGCGGCTATCGTCGCCAAGCGTGCTCATCGATATCAATGGAATTGGCGGGATAGACAAGATCGAAGAGAGGAACGGCGCGGTCGAGATCGGCGCGCTGGTGCGGCATGTCCAGGCCGAGCGCTCCGGTGTGATCGCCAGACTGGCGCCGTTGATCGCGCGCGCCATGCCACATATCGGCCACGCCGCGATCCGTAATCGCGGTACGCTCGGCGGCTCGATTGCCTTCGCCGATCCGGCGGCGGAATTACCTGCTTGCCTGATGGCGCTCGACGGCGAAGTCGAAGCGACCGGACCGAAGGGCAAGCGCACGATCAAAGCGGCGGATTTCTTCACGGGCCTGTTCGAGACCGCGCTCGGGCCGCAGGAGATATTGACCGCTATCCGACTTCCGGCGGCGACCAAGGACACCCGTGTCGGCTTCGCCGAACTGGCGCGGCGCCACGGCGATTACGCCATTGCCGGGCTCGCCGCCAGCGCTCGCGGTGGTGGCAAGGGTCTTAAAGACGTGCGGCTGAGTTTCTTCGGCGCCGGCGATACGCCGTCGCGCGCGCGCAAAGCCGAGGCCGCGCTGGAAAGCGGCGATGTCGATGCAGCCGTCGCGGCGCTCGACCTTCAACCGCATGACGACGTGCAAGCGACCGGTGCGGTGAAGAAGCATCTCGCCGGGGTGCTGCTGCGCCGCGTGGCCAAGCAGTTGATGGAGCCGCGGCCATGACCGACCTTGCCGTCGATATCGCCCTCACCGTCAACGGCGAGAAATTGGCAGAGCGCGTCGAGCCACGCCAGACGCTGGTCGATTTCCTCCGCGACAACCTCGGCCTTACGGGCAGCCATGTCGGCTGCGAGCATGGCGTCTGCGGCGCCTGCACGGTGCGCGTCGATGGCGAGATCGTGCGCGGTTGCCTGATGCTGGCCGTGCAATGCGACGGCAGCAAGGTCGAGACCATCGAAGGGATTTCGGATTCCGGCGAAGTCGCCGATCTGCAAATGGCCTTCGAGCAGCGCAACGCCCTGCAGTGCGGGTTCTGCACGCCGGGCATGATCGCGGCGGCGCAGGATTTGCTCTTGCTCGCAAAAGAGAGCGGCGGCGTGCCGAGCCGCGACGAAATCCGCGAGCATATCTCGGGCAACTACTGCCGCTGCACCGGCTATCACGCCATCGTCGACGCGGTGGAAGCGGTGGCGCAAGCACGCAACATCGCACGCGCGGGAGCGGCGAAATGAAAATCACCACCGACTCCCCGCCCACCCTCTCCGCACTCGACCGGCCGAACTCCTATATCGGCCGCTCGGTGCCGCGGCCCAATCTGGCGCGGCTGACGCAAGGCCGCGGTCAATATATCAGCGACGTCACTTTGCCCCGCATGGCGCATGTCGCCTTCGTGCGGTCGCCGCATGCTCACGCCCGCATCAAATCGATCGCCGCCGACGTCGCCAAGAAGTCGCCCGGCGTGATCGCGGTCGTCACCGGCCCGGAACTCGCAAAAGTCATGACGCCGTGGGTCGGCGTGCTCACCCATCTCAAGGGCCTGAAATCGGCGCCGCAGTCGCCGCTCGCGATGGAAGTCGCCTGCTGGCAGGGCGAAGCGGTGTGCGCCGTGGTCGCGCGCTCGCGCGCCGAAGCCGAGGACGCCTGCGAACTGGTCGAGGTCAGTTACAAAGAACTGCCTGCCGTCACCAATCCGGAAACCGCGCTCGATGCCAAGACGCCGGTGATCCATGCCTCGCTCGGCGACAATCTGTGCTTCGAGCGCAAGCTCGAGGTCGGCGCGGTCGACAAGGCCTTTGCGGATTCGGACGAGGTGATCGAGGCCACTTTCGTCACCGGCCGGCATACTGGCGTGACGAATGAACCGCGCGCCATCGTCGCCGACTGGAATCCCGGCGAGCAGCGCATGACGGTTTATCAAGGCACGCAGGCGCCGCATATGATGCAGGACCTGTTCGCCAAGCATCTCGGCGTCACCGCCGATCAGGTGCGCGTGCTGACCAAGGACGTCGGCGGCTCGTTCGGCATCAAGGTGCACACCTATGCCGACGAGATGGCGACCGTGGCGCTGTCGAAACTGCTCAAGCGGCCGGTAAAGTTCGTCGCCGACCGCATCGAGAGCTTCGTCACCGACATTCACGCCCGCGACCACCGCATCAAGGCCAAGATCGGCGTCATGAAGGACGGCACCATCACCGCTTTCGAGATCGACGATCTCACCGGCATCGGCCCCTACTCGGTCTATCCGCGCACCTCGGGCATCGAGGCCAACCAGGTCGTCAATCTGACCGGCGGGCCGTACAACTGCCCGAACTATCGCGCCCAGGCGCGCGTGGTGTTCCAGAATAAGAACGTCATGTGCCAGTACCGCGCCGTCGGCCATCCGATCGCGGTGGCGGTGACCGAAGGACTGGTCGATCTCGCCGCTGCCAAGATCGGCATGGACCCGCTGGAAATCCGCCGCCGCAACATGATCGCCGACGACGCCTATCCCGCTCAGTCGGCGTCCGGCCTGAAATTCGAGAAGCTGTCGCATCACGAGGCGCTGGCGCATCTAGACTCGATGATGAACTACGCCGGGCTGCGCGCCGAACAAGCGAAGCTGCGCAAGCAAGGCATTTATCGCGGCGTCGGCTTTGCCTCGTTCATCGAGGTCACCAATCCATCCGCCGCGTTTTACGGCGTCGGCGGCGCGCGCATCACCTCGCAGGACGGCGCCACGGTAAAGCTCGACTCGCAGGGCGCTATCACCATCCACTCCGGCGTCACCGAACAAGGCCAGGGCGCGGAAGCCGTGCTGGCGCAATGCGTTGCCTCGTCCTTCGGCGTGTCCATGGACAAAGTGCGCGTCGTCACCGGCGACACCGACAATGTG
>Ga0193699_10000134_pt1 | contig 34170 bp, 32 predicted proteins | sample L3c2metaG_FD_160095 | JGI IMG/M metagenome (GOLD analysis project Ga0193699, IMG submission 160095) | Soil microbial communities from a riparian zone of the East river system, Colorado, United States - L3c2 | ecosystem: Environmental > Terrestrial > Soil > Riparian zone | place: USA: East...
TCGCGGCGACCAGCACGAGATCGTCGCCGAGATGCAGCCCGTCGATTTGGACCACCAGAAGGTCGAGCGCGGACAGATCGGCAGCCATGAAGTCGGCCAACTGGGCCAGCATATGTTCACGCCAAAGCTGCTCGAGTGCCAGTGAGCGGAGCATCGAGCTATCCGGGTCGACGAAGAGGCCGCAGACGCGGGAGACTTCATCGTAGCGGTTGCGGAGGCGAGCGGCGGGGCCGGTCATGTCTTCGGAATATTTTACCTCGACGAAGATCGTCCCTTCCTCGCCGTCCGGTGTGATGACGCGGATGGCGAGGTCGAAGGCAGTGCCGTCATTGAGAAAGCGGTCCTGGCGGCGGCCGGGTGAGTGCTCGAAGATGAAACTGGTTACCTGATGGACGAAGCCCGGCAGCAACTGGCGGAAGACGATGGTGGCTAGGCGGAGATCGAGGGCCATAGGTCCAAACAGATTGAAGGTCAATGGGATCGAGCTGAGGGCGTTACCAAACAAACGATCTTCATCGATGGCGGCACCTTCCTCACGCATCACCAATTCGCGCCGAACCAGGGAGTGAATTTCCGGTGACAAGAAGTTCAATCCGGCCCTAGCAGCGTCAGGGCTGAGATTGGAATGAAGTTCCATCACGACCGCTTCGTCGCCTAAGCCGCGAACGTGATGGCCGGTTGGGATGTCCCGATCTTTCAGCCACAGGCACTGAAGGAGGCGAGCGGCGCGGCGAAAACGCGTATCGATTTCGAAGTAGACGTTGTTGCGTCGGACGATTTCATCCGGAACGAGCGGGACGCGGGGCAGGGGGGTGTCGGTAGAGATCATTTAAATCATCCTCAGCGCCGGAGTGGCGTGGCGGGGATTCAGAGAATGCTACGAGCAAACAACAGCCGCGAGAATTTAGCGTGCGAGCCGGTTGTAACTTGCGAATTCAGGGAGGCAGGAAAACAGATTCAGAAGGTGCCAACGACCAATTCTTAAGGACGAATGTGGATCGGTCCCACCCGACTTGAGGTGGCCATGATCAAATTGCCTCTATTAGTAGTAGGTGCGCTGGGCGAACGATGGATGCCATTCGAATTTGAGCCTGGTTTCCTGGTCAGGTCCATGTGCGCTATCTTGTTGAATTGATTAGTAATTCAGATCCTGGCGTGCGTCAAATTGTCGCAAAAGTTATTCTTTTTGATTTTGCCCGCAAGTTCCATGCCTACAAGTCTGAATCTAGTTGCGCAGAGATCGGTACCGTCCGTCTCAATGAACGCGCAGCGACTGCGGTGACGTCCTCTGCACTTAACCCGGAGGATTATCGCAATGTCCGTTACATCTATCTCGCAAACCGTCTGGTCTCATTTTTGGTCTTGCACTGGGCCAACAGCCCAGCCGGCAGAAACGAAGCAGGCCAAGATTCGTCCTTTATCGCCTGAGGAGCTCCGCGAGCATCAGCTTAGTGATCGGCTGACAGGTCCCGAAGCCACACATGAATTGATTGATTACATCCGCTCCTTGAAGACCGCGAGCGGTGGTGGCTCGACTCTGCTGCTCTCAGGCGGAGGAGGTGCCTTCGCCGTTCAGATCGCTGAATGTCTTCGCAACGATGTAGTTGTGGTTCATCACAACTCGGTCGTGGTCGAGGCAATGAAGGCGCGAGTGCTAGGCAGCAAAACGTCCATTGCGAACCATCTCGGCGAGCCCGCACGGGACCCTGAAATCTTGCGGCGGCACGTCATTCGACCCGGCATTGACTATCGATGGGCCGAACTGCCGCAAACATCGTTCAAGGCGAAGACGTTCGACACGGTTGTCATCGAGCAGGGACATGAATTTGGAATCGTGGCTGCTATAGCTGAGGCGAAGCGGCTGTTGCGGAAGAATGGAACGATCGTCCTCTTGGGCTATTTGCCGCTCAAAGCAGTCGCTCGCCGGAAGCCCACTAAAGATGGAGTGACGACAGGACTGATAAACGAAACACTTGAGTACGGGTTTGAGCAAGCTCTGCGTCCATTTATCACGCCTGACGAACGGGACTTGTTCGATGGATATCAGACCATCCAATTCCCATTTGATGAAATCTCCGTCGACGATGAAAATTTCCGCTCACGCATGTTCATGCGCGCTGCGTGGAATCTGTTCACCCTGCATCAGTTTATTGGAACGTGGCCGGTGGTGCGCCGGCTGACAGCCAGCGGCTCTATCGCGAACATTGATGTTTGGAATTTTGTCAATGCTCTCAAGAACACCTGGGGCTCGCCGCGCACGCGGCGAGTCCTCAACTGGCCGATCGCAATTCGGGCGGGCGTAAAGACGGTTGGCGGAGATGAAACCCATGCGTAAGTCAAAAGAAGAAATGAACGGGTTCGATTTCCTGAAGGAGATCGATGATCCGGACGAGCGAGAACGCTTTCGCCGCGAGTTTTGCTTGCTGGATCGGGATGATTCCGGACATCTTCTCTCGCGCGACATTAGGGGCGATGGCTATAATAGCCAGCTGAACATGGCGATCTTGGGCCACACGGAAGAACAGCAACTGGTCAATCTGTTGGGCGATGAAGAGGCCGACAAAGCCATTCGCCGCAAGAACATAAAGAAGGAACGGAAAGCAGAAACCAAACAGTTCATGCGGCTGGATGAGGCTCGCTCCATTTACGATGGAGCCTCTTTTTTGACGCAGGAACATAACCTTTTCTTCAACGCCTTCATCACCATCGCCTACAAGGCGTTGTGTATCAATGAAGCGCAAGGGATGCCAAAACTGCTTACATCGTTTCTAGATGAAGCGGGCGGTCAAATGGATCGATGGGGTTATAAGTGGCACTATATCTACGTGCATGAGCATAGTCAGGAACGTGGCTTGCACACTCATATTCTGGCGCACGTTCCGCCAGAGCTCAAAAAGCCGTTTACAAATTGGTGCCGCGATTCCCATGCGTCGTTCTTCTGGCGCCATTGTCGAGTGACGTCGAAGGAGGCGATTGATATTCAGATCAAGCATCCACGAACGACGGCCTCAGCCACGGGCTGGCAATGGGATCGCATTCAATACGTGACGAAGGGCCTCGATCCGGACTTGATTGAGCGCGATCCCATGTCGGGCCAGATGAAATCGGTCTTCGACCTAATTGGGCAACGACCTCACTACCGTCGTCCGGGCGGAGTTATTCCGTTCAAGAATCGCGTGGGAGGATCACGCCTGATTTGGCATACGGCCCAAGCCAAGGCAAAACGCGAGGGCATGCCCATGTTGTCTGCCCTTGGTGAGAAGGCATGGACGCACCTTAAGTTAGATTCGAACTGGCTCGGGTGGGAGATCCAAGAATACGAAGTGCGAACTCGTCGCCGAGATGAATATCGAACTTTGAAAGGTCCTGCCTGTCCTGACGAAGAGGCTGACTGGTTTGATCAGCATCGCGGCCAATACTCGGATTCGGAGCTACAACAACTCGAAGTGCGAGTGTTGCTACTCCGCAAGATGCGGAAGCAAAAAGAGGAAGCTTGGTTTGCTGACGACATTCGCCGATGGCGTCGAGATTGGATGACGTGGTGGGACCAAGAGCGTTATTGTCGGGGCGTCGCCAAGCCACTGACCCTGGAGGAGTTAATCAAAACTCTGGCGGTCTAAAATGGAAATGTGCCCGACCTGGCGTCGGATATCTCGTTGAAATATAGGAGGATTTAGCGGCGCGAGCTCCGGCTTTGGTTCTAACAAATTTGAGCTGGAGTTTAACCGGGCCAGGTCCCCGCCCCCTTTATAGAGGGGGGCGGGTGGAGATTTGGTATCCGAACCTTGGTGGACGTTGAGGGAGCTGCCTTGCTGCAAGCAAGGCTTCGCCTGATCGGGCGAAGCCTGCAACCCAGATGATCCGAACCTCGGAGCCACGCTGTCGGTCGCTGTTGGAAGGTCGCAAAACCCTTTCATGGGGAGGCCGGGGTCAGGCGGTCGGCCTTTACTCGCTGATTCGTATCTGACGCAAACGGACATGAGTGCACATTCCATCCACACCCAAATCGTTCGTGAGTCGGGGCAACCCGGAGCTCACTCCTGCGATCAAGTAATCGCTTTGACCGTGCCAACGGTCGAAGTCCGGTTCGTCCCCACTCGCCTGGCTAGCTGTGAGGGCCGGAGCCCATGAGGGGCTGGCTATGTACTCTCGCATAGCTACTAGGTGCCGGCGATTTGCTGATCCCGGAATTAGTGGCGCCACTAGTCGCTCGGGCAGTGGCGGTGCAATTGAGATCGAGTTTGCGGCCGGGGCTCGGATGCGGATCACGGGCACCGAGTACCGGGCGCGGGTGATCACGGAGACGATTCCCGAGTTCGCCGAGTTCGCGCGCGACAAGGAGGACCTGGTGAACCGGGTCGCCACCCTCGGATCCATGCTGGCGTCCGAGAACGCCGTCCTAAGCCAATGTTTAGTCCCAAACCGTTTCGCGGGGACTACGGCGGGTTCGCCGTCGCCATCGCGCACGGGAGGCGGTCGCTGATCGCCGCGAACGCCCGGGGTAGCCGGCCGCCAGGAAGACGAGACCATGGAGCGTCTGAGCGCCTGGACCGATCTTGACTTCGAGGAGAGCAGCAGATGCTGGCTATCGCGAGAGCGCTTGTCCGCGGGCCCGCCTTGCTGCTTCTCGACGAGCCGTCACTCGGCTTGGCACCAGTCATGGTGAAAGTCATCTACCAGACCATCCGCCGCATTCGCGATCTCGGCGTGACATTCTCATCGCCGAACAGAGCGCTCGAAGGTTGCGAACCGCGCTTTGGTTCTCGAGACGGGTCGTCTGGCGTTTCAGGGCGACGCCAATGCGCTGGCGCTCGAAGCCGGAATTAAGGAAGCATATTTCGGCGCTGCTCTTTGAAAAGCAGACCGACTGGAGGAGTGTTCATGAAGATCGCCCAAATCACCGCGCATGCCCTGTCGTTCCCTGTTTCAGCTGAGGGCGGCGTTGCGCTCGGCATCGGACGAACGGTGAAACGCGACACCGTCGTCGTGAAAGTCACAACATCGGAGGGTCTCGTCGGCTTCGGCGAAGCGCATCACGGCCGCGCGCCCGGTGCGATTGCGCATCTCATCAACACCACGCTCCGTCAGCTCCTGCTCGGACGCGACGCGCTCGACGTGATGGGAGCCTGGCAAGCCGTTTATCAGATGCAGCTCAATAGCCATGGAATGGGCGCCGCTACAGCGATGGGACTGAGCGGCATCGACATGGCCCTGTGGGATATCCGGGCCAAAGCAGTGGGCTGGCCGCTCTATCGCATGCTGGGTGGCGCTTCGCATTCTATTCGCGCTTATGCGGGCGGCATCTCGCTGGGCTTCCAGCCGCCGGACGATCTCGTTCGCGAGGCCCAAGGTCTCGTCGCACGCGGCTATCGCGCGTTAAAGCTCCGCATCGGCGACAGCGTGGAACGGGACAGCGCGCGCATTCGCCGGGTCCGGGAGGCTTTAGGACCGGATATCGACATTCTGGTGGACGCCAATGCGGCCTATAATTACGACGACGTCCGCCGCATCATGCCCGTGCTCGACGCCTGTTCGATCGGTTGGCTCGAGGAGCCCTTCGCGCCTCATGATCACCGAAACTATGCCGATGCGGCCAGGCTTGGCCGCACCCCCCCTCGCGGCGGGCGAGAACCATTACACCCGCTTCGAGTTTCATCGGCTGATCGAGGACGGAGCGATCCGCATCCTCCAGCCGGATCTGTCCAAGACAGGCGGCATTACGGAGGGGCTTCGCATCGCGGCGATGGCCTCAGCTTGGAAGCTGCCCATAAATCCGCACTCGTCGGCCACCGGTATCAACATGGCTGCGACGATTCATTTCCTTTGCGCCATCGAGAACAGAGGATATTTCGAAGCGGATGTGGCGCGTGAAAATCTCTTTCGAGATCAACTTTGTAGTGCGCCTTTCACGCTTGATGATACGGGAACCGTACGCCCTATCGAACGTCCAGGCATTGGAGTCGATGTGGACGAAGATTTCATCAAGACCCATCCGGTAATTGAAGGCCCGTATGTCTAAAGAAGGGCACTGTGGATGGCGCCAACCTGAATCAGCCGAACGCCGCACGCAGCCTGGGGATCACCTGTTCGGAATAGAGACGGAGGAATTTGGCCTGGTCCGGCCCGGGGGCGTGGAATACGAGGTGGCGGAATCCCAGTTCGACATACGGCCTGATGCGCTCCACCTGCTCGTCGGGATCGGTCGAAACGATCCAGCGGCTCGCTGCCCGCTCCAGCGGCAGGGCATCGGCGAGCTTCTCCATTTGCAGCGGATCCTCGACGCTGGTCTTTTCCTCGGCCGACAAGGCCAAAGCCGCCCAATACCGTGTATCGGCCATCGCCGTCTGCTTGTCGGTATCGAACGAGACCTTGAGCTCGATCATGCGGTCCAGACCGTCGGCCGGCCGGCCCGCCGACGCCAGCCCCGCCGCGACGTTCGGCAACAGCGTTTCGCGATAAAGTTCGGCGGGCTTGCCGCTGGTGCAGATGAAGCCATCGGCGACTTCGCCGGCCAGGGTAGCGGCGGTGGGACCCGCCGCGGCGACGTAGATCGGAACGGGATTCTCGGGCCTGTCGTAGATCGTGGCATTCTCGGTCCGGTAATACTGGCCCTCGAAAGTTACCCTCTCCTCGCGCCACAGCCGGTTCATCAGCACGATCGACTCCTTCAGGCGGCCGAAGCGTTCTTTGAAGCCGGGCCACTTGATGCCGATCGCCGGGACCTCGTTCAGCGATTCGCCGGTGCCAACTCCCAGGATCATCCGATCGGGAAACATCGCGCCCAGCGTTCCCATCGCCTGCGCCACTACCGAGGGATGATAGCGAAATGTCGGCGTGACCACACTGGTGCCGATCACGATCCGGCTGGTGCGAGCCCCGACGGCGCCCATCCATGCGAAGGAATAGGGAGCGTGCCCGCCGGTATGGCGCCACGGCTGGAAATGATCGCTGACAAACACCGAGTCGAACCCGGCCTGTTCGGCAAGGCAGGAAAACTCCAGCAGCTTGGAGGGAGCAAATTGTTCAGCAGACGCCTTGTAACCGATCTTCAGCATAAACACTCCATTTTGTCACACGCGGGCCAGCTCGTTAGGCCACGATCTATCAGTCCACGATCAATGAGTCCTGGCAATCAACGTTGCACGCGACCCGTTTCCATCCGAGATTGTCCGCGCGAAGATACGCGTTCGTTGGCGGCTACCTTGCTGAATGGCGTCATCACCAGATCGGCAAGGGCTGCCGCTCCGAAACTCGTCGCGCGGCGCTCGGCCGGGACCGGCTGGTACAGCGTGGTACGCTGCTCCGGCCTGCGGCCCGCCGCCGCAATCGCCGCTTCCATCTGCTCGGGCGCGAATTCCTGACCGTGCTGGGTGCCGGCGGCGCGCGAAATGCTCTCGTTCATCAGCGTCCCGCCGAGATCATTGACGCCGCCGCGCAACAACGCGGCGACGCCGTCCTCGCCCAGCTTCACCCAGGAGGCCTGGATGTTGGTGATCAACGGATGCAGAACGAGCCGCGCCACCGCGTGCATCAGCCGCACCTCACGCCATGTCGGCCCGACACGGGCCTGACCGCGCAACGACATCGGCGCTTCCATATGCACATAGGGCAGCGGCACGAACTCCGTGATCCCGCCGCTGCGTTCCTGCAGATCGCGCAGACGCAGCAGATGCCGCGCCCAGCTCCGCGGCGCCTCGACATGCCCGAACATGATGGTGGACGTGGTCTTCAAACCGACCTCGTGAGCGGTTTCGATGATTTCGAGCCATTGCCCGGTATCGAGCTTGTCCGGGCAGATCACTGCCCTGACCTCGTCGTCGAGAATTTCCGCTGCCGTGCCGGGAAGCGAACCGAGACCGGCATCGCGCAGCATCCCGAGAAAGCTGCGAACGGTGATGCCGAGCGTCGCGGCGCCCTGCGAGATTTCCAGCGGAGAGAACGCGTGCACATGCATGTCCGGCACCACTGCCTTGACCGCACGCAGCAGTTCCAGATAGGTGCTGCCGGTGTAGTGCGGATTGATGCCGCCCTGCATGCAGACCTCGGTCGCGCCACGCTCCCACGCCTCGCGCGCGCGCCGCGCCACTTCCTCCAGAGCAAGGTCGTAGGGCTTGCCGCGCAGCTGCTCGCTCATCTTCCCCTTGGAGAAGGCGCAGAACCCGCACTGGTAGCTGCAGACGTTGGTATAGTTAATATTGCGATTGACGACATAGCGCACGACGTCGCCGCTGGTTCGCGCGCGCAAACCGTCAGCCGCGGAGCAGATCGCATCCACGTCGCCGCCGCGCGCCGAAAACAGCATCGTCACCTCGCGTTCCGAAAGCCGCGATCCGGCTACGGCCTGCGCGAGCAGCGCATCGAGCCTGCGGTCCGCGCGTCCCTGCTCCCGGGCGGGCGGTAACGGCGCCAGCGAGCCGGGCGTCCAGTCGTCCTCGCGCGCAAACCCTTCGGCGTCGACGGCACGCAGCACCTTGGGCGCGATCGATCGGTCGAGCCATGTCGCCATCGCAGTGACATGGCGCGGATAGACCGCGAGCCGCTGCTGCAGAATGTACCCCGATTGCCTGGAGGCGGCTTCGAGTTTCACCAGATCCGGCCACGGGGCTTCGGGATTGACGTGGTCCGCTGTGACCGGCGAGATGCCGCCCCAATCGTTGATGCCGGCATCCAGTAGCTTTGGAAAATCGCCATAACTCAGATTGGGCGGCACTTGAATGTTCATGGCTGGACCGAACACCAGCCGCGCCGTGGCTGTCGTCCAGAGCAGATCGTCGAGATCCGGCTCCTGGCATCCGGCGAAACGCGTGTCGGGCTTGGCGCGAAAATTCTGCACGATGATTTCCTGCAGATGATCGTAGCGGTCAAAAAGCGCCTTCAGCGCGAGCAGCGCCTCGACACGCTCCAGTCTGGTCTCCCCGATGCCGATCAGGATTCCGCTTGTAAACGGAACCTGAAGGCGGCCGGCCGCCGCGATCATCGCCATGCGAAGCTGCGGATCCTTGTCGGGCGAACCAAAATGTGCGCCGCCGCGCTCGCCGAGCCGCGCCGAGGCTGTCTCCAGCATGATTCCCTGCGAGACGCTCACCTTGCGCAGCCGCGCGATCTCCGCCTCGCTCATGATGCCCGCATTGACATGCGGCAGCAGCCCGGTTTCCTTCAGAATCATCGCGCAGACGAATTCCAGATAGTCCACCGTGGTGGCGAAGCCGAGCTGGCGCAGTTGGTCGCGTGCGGCGGCGTAGCGAAGTTCCGGCTTGTCACCCAGCGTGAACAACGCTTCCATGCATCCGGCGGCCTCGCCGGCCCGCGCGATCGCCAGCACCTCCTCGGGCATCAGATACGGCCGCGCGACCTGCTTGGGCGTTTTTGCGAATGTGCAATAACCGCAGACATCCCGGCATAGCTGCGTCAGCGGAATGAATACCTTGCGCGAATAGCTGACCAGGTTTCCGTGCCCTTCGAGGCGAAGATCGCGGGCGCGCCCCAGCAGTTCCTGCAGCGGCATCGCCTCCAGCGCTGCGAGCAACTGGTTGGACTCCACAGGCGATATCATCTCCATATTCTCTCTCCAGGAACACACGGATTCCAAAACGATATTTCAGAGCAAACTCACCCTTTGGGTTTCCGCGCAACGCACCGGAACCGCGTCGCGGTCAGGACTCCGGCCCGATGTCGAGGTGCGGAAAACGGGGCAGGGTCCGGCCGCCATCCAGAACGACGGAGCGCCCGGTCATGAAATCGAATTCGGGCTCGCAGAGCCGTGCGACCACCTTTGCGATCTCGGTTTCGGTCACCAGTCGTCCCAGCGGCGTGCCGGCGATGGCGGCGCGCTTGTAGTCCTCCATCGCGTCGGTGCGGGCACTAGCGATCTGGCTGGGGACAACGGCGTTTACCGTCACGGCGGGAGCCAGTTCAAGCGCGAGGCTCTCGGTGAGGTGAACCACGGCGGCCTTGGCCAAGCCGTAGATCGAGTGCGATCGGACCAAGGCCGATGTGGCGCCGATATTGATCACGCGGCCCCAGCCCTGCTGCATCATGGCAGGCGCCACTGCCTGAATCAGCAAAAACGGCGCCTTCAGGTTCGCGGCCAGCACCGCATCCCACTCATGCTCCTGCAATTTGAGAAACGGCGTTTCGGCGAATGGACCCGCATTATTGACCAGGATCGATACCGTGCCGAGTTGCCTTGCGACCTCGGCGGCGAGATGACGCGCCTGCGCCGTAATGCCCAGATCGGCGCGGAACGCGGTTGCCGAATGTCCCGCGCGCCGGATCGCCGCCGCCACTTCATGCGCTGCTTCGAGATTCGACCGGCAGTGGACGGCAACGTGAGCGCCGAGACGTCCGAACTCGCGTGCGATCTCCGCCCCGGCGCCGGAGGATGACCCGGTGACCAGGGCGACCTTTCCTTTCACCCGGGAATCGGCCGAGCTCATGGTTCGATGCGCTCGGACCACACCGAGACCGTCTTGGATTTATCCAGGTACTTCTCGTAAAGTTCGCTCAGCAGTTCTTTGCCGGCCACCGCGAGTTCGGCTTCATAGGCGGCACGATCGGTCACCTCGATTCGCTCGACATAGTCCCACGGCCCACCCGACAGCCCGGCGTCGGTTTCGGTGATGCGGTGGGTCCGATAGCTGACGATGGTCTTTATTTTCTCCGAGACGGCATAATCCACCTCGCGTTCAAAGCGCTCGTAGTCTGCGGCATCGACTCCCGGCTTCAGTGCAGCGAACACGAATCGGACAATGGCCATGGCGGCGGCGCTCCTTGGTTGTTGAGAACGGACAAAAGCGGATCTGCCTCACTAAGCGAGATGACAGGCGACGAACCGGCCAGGGGTAATTTCCCGCAGTGGCACCGGTTCTGCACAGACCGCCTGCGCGAGCGGACATCGGCCGCGCAGCCGGCAGCCGACTATGTTGGATATCGGACTGGGAATTTCGCCTGCCAGCGTGAAAGGATCGCGTACGGCGTCCGGATCAGGCACCGGAACCGATGCGAGCAAGGCCCGGGTATAGGGATGCAACGGCCTCGCAAACAGTTCGCGCGTCGCGGCCACTTCCACGATGGTGCCAAGATACATGACGGCCACCCGGCCTGCGAGATACCTCACGGTCGCCAGATCGTGGGAAATGAACAAATAGGAGAGGCCGAGGCGATTGCGCAATTTCTCCAGCAGCAGGATCGCGCGCGATCGCAGCGACACGTCGAGGGCCGAGGTCGGCTCGTCGAGCACGACGAAGCGCGGATTGGTGGCGATCGCCCGGGCAATGTTGACGCGCTGGCGCTGTCCGCCCGAGAGTTCATGGGGATATCGATCGCCGAGGCCGCGGCCGAGGTCGACTTCTTCGAGCAGTTCGTCGACCCGGTCGCGCCGCTCCGCCCCGGTGAGCCTGGTATGCAGCATCAGCGCTTCTTCGACCATCCGCCTCGCGGACAAACGTGGATTGAGGGAAGCGGTGGGGTCCTGAAATACCATCTGGATGTCGCGCCGGAACGGCACGAAAGCATCGCTGTCAAGCGATGCGATTTCGGTTCCGTCATATCGGATGGATCCCGCGGTCGGGTCCAGCAGACGCAGCAGGCAGCGGGCCACCGTGGACTTGCCGCAGCCGGACTCCCCGACCAGCGCCAACGTCTCGCCCGATGCGACGTCGAACGAGACCGACTCGACGGCGCGCACGACCGGCTCCGGTTGGCCGCGCAGCCGGGACAGCAAGCTGCTGACACCGCCGAGCGGAAAGTGCATCTGCAGATCGCGGACTTCAACAAGCGCCACGGCGTTCCTCGTATCCATAACATGCGACGAGATGGTCGGGCGCGACCTCCGTAAGCGGCGGACGAGATAAGCGGCACCGCTCGCTGGCCCAGTCGCAGCGCTCGACGTAGCGGCAGCCCGGCGGGGGACTAAGCAGTGAGGGTACCGAACCCGGGATCGGCTCCATCGTAACGTCGCGATCAATTCGCGGAATGGATCGCACCAGCGCCCGTGTATAGGGATGAGCCGGATGATTGAACAGCGTGCGCACCGGCGCGCTTTCCACCACCTGACCGGCATGCATCACCACAACGCGGTCACAGATTTCGGCAACCACGCCCATATCGTGTGTGATGAACAGGATAGCGGCTCCCGTCCTGGCGCCGAGTTCGCGCAGCAGGTCGAGAATCCTGGCGGCGATCGAGACATCCAGTCCCGTCGTCGGCTCGTCGGCGAGCAGCAGTTGTGGCGAGGTAGCAAGCGCCATCGCAATCATCACACGCTGGCACATTCCCCCAGAGAGCTGGTGGGCATACTGCCGGGCGCGCTTCTCCGGGTCCGGAATGCGCACCAGCGCGAGCATCTCCAGCATGCGCTTTTCGGCTTTCTCCGCTGAAAGCCCGGCATGCAACTGGAACAGCCGGGAAATCTGCCGTCCCACCGGAATGACCGGATTGAGCGCGGTGCGCGGACTTTGCGAAATCATCGCGATCTTTGCGCCGCGCACCTGCCGCATATCCTCCTCGGAGAGCGATGCGAGGTCGACTCCGTTAAAGCTGATGGTTCCGGACTTGACCCGTCCAGGCCGCCGGATGAGGCGCAGGATCGCAAAGGACGTGACTGATTTTCCGGACCCCGACTCGCCGACCAGGCCGACCACCTCGCCGCGGCGGATGGTCAGGTTGATGTGGTCGACAGCTTCGATTTCGCCTGCATCGCTTTCGAACTGGACGGTCAGATCCCGTATCTCGAGAAGCTCGGTCATCGGATCCCCCGCATCCGGGGATCGAGAAAGTCCCGCAGACCGTCACCGACCAGATTGAAGGCCAGAACCGTGATCATGATCGCGAGGCCCGGGAACAGGAACAGCCACCATTCTCCGGTCACGATATGTGAAGCGCCTTCCGCCGTCATCACGCCCCATTCGCTTTGCGGAGGCTGGATGCCGAGACCGATGAAGGAAAGCGACGCCATGGTCAGAAGCGCGAAGCCCATGGCCAGCGTCGCCTGCACGATCAACGGCGGCAGGCAGTTCGGAAGCAGGTGAACCAGCACGATGCGCCAGGCCGGATTGCCGACGGTCCGCGCCGCATCGGCATACTCCATTTCGCGGACACGCAGCATCTCGCCGCGTATCAGACGCAGGTAGGCCGGGATTTGCGTGATCGAAATGGCGATGGCCACATTGCCTGTAGAATTGCCCATCGCAGCGGTGATGCCCATGGCGAGCACGAACGCGGGGAAGGCCATCACGGCATCCACGGCGCGCATCGCGACGTTGTCGACCCAACCGCCGCGATAACCGACGACGGCCCCGAGCAGCGCTCCGACGGCGACAGCGGCGGCGGTCGCCGCAAAGGCCACGGACAGATCGACGCGAGCGGCGTAGATGATGCGGGAGAGTTGGTCGCGGCCATACAGATCGGTGCCGAGCCAGTGCTGCCACGATACCGATTGCAGCGCGGATCCGGCATCGGTCGCGTCCGGCGAATATGGCGCGACCAGCGGGGCGAACAGCGCCATGAACGCGATCGCAATGATGACGCAGAGGGCGGTAAAGGACAGCGGGTTGCGGCGGATCCTGCGCCAGACCAGGGACGGTGGCTCGCTGATCGGCGCTGCGGGTGTCTCAATCGGCAAAATCGACATCAGCGGAGCCGGATCCTGGGATCGGCGAGGCCATACGCCAGGTCGACCAGCAGATTGACCGCGACATACATGACGGCGACGAACAGGACAAAGGACTGGATCGGACCGGAATCCTTGGTCATCAACGCGGTGACCGCGTAGTTGCCGATGCCCGGCCAGGCGAATACGCTTTCAACCACAGCGTTGCCGGCCATCAGAAACCCGAACACGATCCCCAGGATCGTGATCACCGGAATCATCGCGTTGCGCAGCGCGTCGCCGTATATCACGGTGCGGCGCGGCAATCCGGCGGCCCATGCCGCCTTGATGTAATCGGACTCCAGGATTTCAAGCATAGTCGAGCGCACCATGCGGGCAACCGGTGCCATGACGCTGAAACCGAGGGTGGCCGCCGGCAGCATCAATTGATGCAGGCTGGAGCGCAGCGCGATCCAGTTGCCGGTCATCAGCGAATCCACGACGTAGAGCCCGGTGATGTGGACCGGCGGCGTTATGCCGGACCCAAGGCGGCCGAGCGGCGGCGGCGCGACGTTCAGCAGATAGAAAAACACGTAAACGAAAAGCAGGCCGGTCCAGAAGCTGGGCATGGCCACCCCAGTGATTCCGACCACGCGCCCGATGTGGTCGATGAAGGTGTCGCGGTGGACCGCCGACAACACGCCAAGCGGAATGCCGATCGCAATGGCGATCAGAAGGGCGGCAAGATTCAATTCCAGGGTCGCAGGGAGACGCTGGATGAAATCCTGCGACACCGGGCGTCCTGTCGCCGAACTCTCGCCGAGATCGCCGTGAAGCATGCCGGTGACGTAGCGGACATACTGCTCCGGAACCGAGCGGTCCAAGCCCATCTGATGTTCCATTTCGGCCAGATGCTCGGCCGTCGCGAACGGGCCTGCCTTTACCATCGCCGGATTGCCCGGCAGCATGTAGGTCAGGAAAAAGCAGATCAGGCTGACCCCGAACAGGGTCGGCAGCACGAGCGCCAGCCGGCGGACGAGGTAGTTCAAAAAGCCCATCCGACTGCTACTCCCGATCACTCAAGACGTCGCTCGCTCAGGCGAGCTTCATGTTGAAGTAACGCTCGAACGTATCCCAGCGCTTTTCAATGCCGACGAGGTCGGATCGCATGACGCGGGTCCAGTTGTCGTACCAGAGGTGTCCCCAGACCGCATCGCCGATCAGGAGTTCCTGCAGACTCTTGACCGCGGCCATGCGCTTGGTCTTGTCGGTCTCGTGCATGTTCTCATCGATCAGCTTGTCGACCGCCGGATTCGAATAGAACGCCGTGTTGGTGCCCTTGGCCGTGCTGTGGAAATTGAAGAACAGGTGATAGAGCGGATCGTTGATCCAGGACTGCCAGGACTCGATCGAGAGCTGGTGGTCGCCTTTCGAAGCCACCTGACGGAACGTGGCGTCGGTCTCCTTGGTGATGTTCACCTTGAAGCCGATCTTCTCCAGCTCGGTCTGAATCCACACGGCGGCCTGCTCATGCGGCTGCCATCCGACCCGGACCGCCAGATCGACGGCGATCGGGGTCTTTCCGAGACCGGCCTCGCTCATCAGCGCCTTGGCTTTTTCAATATTGTATTTGTACGGCGACAGCGCGGCGTCATGGCCGGGCGTCAGGCTCGGCACCGGGCTTTTCATCTCGCTGCCATATCCAAACAGCACGCTCGGGATGATGGCATGGATCGGGATCGCATAGTTGATTGCCTGACGGACCTTCACATTGTTGAAAGGCTCCTTTAGCGAATTCATGCAGATCCAATGACATGTGGTATCCGGCACGGTGACGATCTTCAGGCCGGCTTCATTTTCCAGGCTCTTGACGTTGCGCGGTGACAGGCCCGGGCGGCCGACCACCATATCGATGGCTTTTCGCTTGAGAAGCAGGACCCGGTCGGCCTCGTTGGGAACGAATTTGAACACGACGCGCTCGAAGAACGGCGCCGGGCGCCAGTGTCCGCTCCGCGCCTCAATCACGATCTCGACGCCCGGTTCATTTTTTACCAGCTGATAGGGACCGAGGCCGGCGGTATTGCGCTTCAGCCAAGCCGTCGCCCACGGATCCTCCGTGGTGGCATTCGCTTTCACCTCGTCCGGATCGAGCAGGGCGTTGTTGATGAGCGCCATGGTGTCCAGCGTCATCGGACTCGGCGCCGGCATGTTGATGGCTAACGTGAACTCGTCGCGCACCTCGAACTGTTCCGGCTTGGTGACGCGCAGCAGGCGCGGAAACAGGATCCGCATGTAGCCCGGCGACTGCAGGCCGCGATCGAACAAATATTTCACGGCAGTGGCATTGACCGGTTTGCCGCTTGGAAATTTTACGCCCTTGCGGATGTTCAGCACCAGCGTCGCGCCGTCCTTTTCGGTCGTGAAGGATTCGGCGATGCCGCCTTCCATCTCGCCCGGCTTCGATTGTGACAGGCCGGGTTTTCCGGCGACCGTGTCCACCTTCCACATCAGCGGGCTGTCGTAGATGTTGGCCTGAATGGTGTAGCCGCCGATTGACTTGAACGAGGCCGGATCGAGGGTGTCGATGTCGGTGTCCCACGCAACGGTCAGCGTGCGTTTTTCATCCGCGCCGGCGGGGAGGGGCAATCCTCCCAAGGTCAGACTCGCTGCGCCTATCGCGGTAAGCTTCAGGAAATCCCGTCGGTCCGAATAATTTTTCATGACTGTCTTCGCCGATGTTGAGAGGAAGTTGCGCGGTGGCTCGATTTTTTAGCGGTGGCCTGTCCCCAAGTCCGGCCGGTGTTGCGAAATTGCTACCTTGCAGTATTTATCATGTTCCAGTATTGTCAACTAGGTTTCACCTAATGGAACAGGTTAAAAATTGAGCACGCTCGGAAACGCGGCATCCATCCTTCGCCTCTTCACGCAGGACCGGCTCGAGATCTCCGTAACCGATGTGTCGAAGATTCTGGGTCTTCCGAAGAGTTCCGCCTCGCGTCTTCTTAAGGCCATGTTGCAGGAGGGGCTGCTCGCCCGTCACGAAAACTCGCCGCGTTACAAAGTAGGCAACCTGCTGTTCGAGGTGTCGCAGCTCTATCGGCTGAATTCCTCGCTGATCGAACTGGTCGATGACGTGCTCAAGGCGATCTGCCGCGAGAGCGGACACACCGGCTATCTTTCCATACTCGACGGAGCCGACGTCCTGGTGATACGGATGCATCAGGGGTCTCACGCCTTGCGGGTCTTCACGCCGCTAGGACAACGCGCGCCGGCATTCGCAACGGCCAATGGCCGCACCCTGCTGGCGCGGCTTTCGGACGACGAGGTGCGGGCCATTCATGCCGATGGCCTCGGCGTGCCGTCGCCCAACTCGCCGCAGAGCATCGACGAACTGCTCGCCGCTCTGGCCGAGGTCCGCCGCAGAGGCTGGGAGGAAGCGGATGACGAGGCGATCCCCGGTGTGGGGTCGATTTCGGTCAGCGTTGCCGATCCGAAACTGCGGGAATCGATCGGGTTTTGCATTTCCTATTCGGCGTCCAACATCGGTGCCGAGGAGAAGAATCGCATCATCGCGCTGCTAACGGCCGCGGCGCACCGCATAGCATTGCGGTTCGACGACAGCTTCTTTTCCCACCTCGTCCATGTCGTCCCGAGCGCAAGTTCGGTCGCCGCGTGATAGTCGCCGCGCCAACGGCGGACGCAGGCGTGTTTTTCATTCTTCGGTACGGATGCCGTTCATGAGACAATTAAGTTCAGAGGATATCGAAGCGCTTGCTGTCGGCGCCTGGATCTTGGGGACGGGGGGCGGCGGTAGCCCCTATCACGCGCTGCTCAATCTGCGCCGGCTCTACGCGGACGGGTCCCGGGTCGACTTAATCGATATCGACGACCTGCATGACGACGACGCGGTCGCGGTCGTATCGGTGATGGGAGCGCCGCTTGTGATCCTGGAGCGGCTGGTGGACAGCCGGCTGATCGCTCGCGCCGTTTCGGCGATGGAAGAGCATCTCGGTCGCAAGTTCAAGGCGGTGATGGCGGTCGAGATTGGCGGTGGCAACGGCATGCAGCCGCTGCTTGCGGCGGCTCATCTGGGAATTCCGGTGGTAGATGCCGACGCCATGGGCCGGGCCTATCCCGAGGCCCAGATGACCAGCTTTGCAGTCGGTAATCTTTCGCCTTGCCCGCTGACATCGATTGATCCGCGCGGCAATGAGGTTGTCATCAGCCAGTCCGCGACATGGAAGTGGATGGAACGCGTCAGCCGCAAGGTCTGCACCGAGTTCGGTTCGATCGCCGCCACGTGCAAGGCCCCCAGGACAGGCGCGGAAGTGAAGAAGTGGGGCATTCCGCGCACCACGACGAAGGCGATCAATCTCGGGCATGCGGTCAATGAAGCCAATCGGCGGCACGCCGATCCGATCGCGGCGATCCTGAAAGCCGAGTCCGGGCGGCGGCTGTTCACCGGCAAGGTCGTCGAAGTAGAACGGCGGACCACCGAAGGCTTTCTCCGGGGACGCACCGTGATCGAGGGACTGGGGGACGATCGTGCCTCGAGGATCGAGATCGATTTCCAGAACGAATGGGTCGTGGTCTGGCGCAACGGCCGGCCGGTAGTCTCGACACCGGATCTGATCTGCGTGCTCGACAGCGAGTCCGGGGAAGCGATTGGAACCGAGACGATCCGCTACGGCCAGCGCACCACGGTGATCGCGCTTCCCGCAGCGGAGGTTTTCCTCACGCCGCGTGGCCTGGACCACGTCGGTCCGCGCGCTTTTGGATATGACCTCGACTTCAATTCGGTGTTCCAGTCATGAAACGTATCGGAATTGATGTCGGCGGAACCAATACCGATGCCGTCCTGCTCGCCGACGGCAAGGTTGTTGAGGGCGTCAAGACGGCAACGACGGCCGACGTGACGGGCGGCATTGTCGCCGCGTTTGAGGCACTTAAGGCGGTCACCGATTTCGGGTCGGGCATTGATGCCCTCATGATCGGAACCACGCATTTCGTCAACGCCGTCGTGCAGCGGCGCCATCTGACCAAGGTTGCAGCCATTCGCGTGGCGCTGCCGGCCACGGCGGCACTGCCGCCGTTTACCGGGTGGCCCGCCGATCTCGCCGAGCTTGCCAATGGCGGTGTCTGGCAGATCGAGGGCGGTCACGACTACGATGGGCGGCGTTTCATGCCGCTGGAGGTGGCGACTGCGCGCGCGATTGCACGTCAAATCCGGGAGCGGGGGCTTAAATACGTCGTCGTGACCGGGATGTTTTCACCGCTGGATGCGTCGGACGAGGAAGCTATCGCGGCGATCCTGCGCGAGGAAATTCCGGGCGTGTCGGTTACCTGTTCGCATCTTCTTGGAGGCATTGGCCTGCTTGAACGGGAGAATGCCGCGATCCTGAACGCGTCCCTGATCGCGCTTGCCGAGGAAACTATCCGCGGCTTCGAGGCCGCCAAGCGCAGGATCGGGCTGTCAGCGCCGCTGTTCGTTACCCAGAACGACGGCACCGTCGCAGAGGCCTCCCGCGCCGCTGCGTTTCCAGTCTACAGCTTTGCTTCTGGTCCCACCAATTCGATGCGCGGGGCCGCCTATCTCTCTGGAATCGAAGAAGCGATCGTGGTCGACGTTGGCGGCACCACCGCGGATTTCGGCCATCTTCGGCAAGGTTTTCCGCGCGAGGCAAACGCGGTCGTGCATGTTGGCGGTGTCAGAACCCTGTTCCGGATGCCTGACCTGATTTCCATCGGGCTCGGCGGCGGCAGCCGCGTCGATCTGGCGAACACCACCATCGGTCCGGGCAGCGTCGGCTACCGCCTGAAGGAACAGGCGCTGGTATTCGGGGGCGACACCCTGACGATGACGGATATCGGGGTGGCTGCCGGACTGATCGATATCGGCGACCGCAAGCGCGTGGCCGGTCTGCGCGCCGGCGATGTCGACGCCGTTCTTCAACGCGCCAAGGAGATGATCGAAGAAAACGTCGACCGCGTGAAGGCCGACGCTGGCGATGTCACATTGATGGCGGTGGGCGGAGGCGCGTTCCTGGTGCCCGAAAGCCTCCAGGGTGTCGCCTGCGTGAAGCGCGTCAATCATGGCAGCTGCGCCAACGCGGTCGGAGCAGCCATCGCGCAGGTCAGCGGCGAAGTCGATCAGGTGTTCCAGGGCTCGACGCGCAACGAGGCGATCGCGGCCGCGCGCAAGCTGGCCGACGGCCGCGCTATCGAGGCAGGGGCGGGACCCGAAACGCTGATCATGGTCGAGGCGGAAGACACCCCGATCGCCTATTTGCCCGGAAATGCCATGCGCGTCAGGGTCAAGGTGGTCGGCGACATCAAGTCGAAGGCGCCGGCCGAAACGCTATCAGTATAGGAGAGAAAGTCGTCATGCCAGTTCGCTTTCTGATCAGTACGCTCAAGCCCGGCGTCGATCCCGCAGAGTATGAAGCCTGGGTGCTCGATCGGGACTACGCCCTGGTGCGCAGCCTCCCGAACTACACCAGCTACAAGGTGCATCGCATCCGAACCCCGATCCAGGGCGCTCAAGAATCGGGCTGGCAATATATCGAACGGATCGAGGTCAAGAGTCTCGATCAGCACGACAAGGACTTGGCCTCTCCGGCCGGGGTCCAGCTGCGCGAAGAACTCTATGGCAGGTTTCTCGATCGTTCGAAGAACATCTACTTTGCCAGTGACGAGATCGAATAGGCAGATCGACGTCGGCAAGCCTACACCAAGCATTGAATTCGAAAGGGATCTGGAATGTCGATTGATCTGCTGATTCTCGGTAACGCCCCTATCGAACGCATGCTCGAGCGAGTGAAACTCGCCGAAGACAACGGTTACGATACGGTCTGGCTTGCCGACGAAAGATTTTATCGCGAGGTTTATTCCTGCCTGACCTATTTCGCCCAGCGAACGTCCAGGGTGAAGGTGGGGCCGTGCGTCACCGATCCGTATGCGAGACATCCGGCGCTGACCGCGATGGCCATCGCCACCCTCGACGAGATATCGGACCGGCGTGCCATTCTCGGCATCGGGGCGGGGATTTCCGGGTTTGCCGAGCTCGGCATCGACCGCAAGAAACCAGCCCGGGCGATCCGGGAAGCCATCGAACTGATCCGCATGCTGCTGCGCGGTGAAACGGTCACCTACAAGGGCGAGGTCATTCAATTCACCGAGGGCAAGCTCAGCTTTGCTCCAGTCCGTTCCGAAATTCCTATCTACGTCGCCAGCAACGGGCCCATCGGACAGAAAACCGCAGGCGCCCTGGCTGACGGTGCGATCATGGAAGCCTGCGGCAACGTGGAGGAAGTGAAGGCCTTTCGCGCCGTGCTGGATGCCGGTGCAAAGCAGGCCGGCCGCGCTCCCGAATCGGTCAAGTTGATCGCCCGCCTGAACACCTGCATTGCCGCAGACGGTCAGTTGGCGCGTCAGTCCTTGCGGCCGACGGTCGCGCGTTTGCTCGGCGCGTCACGGCTGAAATTTATGACGGCGGATGCGCAGGGCCTGGCGTTGCCGCCGGAATTGGTGGCCTCGGTCGCGGGCGCGGCCTACGCATCCGGTTTCGCGCCGTACCTGCCGCTGCTTCCTCACGTCACCGATCGCCACGTGACATCCTTTACGCTGGCGGGCGACGTGGCTGAAGTGACGGCGCAAGTGATCGAATTGCGCCGGGCCGGGGTCGACAGCGTTATCGTCATGCCTTTTGCGGCAGAGGGCAGCACGATCGAGGATACGATCTCAAAGTTCGGTTCCGAGGTGTGGCCCGCGGTTCAGGCTGCCAAGCAGGGGCGCGCATGACCTTCGATCTGCACAGGCCTGCGACCATTTCCGAGGCCGTCGGCCTGTCGACCAGACTGGCACCTGCGGCGCGATATATCGCCGGCGGCACCGATCTCGTGATCCAGATCAACCGCAAGAAAGTATTTCCGGACCATCTGATCGATCTCGGACAGCTGCCGGGCCTGGCGGGAGTGGCAGAGACCGCGGACGGCTATTCGCTTGGCTCGCTCACCACCTACCGGTCGATCGAACTGCACCCGGCATTCCAGGGCAATTTGTCGGGCGTGATCGAGGCGGCGCGTGTGGTCGGCGGCCATCAGGTCCGAAATGTCGCGACCGTCGGCGGCAATATCGTGAACGCCTCTCCGGCGGCGGATTTTGTGCCGGCGTTGCTGGTCCTCGACGCCGAGCTCGAAATTGCCGGTCCGGCGGGAAACCGCATTGTGGCGTTGCGGGATTTCGTCGTTGGACCCGGCAGGACGGTGCTTGGTCCCGCGGAAATCGTCACGTCAATTCGCTTCGCCCGCCTGCCTGACCGATCCGCAACGGCTTTTCTCAAGGAGGGCCGGCGCAAGGCGATGGAAATTTCCGTGGTCTGCGTTGCCGCGTGTCTGACGCTGGACGAGAGCGGCTCCAGCTGCGCGTCCGCGCGCCTGGCGGTTGGCGCGGCGGCCCCGAAGGCGATGCGACCGCAACAGGCAGAGGCGTATCTTTTGAATCGACAGCCCGGGCGCGTCAGTTTCGCCGAGGCCGGAAGACTGGCGGCCGAGTCGTCGGCGCCGATCTCGGACGTCCGTGCCTCGGCGGCGCACCGCCGTCATCTCGTGGCCGTCATGGTCGAACGCGCGCTGACGGCGTGTCACCAGCGAATTCTGGAGCAGGGCCGATGACCCGAACCAACCTCGACATCCTCATCAACGGCGAGCGGCATCAAATCCTGATCGAGCCGCACTGGACCCTGCTGCATGTGCTGCGCAACGTGGTCGGCATGATGGGCACCAAGGAAAATTGCCTGGAGGCGGAATGCGGGGTCTGTACCGTGCTGCTTGACGGAAAGTCGGTGAATTCCTGCATCCTGTTGGCCGGGCAGGTCGCTGGGCGCTCGGTGACGACCATCGAGGGAATCGGAAACCCGGAGCATCTGCATCCGCTGCAGGCCGCATTTATCGAATGCGGCGCCGTGCAATGCGGATACTGCATTCCGGGCATGATCCTGACGGCGAAATCCTTTCTCGATGAAAACCCGGGACGCCGGCGGAGCCGCGACGAAATCCGCGAGGCCATCGCCGGCACCTTGTGCCGGTGCACCGGCTATCGCAAGATCGTGGATGCGGTAGCGCTCGCCGCCGAGCGCATGTCTGTTGCAGGAGCGAACCCATGAACGCACACAGCCGTCGCGTCGCCGGTCAACGCCTGCCCCGGCTGGATGGCATCGGCAAAGTCACGGGAAAGCACGTCTACGCTGCGGACTTCACCTTGCCCGGCATGCTATTCGGCAAGGTTTTGCGCAGCCGCCGGGCGCACGCCTTGATCCGCAAGCTGGATATCTCGCGCGCCGCTGCAATCCCCGGCGTTCGTGGCATCATCACCTCCGCCGATATACCGGCGGTACGTTTCGGGCAGGCGGTGCGCGACACCAGCGTATTTGCACTCGACCGCGTGCTGTTCGCCGGACATCCGATCGCCGCCGTCGCCGCGACCTCGCTGGAAATAGCCGAGCAGGCGATCGCCGCGATCGACGTCGAGTTCGAAGACCTGCCGACGTTGTTCGACCCCGAAGCCGCGCTGGACAGCAATATCCGGATTCATCCGGATTGGGAGACCTACAAGGCGCTGCCCATCATCGCGCGGAGCGGCAACATTTCGGGGCGCGCGCGTATCCATGTCGGTGATGTCAATGAGGCCTTTGCTTCTGCCCATCGCGTCTACGAGCATCGCTTTACCACGCCTTTGGTGCATCCGGGTTATACCGAGCCGCGAACCGCCGTTGCCGACTGGGACGCCAACACCAATGTGACGGTGTGGAGCAACACCCAGCTGCCTTTCGATACCCAAAATACCCTTGCCGAAATTCTCGATCTGCCGGCCGCCCGGATCCGGGTGATCGTGCCGGGCATCGGCGGCGGCTTCGGCGGCAAGCTGCGGATCGGTGTAGAGCACTTCGCTGCGCTGCTGGCCCGCAAGACGGCGCGCCCAGTCAAAGTGATGACAACCTGCGAAGATGAGCTGACCTCCGCCTATCCGCGCCAAGCCACCGTCGTCACGCTGAAGACCGCGGTCGATCGCGAGGGACGTCTCTTGGCGAGGGAAGGCAGGATCGTTGTCGACTGCGGCGCCTTTGCCGGCTCCGGCCCCGGCACCGCCGCCATCTCGCTGCAGATAATGGCCGGTCCCTACAAGACACCGGTGCTCGCGCTCGAAGGCATCGCCGTCTACACCAACAAGGTGCCTTCGGGGTCGTTTCGGGCTCCGGCCGGACCAATGGCGAATTTTGCCGTCGAAAGCCAGATGGACATCATCGCCCGGGATCTCGGCATCGATCCGCTTGAAATCCGACTGCGCAATATCGTCAGGGAAGGCGATCTCGGCCCGTCCGGTGAAATACACAAGTCGGTCAGTATCGAAGAATGCCTCCGCCGGGCGGCCGATGCGATCGGGTGGGAGCAGCGCAACCCGGAGCCAGGCCGCGGCAAGGGGATAGCCTGCAGCTGGTGGATGACCACCGGCGGCTCGTCGGGTGTGTACGTCAAGATCAACCCGGATGGCACCGCAACGCTGGTGAGCGGTGCGGTCGAAATCGGCAGTGGCGCCATCACCGGCGCTGCGCAGGTGCTGGCGGAGGAGTTGTCGCTCGACCTCACCGACATCAACGTCGCCGGGGTGGATACCCAAACCGCGCCGTTCGACTATGGCGCACAGGGCAGCCGAACCGCTTTCTCGGTCGGCAACGCCTGCCTCGCCGCGGCCAGCGATCTGCGGCGGCAGATGTTCGACCTTGCCGCCAGGCAACTTGACGCGGAGGTCAACACGATGGTGTTGCGCGACAAGCACGTGGTGGCCGGCTCCAAGTCGATTTCGATTGTGGAGCTGGCCCGCATCTCCCGTCTTTCGGGCGGAGGCCTGATCGCCCATGGCACGGCGATTTCGCCGTCGCCTGCTTACGACCCGACCCGCCTCGAGAACCATCCGCTGCCGGCGTGGAATTCGCCGAGTTATCATGCCCATGCCGTCGACTTGTCGGTCGATTCGGAGACCGGAAGCGTGACTATCAACCGCTACGTCGTTGCGCAGGATGTGGGATTTGCTATCAATCCCACCTATATCGAGGGGCAGATCGAGGGTGGCGTGGCGCAGGGAATTGGCCAAGCTCTCTCAGAAGAGATTGTCTACAACGAAGGGACGGTCGTGAACGCCAACCTGACCGACTACAAGATGCCGACGGCGCAGGATATGCCCGATGTCGAATGCATCCTCGTCGAGTGTGCATCGGCGGCAGGTCCCTATGGTGCCAAGGGCGTCGGCGAGCCGCCTTGCATCCAGCCGCCGGCCGCGATCAATAATGCCATCGCCGCAGCCACCGGTTTCTGGCTGGATTCTCTGCCGATGACCGCCGAAAAGATCGCGAAACAGCTGCGGGCAGGTCCGGCATGATCCGGGTCGAAGTCCACATGCACGGAAACCTCCGGCGATTTCTGCCGGACGGCGTTTCATCCGTTGAACTGGACTTGCCGGACGGCACGCGTGTCTGCGACGTCATTGAAAGTTTGAGGGCGGATGACGAGATTTGGCTGGCATCGATCGGCGAAGACGTCGTACCGGTGTCGGCGCAATTGAGCGACAGCGCTTCGCTCAATCTGTTTCCGATCCTCGAGGGTGGCTGAGCCCCCGGGACTTTCTGACAGGACTGCCGCATGGCTCGCCGCATGATGCTGACCGCGCTGGCGGGGATTCCCACGGTCATGCCCGGCGACGATCTGGCCGTCTTGATTGTCGAGGCCTGCAAGCGGTCGGATCTGGCGCTCGAGGACGGCGACATCATCGTGCTTGCGCAAAAGATCGTGTCCAAGACCGAAGGACGTTCTATCGACCTGTGCAACGTCGTTCCCTCACCGAGAGCCCTGGAATTGGCGGCGGTGACGGAGAAGGACCCGCGAATCGTCGAATTGATCCTGCGGGAGTCGACATCCGTGCTTCGTTGCCGGCCGGGCGTTATCATTGTCGAACATCGATCCGGCCTCGTGATGGCCAATGCGGGCATCGACGCGTCGAATGTCGACGGAGGGGACGGCGACGACCGCGTTCTGTTGCTGCCAGAGGACGCTGACCGCAGCGCCTCGGCTCTGCGCGAGACTCTGAGAACCCGATTCGGCCGCGACATCGGCATCGTGGTCAACGATAGCTTCGGGCGGGCCTGGCGCAACGGTACGGTTGGCACTGCGATCGGCGTGGCGGGGCCGCCCGGACTGTGGGATATGCGCGGGCTTCCGGACCGCAACGGTCGTGTACTGAGGGCAACCGAAGTCGGCGTCGCCGATGAACTGGCCGCTGCGGCCTCATTGCTGATGGGCCAGGGGAGCGAAGGTCTTCCTGCTGTCCACGTGCGCGGCTTCCCGCTTGCGTTTCGGCCGGGCAGCGTCAAAGAGTTGATCCGGATCCGGGATATTGACCTGTTCCGATAGCAAGGAAAAGCGATGATCGTTGCGTTGGCTGGCGGAGTCGGTGGCGCCAAACTCGCGCGCGGCTTGGCCGCAATCGCAGGCGCTGATCTGTCCGTGATCGTCAACACCGGCGATGACTTCGATCATTTCGACCTGCGGATCTGTCCCGATCTGGACACCGTCACCTACACGCTGGCCGGAAAGGCCAATCCGGTGATGGGGTGGGGGCTGGAGGGAGAGTCCTGGAACTTCATGGCCCAAATGAAGGCGCTTGGCGGTGAAGACTGGTTCCAGCTTGGCGATCGCGATCTCGCGATTCATGTTTTGCGCAGCCAGCTGTTGCGCCAGGGCGAATCCCTCACTCGCGTTACCCGGAAGATCGCGACAAGGCTCGGCGTCAAAGCGGCGGTGCTTCCAATGTCCGACGCGCCGGTCCGAACCCGCGTGCAGACGGCGTCCGGTCTGCTCGACTTTCAGGATTATTTCGTCCGGTTGAAGTGCGATGTTCCCATTACCGGGCTGCGTTTCGACGGGGCGGCGCAGGCTGATCCGACCCAACCGGTGGTGCATGCGCTCGACAAGGCGCAGATTGCCATCTTCTGTCCATCCAATCCCTTCGTCAGCATCGATCCTATTCTGGCCATCGCCGGCATCCACAGCCGGCTCAAGGCGATGCGCATTGCGCGCGTTGCCGTCTCGCCGATCATCGGCGGCAAGGCGGTCAAGGGCCCGGCGGCCAAGATGATGGCGGAACTGGGTTATCAAGTGTCCAGCCTCACGGTCGCGCAGAAATACCGCGGGCTGATCGACGGCATGGTGATCGATATGGCCGACGCTGATCTGGCGGGGGATATCAGGGCGCTTGGCATGGCCGTCAAAACGACGCGAACCCTTATGCTCAGTCCCGAGGACAGCGCCGCGCTGGCAGCCGAAACGGTGGCGTTTGCGCGCGAGATCGGCGGCCGGTGAGGTGATGCAGCCGCTGATCCTTATTCCTTGCAAATCGTTTGTTGCCGGAAAGAGCCGGCTTTCCACGGTGTTGTCGCCCGAACGCCGCGACGCACTCTGCCGCAGCTTCCTTGTCAATACGGTCACCGTTGCTGCCAACCTCGTGACCAGGACCCGCATCCACGTAGTGAGTTCAGACAGCAAGGTCTCGGCCCTGGCATCCGACCTCGGAGTCCATTGTGAAGGCGAGGCCGACATCGATCTTAATTCTGCCTTGACCTGGTCGGTTGCTAGGATTTTGGCGCGCGAGCAGGAGAAGTTATCGCTCGACATTCTGATTTTGCCGATTGATCTAGCAAGGAGCAGTCCGGCAGCGATCGCGCCAGTCCTCGCGGCGCAGGCTGATGCCGTCGTCGTGCCGGATCGGCTGGAGCAGGGGACGAACCTGCTGCGGTTGCCGGCAGATGCCGCAATCAAATTCAGGTTCAAATACGGTGACGACAGCTTTTCACGGCACCGGACCGAAGCCGAAGGCCTTGGATTAACGATCGAAAGTTTACGAGATCCGTCGCTGTGCTTTGACGTCGATACACCCGCTGATTACGCCGCGTGGTTGGACGATTTCTCAGGCCCACACCACCGATGACTTTCGCGCGAATGAGTGGAATTTCTCCCTGGACGTGACGCCTGCAAATCCTGCTACCGGCCCCGCATTCATTCCGCATCCGGCAAAAGGACCGCGGCAGGTTTGGCGACGAAGCGGAGGCAGAAAGCAAGAGCGAGATTTAGCGCCATCGCTCCGCTGACGATCGCGATTACGAGACTAGATCCGCCATTGGCAAGTGCGATCGCGCCGCTGGTGTGGCCTCAATCGTATCAGGCGCGATTGTTTAATTTGAGAACAACATGCTACGCGCGTTCGGGTATCGATTGATCGCGATGACAATCGGTCGTCAGAAGGGCGCAAGAGCTTCGGTCATTTTCGCAGCGCCGGAGGAGATCACCAAGATGGTCGACGCGCGATGCTGACCGAATCCGACCCCGTATTTGTTGGGGCTGTTCGTTAGAAAAGTTAGCGACGTCAGCTTTTGACCCGCAATACTCAATCGACACTGGCACATTTGCTTGGTACAAAGCGCCAATCTTGGGTAGTCTTAAGTTATTGATTTTGCTTCGGTAGCCGAGCTGGACCGACAATCCTTTCTTCGGCACCGTGATGGCGTCGATGATGCGGATCATCCGGCCGCGGCTCGCTTTCGGGGCGCTGGCGGCAAGTACCTGACCCACCAGCAGCGCCAGCCAGTCCCCGCATTGACGCAAGCGATACAACAGAGCCACGCTGGAAATATCCACAAGGCCCACCGATGTCGCCCACGCCGCGGTCGATCGCAGTCCCCGTTCGCCCAGACAATAGGCCAAGATCAGCCGCAGCAAATCCACCGCGTTGGTGATCTCTCGCGGACGCAGGAACGCTTTCGTCTCGCGCGCCGTAATATTGAGCGCTTCCGCGCCGCCAAGCCGGGCGACGAGGTTCGCCCAGTCTTCATTCACAAGCGATTCGTGTCTCATGACACTCTGGAATCACAGACGATTCCGCGCCGCAACCCTATTTTAACGCCTATGGGCGTTCGCCGGGATGACTGGGGGGAGTTTTAGGACTATTTACCGGCGCTACCGCCGTTGCTGTCACTAAATTGAGCGATTTCAGTTCGTCCGTCTTGAAGACGAACAGCCTGTCGTGCGGCGTCTCCATGGCGTGCACCCAGACTTGCAGGCTGACGCCCATGTCACCGAGATAGCGCTGGCAGCGCGCGGAGATATCTTGCGCAACGCTCATCTCATCGCGGGGAGGGCCGTTCGCAGCCGAGTGCATCGTTGTCATCTGATGCACGCCGATCGTAGCCTTTTCGCCGGCGCGTCGATCGACGCCACCGGCAAACACCAGGGGACACGATGACACGCAATATTTTCCCGCTTCGACTTCAGTCGCGAATCGGTTTTCGCGAATGAGCCGCCCCATCGCCAGCGCGTCGGTCACCGAGCCGCCGGGCGAGTTCAGCACCACAGTCCTGATGTATTCGCTGTGCCGCTCGGCCTCCGCCGCAAAGCGTTGCGAAATTCCCGCCGTGATGATGCCACTTGCCATCAATCGGCCACCGCCGACCAGTTCGAACGTCATCGGTTTTGCCAAGGCGCCCTCCGGCTGCGGCAGTGGCACGAGGCGCTTGCCGCTGTCCGGAAACAAAGGTGCGAAGATCGACGGCAATAGCCTGGGAAGATTCAGCGCGGGTGAATCTTCTCTAATCCCCGCCGGTGTCACTGCCGGGTCGGGATAGATGATCCATCCGTTGATGTGGGCGAGGTCGACTGCGAGCACGCCGAGCGCGACCAGAATCGCGCTTCGGAAAATCCAGCGCAATATTGTTTCTTCCGCATGTTCCAACAGCCAGGCATGAAAGCGTTGCGGTATGGTAAAGGATTGCGACACGGCGATGCGCTACTTGGTGTGGCGCGCCGCCGGCAGCGTGGCAACGTTTTCGTCTGCCGCCGCCGGCTCGGCAACACTTTCGCGCTGCGGCTTGACTTCGGCCGGTACTCTCGGCTGCCGCACTTCCCCGACCTCGCGCGCCATTTGCAGCGCCGCGACCAATTCGCCCGCGGTCATATCAGAGGCAGTGAACGCCGGAAGCCCTTCGCGCCTGATAGCGGTGTGTACCACGCAAAGGATCAGCACCAGCACTGCCGGCATCAGATCGATCGAGATCGCGCCGGCCCAGCTCGGGATGAAATCGCCGGCGTAACGCAACACCGCTTCGGCGGGCGACAGCGTCTGAAACCTGATCGGTTCGACCTTCGGCATTGCCAGGATCTTGTCTGCGGCGTCCGAGAGCGACGCCGCCTGTGCGGCAATCGAGCTTTCCACCTTGCCGACAACCGCGGTCTGACGGTCCGCCAGATCGGATGTGCGGCCTCCCGCGGAAGGCGCAATGAAGCTCGACGACAGCGATGCCGCCGCGCGCTTGACCGCGGGCGCCACGGAAGTCTGCTGCAGATTGGCGATCACGCCCATTAGCGTCAGCGACTCGGTCGCCAATGCATCGCTGCGCGCTGCAATCGGCCCGCGATCGCTTATCAATTCGCGCATCTTGGCGAGACTTTTGCTGCCCTGCTCGTACAAGGCTGAGACACGTTTGTCAGAAGCCTGGACCTGCTGACCGAGACTATCGAGCTGCCCGGACATTTGCGTCAGAAGCTGCACCACGGTGCCGGACCCGCCGGTGCCCGTCAGCGAACCGGCGCGCTCAGCGTCGGCGAGTTTTGCGAAGCGCGACGACGCCAGCTGAATATCCGGCAACAATCCCTGGGCCGCGATGGCGTTGGTGTTGGCAGTATCGAGATCGCGGGTATAGTCTTGTACAGTGATGGCGAGATGCTGCTGGATCGCGGCGGCGCCCGCGAGCGCCGAGGCGTTGAGCCATGACGACATCGCCACGATCATCAGCGAACCCAACAGCAGGCAACCGAACATCAGGCCGCGGCCGCTGCGAAAGGTCACATGCGGCATAAAATGCATCAGGAACACCCAGAACGCATAGATGCCGACGGATACCGCGACGGAATAGATCACCGCGGCAAACAACACCATGCCCGGACTGCCATTCAATAGTTCGCGAACTCCGAGAAAGGTATAGACGCCGGCCGCGAGCGCGAGGATCGCGGTCGTGAGTTTCAGCGTGCCTTCGAGGCGCGTGACACCTTTTGCCAGTAGTACCGAAGCAGATGATCGGGGAGGCAGGACCTGGGATGCGAAGGCATTGTTCGGAGGCATCAGATAGTTCCGTAGGGTTCAAAGCCAACTGAACAGCGCCCCGCTGTCCGCCGAGTGTTTCATGTTTTGGAGATAAGTTCGGACGAGATCGTATACAACCCGCTATGCTTCACGAAGGCTTGAAAGGACCTCGCGGAGTCGCGTGCCAAGGCAACCCACTGAACGCCATGGCCTGGCTGACGGGTGAACTGGCAAAGCTTCGGAGAGAAGTGGCACCAGCTGCGGCGCCGTTGCGATCTCGTCGACGCGAAAATGAGTGACCTGCGATCTCTGGGCGCGCCGGTTGCGATTGCGAGCGCTGGGCTTCTCCGGATGTGAATACTGGCATCATCCGGATTGGCACAAGCACTCTAATGCGACGCTCAGAATGGTTTTTTTGGAGCTTCTGGAGCTTTGGCAGGCGCTGGGTTTTTATGTCGTAGGCGACGCTCAATCATCGTGCGCCCCGGCTCCAACCATGGAGGCAGGCTTAACAATTCGCTGCCTACTTGATTCGGGACTTCTATGGAGAAGCCTGGACCGTCGGTGGCGATTGCGAAATTCACGCCGCATGGCGCCCGAAAATAGACCGCTTGAAAATACTGGCGATTGAGAGGTGGCGTGACGTCAAAGCCGCAATTTGCGAGCATCGTGGCGATCCTGCCCAGTGCCTCGCTATCGGCTACACGCAGGGCAATGTGGTGTGCGACGCCAGGGCCTGTGTGACCCGGCCGGTGGGTCGGAGTGCAAAGAAGATCCACGGCGATCGGTCGGTCCGGGGGGCCATCGAGGAAGCGGAACACCGCGCCTTCCTGCCCAAACTCCTCAAAACCCAGTCTCTCCGTCAGAAATTGCGACGTGTGCTGAAACCCTTCGATTTGAATCTCGACGGAACGAATCCGCCAAATTGCTCGATCGGTTGGTCCTTCTCTGTCTTGATCATTCGAGCTTGTTTCGGTGGCTTCCTCGATAAGAGCCAGTTCGAGACCATCAGGATCCCTGAAGCCTAGACACTCCTCTCCGAACGACCAGGCGTTGCCTGTCACGTCCGCGCCTCGCTCCACCAGGTGGTGACGCCAACTCTGCAATGTCCCGGGTGGCACCGCAAAAACAATGGAGCTTACGTGACCAGGCCCGCATAGACCTGGCGGGTCGGCTTCGTGGACGAAGAACGTGATCATAGAACCTGGAGAGCTCCGGCGGTCTCCAAAATAGAAGTCGAGCACAGATGGCTCGTCAAAATTCACTGTCTTCCTGACGAGATGAAGGCCAAGTGTGCCGACGTAAAACTCTTGTGTCCGCTTCGGATCGGTAGCGATCGAAGTCATGTGGTGGACGCCACCGACTGTGGTCAAGGCTGGCTCCGCTTTTTCATCAGCGATGGCTTTGGACGCTCTATAATTCTAATGCGAAAGACAAGATGGCCGGCGGCAAACTCCGTCCCTACGGAAGCCCCAACGTTGGCCACGAGTTGTTCAGGTGCGCGGAACACGCATTTCCCTGTCATTCTCACTTGCTCGGCAAGAGCCCGTACCTAGGCTATACTCGGATATCGCAGCGTTTTCGGTGTGAAACTTGCTGCCTCGTAAAATCAGACTTGAACTGCGGCCTATTACACTGCGGCTTACTACTTGGTGATCGTTGCCTGAAATTATGGCGACCAATCCACCTTTACGCACCGAGCGGGCGCTTGCCCGCTCGGTGTTTTTGGAAATTCCTCCCATTTAGTTTATTTTAGCCTTGGCAATTTCCTCTGTCCGATGGCGCGCTCGGATTGATCGATTTTGCAAAATGCCTATCGCAGAGGTTGGGGAGGCCGACCCTCGCGCAGAAGCCGCGTGCCTTTGCTCTAGGCTCGCTTTGCACGGCGCCACAATCCAGGACTGGTGCCAACGGTCTGACTGAATGCGCGCGTCAAATGGCTCGGATCGAAAAACCCACAGGAGCTGGCAATCTCCGCAAGATTCTTGTCGGAAGTTAATAGCAAATCCTGAGCCCGTTCAACCCGCCGCTGAAGGCGCCAACGGTGTGGCGTGCAACCGGTCGACTGTCTGAAGGCGCGGCCGAACTGACTCGTCGATAAACGGCAATCATGCGCCAACCGAGCTATGGGTATTTCCTTGTCCAAGTCCGCCTCCATAGCCTCCTTCGCGCGCCTCTCTTGCCAAGGAGCCAAGCCGCCGCGCGCCCTGGGGCTCGAAGCCGGTATGGCCGAGTAAGTCTGGTAAAGGTGGCTTTGGAGCGATAGGGCGATATGGTCGACCAAGAGGAAATTGTCTTCGTCGGGATGTTCGAAGAGTACTCTAAGACAGGCGCCGATGTTGTAAAGGATTGGATCGCGCATCACTTGCTGAGGCGGCTTCAAGTGTACCTCGCTAGAACCGTAGTGTTCTCGGACAAAGTCCTGAAGGGTTAAACGAGGTACATATAACCGTACCGTATCCAATGGTGAGTACATTGTTACTGTCGAAGCTTCGCGGCGGTCTAGCATCATCGAGTCTCCCTCGCCAAGAAAATGCCGCTCCTCGACGCGCGTTTTCCTAGCGCACGATGCTTGTTTCAGGAAATTAACATTGCAGGCGTAGCCGTCTTCAGCAGGTAGACCATGGAACGTACGACCCGCGCAGTCGAGACGGAGTCGGGAGAACGTAATTGGCGCGCGGCGCGAGACACTTGTAACAAATGTCGGAGGGTTCGGAATCCCGATCCGCTTGTGCAAAAGATCTCCATATCCACTATTTCGCATGGCAATCCTTCCTCGGGGTTACTCAGCGTGTAGGTTCCGCCACGGGGCTGCTTCGACGGATAGGCCCAGATGACAGTTCGATGAGAGCTGTCTTCACCGCTCGACTACTTCATTTATGCTGGGCTTTCCTTGACCTGTGGCATCGTTCATCGGTCTGAAAAAATGCTGACGCAGCGTATCAGCTCAATTGAATCTGACGCCACCGTCCTGGCGTTTCTCCTGTGGCTTCGGCGAAGACCCTTGTAAAATGGCTTTGGTCGGAGAATCCGCACCTCAGCGATATTTCAACTAGCGAGGTATCTGTCGATAGCATCAGATCTTTGGCTACATCGACGCGCCGCTGTATCAACCAGCGATGTGGAGAAATTCCAGTGCTGCGAGTAAAGTGGCTGGCGGAAAGCCTGCACTCGCGGGCTATCTGTTTCAACGAAAGCTCTTGTTCAAGACTAGCGTTGATCCTATCTCGCGCAAGCCTCAACTGCCACGGTGCCAATCCTCCGCTCACCAAAGGCCACGGAAAATGCATGCCGCCATATACGCGTGCAAAATGTATATTCAACGCGGTCGTGATCCGATCAACAAATTGGTCGTTGGTTCCGGCGTATCTTCCGATAGCCGGAGTCAGGCAGCCGCCAAGGTG
>Ga0193699_10000135_pt1 | contig 34140 bp, 30 predicted proteins | sample L3c2metaG_FD_160095 | JGI IMG/M metagenome (GOLD analysis project Ga0193699, IMG submission 160095) | Soil microbial communities from a riparian zone of the East river system, Colorado, United States - L3c2 | ecosystem: Environmental > Terrestrial > Soil > Riparian zone | place: USA: East...
GTCGAACGCCGATTTCACGTATCCAATCCGCAGAGTCTTCGGCGAAAGGTTGGCATCCCAATGGAAGTCGGCAGCTATCACGCTGTTGTCCTGACCATCGGGTCCGTAGATGGCGTCGAGGACGAGCGCGCAGTCCTCGGCGCTGCGGCAGAGCGGGCCAAGCTTGTCCATGGTCCACGAGAGAGCCATGGCGCCGGTTCGCGGAACCCTGCCGAACGTCGGACGAAGTCCGGTCGTCCCGCACCGGGTAGAAGGCGATGAGATCGATCCGAGCGTCTCGCTGCCAATTGCAAAGCCGACGAGACCCGCTGCTGTGGCGGAGGCGGGGCCAGCCGAAGATCCGCTAGATCCTTGATCGACCTTCCACGGATTCTTGGTGGTCGCGCCAAACCAGATATCACCCTGCGCGAGCTCGCCCAGAGTCAGCTTGGCAACGAGCACCGCACCAGCCGCGTCGAGACGCTGGACAACGGTGGCATCGGCATCGATTACCTGGTCCTTGAACGGTGCCGCCCCCCAGGTCGTCTTGTATCCGCGGACGGAGAGAAGATCCTTCGCGCCCCACGGAATGCCGTGCAAGGGTCCGCGATATTTCCCGCGACTCAGCTCCGCGTCCGCGGCGCGCGCCTTTTCCAAAGCCCGGTCTTCGGTCAGGCTGATCACGCATTTCAGCACCGGATCGTACCTCTTGAGTCGAGCGAGGTACATCTGAGTCAGCTCGACCGACGTGACCCGCTTTCGGCGCACCAGCTCGGACAACTCGGTCACCGGAAGAAACGCCAGCTCCTCCACATCCGCGCCCCGGGCTCGGGCGGGCACCTTGCTGCGCACCATTGGCCGGTGCATCGGCGCGGGGATTTTCTTCCCCGGCGGTCGTGGATCGAAAACGATCGCTGGGCTCACGGAATTGGCCAGGGAGACCTTGTGCAGAGCCTCGATGCGCTGCTCCTGCTGCTTCAGACCGTCGAGCATCAGCTCGCGCTCGGCGGCGTCGAAGTGAAGCCCCGCAACCTCCTCCGCGCTCGCGATCGTGTCGACCGTGATTTCCGCGCCGGCGGCCAGCTTCGCCCACAGCACTCCGGGAAACAGCGTCGAGCCGAGACCAGCTCCCGCGAAATATCCCATGAACGAACGGCGGTCGAATGTTGTGCTCATGCGGGTCAATTCCTCCGTGTGTTCCTCGACCCTTATCTAATGCGCGGAATGGCGCGCGCTAGATCTGCGACTTGCTGAACGCCGGCTGTCCGTCGAACTCCTGGAGCTTTTCGATGTGCATCCATCGATACTCGCTTCCAACGGCCGCCAGTAAAGCCAGAATGTCGGCGTCCGGGAGGTCGGAGCCGGAATTGCGCGGCACGAACCGGCAGCGAAAGTGGTCAACGAGCGACACTCGGCGGCCACTGGACGGAAATACCATCGCTCCCCGATTCGTGATCATCTCGAGACGCAGGGACGACGTGCTCGCGAGCTTCTCGAGACTCTTCGCCAGCGGCGTCGGCTCGAGCTCAGATTCCACGTAGATGTCGACGCCGGTGACGCGACGGCTCTTTGCCTTGACGACGTTCACGCCGAGCTGCGCCTTGGGAAGCTCCACCGTCTTGTAATCGCGGGGAGGACTGACCTTCGAGCGCTTGCCCAGATTCGAGATCACCGCTTTGGTGAAGTCCGTGGTCGATGCGGGATTCTGCACTCCGATCATGTCGCTGGTACGGATTCCGCTCTCCAGCGTCACGAGCACCGCCTGTTCGACGTCGTTCGCGGCTCTGCCTTCTCCGATGTGCCGGAGCATCATCGCCCCGCTGAGCACGAGCGCCGTAGGATTCGCCTTGTTCTTGCCGGCGATATCGGGCGCCGAGCCGTGCACGGCTTCGAAGATCGAAACGTCGTTGCCAATGTTCGCGGACGGCGCGAAGCCCAGCCCTCCGGTCAGGCCGGAAGTGAGATCGCTCAGGATGTCACCATTCATGTTCGTCGTCACGATCACGTCGAACTGCTCGGGCCGCATCGCGAGCTGGTGCGCGCAGTTGTCGATGAGGATGTGCTTGGATACGATCGATGGGTACTGGGGAGCGAACTCCTCGAAGGTCCGTTGAAGGAGGCCTTCGGTGAGCTTCATGATGTTCGATTTCGTAGCGCAGTGAACGCTCTCGCGCTCCTCGGCGATGGCAAACGCGAACGCGAGCTTGACGATTTTTTCACAACCCTCGCGTGAAATGAGCTTGAGGCCCTCCGCCACGCCGGGAGTCTGCATGTACTCGATCCCGGCGTACAGGTCTTCGATGTTCTCGCGGACAATGACGATGTCGAGCTTGCGGCCGGTGAATGCTGTCTGGACTCCCGGTAGCTCGCGCACGGGACGGATGTTGCCGTACGTCTCGAAGAGGGTGCGGAGCGTCACGTTCGCGCTTCTGCCACCGTATCCGAGGGGAGTCTCGAGCGGTCCCTTTAGGACGACGCGAGTGCGCTCGATCGACTCTATCGTCTCCTTGGGAATTCCGGTGACGATTCCTTTCTGGAACGCGCGCGCGCCCGCCTCGCATTGCTCGAATTCGATGGGCGCGCCCGTCGCTTTTATGATCGCCAGTGCGGCGTCAACGACTTCCGGGCCAATGCCATCACCCGGAAGAACCGTTATCTTTCGTTTTGTAGCTGTCATCAGAGGAAGTTAGTCCCTCTGCGAAGTCGTTTCTACCGCGCGCGTAGCTCAGTTGGATAGAGCGTCGGCCTCCGGAGCCGAAGGTCGTGGGTTCGAGTCCCGCCGCGCGCATTTTCCTCCTTCAGTTTGTGGTCGTGTGGATTCGTGATCACTGCGCCCGGTCAGTCGGGAGGACGTCCTCTTCAGCAGCTAGCTCGCTTACACGCATCGAGCCTCGCTGCCTCCGCCTGGCGGGACAGCTCCTCTGTGAAATAACGCGAGTCTCTCGCTACGCGAGGCGCTGCTTACGAGGACGTCCTCCCTCCTTCCCTGTCGAGCATCCCGAAGCGTCCCGCCCGCGCAAAGTCGGAGGTCCGCGCGGAGAAACTCAGAGCGCGGGCGCGCACAGACTGCCCCAGGTAGCGTGAAGCGCGCGTGCAGTTACAGATCTATACAGGAGAGGCGCGGTGTCCTCGTAGCGGCTTTGCAAAGCGAGCGCGAGGAGGAGACCCGCGACTGAGCGGAGCGAAGGAGCGCAGTTAGGGGCTCCGACCAAGCGAGCGTAGCCGCGAAGAGGATACCGCGACTCGACCCGTACACAGATCTTGAGGAAACGCCGCGCTGAGCGCTAACCGCTAAGCGGACTTGAGCGCCTGGCCGACCTGAGTCAGTGACTGGCGCGCGTCGCCGAACAACATCCGAGTTTTCTCATGGTAGAAGAGCGCGTTGTCGATTCCCGCGAAGCCATGGCCCATGCTGCGCTTGAGGACGATGATGTTCCGCGCCCGATCGACGTCGAGAATCGGCATCCCGTAGATCGGGCTCGACGGATCATCGCGCGCTGCCGGGTTCACTACGTCGTTCGCCCCAACCACGAGCACGACATCCGTCTGCGGGAATTCGCCATTCACCTGATCCATCTCCAGCAACTGATCGTACGGCACATTCGCCTCGGCCAGCAGCACGTTCATGTGACCAGGCATGCGACCCGCCACTGGATGAATGGCGTACTTCACATCGACTCCCCGTTTCTCGAGGTCGGTGGCGAGCTCTCTCACGGTGTGCTGCGCCTCGGCGACGGCTAGGCCATAGCCCGGCACGATCACGACGCTTCTCGCGTAGGCGAGGGCGATCGCCGTATCCTCGGCCGTCGTCTGTCGAACCGTGCGCCCAACCGCGCTCGTCGTTGTGGCGGCATCGCTCGTCGCCGCGCCAAACGCGCCGAACAGCACGTTGCCCACCGAGCGATTCATCGCGGTGCTCATGAGGAGCGTCAACAGCGTTCCGGACGCACCAACGAGAACTCCCGCCACGACCAGCATTTGATTGTGAAGCACGAAGCCAGTGAGTGCCGCGGCGAGTCCGGTGAGAGAATTCAGAATCGAGATCACTACGGGCATGTCGCCGCCGCCGATCGGAAGGACGAACATCGCACCGAGCACGAGTGCGGCCGCGAAGAGCAGCCAGAGTGCCGTCGGACCACCGCCAGCCAATACGACGGAGACACCGACCGCCAGAACGGCGATCAGGATGAGCGCGTTGGTCAAACGCTGCAGTGGAAATTGGAGCGGCCTTCCGGGAAGAATCTCCTGCAGCTTCCCGAAAGCGACGATGCTGCCGGTGAACGAGATTGCCCCGATGGCGGTGCCCAGCACGATCGACGTCGACTCGCCAACGCCGACCGACTCGCCCGCTCGCGTCAGCCGGAGAAACTCTGCCACCGACACGAGTGCGGCGGTCGCGCCTCCCATGCCGTTGAAGAGCGCGACCATCTGGGGCATCGCCGTCATCTGAACCGTTCGGGCGAAGTACACGCCCATGACCGCGCCGATCAGAGTTCCGATCGCAATCGTCCAGTAGGACACGATCTGCCGGTCGAGCAGCGTCACGCCGAGCGCGAGCGCCATGCCGATCGCGGCGAGCCGGTTGCCCGATCGCGCGCTGGAGGGCGAGCTGAGCTTCTTGAGTCCGAAAATGAACAGAACCGCGGCGACGATGTAACTGAGCGCTATCACCGATCCGCGGAAATCAAGCATCCGTCTTTTTCTCCGCGTCGCCCTTCGGTGCTTCGACTTCGCGCTTCTTGAACATCTCGAGCATGCGGTCCGTCACCACGAAACCGCCAAACACGTTCGCCGCGCCGAATACGACCGCGATGAAGCCGAGTGCCTTCAGCAGCGGAGTGTCCGCCGATCCCGCCACCAGCATTGCTCCGAGCACCACGATTCCGTGAATCGCGTTGGTGCCGGACATCAGTGGCGTATGGAGCACCGACGGCACGCGACTGATGACCTCGAAGCCGACGAAGATCGCCATGATGAAGACGTAGATGCCAAGCACCAGCTCCTGACTCACGTTGCCGACTCCACGGTTGATGGTTCCTGTTTCGACATTCCGAGCCGCTGCCGCGTGGGTGCGTGCCGGATCTCGCCATCGGCGGTCACGCAGACGGCACTGATGATGTCGTCGCCGAAGTTGAGATTGAGCTCGCCCTTGGGCGCGAGCAGCGTCACCAGAGCGGCGACGTTCTTGGAGTACATCTGGCTGGCGTGATACGCCAGGTCGCTCGAGATGTGAAGCGGCGCGATGATCGTCACGTCGTTCCTCACGACGGTCTCGCCCGGAACGCTGAGCTCGCAGTTACCGCCCTGTTCGCCGGCGAGATCCACGATCACGGAGCCGGGCCGCATCTCCGCGACTGTCTCCGCATCGACGAGCATGGGCGCCGGCTTGCCGGGGATCAGTGCGGTCGTGATGATCACGTCGGCCTGCACCGCTCGCTTGTGAATCAGCTCCTTCTCGCGCCTGATGTGATCCTTGCTCAGCTCTCTGGCGTACCCGCCCGCGTCCTGAGCATCCTCGCCCTGCAGATCGAGCTCGATAAAAGTCGCGCCGAGGCTCTTCACCTGCTCTTTGACGACTGGTCGCGTGTCGAATGCTTCGACGACGGCGCCGATGCGGCGCGCTGTGGCGATCGCCTGCAATCCGGCCACTCCCGCGCCGATCACGAGAACCCGCGCCGGGCGAACCGTTCCCGCCGCGGTCATCAGCATCGGAAAGAATTTCTGGAGAGCATTCGCCGCGAGGAGGACGGCCTTGTAGCCGGCAACCGTGCTCTGTGAAGAAAGAGCGTCCATCATCTGCGCCCGCGTCGTGCGCGGCACGAGCTCCATGCTGCAGGCGATGATGCGCCGCTCCGCCAGCTGCTGGAACAGTGCGGGATCACCCGAAGGCTGGAGGAGGCCGATGAGGACCGATCCATCCGTCATCTCGTCCAGCTCCGCTTCCCCGGCTTCGTTCCGCGCGGGCCGCTGCACTTTGAGAATCATCTGCGCGGTGGAATAAATCTCCTTGGCCGAATCAGCGAGATCACAGCCGGCCGCGCGGTAAGCCTCGTCGGTGAATCCAGCTCGAAGCCCGGCGCCGCGCTCGACGACGACGCGATGGCCGGCCTTGGTCAGCTGCGACACGACCTCGGGGACGAGCGCCACCCGGCGCTCTCCATTCGCGATCTCTCGCGGAACTCCGATCAGCATTCAGGCGAAAGGTTATCGTCGGTCATGTGCCAGCGATAAGATAAGCGCTCCACGCGGCTCATGTTTATATTGACGCTCCATGCCGCGCCAACTTCATTGGAGACAATTGACCGCAGGTATCATCGCGGTGGCGGCGATCGCGGTGCTCACCATAGTCACACTGGTTTTCGCGCGGGTCGGCGGTCTACGCGGCGAGAAAGTAACCCTCTACGTCGTCACGGACGCAGCGACCGGCGTCCTTCCCGGAACCGAGGTCTGGCTCTCGGGACAGCAAGCGGGCCTGGTCAAGGACGTTTCCTTCCGCTCACCGTCGACCGCCATTCTGGAGCGAGTGATCATCAGAACGCAGTTCCTCGAGTCAGCGCTGCCGAGCGTGCGCCGGGATTCCTACGCGCAGATACGGCCCTCCGGTAGCCTCATCGGAAAGCGGATCGTCTTCATCGCCTCGGGATCGGCGTCATCGCCACCACTGCACGACGGCGATACCGTCTACACACGCCAGAAGGCGAAGGTCGGCGACCTCGAAGGCGATGTCGCGACGGTTGGACCCGCGCTCACTCAGCTCCTTGCCGGCCTCTCCCAGCTGGACACGATGATCAAGAATCCCGTCGGCACAATTGGAAACGCCCGCGCGCGCGGCCTTGCGCGCATGCCCGAGATAAGGGGGCGCGTATCCAGCATAAGGTCGAAAGCGAGCCGGGGGGAAGGCACTATTGGACTGGCCTCGCGCACTCATCTGATGGAGAGGGCATCGCGCGCGATGGCGGCGACCGATTCGATCCGGAGTCTGATGTCGTCGAAGAAGGGAACGCTTGGTCGCTTCCGTAGTGACTCGACGCTGGTCACCAAGGCGAGTGGAGTGCTGGCCGAGCTCGACACTCTTCAACTTCTCCTCTCAAACCCCGTAGCGAGCATTTCGGCGGCACATCCAGACAGCGCCCTCACGAAAGAGATGGCTCGCACACGCGGGCTGCTCGCTTCGCTCATCAAGGACATCAAGACACATCCGTCGCGCTATATCAGTTTTTGACTTGACCGCTTTTTTGACCCCAGTTAGCTTCGGGTAAATCGGGCGTTGTGTAACCGCCTCGCCCACTCCCTCCCTCTCCGCCAGCACCTTCTCCCACCGCACCAACGCCCGCCCCACTGAGCTCGAACATGCTCAGGCGTCCTTCCTCTTTTCCTCCCCATAGCGTGGATATCGCCGAGTTAAAGCGAAAATCCGTGACCGAGCTCCAGGAGATGGCTGACGGCCTCAAGATTGACGGCTCGTCGGGTCTCGGGAAGCAGGATCTCATCTTCCAGATCGAGCAGAATCTTCTCGAGACCGACATCGTGCTGCACGGTGACGGCGTTCTCGAGATTCTTCCCGAGGGCTACGGCTTTCTGCGCAGCCAGGATTGGAGCTACCTGCCGGGTCCGGACGACATCTACGTCTCGCCATCCCAGATCAAGCGGTTCGGGCTCAGGACGGGAGACGAGGTGCGGGGACAGGTGCGGCCTCCCAAGCCGTGGGAGAGATATCTCGCGCTGCTCAAGGTCGAGAGTGTAAACGGGGACGACCCGGAGAAGGCGAAGGACCGGGTGCCATTCGACAATCTCCGTCCGCAGTACCCGGATGAGCGGCTTCGTCTCGAGACGAAGGATGGCGATCTCAGCATGCGCGTCATGGACCTTATGGCGCCGATCGGAAAGGGGCAGCGGGGAATCATCGTTTCACCACCGCGCGCCGGAAAGACGATCCTCCTGCACAAGATGGCGAACGCGATCGCCGAGAATCATCCGGAGGTCACGATCATCGTGCTGCTGATCGACGAGCGTCCGGAAGAAGTGACGGAGATGATTGCCAGCACCACGCGCGCCGAGGTGGTGAGCTCGACGTTCGACGAGGGCGCCGCCCGGCACGTGCAGGTATCGGACATGGTTCTCGAGAAGGCCAAGCGGCTGGTGGAGCACGGCAAGGATGTGGTGATCCTCCTCGATTCTCTCACGCGCTTTGCCCGCGCGCACAACACGGTCGCACCGCAGTCGGGGAAGATTCTCTCAGGCGGAGTAGACGCCAGCGCTCTCCACAAACCGAAGAGGTTCTTCGGTTCGGCGCGCAACATCGAAGGCGGTGGATCGCTGACGATCATAGCGAGCGCGCTCACCGAAACTGGCTCCCGCATGGATGACGTCATCTTCGAGGAATTCAAGGGAACCGGCAACATGGAGCTGGTGCTCGATCGCAAAATCGCGGACAGGCGAGTGTATCCCGCGATCGACATCTTCAAGTCGGGCACCCGGAAGGAAGAGCTCCTACTGAGCCAGTCCGAGATCAATCGTGCGATACTGCTGCGGCAGTTCCTCGCCGACATGCCGGAGGCCGAAGCGATCGAGTTCCTGCTGCGTCAGATGGCGAAATCCAAGAACAACAAGGAATTCTTTACACAGATGGCGCAGGGCTAGAATGAACGCGGCGCTAGAATGAACGCGGCGCTAGAATGAACGCGGCGCTGGCCCGTTTTCTCGCCGTCGATTACGGCCGCAAGCGAATTGGGTTTGCGATCAGCGACCCGCTCGGCATGATCGCCTCGCCGGCCGGGTTCATAACGCGGCGCGAAGGTAAGAGGGCCCCCATCACAAAAATCCTCGCGCGCGCCCAGGAGCTCGAAGCGCGGGGGTTCATTTTTGGCCTTCCGCTCGACGGAGAGGGCCTCGAGACCGATTGGACCGCCGAAATAAGGGCCGTGGGGGTAGAAATTGCGAAACGTACAGGCCTCCCCGTTCGTTTCTTAGATGAACGATTTACCACGGCGGCAGCTTTGCGCACACTCAAAGAAATGGGAGAATCCACCCGCGGTCGTAAGGGCGACGTCGATGCCCTCGCCGCAACGATTCTCCTCCAGCAGGCCCTAAATGTTCAGGACTGATCTTCGCTTCGCGCTGGTCGCGGGGTGCGTGCTCTTGTCCGCGTGCGGGGGCAAGCCGCACGGCGTGCCCGCGCGCGTCATCATCCCGAGAGGAGCGACCTTCAGCCAGGCGACCGATTCGCTGGCGAAAGCCAGGCTCGTCGGATGGCCGAAGATGTTCCGGCTGTACGGCAGGGTCATCGGCGGAGATCGCAACATCAAGCCCGGCACTTACCTGTTGAAGCAGGGAACGCCGTGGTCGGACATCGTCAGCGCGCTCAACGGCGGACATGGGCTGGTCAACACGATCACGATCCCGGAGGGCTACACCGTCTCGCAGATCACGCCCCTCCTCGCGCGGACGCTCAAGGTACCGGCTGATTCAGTGAAGGCCGCCATGCGCGACACGGCGCTGCTGGCTAGACTCGACCTCCCAAATCCAACGCTCGAGGGCTACGTCTTTCCCGATACTTACGCGTTCCCGCTCGGCACGACGGCGCGGCAGGCGGTAAGGGAGATGGTGTATTCCTTCGAGCGTCGGTGGCGGCCCGAATGGGACAGCAGCCTTACCGACCTCAAGATCAATCGAAACGACCTCGTGACGATGGCCTCGATTGTTGAGAGGGAGGCGCGCGTTCCCGAAGAGCGTCCCGTGATCGCCGCCGTCTACTACAATCGGCTGCGCAAAGGGATGCTTCTCCAGGCGGATCCCACGATCCAGTACGCGCTCGGCCACCACGTGGGTCGAGTGCTGTACAAGGATCTCGAGGTCAAGTCGCCCTACAACACCTACATCCACAAGGGTCTGCCCCCGGGACCCATAGCTTCCCCCGGTGTGGCGAGTCTCGCCGCGGCGGCGCACCCCGCGACCGTTCCATACATCTATTTCGTGGCGAGCCGTGACGGCCACCATGAATTCCGGGTGACGCTCGATCAGCACGTGAACGCCATCAGACAAGTTCGTGCAACAGCCCCGGCGAAAAAGACCAAGCCCCTCATGCTCGCGTCGGCTGCCACGACCAAACCGGCCGCTGCTGCTCCTTCTAAATCTGGAAGCAAGCCGGTGGCCAAGTCTGCGGCGAAAACCACCACAACCAAGACTTCAGTAAAGACGCCCACCAGATCCACAGCCAAGTCGACGAGCCGGACGACGACGAAAGCTGCTCCGAAGAAAGCGACGAAAACCAGCACCACGACCAAGAAGCGCCTCGCGACTCGGACTACGTACCTAACTCGCTAGAGCAGATGCTCGATCCGAAGATCCTGCGTCTCGTTGCCATCACCGATGACGCCGAGGATCAGCGCTCAATGCTCGTCGATCACGTGGCGGCGGCGGTGCGCGGGGGCGCGACGAGCGTCCAGGTGAGGCTCAAAAAGGCCACCCCCCGTGAGGTCGTCGAGATCGCCAAAGCAATCGTGAACAAGGTAGCAGTGCCGGTCATCGTCAACGATCGCGCGGACATTGCTTTGGCCGCCGGCGCCGCAGGCGTTCACGTTGGCGAGGCTGACCTGCCGGTGAGTGCCATCCGCAGATTCGCGCCCGCCAACTTCATCATCGGTGCGTCACTTGGCGGAGACGCGGAGCTCGCTAACGCGAAAGAAGCGGATTACGTGGGGATCGGTCCGCTCTTTACGACGGGCTCGAAGGGCGATGCGGGCAAGGCGATAGGAATCGAAGGATTCAGAAAGCTCGCCGAGCTTTCAGGTCGTCCGGCGCTTGCCGTGGGAGGATTGACCGCGGCTCGTGCCGCTCAGGTAATGGCAGCCGGCGCCGCCGGGATTGCGGTAATCAACGCGATTTTCAAGTCAGACGATCCCGAGCGCGCGGCCCGTTCGATCGCTGCCGCCATCGGAATGTGATGTCCGGGACATCCTGGCCCTCGCCGCGGCGCCGGTTTGAGCTCTTAGTGCGCGGCGAGTTGGCCTGACGCATTTTTTTCTCGACCTTCGCCAGCACCACAGGAGTTAGAAACAAATCGACGAGCTCGGGATCGAACTGCGTCCCCCGTCCCTCTCCAATTGCTTTCACCGCAACGTTGAAACTTCGTGCGTGGCTGTAGCGACGCCGGTGCGTAATCGCGTCGAAGCTGTCGGCAATCGCAACGACGCGGGCAGTGAGCGGGATTCGCTTTCCCTTGAGTCCGCGCGGGTAGCCGGTCCCGTCCCACCGTTCGTGGTGCGCAGCGACGCCTTTCCCTAGATCGGGATAGAACACACTCAGCGGACCAAGCACTTCGGCCCCGCGCGTCGGATGCGTCATCACGGCTCGCCGCTCTTCGGGTGTCAGCTTGGCTGGATCGTGAAAGATGTCGGTGAGCGCTTCGTGGAGCTTCCCGATGTCGTGGAAGAGGCCGACGCGTTCGATGCTATGCAGAGTACGGTCGTCGAAGCCGGCGGCATCCCCTAGTATCAGCGCATAAGTCGCGACGCGTCGCACGTGAGCGCCTGTAGTGGCGTCATTGGCATCGATGGCATTGAGCAGGGTTTCCAGCGTCGCGGCGCTGAGGCGCTCGGCCTTGGTGCGGATGCTGCGCTCTCGAAGGAGCAACCCACCCGCCGCCGCGCCGACCGTGAGTGGTACGAGATCCATCATGTCCGCCATATCGGAGGGGTATGCGCAAGAACCGTACGCCGTGCGCGATTACATTCACCGGCATGACCGTAGCGCGAGTGAACTCGAAGGGAGCGCGCAGATGGATCGCGGGACATCCATGGATCTATCGCACCGATGTCACGGAGCGGCCGATGATGGATGCCGGTGCCGTGCTCGTCCACGACAATCGCGCCAAGCCGCTCGGCTGGGCGCTCTGGAGTCCCAAGTCCGAGATTTCGCTCCGTCTCCTCGATCGGAACCCCGACGCAGTGATCGATCAGGCGTGGTGGGACGAGCACATTGCAGCGGCGATCGCGCGACGAGTGCCGCTCGAGGATCACACCAACGCCTTTCGCCTGATCCACGGCGAGGCCGACGGCTGTCCATCTCTCGTGTGCGATCGGTACGATGAATGGCTGGTCGTGCAATTCATGAGCGCGGGACTCGAGCGATTCCGGGAGGAGATTCTCACGTCGCTGCGGTCGCTCGTCGAGCCTCTGGGAATTCTCGCGCGGAACGACGTAACGCTACGGTCGAAGGAGGGCCTGCCGCGCGAGACAGTCATCCTCCACGGAGAAGTCCCGCGCGAGATCGAAGTTCACGAATACGGGGTGCGATTTCTGGCGGCGCCCTGGACGGGGCAGAAGACTGGCGCGTTCCTCGACCAGAGAGAGAACAGGCACTTCGTCGGAACAGTTGCGCGCGGCAGAGCGCTCGACTGTTTCAGCTACCACGGCTCGTTCGCGCTGCATCTGGCGCGCAATGCGACTCACGTCACCGCGCTCGATGCGTCCGGCCCCGCGCTGGCACGCGCCGCCGAAAACGCGGCCCGGAACTCATTGCAGAACATCTCGTTCGTCGAAGCGAACGCCTTCGACTACTTGCGGGAGAAAGAGCGCGAAGGAACGACGTTCGACACCATCGTGCTCGACCCGCCCGCGTTCGCGAAGACGCGCACCGCGCTGCCGGCGGCAATGCGCGGTTACAAGGACATCAATCTGCGGGCGATGCGCCTCCTCGCTCCCGGTGGTCTGCTGTATACCGCGAGCTGCAGCTTCCACCTGTCGAAGCCGCTTTTTGTGGAAATGCTTCAGGAAGCCGCCGCGGACAGCGGGCGACGGATTGCAATCAGGGCGCTCACTGGTAAGCCGCTCGATCACCCCGAAGTGCTGACGATCCCGGAGACAGGCTACATCAAGGGCGCGCTGCTCGAAGTGATGGACTGAGCATGACGCGCCAAAAGATCCCCGCGCGCCGCTAGTCCGCGACTGAATCGAAGCCCGACTGCCGATCGATCCGCGACAGCGCTTCCACCACCACCGGGTCGAAATGGGTGGCACTCGTGTCGTTGATTGCATCCAACGTTTTGCTTTCACTCTGCGCGCCGCGGTACGGCCTCTCGTGCGTCAAAGCATCGAAGTAATCCGCGACGGCGACAATGCGCGCCTCGAGCGGTATTCCCTGCTCCGACAGTCCATCAGGGTAGCCGGCGCCGTCCCATCTCTCGTGATGGCTGCGCGCAATTCTTTGACATAGCCTCACGAGCTCGGAGCGTCCCCGGGACAGCATCTTGGAGCCGATGGTCGTGTGGGTTTGCATGATGGCCCGCTCGTCGGCTGTCAGCGGGCCCGGTTTGAGGAGAATCCCGTCCGCAATTCCTACCTTCCCAATGTCGTGCAGAGGGGCCGCGCGTTTTATCAGCTCCGCGGCGGCCGCCCCCAGGCCAATCGCCTCGGCGAGACGGCCCGAGATCAATCCCACTCTCTTGGTGTGATCGCCCGTATCGTCGTCTCTGAATTCGACGGCCGTCGCCAGCCGCTCGAGCATCTCGATCTGCGATTGCTCCAGCTCTCTCGTGCGCTCGGCTACCTTCTTTTCCAGGTCATTGTTGTGCCGGCGAAGCTGTTGATGAAGGAAGCGCGTCTCGAGAAGATTCTGGATTCGGAGAACGACTTCCGCCTGGTCGAACGGCTTGCTGATGAAATCCTTAGCTCCGAGCGAAAGCGCCTTGCGCTTGGTTTCGGATGAATCGTCGGCAGTGATCATGATGACCGGCAGCCGGTCGACGCCGAATGTGAAGGGCGCGAGTTTCTCCAGAACGGCGAAGCCGTCGTGGGTGGGCATGTGGAGATCCAGCAGCACAATGTCAGGCCTGCATAGAGCGTGGAGCTCGGGCACGCGGCTCGAATCCGTCGCAGTCGTTATGTCGAGATATCCCGCCTGATTGAGGATGCGAACGAGCAGCCGAATGTTCTCCGGCTGGTCATCGATTACCAGCAGGCTCGGCTTGCGCGCCTCACCTTCAAGCGAAATGCTCATTCAACCACGTACGCGCCCAAGTCGCAGTTACGCAACAGACATTTCTACACGCCGTCGACACCGACGGCGCAACAGCTCAATTCAGCTGACAATCGGGGCAGAAGTAGGTCGAGCGCCCCGCCTGGACGATTCGCTCGATCGTGCCGCCACAGCGACGGCAGATCTCTCCTTCCTTGTCGTAGACAGCGAATCTGCTGACGCCACGAGTCTCCGTGTACCGCCCGGGCCGGCGCTTCTTCGGACTCAGAACAAGTCGGATGGCGGCAACGAGCTTCTCAAGGTTTCCCCTTACTACCTTTGCCGCTGGAGTTCTCGGATCGAGCTCGGCTTCCCACAATGCCTCGGCCACGTAGATGTTGCCGAGCCCGGCAACGACCGATTGGTCCATGAGCGCGGGCTTGATCGGGATCTTCTTTTTCTTGAGAGCTTCGAGAAGATAGTCCGGATCGAGCGCTGGATCGCTCGCTTCGCGTCCGAGCTTCGGCAAAGAGGATGCGCCTTCTCTATCGAGCGTGATGGACGAGAGTGCGCGGCGATCGACCAGCGAAACGCGAGTTCCGTCGGTGAGGTCGATCACAGCTCGGGCGAAGCGATCGAGGGAGTCGGCGGTCGTCCCGATCTCCCAGTCTCCATTCATGCGAAAATGGACGATCAGCGTGTCGCCGCTGTCGAGATGGAGGAGCTGGTGCTTGCCCCGGCGCTCGATGGCCTTGATACGCTTTCCTTTCGCGAGACGCGCGCGCGCCGGCGGGAGCTTGCGCTTGAGCGCGGGATGGATTGCTCTCACTGAGGCGATGGTCTTCCCCAGTGCCGCCTTCCTCAGTGCGCGTGCAGCTCGTTCGACTTCGGGTAGTTCTGGCACGTTGTCTCGGTGGGCCGGAGTAACGTCAACCTAGCGCCCCAGTCGCAAAACAGTAGTTTCGACTAGGTATTAACCCGGACAGGCACGTGATTGGTTCTCACGAGCGCTGGAGTCGTCTCTGGTCCTCCGCCGCGCGATATGGGCTTGCTGTCGTCGCGACACTGATCGCCTTTGCCATAACGGTCGCCATCAATCGGCAATGGCCCGCGCCGATCTTCCTGGTCTTTGTTCTGGCTGTGGCGCTCTCCGCGTGGTACGGTGGGCGCGGTCCGAGCGTTCTTGCGGCGGCGCTCGCGATCGCGCTCGCCAAATTCGAGTTCAAGGATCCGCCAGGCTCCCTCCGGATCAAGAGCTTCGGGGATTTGATCCCGTTCGTCGTATTCCTGGTCGTCGGACTCGTGATCTCTCTGACAATAGAGGCGCTTCTTCGCGCGCGTGCGCTCGCTGAATTGCGGGCCGCGGAGATCGAGCGGATGAACGAAGGGCTTCGTCACGTGCTCGTCTCGCGACGCCTGCTCACCGCGGAAGAAACCGAACGCCGGCGGATCGCGAGAGTATTGCACGAAGATGTCGGCCAGCTGCTTACGGCTGTGCGCCTCAATCTCCAACGCCTGATTTCACCGGATCGCGGCGCCGAGGATCCAGTAGTTCGCGACAGCATTGGTTTGATCGATGAGACCGTGACGCGAGTTCGCGAATTGTCCGGCGAGCTCCGCCCAGCGCTGCTCGACGACCTTGGCCTCGGTGAGGCGGTCGAGTGGTACGCGAATCGGCAGGCAGGGCGAGCAGGCTATTCCGTTGTCGTCGAGCAGGGTCTGGGCAAGGGGCGACTTCCCGAGCGGGTTGAGACCGCCGGCTTTCGGATTGTTCAACAGGCTCTCACCAACATTGCGCGTCATGCTCAGGCGAAAAAAGTACAGATAGTGCTGCGCCATGACTCGAGAAGTGTCGAGCTTGCAGTCATCGATGATGGAATCGGGTTTGATGTTGGTGACGCGCGAATGCGAGCGCACGCGGGCGAGAGTCTCGGCCTCGTACACATGATGGAGCTCGCCTACATGGCTGGTGGAATCATCGTCATGACGTCCGCGAAGGGCAGCGGGTCCACCGTGCGCGCTTCCTTTCCGCTGAATCCCGTCGCATGACTCGCATCGTCCTGGCTGAAGATCACACGCTCGTGCGCAAGGGCATGCGGCTGCTGCTCGAAACCATTCCTGGATTGAGCGTGGTCGGCGAAGCAGCTGACGGCCTGGAGGCGTTGCAGCTGATCGAAGAACATCGGCCCGACTGCGTGCTGATGGACCTCGCAATGCCCGGGCTGAGCGGAATCGAGGCGGTGCGCCGCGCCAGCGCGGAGTTCCCGCACATTCCCGTTCTCGTCGTCTCGATGCACGCGGACGAGGCCTACGTCCATCAGGCGCTGGCAGCCGGCGCGGCCGGATACCTGTTGAAGGGTTCCGATAAGGAGGAGCTCGAGATCGCGGTGCGCACAGTGTGCAGCGGCCAGACGTATCTCACCCCGGCGATCTCGAAGACCCTCGTCAGCGCCCTCTCGCGCAAATCGCAGCCTTCGTCGGCGAGCTCGCCGCTCGAGCTTCTCACGGTGCGCCAACGCGAAGTTCTCCGCCTCGTCGCCGAAGGAAACTCGACGAAACAAGTCGCGGCTCGTCTTGGCTTGAGCGTCAAGACCGTCGAAGCACACCGCGGCGCGATCATGGAGAGGCTTGGCATCAGGGATCTGGCGGGGCTGGTGCGATTCGCGGTCAGGGCAGGACTGGTAGCCGGGGACAAATAGGGACGGGCGACGAAACTCCCCGATACGTCGGCACCGACGTGATACGAAATAGACATCAAGGTGATACGAAATCGACATTTCCAACTCGTTTGAATCGTTGAGAGTTGGATACGCGTTAAGGGTAATTCCTGCCCATCTCAAGGGTTCTCCCTAATTCTGAGTGCGCGGCGGACGGCGTTACACTACCAACTCGCCGAAGAGTGATCGCCAACGCCTCTCACGGAACTCTCTGTAGTGCGAATCGCCGCGACTCCGCCCAACAAACTTCTCCGCATTCTTTTGCTGGAGGACAGCGACACCGATGCAGAGCTCATTGCTCACGAGCTGCAGCGGTCGGGCATGAAGCCCGTGATAGAGAGAGTCGATTCGGCGGAATCGTTCACCGCCGCGCTCCACAGCTTTGCTCCCGACGTCGTTTTGTCGGACCACGCACTGGGTCAGTTCGATTCGCGCGCCGCTCTGGAAATCATGCGAGCCATTCGACCGACGGCTGCGTTCATCGTCGTCACTGGCGCGCTGACCGGCACGCAGAGTGTCGGAGCCATTCGCGCCGGCGCGGCGGACGTCATTCCGAAGATGTATCTCAGTCGACTGCCAGCGTCGATCACGGAAGCCCTCGACTTACGCCGTCCCCTGCACAAGCTCACCGAACGGCAGGTTCAGGTGCTGCGAATGGTTGCCGAAGGACACCGGACACGCGACATCGCGGAAACGCTCGGTCTGAGCGTTAAGACGGTCGAAAGCCATCGCGGCGAAATCATGAAACGACTTCGTGTGCACGACGTAGTCAGTCTTGTCCGCTATGCGCTTCGCGTCGGCCTCATCCCTCTGACCTTTCTCGGAGGCGTGTCACACTCCGAGTAGCCGTTACGCGGAGTTAAGCCAGCGCTCTCTCGATCGGATACCGGAACGTATCGCGATGCGCCTTGAGCGCATCGAGCACGGCTACTCCGGAGAACTGCCGCACGTCGTAAGCACAGATCGTCACCACGGGGAATCGCCGAGCAATGAGCTGGTCGTAGCCAGTCTCGTACTCCACGAATCCGGCCGCGCTCGTCTTCTTGCGCATTTCCCAGGTATCTCCGAAGACGCGGAAAGATTGCGTTCCCGACTTGGCGGCGGCACTCAGTCGCCGCTCGAAGTCCTTGATCTGCGCGCGCGGGCCTTTCTGGTATTCCGAGAGGAGAAGTTTCCCAGCGTCGATGTCCCGCTCCACCGACGGCAGTCTCTGCTTCAGGTACTTGAGGATGTGTTTGGTCGATCGCGTTGAGGCGACCAGGTACACCATGCTCTCTTCCTGCAGACCGTCGAGCAGAAAGCGGACTGCAAGCGTGGCGCGACCCAGATCGCTGTCGTAAAACCCGCACAGGTGGCTTCCCTGAGTCAACGTGATCGCCTCTTCGACAGGGCGCGGTGAAGGGACATCCGCTGGACGCGCCTCACCGTTGGTCACGCGAAGAGGTTGATGCTCCATGAATGCGAGGAGGTCGGCGCGGCGAAATCTGCGTTCGCGGCGCTGGCCGACCCGCAGACAAGGAAGCACGCCGGCATTGGTCCAGCGACGGAGCGATGTCTCGCTGACGTTGAGGAAATCGCCGGCGTCGTGGATGTCGAGCAATTCGTTTGCGTCGCTCATCCTGCTGTCCCGAGAATCAGTCGGCAAGCATCCTCATGGGAAACTTGAACGTGTCCGCATGGTCCTTGAGCGCGTCCAGCAGCTCGATCCCGGTGAACTTTCGCGCGTCGTACGCGCAGAGCGCCACGACTGGAAAGTTCGGGACGATCAGCGACTCGAACCCCAGCTCCAGCTCGACCATCTCGCTCGCTGACACGAGCAGGCGAAGGCCCCACATGTCGCCCACTACACGGAACGACTCGACGCCCTCGTCTTCGGCCTTTTTCATCGCAATCTCGAAGAACCGGCATTGAGCGGCTGGAGTTTTCTGGTGCTCGGTCAGGATCAGCCGGCCTGCCTTGATGTCGGCATCCAATGAAGGTCGCGTCTCTTTCATCGCTTCAGCCACTTCGTTCAGCACATCGGAGGGAGCCACGAGGAAGCAGACGCTTTTCTTCTCGAGTCCTTCCAGCAGGAATGGAACGGCGAGGTCCAGTCGGCCCGCGTCCGTCCCATAGATACCGCACAGGTGATTTCCGTGAATCGCAGCGACTGGGTCCGCTGACGTTTCCGATAGGCCCATTGAGTCCTCCCTCCAATTCTCTTGGTCTTGCGCGACGGCTGGCTGTTCCATGAAGGCCAACAAGTCCGCGCGACGAAATCTCCGCTCCCGCCTCCGACCGATCCGAAGGCATGGGAGTATCCCCGCGTTCGTCCAGCGGCGAAGCGATGTCTCACTCACGTTGAGAAACTGAGCTGCTTCCCTGATGTCGAGGAGCTCTATTGCGTCCATTGAGACACCGTCACCCGGGGGGTTTACCCAATAGTCCGCTGGGGCTCGCAAAGGTAATCTCCTCGCTCGCGCAGTAGGAGTTACAGCTGAGTCGTTGTCCGCTGACGAACATTTGGTCCGGCGCTTGCGTAGTAAAGAGTAGCAAAGTACAATGAATAGTCAATAGAGAACAGCTTTGGCCACCACCACGCCTAGACCAGCAGATTGAATGCCAGAGCGAAAAAACCAAGCGCCCCGCAAGACTCGATCAAGCATGGACAGGCCCGCCTCGCCACTTGCAAGCACCAGCATCCCAGAGCGTATCCGCGTCCTGTTGCTCGAAGACAACGAGGACGATGCTGAGCTTATCCGCCACGAGCTGCGCCGATCCGGCATGGCAACCATCACGGACCGAGTCGACTCCGAAGCAGCGTTCGCAGCGGCGCTTCGGGAGTTCGAACCGGACGTCGTCCTATCCGACCACTCCCTCGCGCAGTTCGACGCCCAATCCGCGCTCGCGATGCTGCGAAAAGTGCGGCCTACGACCCCATTGATCATCGTGACGGGCCATCCCAACAGCGACGCGACAGTCGCCTGCCTCCGCGCTGGAGCCGAAGATCTCTTGATCAAAGGAAACCTCGGTCGGCTCGCTGGAGCCATCACCGCCGCTCTCGATCTGCGCCGCCCACTCGAAGGGCTCACGCCGAGACAGATCGAGGTGCTGCGTTTGGTCTCCGAGGGACACCGCACCAGAGACATTGCCTCCCGACTCAAGCTCAGTGTAAAGACGGTCGAGAGCCATCGCGGCGAGGTAATGAAGCGGCTCGAGATTCACGACGTCGTGAATCTGGTGCGCTACGCATTGCGCGTGGGGTTGGTCACCCTCTAGCTACCCAAGGGGTCGTCGTCAGGGCAACCCCTTATAGTGCGATTCGAACACCAGTGGTATCTCAAACTGTGTGGATGTTTACGCAGTTAAAGTGGGGGCTCTACGTGACAGAACCGCCGAAAGTTCGCGCGCCCACAGGCGGTGAAACGAAGGAGCAGACCGCAGCAGTGCCAGTAGTGGCGTACACGCCCTACGAATCGCCCCTTATAGATGCGTTGATGGACGGAGAGAGCATCCACCAGTTGATGGTGGATAGCCGCGGCGATTACGCCATCTTCATGCTCGACCCCAACGGAATCGTTGCGAGCTGGAACAAAGGCGCTGAACAGATCAAGGGTTATTCACGCGACGAGATAGTCGGCAGGCACTTCTCCGTTTTCTATCCCGCCGAGGACCGGGCGCGCGGTAAGCCGGAACGGGAGCTGCTCATTGCCGCGCGCGATGGACGAATGGAAGAAGAGGGCAAGCGCGTCCGCAATGATGGCTCGGAGTACTGGGCCAACGTAGTGATCTCCGCCGTACGCGATCGTGCCGATGCGCTCGTCGGTTTCGTCAAGGTCACACGGGATCTGACCGAGCGACGAAAGGAGCAGGCGCGCGCGCTCGCCGACGCTCAGGCGTTGCAGGCTGTGAACGCGGAGCTTGAATCCTTTACCTACTCGGTTTCCCACGACTTGCGCGCTCCAATTCGCCAAATCGAAGGCTTCGCCAAAATTCTCGAGGAGCATCTCGGCGAAACCCTTGACCCGCAAGTCGAGCACTATCTCCACCGCATCCAGGAAGGGTCTCAGCAGATGGGCCGGCTCGTGGATGACCTGCTGCACCTCGCCCAGCTTGGCCGCCAGCACGCTAAGCCGCGGATTACGCCACTCGATGGGCTCGTCGACGAAGTGCTGACCAGCCTGCGCGCGGAAATCCTCGAGCGCGGAATCACTTGTCGGGTCGGTGCTTTGCCATCTCTTGAATGCGATCCTGGCCTGATGAAGATCGTGTTCACCAACCTGTTGTCGAATGCCGTCAAGTACACGCGACGGTCCGAGCACCCGTTGATAGAAGTCGGCCAGATCGTCACGGACGGCATCCCCGTGATCTACGTTCGCGACAATGGGGTCGGCTTCGACATGAAGTACGTTGACAAGCTGTTCGGTGTTTTCCAGCGGCTTCATCGCACGGAAGACTTCGAAGGCGCGGGCGTCGGACTCGCCATCGTCAGCCGCATCATTCGCAAGCACAGGGGTACGATCTGGGCCGAGGCGCGTCCGGACAAGGGCGCGACATTCTTCTTCACAATCGGAACGGAACCGCCGCGGGCAGTGCCAGCCAGCGGATGAACACGACGCACGTACAGATGCTCCTGGCCGAAGACAGTGCATCCGATGCTGACCTCATTCTCGCGTCTCTGGCCAAAGTTTCGCTGGCGGAAGCAACCCGCGTCGTGCACGACGGGGTTGAAACGCTCGACTTCGTTTTTTGTCGCGGCGACTACGTCGATCGCCAGAACGAGCCTCCCTTGCGGGTCATAGTCCTCGATGTGAAGCTCCCGAATCTCGATGGCTTCGAGGTGCTGCGCGAGATCAAAGCGCATTCCCGCACGCGCTTGATTCCGATCGTGCTGCTTACGTCGTCGAACATCGACGCCGATATCGCCCGCGGATATCTCCTCGGAGCCAACAGCTACGTGCAGAAGCCCGTTGACTTCGAGGAGTTTCGGGAGACGATCCGCCGGCTCGGGCTCTACTGGATGACGATAAACGAGCCGCCGCCTCCCAAGCAGCTCAGCGAGCGCACTCGCTCGTGACGCCGGAGGCCGAAGCAAAGGAACCGCTGCGCATTCTCCTCCTCGAGGACGATGCGTCCGACGCGCAGCTGGCCACCCACTCGCTCAAGCGGCTGGTTTCGGGCGTCCACGTCGACCTGGCAGTGACTCGCAAGGAATTCACCGAGCTGCTGGCGGCGCACCAATACGACCTGGTGCTTGCGGATTATGGCTTACCGAATTGGACGGGCATGGAAGCCTTGAGGGAATTGCGTCGCCTTGGGTTCGACACCCCGCTCATCATCGTGACCGGCGAGCTTGGGGATGAACGCGCGGTCGAGTGCGTGAAAGCAGGCGCCGCCGATTACATCCTCAAGGGCAACCTTGCCCGCCTGCCAATCGCCGTTACTCGGGCCGTAGAGGACAAGCGCGCACGCGATGCATCGATCCACTCGGACCGGTTGATCGAGCAGACAAGGCACGAGCTGCGGGAGCGGGAGGAGCGCTTCGGCCAGCTCGCCGACAACATCGACGAAGTGTTCTTCGTGTTCGACGCGGCGCACGACGAGACGTTGTACATCAATCGCGCGTACGAAACGATATGGGGGCGCAGCTGCCAGAGCCTCTACGACAATCCCAAATCGTTCCTCGAGCCCATGCCCGCCGGCGACCGCGAACGGCTCGTCGACTACATAGGCCGCATTCAGCGCGGAGAACAACCCGGCAAGCTGGAGTATCGGGTAATTCAACCGAGCGGCAACGTGAGATGGCTGCTCGCACATGCGGTAGCCATCCGCAACGCGCAAGGCGAGGTGTACCGCATCGCCGGTATCGCGCTCGACATCACCGAATCCCGCGCGGCGCAGTTTGCACTCGAGGAGAGCGTCGAACGCTTTCGGAAGCTCACCGAAGCCTCGTTCGACGCGATTGTGATCAGCCAGGGCGGGATCATCCAGGAAGCAAATAGAGGCTTTCTGGAGATCTTCGGCTATCCGCGCACGGAGCAAGTCGTCGGTCGGCCTATCACGGATTTCGTTGCCGAGGAGTCGCGAACCGATCTGGACTCGCGCATAGCGAACGACATCGAGGGCAACTTCGAGCTGACGGGACTGCGCAAGGATGGAAAGCAGATCTTCCTCGAAGCGACTGCGCGGAACCACGCTATCACAGGCAGACGTGTGAGAATCACCGCACTCCGCGACATGACGGAGCGCCGCGCTCTCGAGGACCAATTCCGTCAGGCGCAGAAGATGGAGGCAGTCGGAAGACTCGCGGGTGGCGTAGCGCACGACTTCAACAATCTGCTCACCGTGATACTCAGCTACACTGACATGCTCCTCGAAGGAATGCCGGCCAACGATCAACGCGCCGACGATCTCGGAGAGATCCGCAAAGCCGCCGTTACGGCCGGATCCCTCACACGGCAGCTGCTCGCATTCAGCCGCCAGCAGGTCATCGAGCCTCGGTTGCTGGATCTCAACGACGTCGTTGCGAGCTCCCAGAAGATGCTGCGGCGCCTAATCGGCGAAGACATCGATGTGAGGACCGAATTGGCGTCCGCCCCGCTGACCGTGATGATCGATCCGGGTCAGCTCGAACAGGTACTGATGAATCTCGCGGTGAACGCGCGAGACGCGATGCCAACCGGAGGAAGGCTGACTCTGGAGACCGCACCCGTTACACTGGACGCCGAGTATGCGCGCGACCACTGGCCCGCACATGCCGGGAGTTTTGCGATGCTCGCAGTGAGCGACACGGGGTCCGGGATGGACGAGCAGACTCGCTCGCACATCTTCGAGCCGTTCTTCACGACCAAGAGTGTCGGCAAAGGAACCGGACTGGGCCTCGCAACGGTGTACGGGATCGTCAAGCAAAGCAACGGATTCATCTGGGTCTACAGCGAGGTCGATCACGGTACGAGCTTCAAGATCTATCTGCCGCTCGTGGATCAGGTGCCGGAACAGTACGCAACGACCTCGGAGTCGGGCGCGCCGCCAATCGGGACCGAGACAGTCTTGCTGGCCGAGGATGCGGAGGCGGTGCGTGGCGCGGCACGGCAGATTCTCGAACGATACGGCTATAAGGTTCTGGAGGCCGCAAACGGAACCGTGGCGTTGAGTACGGCGGAAAAAACGAGCAGGATCGACCTTCTGCTGACGGATGTCGTGATGCCCGAGATGAGCGGACGGGAGCTCGCGACGCGATTCGCCAAGCTCAAGCCCAATGCGAAGGTGCTTTTCATGTCGGGATATACCGACGACGCCATCATCCGTCACGGAGTGCTGCGGCCGGGAACGGCGTATCTGCAGAAACCGTTTTCTCCGGAATCGCTTGCCAGGAAGGTGCGCGCGGTCCTTGACTCGCGGGTCGTGGCAACGGAGTGACTAAGGGTAACTCTCTATTCACTGAGACCGGCTGCTTGCGGGGCTTAGACATGTTAGAGCGCACTTTTTTGTTAGTTGCGATGGCCTCTGTCGTGCGTGTAACTACTAGACCGGGCTAACCCTCACCAGATGCCCGGCTGATCCTCCCCTCCGCGCTCCTGGCGACGCCCACCATCACGGCTTCGCCATGCCCACAAAAGCGCGACCCCAGTCAGATCCAATGATCTCAAACGTTGCGCGCCCGTCGCCGCACGTGGATGTCGAGCGTTTCCGCGCTGACCTTCGCGAAGGCGGTGTCGAGGAGATGGTCGGAGCTCTCCTCACCACTTTCGCGCAAGATTGTCCCGAACGCTTCGCTACGCTCGAGCAGGCAGTGCAGCAAGGAAATACAAAAGCGATCGAGAGCGCGGCTCACGCGTTCAAGTCCGGCGCGGGGACCGTCCGCGCCACTGTTCTGGCTGGCGGGTTGGCCAGCGTCGAGGCTGCCGCCCGCGCCGGGAATCTCGATTCGATTCCAGAGATGCTCGAGCAGATACGCGCCGAGTACGTGGCCGTCCTGCGCGAGATCTACGCAGTCGCCCAAAAATGAGAATCGAATCGCTGGCACCGCCGATCAAAGCCCGCCCGCTGGCGCAGAGCCAGCGCGTAAGGGCTGCTCTGCGCCGCGCGGGAAGTTGAGAAAGGAGGCGTTCGGCTCGAAGGTGCGGCTGCGTACGTGGTTTTTCGTCTTGGCACTCCCGACGACCGCCGTTCTACTCCTACTGCTCGGCGGCGCAGTGTGGGGCACGCGTCAGCGGGTCCAGGAGCTCGAACACCTCAAGCTCAACGGAGCCTCGATAGCGGGGTTGGAGCGCCTCATCATGGCACTCGCGGTGGAGCTGCGCGAAACGGCCGCTTCGCTCGCCCCAGACGATGGAGGGAGCGAAGCGAAGGAAACGCGCACTCAGCTGGCAGCGGCGCGGAAGACGACGGAGACCGCGTTCGCGCATAGCATCGCGAGTCTGGCGACCGATCGCTCGGATCAGGGATTGAGAGAAGCGGCGGATGACCCGGTAGCACTTCGGGCCCTAGTCGACAGCATGCGCGAAGCCGAGAACACGGTGCTGAAGCTTGTGAGCGAAGGAAGAAACGAGGACGCCCGTCAAGCCTTCGGGCGACTCGAATACCTCAACGACGATTTGCTGACGGCGGAGTTGGTGGGTCGCTTTCACGTCGAGCAGACCGAGCTACAGGACGCCCTTGCTTCGCTTGGAACGGACGATCCGTTCAACCGCCTCGCCCTTGGCGGCGAACGGCTCAAACTGGATGCCCTCGCCGGCACACTCGCGCGACTCGCGGGTGACACGGAGCTCGCTCGCGCCTTTCACCGAATGGCCACGCAGCTCGTGACTCGGACCGCAGGGATCAGCCAAAAGGATGCGACGCGGCACGACGCAAAGTCGGCGGCCGTACGGGTGGCGCTGGCCAACCTGGTCGACGATTCGCTCAGGCCGCAGGGCTACTCTGATTTGCTGACGCTGAAGCCGGCGATCGACCGCGCAATATCGCTCAGCGATTCCGCCGAGTTCTTTCTTCGCAGCCATCGCCGCGCGGCCGCCGCCGCCATAATCAGCGGTCCGCTCGATCAAGAGATAGATGAAAGGCTGTTCCCACAGCTAAACGGAATGGCGAGGCAGCAGATGGTCACGTTCGACGCGGCCCTCGAGGTAGTCAGGCGTCGCGCGGTGACACTCAACATCTGGCTCGTGATCGTCACGTTCCTTGTTCTCGCGCTCAGCATCAGCGGTCCCATCATGCTCTCTCGGTTTCTCATTCGTCCGGTTCAATTCCTGACTCGCGTCGCGCATGAAATCGGATCTGGCAATTTCGACACGGAGATTCGCCGCCTTGGCGCGGGCGAGATCGGCGAGCTTCAGGGGAGCTTTATCGACATGAGCGCGAAACTGAAGCGCCATGAGGCGGAGCGGGCGGCGACGGAACACGCCCTTCGGGAGGCCGCCGAGGCAAGGCTGGGTCGCGATGCGGCGGAGGCTGCGAGTCAGGCAAAGAGCGAGTTCCTGGCGAACATGAGCCACGAGATTCGTACGCCGATGAACGGTATCATCGGGATGACCGAGCTCGCGCTGGGGACGGATATAACGGGAGAACAGCGCGAATACCTCGAGACGGTTCGCTCGTCCGCTGACGCGCTGCTCGGGATCATCAACGACATCCTCGACTTCTCCAAGATCGAAGCGCGCAAGTTGGATATCGATGTAATCAACTTCGATTTGCGATACACGCTTGACGACACATTGCGCGCGCTCGCACCGCGCGCGCACGCCAAGGAGCTCGAGCTCGCCTGCAGCGTTTCCCCGGATGTCCCGCAGGCACTCGGTGGCGATCCGTCGCGCCTGCGCCAGATCATGGTCAATCTGATTGGCAATGCGGTCAAGTTCACGGAGAAAGGTGAGGTTGTGGTGCGGGTCGGGTGCGAGCCCTTGGACGCTGCCCACGTTTCCGTAACAATCACGGTGAGCGATACCGGCATAGGGATTCCGCGCGAGAAACACGCGACGATCTTCGACCCGTTTACCCAGGCTGACGCATCGACCACGCGTCGGTTCGGCGGAACCGGGCTCGGACTGACTATCTCGTCACGCCTCGTCGCACTGATGGGCGGAAGGATCAGCGTCGAGAGCGAACCCGGACACGGAACGCAATTTTACGTCACGCTTCCATTCGAGATTCGAACCGAAATCGTCACTCCAACCGCTCGCCGGGAGCTGAAAGATCTGCGCGGGCTCCAGGTCCTGGTGGTGGACGACAACGCTACGAACCGGCGAATTCTGGATGAGACGCTCACCGTCTGGGGAATGCGACCGACTCTGGTTGACGGTGGTTTTGCCGCACTAGCCGCGCTCGACCACGCACTCGCGATCGGCAAGCCGTTTTCATTGGCGCTCATCGACTTTCAGATGCCCGACCTGGACGGATTTGGACTCGCCCAGAAGATCAAGCTGCGGCCCGAGCTTGGGACGACGATGATCATGATGCTCTCCTCGGTTGGACATCGCGGCGACGCGCACCATTTTCGCGAGCTCGGTGTTGCGTCCTATCTTACGAAGCCAGTCAGACAGTCCGTCCTGCTCGATGCAATCCTCGCGGTGCTCGCGGCGAACGACCGTCCGGGCGCGCCCAAAGTCCTCGTCACGCGCCACACGCTCAACGAATCACGCCGTTCGTTGCGGATCCTCCTGGCAGAAGACAACGCGGTCAATAGACAACTCGTGACAGCCTTGCTCAGTAAGCGCGGTCACACGACCGTTGCCGTCGGCAACGGGCGCGAAGCCGTTGCCGCCGTGGCGAAGGGTGGATTCGATCTCGTACTAATGGATGTGCAGATGCCGGAGATGGACGGACTCGAGGCCACCGGCGCAATTCGTAGAGCAGAGCTGCTAACTGGCGCGCACGTGCCCATCATTGCGCTCACGGCGCACGCAATGAAGGGTGACCGAGAGGCGTGTCTGGCTGCGGGCACCGACGAGTATTTGTCCAAGCCGGTGAACGCGACCGAGCTTTTTGCGCTGATCGACACGCTACTGAGAAACGCGACAACGACATCGCCGGAAAACGGGTTGATTTCCGCGCATACAGATCCGGCGTTCGATCTGGAAGGCGCGTTGGCGCGCGTCGAAGGCGATCGAGCTTTGTTGTCAGAGCTGACGAGGATCTTCAGCGCCGACGTCCCCCGCGCCCTCGCCGAGATTCGACGCTGCGCGACGACGGGCGATAACGCCGGATTGGAGCTTGCCGCTCACGCGTTCCGCGGCGCGTGTGGGAACTTCGGGGCGAAGGGTGCCGTCGGCGCGGCGCACGTGCTCGAGCTCATGGGTCGTCGCGCGGTTCTTACGGATGTCGGGTTGCGTCTCGACGACCTCGAACGCGAAACGCTAAACCTTCAGCACGCGCTCCTCAGCCTGAACTAGCACAGTAGAGCTTCGCGAACTTGGCTCTTGCGAGTCGAGTCAGGCGGTCTAGCTTAAACGCCTGTTGCAGCGCGTTTCTTCTGCCCAATGCTATGGCGCAACACAGTCCTCGATCTCTCAAGCACGAGTACGAGGTTTACGTAGAGAACGAGATCGAGAATTACAAGGAGTCGGTGTCGCGCTCCGCCATTCTGAAGATTGGCGATGAAGCTGCTGCCGCCTTGCGCGCCGGCGAGCAGTTCGCGATGGACGAGCTCCTTCTCTGGGCGGAAGTCGATCGGATCATCCGTAAGCGCATTCGCATCCCGGCGTACAACACCTGGCGTCGCAAGCGCATGAAGATGCTCGAGGAGTATCGCCGGCCCGAGCATTGGGGAATCCGGCCTGACGGCGTTCTCGCGCGCGAGATTCATCCTCCCGCCGAATCCAAAGTTCTCGTCGCCGGCGGAGAGATAGATCGGACCGCCCTTTATCTGGCAGCGCACGGCTGCGACGTGACAGCAGTCGACCGCGAAGTGGTTTCGCTCGAGCGAGTGATGAACGCCGCCCAAGAGGCTGGCCTCGCCGACCGCATCCAGAGTTACGTCGCCGATCTCACGGACTGGTCCCCCGACGCACCACTCGGCGCGCTCGTCTGCACGCAGGAAGCCTTTTCGGGACTTTCACCCGAGGAGCGCGGACGCGCCTTCGAGCTGCTCCAGAGCGCCACTCGCGACGGCGGGGTCCACCTGGTCGGTACGATCGTCCGTGGCAAACGCGGAGTTTCGGTCGCCGAGTTACGGCGGCAATACAAGGGTTGGACTATCTCGGTCGAAGACGACTCCAGCTCCTCCAAGAGCTTCTTGGCGAAAAAGATCGCCAGCTGATCCCTGTGTCCTAACGACACAGGTGTCCTCAGGCGGAGTGTCAATTTGCGACACTCCTACCTCTTCAGTAGGCGGGATAGCTTTGCAAGTCGTTTCTTAACAACCACTTGCGGCCAGCGTCCAATACGGCATGTGGGGTGCCTATAATGCCCCCGAAAGCCGCTCGCACCCACCAACTGAGAGTCAGCATGAAAAAGGATCGTAAAGAGACGGGCTCGTCTGAGCCAATCGGCATCATCATCTCCAGAGGCGACAGAACGGAGCCAACTCCGGTCTTCTCCGCTTACGTCTGGGGCCCGGTGCCGGACGCAGTCGCCGAGACGGCGACGCGCGCCGCTTAAGACAGGCTGATACCATAAAGAAGTAGAATGGAGTCGGGGATCTCTCTCGGCTCACCGGCCCCGCGATGATTCGCGGGGCTTTTTGCATCCACAACCTTCTAAAGAAGACTACCTGCCAAGGGCGATGGGCGGAGCGGCGAAGGGCTGCGGGCTGAACCCGGTACGTTGCTTGCCCGACTCGGCCCCGTGGAACAAGCAGCCCCCAACTGGGAAGGCGAACGTCACGCGCTCTTGTCGCAGCGCATCTCCGACATTGGTCTGGAGATACGCGGAACGCTGCTCGAAAAACTCGTGCACCAGCTGTACGAGGACCTGGCGGCAAAGGGACTCGATTTTCGCCCACCGGTCTATCTGAGCGACCAATGGGGGTGCCCGGATGGCACTCCCCTCATTGGGGTTCCCTTCTATCTCGCTGACGCCCGCCTGTCGAAGATCGAGGAGGACTACTCCTCCGCGGTCGAAGGCGCCGACGAATCGATGCGTTATCTGAGGCACGAAGCGGGTCATGCGTTCAACTATGCGTACCGCCTGTATGATCGACCCGATTGGCGCAAAATCTTCGGCCCGTATTCCCGTCCGTATCGCGACCGGTACCGCGCCGATCCTTTCTCGCGCGATTTCGTCCGCCACATACTCGGCTGGTACGCGCAGAAGCATCCGGACGAAGACTTCGCGGAGACGTTCGCGGTGTGGCTCACACCCGGCCTCGACTGGCGACGCGTGTACGAAGGCTGGGGTGCTCTCGCCAAGCTCGAATACGTCGACAAGGTGATGAAGGAGATAGCACACCAGATTCCAACGGTTCCGGAGCCATCCGACGACGACCTCCCTGTGACGGCCATGCGGTACACGCTCGCCGAGCATTACAAGGACAGCGAGGAGAGGATTCCGATCCGCGACGAGCGCATCTTCGACGGCGATCTGAGCACGATCTTCGTCGCCGCGGACCAGGCACCAGGCGCTGCCACTGCCGTGGAGTTCATCTCGCGCCACCGGCGAGAGATCGTAACGCGAATCTCCTATTGGACTGGCGAGAACGCGTCCATCGTCCGGCAGTTCGTCGATTTCCTCGCTGAGCGCGCCGCGCATCTCGAGCTCAAGCTCGGTGGACTGGAGGCCTCGACGCTGATCGAGCTCACGGCGTTTGGGACGGCGGTGATGATGAATTACCGTCACACCAACGAGATCGACGGCACCGAATCGGGCGACGACTCTTGAAGATTACAGTTCTCCACAGCAAGGATGCGCTCGATCCGCCCGTCGATCCGATTCTCGATCAGCTCGACGCCGCGCTCGCCACCAACGGACACGCCGTGCGGAAATTGGCGGTCGACGATGCCGTGCAGCCGTTGATCGACGAGCTCACGAAGGAACAGCCGGAGCTGGTATTCAACCTCGCCGAATCATTCAGAGGGAAGAGCGCGCTCGAATCGAACGTCGCGGCTCTCCTCAATCTCCTCGACCTTCGGTATACGGGCTCGAGCCCGGCCGGGCTCATTCTCGCCGGCGACAAGACTCTCACCAAGAAGGTCCTCGCGTTTCACGGCATCCTGAGCGCCAAGTTCGCGACGATGTATCGCGGGCAGTCCGATTGGGTAGGCGACATCAAGTTTCCATTGCTCGTCAAGCCACCGCAGGAAGATGCGTCGCTCGGGATCACGCAGAAGTCCATCGTGAACGACGTGAAGGAGCTGCTCGATGTGATCAGCAGCACGCAGCAGGAGTATCAGTCAGCCGTGCTCGTCGAGGAATTCATCGACGGCCGCGAGTTCTACGTGGGCGTGATAGGCAACAGCAAAGTGGAAGCGCTGCCGATAATCGAGCTCGACTTCTCGAAGTTTCCGGCTGGATTGCCCAAGATCGCGAGCTGGGAGGCGAAGTGGGGAGACGACGGCGACGAGAAGGGAGCGGAGTTCGAGGGAACGAAGTCGATTTTCCCCACTGACCTGTCGGAGGAGCTGACGACGAAGATCCAGCAGGTCGCCATTGACTCGTTCCAGGCTTTGCGGCTGCGCGACTACGCGCGCATCGATCTTCGCGTCACCGCCAAGGAAGAGGTCTACGTGATCGAGGCGAATCCCAACTGTTACCTGGAACAGAACAGTGAGTTCGCCCGCGCGGCGCAGAAGGCGGGCCTCGAGTATCCCGCATTGATCGCGCGAATCGTGGAATTGGCGAGCGCGCGGTACTCGAGATGATTCCTACAGCAAAAAAGCCGGCGAGATCGCCGGCTTTTCCGTTGCATGGTGCTTGAAGCGGGCTACCTGCGCTTCTTACGCGCCGCCGCTTTCGCCGCTTTGTTCCGCGCGCGGGTGCGTGCGCCCTTGCGCGCCGATGCGCTGCGGGCTGCCTTGCTCCGGCCGCGAGTTGCTGCGCCTCTCTTAGCCGCGGCTTTGCGGCCACGCCTCTTCGCTGCTGCCATGTTGTCTCTCCACGATGAAGTAGAACTCTCACCAGTGCCCTGATGGAACCGGCGAGTCCTGCACCGCGTCCTGACCGGCACGCTGTTTACCAAAGAACTCGTTGCGACGACGAGCGCGCATCGCTGCTCGTAACTCGTCGCGAATATAGAATGCAAGAGATGTGCGTGCAATGCTTTTCGGCGCCAACTCGTCGTAACGATCGTCACTTCCAAAAGCGCCTCGCAGTGAGCAGGTTAGAAACTCGCCGCGTCCCGAAAAGTTTTTTCTACTCTCAACGGAGTGGTCGCACGTGAAAGCGCTGGTAAAGGAATCCGCGTCGCCCGGTTTCAAACTCAAGGATGTCGCGGAGCCGCGCATCCGTGAGGACGAAGTTCTCATTCGCGTGCGGCGCGCGGGTGTCTGTGGCACTGACGTGCACATTTACGATTGGGACGCGTGGGCGAAGGGGCGGTGCAAGCCGCCGTTCGTCGTCGGCCACGAGTTCGCCGGCGATGTGATGCAGGTCGGCCGCCTCGTGACGGACGTGAAGGAAGGCGACCGTGTGACTGCCGAGGGCCACATCGTCGATGGACGCTGCCTCCTTTGCAGAACCGGCAATGCCCACGTCTGTCCGTTCACGAAGATCATCGGCGTCGATCGCGATGGCTGCTTCGCCGAGTACATCTCGATGCCCGCGACAAACGTGTGGCACCTGGACGACGCGATATCGTTCGACATAGGGGGAATCCACGACCCGATGGGCAACGCGTTCCACACCGTGCTCACCGCCGAGATTCCAGGCGCAGTCGTATTGATCACCGGGTGCGGACCGATCGGAATATTCGCTGCTGGAATCTGCAGGGCGGCCGGCGCGTCGCGCATCATCGCCACCGACGTGAACGACACCCGCCTGGCGCTGGCGAGGAAAATGGGTGCGCACGACGCGGTGCACCCTGAGGAAGCGGAGAAGATCGTGAGGGGCGCGACTGGCGGGTTCGGCGCCGACGTGGTGCTGGAGATGTCGGGCGTGCCCGCCGCCATCCACCAGGCGTTCGCACTCGTGCGCGTCGGCGGTCGCGTGCAGATGCTGGGGATCCCCTCGAAGAAGGTCGACTTCGATCTCGCAACGGAAGTCATCTTCAAGGGACTCACCATCTACGGCGTGGTGGGCCGCCGCATGTACGAGACGTGGCACCAGATGACGCGCTTCCTGCGCTCCGGAGAATTCGACCCAACGCCGGTCATCACTCACCGCTTTCCTCTGGCGGAAGCAGACGCGGCTATCGCCGCGATAAAATCCGGCGAGGCCGGCAAAGTGATTTTCGAGATAGCCTGAACCCATCGAACAACCGAGAGGCCGAAGTGCCGCTGAACACGAATTTCGATTCCGAGCTCAAGGGCGCGATCGAAAAGCTCAAGCAGGATCGCGTTTACAAGCGTCTCAACTATCTCGCCTCTCCTCAAGACGCGCGCGTGACGATGGAAGGCCGCGGCGAGATCATCATCCTCTCCTCCAACAACTACCTCGGCTTGTCCAACGATCCGGAGGTGGTGAGGGCGGGGATGGACGGCCTGAAGCAGTTCGGCGCCGGAACCGGAAGCGTGCGATTCATCTGTGGCACGTTCACGATCCACCGCGATCTCGAGCGAGGGATCGCCGATCTCGTCGGCACCGAGGCGTCGCTCAGCTACGTCTCGGCGTGGAATGCCAACGAGGGTCTAACCGCGACCATCGTCGAGCAGAATGACTTCGTGGTCTCGGACGCGCTGAACCATGCATCGATCATCGACTCGGTGAGGCTCGCCAAGGCGATCACCAAGTGCACGACCGCCGTCTACAAGCATTCCGATCTGGACGATCTCAAGTCGAAGCTCGAAGGCGCGAAGAGCGCGCGCCGGCGCATCGTCTGGACCGATGGTGTTTTTTCGATGGAGGGTAGCGTCTGCAAACTGCCCGAGATCCTGGAATTGGCGAAGGACTACGATGCGATCGTGGCCGTGGATGATTCACACGGAACCGGCGTGCTTGGAGCAACCGGACGCGGTACGGCTGAGCATTTCGGAGTTCTGGGCGAGGTCGACATCATCACCTCGACCCTGGGCAAGGCACTCGGTGGCGCCGCGGGCGGGTTCGTCGCTGGTCCGGCTTCGCTGTGCGACATGCTCACCCAACGGTCGAGGCCGCAGCTGTTCTCGAACGCGCTTCCGCCCACGGTGGCGGCCAGCGCCCTCGGCGCGATCAAGCAGCTGGAGCAGCATCCGGAGCTGGTGACGAAGCTGCGCGACAACACCCGCTACTTCCGCGGCGCCATCTCCGAGGCCGGGTTCAAACCATTACCTGGAGAGACCCCGATCGTCCCGATAATCGTAGGGGAGACGGCGACGGCCATCAAAATGAGTGACATGTTGCTGGACGAAGGCGTCTTTGTGACAGGGTTCGGCTTTCCGGTCGTTCCTCAAGGGCAGGCGCGTGTGCGCTGTCAGCTCAGCGCTGCCCATTCACGCGACGATCTTGA